>Ga0315904_10000011_pt1 | contig 321654 bp, 328 predicted proteins | sample LakEriMetagenome_6_FD_203529 | JGI IMG/M metagenome (GOLD analysis project Ga0315904, IMG submission 203529) | Freshwater fungal communities from buoy surface, Lake Erie, Ohio, United States - Buoy 12 MA120 | ecosystem: Environmental > Aquatic > Freshwater > Lake | place: USA: Lake Erie, Ohio...
GGCTTCGTCTCCCCCGTCACGCTGGAGCGGCATGCGCCGGCCTTCGATGCGATGATTGCGGTGCTGATCCAGCACCTTGGCCGGCCTGGGCTGTTCGAATTTGCCGATCGATCGTTCGTCGCCGAGGTGCGGCGCAGCGTTGAAACGGTCGCGGCGGATCGGGCCGCCTGGCACATTCCGCCGGCCGAAACGCTGTTCGTCCAGCGCAAGGTCAGCGGCACGGCGCTGCTGGCGGTGCGGATGGCGGCGCGGCTGCCGCTGCGCGACATGGTGGCCGAAGCGGTTGGTGCTTGAGCGCAAGGGCGCTTCCGGAGTAGCAAGGACGCAAACAAGGGGATCTGGCGGCATGGTGAAGTTCACGATCAACGGGCAGCCCGCGTCGTTAGAGGCCGATCCGGCCATGCCGATCCTGTGGGTGGTGCGCGAACGGCTGGGGCTGACCGGCACCAAATTTGGCTGCGGCATGGCGCTGTGTGGGGCCTGCACAGTCCACCTCGATGGCCAGCCGGTGCGCTCTTGCTCGACCCCGATCTCCGAAGCCGAGGGCAAGGCGATCACCACGATCGAAGGCGTGGCCGGGCCCGAAGGCGAACTCAGCAAGGTCCAGCAGGCCTGGATCAGCGAGCAGGTGCCGCAGTGCGGCTATTGCCAGTCAGGCCAGATCATGGCGGCGACGGCGCTGCTGCGTGACAATCCCAAGCCCAGCGATGCCGAGATCGATGCCGCCATGGCCGGCAATATCTGCCGCTGCGGCACCTATGTCCGCATCCGCCGCGCGATCAAGGTGGCGGCCGGGCTCGAACCGGCCAAGGGCGCGGCGAAGGACGTGACTCAGGGCGCAGAGGTGAAGGCATGAACGACATGGCGAAACCACCGCGCAGCCGCGCGGCCAAGTGGACCCGCCGCGGCTTCATCGGCGCGGGCGTACTGGCTGGCGGCGCCCTGCTGATCGGTGTGGGTGTGCGGCCGGACAATCCGATCGGCGAACTCGGCCCCAAGGTTGCCGGCGGCGAAGGCGAGCAGCTGGTCAACTCTTGGCTCAAGATCGATGCCGACAATGTCGTTACCGCGATCGTCCCGCACTGCGAGATGGGCCAGGGCGCGCACTCGGTCCTGGCGCAGATGCTGGCGGACGAGCTGGATGCCGACTGGTCGCTGGTCAAGGTTATGCAGGCGCCGACCGACGGCAGCTATGTCGTCACCGATACGATCCGGATGTTCATTGCCGGCGGCACGATGGATGCACCGGACTGGCTGGAGCCGACCTGGAACGGGCTCTTCACCAAGATCGGCCAGCTGGCCGACGGGCTGATCACGGGGGGCAGCTCCTCGGTCCGGACCACCGGGCAGCACACCATGCGGATCGCCGGGGCAGCAGCGCGGCAGATGCTGGTGGGTGCGGCAGCCAAGGAATGGGGCGTGCCGGCGGCCGAGATCGTCACGGCGAACAACACGCTCAGCCACAAGGCTTCGGGCAAGTCCGCAACCTATGCCCAGTTCGCCGCCGCGGCGGCCGAGCAGGACATGCCGCAGACGCCGCAATTGAAGGCGCCCAAGGACTATCGCCTGATGGGGACCGATGCCCCGCGTACCGATATCCCGGCCAAGGTCGACGGCACGGCGCAGTTCGGGCTCGATGCCACGATCCCCGGCCAGCCCATGACCTATGCCGCCGTGCGCCGCGTGCCGGTGCCGGGCACCAAGGTGGCCAAGATGGACGCCAGCGCCGCCAAGGCCATGCCGGGCGTGCTGCAGATCCTCAACATGGGGGACTTCATCGCCGTCGTGGCCGACAGCTATTGGCAGGCTCAGCAGGCGCTGGGCGCGATCACGGCCGACTATACCAAGCCCGAAAGCAAGATCGGTTCGAGCGAGGACCAGTTTGCCGCCTTTGCCGCCGCGCTCGACCAGGCCGGGGACGCCGGCGGTGACGAAGTGTTCGGCAATGGCGATGTCGCCGGGGCGATGGCCGGTGCGGCCAAGAAGCTCAGCGCCGAATACCGCGCGCCCTATCTGGCCCATGCGCCGATGGAGCCGATGAACGCTCTGGTCTGGGTGCGCGATGGCAAGTGCGAGATCTGGACCGGGACCCAGGTGCCGCTGTTCGCCCGCAGCGCGTCAGCCAAGGCGCTGGGTCTGTCCAAGGACGACGTGATCGTCCACCACCCGATCATGGGCGGCGGGTTCGGGCGGCGGCTGGAAACCGACTATGTCGTCATGGCCGCGCGGATCGGCCAGGCCACCGGCTATCCGGTCAAGATGATCTGGTCGCGCGAGGAGGACACCCAGAAGGGCCTGTTCCGCCCCGCTGACACCAGCCGGTTCAGCGGCGGTATCGACGCCCAGGGCAGGCTGGTTGCCTACAACAACGTCTTCACCCAGCGCCATGATCCGGCCGAGGCCTGTGACTGCGCGTTCTATGACATCCCGAACAAGTCGATCCGCGTCGCCGAGGCGCCGCTGCACCTCCCCTTCGCGGCGTTCCGTTCGGTCGATCACAGCCAGCAGGCCTTCTTCATCGAAAGCTTTATCGACGAGGCGGCCCATGCCGCTGGGCGCGATCCGGTCGAGTTCCGCCTCGCCATGCTGGGCAATTCGCCGCGTCACAAGGCGGTGCTGGAAAAGGTCGCCGCCATGGCGAACTGGAACACCAAGCCTGCGGCGGGTCGCGGGCGCGGTGTGGCGCTGACCCAGTCGTTCGGCAGCATCGTGGCCGAAGTGGTCGAGGTCGACATGACCGGCGGCAAACCCAAGGTGACCAATGTCTGGTGTGCCGCCGATCCGGGCTATGCGATGAACCCCGATGGCTTCCGCAACCAGATGGAGGGCGGAATCGTCATGGGCCTGACTGCCGCGCTTTATGGCGAAATCTCGCTGAAGGACGGCGCGGTTGAGCAGAGCAACTTCCACGATTACCAGATGATGCGGATGGACGAATGCCCGGCCATCGCGGTCGAGATCATCAACGGCGATCATCAGAAGCTCGGCGGCGCGGGCGAACCGGGCCTGCCGCCGGCAGCGCCGGCGCTGGCCAACGCGGTCTTCGCGGCCAGCGGCCAGCGCATCCGCACCCTGCCGATCGCCAAGCAGTTCGCCTGAGGGGAAGCATCATGCATCGTTCCGCCCTGCTGGTCCTCGCGACCCTGACCCTCGCCGCTTGCGGCTCCAAGGCCGAGGCTCCGGTCGAACAGATCGTGGTGCGCCAGCCCGGCCCGGCCGCGACGCCCAGCCCGGAACCTGCGCCAACCGCGCCGCAGACCTGAGCGCTCACCCCGCATGGACCAGCGCCGGATCTTCCGGTTCCTGACCGAGCGGATCGGGGCAGGCCAGCCTTGCGCGCTGGTGACCGTGCTGGCGGTCGAAGGCAGCGCGATGCGGAACCCCGGGACGCACATGGCGGTCTGCGCGGATGGGGGATTTGTCGGCTCGCTCTCCGGCGGCTGCATCGAGAATGCCGTGGTGGCCGAGGCCTGCGACGCGCTCAAGGCGGGTGCCGCGCGGATCGTGCGGTTCGGGGCGGGCTCACCCTATCTCGACATTCGCCTGCCCTGTGGCGGCGGGCTAGATATCCACTTCCAACCACTGGCCGATGCTGCCCTGCCCAAGGCCTGCCTGGCGGCGAGCGAGGCGCGGCAGCCGCTCACTGTGGCGGTCGATCCGGCGGGGGTACACTTCCGGCCCGGCTGGCACGCGGCGCCCTTCGATCCGGGGCAAGGCACGGCCAGCTTCGGCCACTGGCCCCCCGCCCGGCTGGTTCTGATCGGGCATGGCGAGGGGCCGGTGGCGCTGGCCGGACTGGCCCGGACACTTGAGCTGGAAGTCACCGCGCTGAGCCCGGACGAGCGAGTGCTGGCCCGGCTGGCCGAGCTGGGCATCGCCGCCGCCCGGCTCGAACGCACGACCGACACGGCCCTGCTTACCAGCGATCCCTGGACCGCGATTGCCTTCCTGTTTCACGATCACGACTGGGAACTGGCGCTGCTGCAACGTGCGCTGGAACTGCCGCACTTCTACCTCGGCGCGATGGGCGGGCGCCGCGCCCATGCCGCGCGGCTTGACGCCTTGCAAACCGCCGGGGTTGCCGAGCAGCAGCTAGCTGCGATCCATGCGCCGATTGGCCTGTTCCATTCCTCGCGCGATCCAGAAACACTGGCGCTCTCGGCGCTGGCGGAAATCGTGCGTGCCTATCAGGCGGCGGATTTCGAGGCTGCGCTTGCCTGAGCTGCAGATCGCCGCTGCGGTGCTCGCGGCTGGCCAGTCGCGCCGCTTCGGGGCGGCGGACAAGCTGGCGGCAGACCTCAAGGGTCGGCAGCTGGGCGAATATGCCGCCGTCACACTGGCCGGACTGCCGCTCACCCACCGCTGGGTGATCGCCGCGCAAGCCGACCACCCCTGCGCGGCCGCCTGGCGGGCCAGCGGGTTCGCAGTCGCGGTGAATGATCGGGCGGGCGAGGGCATGGGCACTTCGCTGGCCCTGGCGGCGCGCCTCGCGCTCGAAGCCAAGGCCGATCTGTTGCTGGTGGCGTTGGCCGACATGCCGCTGATCCCCGCCAGCCATTTCGCCGCGCTGCTCGATCGCGCGGCGGCGCGCGGCGTGGAAGCGCTGGTTGCATCCGAAGCGGATGGCCAGCGTTCGCCGCCGGTGGTGTTTGGGTCTAACTTCCTGCCCGAGCTGGCAAAGGCGGCAGGCGACCGGGGCGCGCGCCACTTGCTCGGTCGGGCTGAGCCGCTTGTCTGCGCTGCCGACTGGTTGGCCGATATCGATGATCCCGCCGCCCTGGCACGAGTCCGCGCGCTTGTGAGCCCGGGGGAATCTTGTTAGCGGCCTTGGCGAGGACCGGGCAAGATTCAGTCGGGCGGGGATCAGATGCAGCACTTTGATGTCGTGATTGTCGGTGGCGGACATGGCGGGGCCCAGGCCGCGATCGCGCTGCGCACCCAAGGGTTTGCCGGGTCGATCGCGATCGTCGGGCGCGAGGACGAGCCGCCATACGAGCGCCCTCCGCTGTCGAAGGAATACCTCGCCCAGGAAAAGCCATTCGAGCGGCTCTATCTGCGCCCGCGAGAGTACTGGGCCGACAAGCAGGTCGAGCTGCTGTTGGGGCGCGAAGTCACCGCAGTCGATCCCGCGGCCCGCCAGCTGACCTGCGCCGACGGCTCCGCGCTGACCTATGGCGAGCTGATCTGGGCGACGGGCGGCGATCCGCGCCAGCTGTCCTGTCCCGGCAGTGACCTCGCCGGTATCCACTATGTCCGCACCCGCGCCGATGTCGACGCGCTGATGGCCGAGCTGCCGCAGGTAACTCGCGCCGTGGTGATCGGCGGCGGCTATATCGGGCTGGAGGCGGCAGCGGTGCTGTCCAAGCTCGGCAAGCAAGTGACCCTGCTCGAAGCCCTGCCGCGCGTCCTGGCCCGCGTTGCGGGTGAGGACCTCTCGCGCTTCTATGAGGCCGAGCACCGCGCCCACGGCGTCGATCTGCGCACCGGCATGGCGGTGGAAGGGATTGAAGGTGAGGGCCGCGTATCGGGCGTGAAGCTGGCCGATGGCACGGTGATCCCGGCGGATGTGGTGATCGTTGGCATTGGCATCATCCCCTCGATCGGCGTCCTGCTGGAAGCCGGCGCCGCGGGCGGCAACGGGGTCGACGTCGACGAACAGTGCCGCACCAACCTGCCGCACGTCTTCGCGATCGGGGACTGCGCCGCTCATGCCAATGGCTTTGCCGATGGAGCGGTGATCCGGCTCGAATCGGTTCAGAACGCCAACGACATGGCGACCGTGGTGGCCAAGGTCATCACGGGGCAGGACGCCAGCTATGGCGCGACGCCGTGGTTCTGGTCGAACCAGTATGACCTCAAGCTCCAGACCGTTGGCCTCTCCACCGGGCACGATGCCACCGTGCTGCGCGGCGATCCGGCTGCGCGCAGTTTCAGCGTGATCTACCTGAAAGGCGGTAAGGTTATCGCGCTCGACAGCGTCAATTGCGCGAAGGACTATGCCCAGGGCCGCAAGCTGGTTGAACAGCGCATCGCGGTCGATCCGGTGGCGCTGGCTGACACCGCAATACCGCTCAAGGACCTCATTCCTGCCAGTTGATTTTCGCCGCTGTCCCCGTAGGGGATTAACCGAACGATTAAGAACGCGGAGTCGGCGAGATGGGAATGCTTGAAGGCAAGGTAGTCGCGGTTACCGGCGCGGGCCGCGGCGTGGGGCGCGAGATCGCGCTGCTCTGCGCCAAGCACGGCGCGGCCGTGGTGGTCAACGATCCCGGCGTTGGCGGCGGCGGTGAAGGCGGCGACGAGGGCCCGGCCCAGGAAACCGTCAACGACATCGTGGCAGCGGGCGGCAAGGCCTGGGCCAATCTGGCTTTCGTGAACGATCCGGCCGGCGCCACCTCGATCATCGAGGATGCGGTCCAGCGGTTCGGGCGGATCGATGCCGTGGTCAACAACGCCGGGATCCTGCGCGACACGATCTGGCACAAGATGAGCCATGAGGACTGGCGCGCCGTGATCGATGTGCACCTCAACGGCACCTTCAACGTCAGCAAGGCCGCGACCCCCTATTTCCGCGAGCAGCAGTCCGGAAGCTTCATCCACTTCACCTCCACCTCTGGCCTGATCGGCAATGTGGGCCAGGCCAACTATTCGGCGGCCAAGCTGGGCATCGTCGGCCTGTCGCAGTCGATCGCGCTCGACATGGCCCGCGCCGGCGTGCGCTCCAACTGCATCGCGCCCTTCGCCTGGAGCCGGATGACCGCCTCGATCCCGGCCGAAACGCCCGAGCAGAAGCAGCGGGTCGAACGGCTCAAGACGATGAGCGCGGACAAGATCGCGCCGCTGGTGGTCTACCTCGCCTCGGATGCCAGCCAGGAGGTCACCAACCAGATCTTCTCAGTCCGCAAGAACGAGATCGTGCTCTACAACAAGCCGCGCCCGATCCGCTCGATGACCAAGCTGGAAGGCTGGACGCCGGAGTCGATCGCCGACGAGCTGATCCCGGCCTTCAAGCCCAGCTTCGCCCGCGCCGACGAAGTTTCGGCCCACGTCTTCCCCTACGACCCCATCTGAGGAACAGCGCCATGAACCCCGGCATGGACCCCGAAATCTTCGATCAGTTCATCGAACAGCTGCGCCGCTATGTCCGCGAACGACTGATCCCGGCGGAAGAGGACGTGATCGCGCAGGATCGCATCCCGGATGATATCCTGGCCGAAATGCGCGAGATGGGGCTGTTCGGGATCACCATCCCCGAAGAGTTCGGCGGCGCCGGCATGAACATCAGCCAGTATATCGAGACGGTGAAGCAGCTGAGCTATGCCTCGCCGGCCTACCGCTCGACCATCTCGATCAACATCGGCATGACCGGTTCGGCGATCAAGAATTTCGGCACGCCCGAGCAGAAGGCGGAGTGGCTGCCGCGCATCGCCAGCGGGGAAATCGCTTGCTTCGGCCTGACCGAACCGGGCTCAGGCTCGGACAGTGCGGCGATGCAGACCAGCGCGGTGCGCGATGGCAACGGCTACAAATTGAACGGCACCAAGCGCTACATTACCAACAGCCCTTCGGCGAAGATCGGGCTGATCATGGCCCGCACCTCGAAGGAGGCGCTGCCCAAGAACGCCCACGTTTCCTGCTTTATCGTCGACATGACCACGCCGGGGATCACCATCGGCAAGCCCGACAAGAAGATGGGCCAGTCGGGCGCACATATCGCCGATGTGATCATGGAAGACGTCCATATCCCCGGCTCGGCGCTGGTCGGCGGCGAGGAAGGGCGCGGCTTCCAGATCGCGATGCAGAGCCTCGACAACGGGCGGCTGTCGGTTGCGGGGATGAGCGTCGGCATGGGCCGCCGCGCGCTTGATACCGCGATCCGCTATGCCACCGAACGCAAGGCCTTTGGCGAGCCGATTGCCAATTTCCAGCTGATCCAGGCCATGCTGGCCGATAGCGAGGCCGAGCTCTACGCCGCCGAATGCATGATCGCCGATGCCTGCGCGCGGGCCGACCGGGGCGAGAACATTCAGCGCAAGGCGGCGGCGGCCAAGCTGTTCGCCTCGGAAACCTGCGGCCGGGTCGCCGATCGCTGCGTCCAGGTCTATGGCGGGGCGGGCTACCTCGCCGAATATCCGGCCGAGCGGTTCTTCCGCGATGCCCGCATCCTGCGCATCTACGAAGGCACCAGCCAGATCATGCAGTTGCAGATCGCCAAGCACCTGCTGCGCGAATTCGCCAGCGAAGGGGCGGTCTGGTAAGCCATGTACCAGCTGCTCACCGGCCTTTCGATCGTCGAGGTTTCGTCCTTCGTCGCCTCGCCCACGGCGGGCCTCTACTGCGCCCAGATGGGAGCGGAGGTGATCCGCATCGACGATCGGCGCGGCGGGCTTGACTACAAGCGCTACATGATGACCGCCGAGGGCCGCTCGCTCTCGTGGGAGAACCTCAACCGCGCCAAGAAGAGCGTCGCGCTCGATCTGCAGACGGCCGAGGGGCGCGAGCTGGCGGTGCAGCTGGCGCAGGCCACCGGGCAGCTGATCACCAACCTGCCGGTCGATAGCTTCATGGCCCATGACAAGATCGCGGCGGGCCGCCCGGACCTCGTTTCGGTGCGGATCATGGGCTGGCATGACGGGCGCCAGGCGATGGACTTCACGGTCAATGCCGCCTCGGGCTATCCGCTGATGACCGGTCCGGAGGAATGGGACCCGGCCACTGCCCCGCCGGTCAACCAGATCCTGCCCGCCTGGGACTTCATCACCGGGGCCTATTGCGCCTTCGCGCTGCTGGCCGGACTGCGCCACCGCGATGCGACCGGAGAGGGCAGCGAGCTGCGCGTGCCGCTGGGCGACGTGGCGATCGGCACGGCCTTCAATGCCGGGGCGGCGGCGGAGATGCTCTATCGCGGCGCCGACCGCGAGCGGATCGGCAATGCCATCTGGGGTGCCTTCGGGCGCGATTTCCGCAGCCGCGATGGGCACCGCTTCATGGTTGCCGCACTCACCCCCAAGCAGTGGAAGGCAACGGTCGAGGCCTTTGGCCTGGCCGATGCCGTCGCCGCGCTGGAAGCGGAACTGAACGTCAGTTTCTTTGCCAGCGATCACTGGCGCTTCGTCCACCGCCACCGCCTGTTCGACCTGTTCCAGCAGGCCGCCGAGACCTTCGACTATGCCGACCTGGCAGCCCGATTGACCAAGGCCGGGGCGACCTTCGAGCGCTATCGCACCATGCACGAGATGACGACTGACCCCGATCTCGTCACCAACAACCCGCTGTTCGGGCCATCACCCGCCAACCCCAGCGGCTTCGAATATCCCGCCATCCGCAGCTTCGCCAATATCCCTGACCGCGAGGCAGGCGATCCGCAGGCGGCGCCGTACCTCGGCGAACACAGCGAGGAAGTGCTGGCCGAACGGCTGGGGCTTTCCTCGGGCCAGATCGCCACGCTGATCGATCGCGGCGTGGTTGCCACTTCAGACAAGGACAGGACATGACCCAACTGCGCCGCGCCGCCATCGTCGCCCCGATCCGCACCGCCGTCGGCAAGTTCGGCGGCAGCCTTGCCCCGCTTACCGCCGGGCAACTGGGCGCGACGATCCTGAAGGCGCTGATGGAGCGCACCAAGATCGATCCCACCCGGGTTGACGACGTGATCTTCGCGCAGGGTTATGGCAACGGCGAAGCGCCGTGCATCTCGCACTGGTCGTGGCTGCTCGCCGGCCTGCCCGAGGAAGTGCCGGGCTATCAGTTGGACCGCCGCTGCGGCTCGGGCCTGCAGGCGATCGTCAACGCGGCGATGATGGTCCAGACCGGGGTGTCGGACGTCGTCGTCGCGGGCGGCTGCGAATCGATGTCCAACGTCGAGCATTACAGCACCGATATCCGCAAGGGCGTGCGCGCCGGCAACCTGACGCTGCATGACCGGCTGACCCGCGGCCGGGTGATGAGCCAGCCGATCGAACGCTATGGCGTGATCAGCGGCATGATCGAGACGGCCGAGAACCTCGCCAAGGACTGGAACATCAGCCGCGAGGCTTGTGACGCTTATGCTGCGCGCAGCCACCAGCGGGCGACGGCTGCCTGGGCAAATGGCCTGTTCGCGGATGAACTGGTCCCGGTCGAGATCCCGCAGAAGAAGGGTGATCCGATCGTCTTTGCTCATGACGAAGGCTACCGCGCCGATGCCAGCATGGAGACGCTCGGCAAGCTGAAGCCGATCGAGGGCGGCGTGGTGACGGCGGGCAATGCCAGCCAGCAGAACGATGCCGCAGCGGCCTGTCTGGTCGTGGCCGAGGACAAGCTGGAGAAACTGGGTCTCGAACCCATCGCCTACTTCCACTCCTGGGCGGCGGCTGGGTGCGATCCCAGCCGGATGGGCTTCGGCCCGGTTCCCGCCACCGAGCGGCTGTTCGCGAAGAACGGCCTGTCGTGGAGCGACATCGGCCTGATCGAGCTCAATGAAGCCTTCGCCCCGCAGGTCCTGGCCTGCCTCAAGGGCTGGGGCTGGGCGGACGATGACAGCCGGCATGACATGCTCAACGTCAATGGCTCGGGCATTTCGCTGGGCCACCCGATCGGCGCGACCGGCGGCCGGATCCTCGCCAACCTGACCCGCGAGATGCAGCGCCGCGATGTGAAGTACGGCCTCGAAACCATGTGCATCGGCGGCGGGCAGGGCATCGCGGCGGTGTTCGAGAAGGCATGAGCGTCGACCTCGGCAAGGTGCTCGGCGCGGCGCGCGGTTATCGCGACCTCGCCCGGGCGGCGCTTGCGGATATTCCCGCCACCAACCAGCGCGCGCATCACGGCTTTGCCTGGATCGCGACCTCGGTTGCCGCGCTCGAAGCGGTCGCGGATTGGCTGGCAGCAAATGACGGCGGGACCGAACTCGACCGGCAGGTGGCCCTGCTCGGTTTTGCCGAAACCCTCGCCCAGCTGACGGGCGGCCTGCCGATGGGCCAGAACGAGCTGCTGCGCCCCGGCGACCTGGGCCTCGCCGCCGAAGCGCGCGACCTGGCGCTCGCCTGTGCCGACCTGATCGATCGCGACCATGCCGCAACCCGTATTGCCGTTACCGCAGCGCTGGCGGCGGGACAGTGGCCGAGCGAGGGCCTGCCCGAAGCCGATCTCGACACGATCCGCGACCAGTTCCGCCGCTTCACCGAGGCCGAGATCCTGCCCCATGCCCACAAGTGGCATCTGGCGAATGACCTGATCCCCGATGCCACGGTCCAGGCCATGGCCGACCTTGGCACCTTCGGCGCGACGATTCCGGCCGAGTTCGGCGGGCTGGGCCTCAGCAAGCTGGTGATGTGCGTGATCACCGAGGAACTGTCACGCGGCTGGATCGGTGCCGGTTCGCTCGGCACCCGCAGCGAGATTGCCGGCGAGCTGGTCGCCATGGGTGGGACCCCTCAACAGCAACAGCACTGGCTACCCAAGATCGCCAGCGGCGAGATCCTGCCGACGGCTGTCTTCACCGAACCCGATACCGGCTCCGACCTCGGCTCGCTCCAGACCCGGGCGCGGCTGGTCGAAGGCGAATGGGTAATCGATGGAGCCAAGACCTGGATCACCCATGCCAGCCGGTCCGACCTGATGACCCTGCTGTGCCGGACCCGCGCAGACACCCAGGGCTATGCCGGCCTGTCGATGCTGCTGGTGCCCAAGCCGCGCGGGACCGAGGCCGATCCCTTCCTGGCCGAGGGGATGAGTGGCAGCGAGATCGAGGTGCTGGGCTATCGCGGGATGCGCGAATATGCGCTGCAGTTCGATGGCCTCAAGGCACCCTGTGATGCCCTGCTCGGGGGGGAAGAGGGCCAGGGCTTCAAGCAGCTGATGCGGACTTTCGAGGCGGCGCGGATCCAGACCGCCGCCCGCGCGGTCGGCGTCGCGAAGCGCGCGCTGGAGCTGGGGCTGGACTATGCGCTGGCCCGCAAGCAGTTCGGCAAGGCGCTGCTCCACTTCCCGCGCGTGGCCGACAAGCTGGCGATGAGCCTCGTCGATTTCGTCCTCTCACGCGAGCTGACCTATGCCGCCGCGCGGGCCAAGGATACCGGCAAGCGCTGCGATATCGAAGCGGGCATGGCCAAGCTGCTCGCCGCGCGCGCCGCCTGGGCCAATGCCGATGCGAGCCTGCAGATCCACGGCGGCAACGGCTATGCGCTGGAGTATGAGATCAGCCGGGTGCTGTGCGATGCCCGCATCCTCAACATCTTCGAAGGCGCGGCCGAGATCCAGGCGCAGGTGATCGCGCGCGGGCTGCTGGAAGGACGCAACTGATGAGCGAATGGCAAGCGTGGATTGGCCGCGAAGAGCAGCGCAGCGACCATGCCGACCCGGGTCTGTTCATCCGTTGGTGCGCCACGCTGGACCGTGCTGCTCCAGCCGATGGCCTGGTGCCGCAGGGGTTCCACTGGTGCCTCTGCACGCCCGATGCCGCGACGGCGCAGCTCGGCCTGGACGGCCATCCGCGCCGCGACGACAGCCCCGATAGTTTCCTGCCGCCGGTGCCGCTGCCGCGCCGGATGTGGGCTTCCAGCAAGGTCGAATTCTTCGCCCCGCTCAAGGTTGGAGAAGCGGTGACGCGGACCTCGCGGGTTGCTTCGGTCACCGAGAAATCGGGTGGCAGCGGCAAGCTGGTCTTCGTCGACGTGGCGCATGAAACGCATGGGCCGGCCGGCCTCGCCGTGCGCGAGGTCCAGTCGCTGGTCTACCGCGAACCGGCTGCCCCCGGCACCCCGCCCGCCCCGCCGCCGCTGGGCGATGGGCGGTTCGATCCCGCCGGTTGGGACCAACATCGGATGATCGAACCCGGCGCACCGCTGCTGTTCCGCTTTTCGGCGCTGACCTTCAACAGCCACCGCATTCACTACGACGCGCCCTATGCCGTGGGCGAAGAGGGCTATCGCGGGCTGGTGGTGCATGGGCCGCTGACGGCGACGCTGCTGCTCGACCTGGCGCAGCGGACATTGGGCGACAATGCGCTCAAGTCCTTCGCCTTTCGCGGCATGAGCCCGGCGGTGGCGGATGAGCCGCTCCACCTCGTCATGCGCGGGTCGGGCGAGGCGATCGAGTTGGGGGCCTTTGCCGCCGATGGCCGCCAGGTCATGTCAGGCAGCGCCAGCGCTTAAACTTTTGGTAAGCGCGCGGGCGGATAATGCCGCCCATGGCCAAAGCCCTTGCCTTTGCTGCTGCCCACTCGCGCGGTGTCCTGCGCGGCACGGTGGTCTGCGGCTGCGCGCTGGCGCTGATCCTCGCCGGTTAGGCCTGCAAGAGCCGCCAGAGTGCGGCGAGCGCGGCGGCACCCAGCACGAAGCCAACGAACGTTCGCCAGGCCGTATCGCTGACCTTGCCGAAGGCCCGGTTGCCCAGCGCATTGCCGATCAGCACCGCCGGAAAGAGCAGCGCAGCCAGCAACAGCTCACGCCAGGTGGCCACACGCAGCGCCACGGCGGAACCAACCCCTGCGACCGACGTCGCGAGGAAGATCGTCATCATCGAGGCCCGGGCCAGCTGCGGGGCGATCTGTCGGCGGAGGTAGAACGGCACCACCGGCACCCCCGGCATCCCGGCAAAGCCGGTCAGCACGCCGCAGGCAATCCCGGTGCCACTCGTCTCGATCCCGCTTGGTTGGTGGCCGTGAGGCCGCTTGGGTAGCAGGACCAGGGCGAAGGCGCCCAGCGCGACAAGGGCGATGATCAGCCGGGCCAGCGCCGGATCGGTAATCGACAGCAGCCAGACCCCCAGCGGGGTTGCCAGCATGGCCACGCCCCCGATGACAAAGGCCGAGCGTTCGCTCGCTCCCAAGATCGCCTTCAAGCCAACCAGGCCGATAAAGATGCCCAGCCAGTTGGCCGTGACCACGGCCTCGGACGGCGGGATCGCCAGCCCCAGCACCGGCACCAGCAGGATCGCCATGCCGAAGCCCGCCAGGCCCCGCACGAAGGCCGCCGCCAACGCAGCGGCCAGTGCGATCGCGATCTGGTCTGCCCCCAGCCCCAGCAAGCTCAGCGCCGATCCGGCGGACTGGCCTCAGCCTTCAGCATCGCAATCGCCTCGGCCAGCGGCATGACCTTCTGGTGCTCGGCACCCAGGGTGCGGACGGCAACGGTGCCTTCCTCGGCCTCGCGCTTGCCGACGACCAACAGGTGCGGGACCTTCTGCAGCGAGTGTTCGCGGACCTTGTAATTGATCTTCTCGTTGCGGCAGTCGGTCTCGACCCGGATCCCGGCGGCCTTGAGCTGTTCGGCCACATCAGCGGCATAGCCATCGGCGTCCGAGACGATCGTCGCGACCACGGCCTGAACCGGGGCGAGCCAGACCGGCAGCTTGCCAGCAAAGTGCTCGATCAGGATGCCGATGAAGCGTTCATAGGAACCGAAGATCGCGCGGTGCAGCATGACCGGGCGGTGCTTCTCGCCGTCCTCGCCGATGTAGCTGGCATCCAGCCGCTCGGGCAGGACGCGGTCGGACTGGATCGTGCCGACCTGCCAGGTCCGGCCGATCGCATCGGTCAGGTGCCATTCGAGCTTGGGGGCATAGAAGGCGCCTTCGCCCGGCAGTTCTTCCCAGCCGTATTCCTCGGTCGCCAGGCCGGCCTCGACCACGGCGTTGCGCAGCTCGTTCTCAGCCTTGTCCCAATCGGCATCGCTGCCGAAGCGCTTTTCAGGGCGCAGCGCCAGCTTGATCGAATAGGTGAAGCCGAAATCCTTGTAGACCCGGTCAGCCAGTTCGCAGAAGGCGCGTACTTCGGCCACGATCTGGTCCTCGCGGCAGAAGATATGGGCGTCGTCCTGGGTGAACTGGCGCACCCGCATCAGGCCGTGTAGCGCGCCGTGCGGTTCGTTGCGGTGGCAGCAGCCGTTCTCATAGATCCGCAGCGGCAGGTCGCGGTAGGACTTGATCCCCTGACGGAAGATCAGGACGTGGGCCGGGCAGTTCATCGGCTTCAAGGCCATCCAGTCGGCCTCACCCGAAATCACCGGGCCTTCGTCATCGACGTTCGGCACCTCGTCGGGGATCACGAACATGTTCTCGCGGTACTTGCCCCAGTGGCCGGACTGCTCCCACTGGCGCGCGTCCATCACCTGCGGGGTCTTGACCTCGCGGTAGCCGGCGCCGTCGATCGCGCGGCGCATATAGGCCTCCAGCTCACGCCAGATCAGGTAGCCCTTGGGGTGCCAGAAGACCGAGCCGTGGGCTTCCTGCTGGAGGTGGAACAGGTCCATCTCGCCGCCCAGCTTGCGGTGATCGCGCTTGGCGGCTTCTTCCAGCCGGGTCAGGTGGGCATCGAGCTGCTTCTTGTTGAGCCAGCCAGTGCCGTAGATCCGGCTCAGCATCGCGTTGTTCTGATCGCCGCGCCAATAGGCGCCCGACACCCGCGTCAGCTTGAAGGCCTGGGCATCGAGCTTGCCGGTGGAGGGCAAGTGCGGGCCGCGGCACATGTCGAGCCAGTCATCGCCCGACCAATAGACCGTCAGCGGCTCATCGCCCGGCAGCTCGGCAGCCCATTCGGCCTTGAAGCTTTCGCCCTGCTGCTTCCAGCGGCTGATCAGCTGTTCGCGGCTCCAGACCTCGCGGCGCAGCGGCTTGTCAGCCTGGATGATCTTGCGCATCTCAGCCTCGATCGCCGGCAGGTCTTCCTCGGTAAAGGGGCGATCCTTGGGCGCGAAATCGTAGTAGAAGCCATCGTCGGTGCTGGGGCCAAAGGTGATCTGCGTGCCCGGGAACAGCGCCTGGACCGCTTCGGCCAGGACGTGGGCATAGTCATGCCGGGCCAGGTCCAGCGCTTCGGCCTCATCGCGGCTGGTGATCAGCGCGAGGGCAGCGTCGGCGGTAAAGGGCCGGGTCAGGTCGACCAGCTCGCCATCGATCTTCGCGGCCAGCGCCGCCTTGGCGAGGCCCGGGCCGATCGCCGCGGCGACATCGGCCGGGGTCGAGCCGAGCGGCATCTCACGCACGGAACCATCGGGCAGGCTGATCTTGAGCAGTTCGGACATTACAAGGCACTCGTCTGATTTGCCGGGCGCTTTGGCACAAGCCGGGCGCTCCGCAAAGGGGCGGTGTCGGAAAGGACGATTTCGGGAGGAGACACCAGCCGCCCGAAACCGGACGGCGGGGCAGCGTTCAACCTTAGGCCAACGCGCTCCGCCCCCGGCAAGCCGGGGTGGTAGTAGTCAGGGTCAGGGCACAGCTTTGCATCATCGCCGCTCCCCTAGCAGCACAGCGGTTAAGGGGCAACTAGACCCTGTTTCACTCAGTTGGAAGCATCGGCACGGAGCCAGTTTTGGCTCAGCGCGAGGCGCGAGGAGGGAGCTATGCTTGCCCATAGTGACCGACGAACAACGCTGCGCTGGGCCAAAACTGGCCCGCCCTGCGGGTCGCCCAGGGAGGCCCGCCGGACTTCGTCGCGTCGCTGGCAGGGGCAACCAGCCCCTGACTGCGCACCGCTCCTCGCCAGCGGACCTCCCTGGGCGATGACAATGCTTCCAACTGAGTGAAACAGGGTCTAGGCCAAAAAGCGGCGCTGCCCCGCCAGCACGGTCATCCGCTTGGTCCCCGCCAGCGCCGTGCCCTTTTGCCGCACGGTCTGCAGGAAACGCCATTCGCCGGTCGCTGCCTTGGGGGTCAGCTCGACCGCCAGGTAGCCGCGCTGGCTGGTGTCGCACCACTTGAGCGAGGGGCTGGCGGCCATGACATCGCGGGCCAGATCGGCCGGTTTGATCCAGCCGATATAGTGCTCGAACCCCGGCGAGGTCACGCTCTGTCCGGCCATTTCGACCCCGACGCGTTCGTTCTTGTGGGCATGGTCAAAGGCCCAGGCATTGTGGCTGTCACCGGCCAGGACCAGCAGGTTGGCATTGGCATCAAGCGCCGCCTGATAAAGCCGCTCGCGCGCCGCCGGATAGCCGGACCACATGTCCATCGCATAGGGTATCCCGCTCTGCTGGACGCGATTGGCGGCGAGGATACGGGTGCGCAGGCCCTTGTCGACATCCTGCGTCATCCCTTCGACCAGACCCCGGCCAAAGCCGAATTGGCCCATGATGATCTGCTGGGCCAGGACCTGCCAGGGCTTTCCGGCCCTGGTCGAGGCCTTGAGACCCTGTGCCAGCCAGGCTTCCTGTTCGGCCCCCATCAGGGTGCGGGCCGGATCGCGCCAGGCCCCGTCGCGGAAGGCCACCAGGGCCGCTTCCAGTTCGGGCCCGCGCTTGCCCTTCATCAGGTCGCCCAGATCGAAGGGCTTGTCGCGCGCCAGGTGCCGGGTCTCGAGCCGGAACAGCGTCGCCAGCTTGCCGATCTCGTACTGCGCCCAATAGGCCTCGGAGACCGGCAGCCATTCGCGATAGACCTTTTCGGCCACGGTCTCGCGGACCGCATAGGCGCCTTCCTTTTCCGGCTGGTGGTTTTCGGCACCATCCTTCCACGCATCGTTGGCCACCTCGTGATCGTCCCACATGGTGATCACCGGATAGAGCTGGTGCAGCCGCTGGAGGTCAGGATCGTTGCGATAAGTCGAAAACCGCTCGCGGTACTGGGCCAGGGTGACGGTTTCATGGTCGGGCAGCAGCCGCTCGGCCAGTCCCTCCTTCGCATTGGGATAGTTGCCGCGCTCATATTCGTAGAAATAGTCGCCCAGGTGCAGGACCAGGTCGAAATCGCCCGCTTCAGCAGCGTGACCATAGGCGTTGAACCAGCCGAAGCCGTAGTTTGAGCAGGAGAATACCGCGATCCGGAACTTGTCGACCTTGCCGACGGGGAGCGTCTTGGTGCGGCCGACCGGGGACTTTTCGCCATCGGGGGCGACGAAGCGGTAGAAGTACCAGCGACCCGGCTTGAGTCCCTTGGCCCAGGCCCGGGCGCAGCAATCGCTGGCGGGGGAGGCACTGGCATCGCCCTGGACAACGATCCGGGTGAAATCGGCATCCTCAGCCAGTTCCCACTTGAGCGGCGTTTCGTCCGCGCTGGCATAGCGGGTCCAGAGCAGCACTTGATCCGGTCCGGGTTCGCCGCTGGCGACGCAGTGGGTAAAGCGCTTGTTCGCCTGCGCCAGCGCCGGTGCGCCGATCCCGGCCAGCCCTAGCAGCCCCAGCTTCAGGGCACTCCGGCGGTTGGCGGCAAGCAGCGGTGCCTCTGGCGGCTCTGGCAACATCGGTCTCTCCCTCATCCTCTTGGCCGTCAGACTAGCCTTGAATTGTGACGGGGCAATGGCGCAGGAGGGGCGGATGACCGAGACCCGCTTTCACACCCTGCCCGATGGACGCCGCATCGCCTTCCGTCACTCGCCCGGAACCGGCCCGACGCTGGTGTTCTTGCCCGGCTACATGTCGGACATGGCTGGCGGCAAGGCGACCGCCGTGTTCGACTGGGCGGCGGCGCAGGGGCGGGCCTGCCTGCTGCTCGATTACTCGGGCTGCGGGCAGAGCGACGGCAGCTTCGCCGATGGCACGCTCAGCCGCTGGCGGGACGAGGTGTTGGCGTTGATCCAGGCACATGTTGCCGGCTCCGTCGTGCTGATCGGCTCGTCGATGGGCGGCTGGCTGATGCTGCTGGCGGGTCTCGCGCTGGGCGAGCGGCTGGCGGGCCTGGTCGGAATTGCCGCCGCGCCGGACTTTACCGCTTGGGGCTTCAGTGACGAGCAGCAGTCCGAACTGCTGGCGGGCGAAACCGTGCTCGAAGAAAACGCTTATGGCCCGCAACCAACCCCGACTTTCCCGGGCTTTTGGGCTGATGGCCAAGCCAACTTGCTGCTCGATACCGAGATTGCGCTCGCTTGCCCGGTCCGGCTGCTCCACGGCCAGCGTGATCCCGACGTGCCGTGGGAGCTGGCGCTGACCCTGGCTGAACAGCTCCATTCGGATGATGTTCAGGTCACCCTGATCAAGGACGGCGATCACCGCCTCAGCCGCGATGGCGATATTGCCCTGCTGCTGCGGACGATTTCGGAGCTGCCATGATCCTGTCCATTCTGCTGCCCCTTCTTGCCCAGGTCGGTCCCTCGGTCGGCGTCGGGGCGGGCGGCTCGCTGCCGCAGGCTCCGCTCGAGATTCCGCGCAAGAAGGCCGAGGCGGCGGTGGCCCCACCGGCACCGCTGTCGCAGGCGGCACAGTGCCGCAAGCTATTGGCAACCAGCCCGGTCGAAGCAGCCGACTTTGCCGAGGCCTGGCTGGACAGCGCCAAGGGATCGGCCCGGGCCGAGCCGGGGCAATGCCTTGGCGTGGCGCTGGCGGCGCAGGCAAAGTGGGACGATGCCGAGGCGACCTTCATGGCGGCGCGCGAAATGACCCCGGCGAATGAGCCCACGAACCGCGCGCGGCTGGGCGGAATGGCCGGCAATGCCCTGCTTGCCGCCGGCAAGACCGAGGCCGCGCTGGCGCTGCTCGACCAGGCCCATGGCGAGGCGCTGGGGGCGAAAGATCCGCGCCTGGCGGGCGAGATTTCGATTGACCGCGCCCGCGCGCTGGTGGCGCTGAAGCGCGATGGCGATGCGGCGGCAGCGCTAGCCACGGCGCGGGCCAATGCGGCGGACAATGGCCAGGGCTGGCTGCTCTCGGCCACGCTCTCGCGCCGCCAGGGCAAGCTGGCCGAAGCGCAGCAGCAGATCCAGGTCGCCGCCGAGCTGCTGCCGCTCGATCCCGAAGTCGGGCTGGAGGCCGGAGTGATCGCCGTGCTGGCGGGCAATGACGGCGCGGCCCGGCGCTCGTGGCTTTCGGTGATCAAGGCCGCACCCGGCAGCGAAACTGCGCGCACCGCGCAATCCTATCTTGACCAGTTGGGTCCGGACCCGGCACCATCTGGCCGGTGATCCCGCTTTCCGTCCTTGACCTGATCCCCGTCCGCGAAGGCGGGACCATATCCGAAGCGCTGGCCAATGCTGCCAGCCTGGCCCGCGAGGCCGAGGCTGCCGGGTACAAACGCTTCTGGGTGGCCGAGCATCACGGCATGGACGGGATTGCGGGTGGCGCGACGGCCGTGACCCTGGCCCATATCGGCCATGCGACATCTACCATCCGGATCGGCGCGGGCGGGATCATGCTGCCCAACCACAACCCTTTCGTGATTGCCGAGCAGTTTGGCACGCTCGATGCGCTGTTCCCGGGCCGGATTGACCTTGGCCTTGGCCGCGCGCCGGGGGCGGACAGCCGGATCGGCCAGGCGCTGCGCAAGGACCTGATGCGGGCATCGGAATACTTCCCGCAGGATGTGGTCGAACTGCGCGCGCTGGTCACGGGTGACCCGGAGCTGGCCTTGCGGGCAACGCCTGGCTTTGGCGCCGCGCTGGAATTCTGGATCCTCGGCTCCAGCCTGTTCGGGGCTTCGCTCGCCGCCGCGCTCGGCATGCCCTATGCCTTTGCCTCGCACTTCGCGCCCGATCACCTTGATGCGGCGATCAAGCTTTACCGCGAACGCTTCACGCCCTCACCCGCGCTGGACAGGCCGCACGTCATGGCGGCGATGACCGTGCTGACAGCCGAGAGCGATGCCGAGGCGACCCTGCTCGCCTCCTCGCTCGACCAGAGCTTCGTTGCCTTGCGTACCGGCAATCCCGGCCGGCTCAAGCCGCCTGTGCCGGGCTATCGCGAGAGCCTGCCGCCGCACACCCAGGCCATGCTCGAGCATGTCCGCCAGGCCAGCGCGGTCGGCGCGCCGGCAACCGTGCGCGCCGCGATCGGCCGCTTTGTCGAGCGGACCGGGGCGGACGAGATCATTGTTGCCGGGGCCACTTACGATCCGGCGGCGCGCGAACACTCGCTGGCGCTGACGATGGAAGCCCTGGCCGGCTAAGCTCAATACCTGCCGCGCCTTAGGCAGGTTTCTCTAGCGGCAAACTGGTTGCAGTGGTGACCACTTGTCCGTATCATGAATACGAATGCTGCGTTAGACAGCAATAATGTTGTTTGCACGGGCAACGGCGAAGGGCCGGCCCGCAGGAGTGTGTTCGATGGGTGCCAAGTCCGCCAGCAGCGCTGCCAAGTCCCTAGAAGCGGCGCTGGCCCAGCGCCTCAGCGCTGCACTGCTCCCCGGCGATGCGCCGTTCTCGGCCGAAGGGCTCGCCGCCGCCGCTGCCTTCCTGTGCAGCGCCGCCAGCCAGCGCGAGCCGGGCGAAGTGGCGATAACGATCGAGACCGTGTCCGGTTCGGCCGCCGAACGCTTCATGCGGATTGGCGTGGTCAATGACGACATGCCGTTCCTGGTCGATTCGATCGCCACCACGGTCGCCGCCCAGGGGCTGACGATTGACCGGCTGGTCCACCCGGTGCTCCCGGTCCGCCGCGATGGGGCCGGCATGCTGACGGCCGTGGTCCAAGGCGATGCCGCTGGCGAGAAGCGCGAATCGATGGTCTATCTTGAGACCCGCCGCGCCGATGCCAAGCAGCGCCGTGCGCTTGAAACGGCGCTGCGCACCACGCTCGGCGATGTCCGTGCTGCCGTGGCCGATTGGCCCAAGCTCCAGCAGGCTATGGCCGACGATGCCGACAGCCTGGCCGATAGCGAAGGCGCGGCCCTGCTGCGCTGGTTCAAGGACGGGATGCTGACCCAGCTTGGCCATGTCCTGCGCCACCGCGACGGCACCCAGTCGGGCGCGCTCGGGATCTGCCGGCGCGGGGCGAAAAGCCTGCTCGGCCCGATTTCCTATGAGCGCGCCTTTGCCTGGTTCGAAGGCAAGAAGGCGCGCCCCGGCCTTCTGGTGGTCAAGTCCAACCACGTCAGCAATGTCCACCGCCGCACGCCGCTCGACCTGTTCATCGTGCCCGTATTCGAAGGCGGCAAGCTGGAAAGCCTCTCGGTCCACGCCGGGATCTGGACCAGCGCTGGCCTCGCCGCCGCGCCCACGCAAGTGCCGCGGATGCGCACCCAGCTCAGCGACCTGATGAGCCGCTTCGGCTTCGCGCCGCAGGGCCATGCCGGCAAGGCGCTGGTCCATGCTCTGACCGCGCTGCCGCACGATCTGATGATCGGTTTCGACGAGGAAGACCTTGAGCGGATCGCCACCACGATGATGAGCGTGGTCGATCGCCCGCGGCCGAGGCTGGCGCTGGTCCCGGCGGCGCTGATGCGCCACCTCTTCGCTTTCGTCTGGCTGCCGCGCGACATCATGTCGACTGCCACGCGGCTGCAGGTCGAGGCCATGCTGGTCGAAGCCTGCCAGGCCCCGGTGCTCGACTGGAGCCTTGAGGTTGAAGGCAGCCTGGCCGTGCTGCGCTATGTGCTCGATCTGCCCGAAGTCGCCAGGCTGCCGGATGAAGCCGCGCTCGATCCGCGGCTGCAGGGCATGCTCCGCGGCTGGAACGAGGCGGTCGAGAGCGAGATCGCCGCCAGCGAAGAACCGAGCCGCGCCGCCGCCATCGCCGCACGCTATGCCGAGGCGTTTCCGCTGGCCTACCGCGGCACCTATGGCCCGGCCGAAGCGGCGCGCGACATTGCGCGGCTGCGCAAGCTGGCCGGTGAGGGCGAAGCCGGCCCGCGCCGCGATGCCCGGCTGCACCACATGGCCGGGGATGAGGCCGGCACGCTGCGGCTCAAGGTTTACCAGCGCAGCGGTTCGATTGCCCTGTCCGATGCGGTTCCCGCGCTTGAGAACTTCGGGTTCCATGTCGTGGAGGACCTGCCGACCGAGCTTGACCAAGGCCGGCTCGGCACGATCCACGATTTCCAATTGGCGCTGCCGGCTGGGCTTGAGACCGGTGCGGTCATGGCCCGCGCCGCCGCGATCGAGGCGGCCTTTGCCGAAGTGCTCAACGGCGCGGCCGAGGACGATCCGTTCAACCGCCTGATCACCACGGTCGGGCTGGCGGCGGCGGAGACCAACTGGCTGCGCGCCTGGTATCGCTACCTGCGCCAGGCCGGGCTGAACTACGGCGTGCCGACCGCGGTCGATGCGCTGCACCATGCGCCGCGGGTCACGCGCGGCCTGGTCGATCTGTTCGTCGCCCGCCACGATCCCGCCTTCAAGGGCGACCGGCTCGCCGCCGAAACCCAGGCCCAGGACGCGATCCGCGATGGCCTGGCGCTGGTTTCGGCGATCAACGATGACCGCCTGCTGCGCCAGTACCGCGCCGTGGTCGAGGCGATGCTGCGGACCAATGCCTTTGCCCCCGCCGGGCAGCAGGCGCTGGCCTTCAAGCTCGATTCCGCGCTCGTTCCGGGCCTACCCAAGCCGCTGCCGTGGCGCGAGATCTTCGTCTATTCGCGGCGGGTCGAGGGCATTCACCTGCGCTCCGGCCCGGTCGCGCGCGGGGGCTTGCGCTGGTCCGACCGGCGTGATGACTTCCGCACCGAAATCCTCGGGCTGATGAAGGCCCAGCGGGTCAAGAACGCGGTGATCGTGCCGAGCGGGGCCAAGGGCGGGTTCTATCCCAAGCAGCTCCCCAATCCGGCGCGGGACCGCGACGGCTGGCTGGCCGAGGGCAAGGAAAGCTACAAGCTGTTCATCCGCACGCTGCTGTCGATCACCGACAATATCGTTGGCACCAAGGTGGTCCATCCCAAGCAGGTCGTGATCCGCGACGGCGAGGACCCGTACTTCGTGGTCGCCGCCGATAAGGGCACCGCGACCTATTCCGACACGGCCAATGCCATCGCCGAAGAGCATGACTTCTGGCTCGACGATGCTTTCGCCAGCGGCGGGTCGAAGGGCTATGACCACAAGGCCATGGGCATCACCGCCAAGGGTGCCTGGCTCTCGGTCCAGCGGCACTTCCTGGAAATGGGTATCGACGTCCAAACCCAGCCGATCCGCGTGGCCGGCTGCGGCGACATGTCCGGCGACGTGTTCGGCAACGGCATGCTGCTGTCCAAGGCGCTGAAGGTGGTCGCGGCGTTCGATCACCGCCACGTGTTCCTCGATCCCGATCCCGATCCGGCCAAGAGCTGGGCCGAGCGGGCGCGGATGTTCGCCCTGCCGCGCTCGTCGTGGGAGGACTATGACACGAAGCTGATCTCGAAGGGCGGCGGGGTCTTTGCCCGCAGCCTCAAGGAAGTGCCGCTGTCGAAGGAAGTCCAGGCCATGCTCGGCCTCGACCAGCCCAGCATCGATCCCGATGGCCTGATCACCGCGATCCTCAAGGCCGAGATCGACCTGCTGTGGTTCGGCGGGATCGGCACCTATGTGAAGAGCTCGGTCGAGAACAACGTCCAGGTCGGCGATCCGGCCAATGATGCGCTGCGCATCGATGGCGCGCAGGTCCGGGCCAAGGCGATCGGCGAAGGCGCCAACCTGGGCTGCACCCAGGCCGGGCGGATCGAGTTCGCGCTGAAGGGCGGGCGGATCAACACTGACTTCATCGACAATTCGGCCGGGGTCGATTGCTCGGACAACGAGGTCAATATCAAGATCGCCCTGGCCGGAGCCAAGCGCGCCGGGCGGCTGTCCGAGCCTGACCGGGTCAAGCTGCTCTCCGCCATGACCGACGAGGTTGGCGCCATCGTCCTAGAAGACAACCGGCTCCAGGCGCTGGCCCTGTCGATCGCGACGGCGGGCGGCGCCGCGACCACCGCCTCGCACCTGCGGCTGATCGAAACGCTGGAAGCCAGTGGCCAGCTCGATCGCAAGACCGAGGGCCTCGCCGAAAGCGATGTCCTCGCGCGCCGTGCAGCCGAAGGGCAGGGGCTGACCCGGCCCGAGCTGGCCGTGGTGCTGTCCAGCACCAAGCTGGTGCTGCAGGACGCGCTGGAGCATTCCGCGGTGCCCGACGATCCGCTGCTGGAGGGCGAACTGCTCGCCGCCTTCCCCGCGCCGATGCGGGTCAAGTTCAAGGCCGAGATCCTCGATCACCGGCTGCGGCGCGAGATCATCGCCACCAAGCTGGCCAACCGCATGGTCAACCGGCTCGGGTTGATCCATCCGTTCGAACTGGTCGAAGAGGAAGGCGCAACGCTGGCCCAGGTCACCACGGCCTTCGTCGCGGCCGAGCAGCTGCTCGGCATGGGCGCGATCTGGCAGGGGATCGAAACCCAGCCGATGCCCGAAGCCGCGCGCATCCTGCTGTTCGACCGGGCGGCGGCGGCGATGGTCAACCATATGGCCGACCTGCTGCGGGTTTCCGGCGGCGCGTTGTCGGCGGGCGAACTCGTCGCGCAGCTCGAAGGCGGGGTCACCCTGCTGTCGGGTGCGACTGGGCGGCTGCTCTCGCGTGAGGGTCAGGCGCTGTCAGCCGCCTTGCAAGAGCGGTTTGTCGCGGCCGGGGCGCCGGGCGAGCTGGCGGCTGCGGTGGCGCACCTGTTCGATCTCGATGGCTCGGTTGGTCTGGCCATGCTGGCGCGCCAGACCGGCACCAAGCCCGAAGCCCTGACCCGCGCCTTCATCGCCCTGGGCCGCGATCTGGGGCTCGACTGGGCGCAGCAGGCGGCCGAACGGCTCGCCCCGACCGATCCGTGGGAGCGCCTGCTGGTCAACAGCCTGGCCCGCGACATCCAGCATATGCGGCTCGATTTCCTGCGCCGCCATGCCGATGACCAGGGTGAGCCGCTGGCCGTGGTCGAGCGCTGGACCGAGGCGCAGGCACCGGCGATCCGCCAGTTCCGCGCTGTCGTTACCCGTGCCCAGGCTGCTCCGGCGCTGAGCCCGACCATGCTGGCGCAGATCGGCAACCAGGCCCGCAACCTGCTGGCGCGGTAATCCATCCGGCGGCGAACCCGGACCTTACGCCAAGGGGGAAACGCGAACGGGCGGGCCGGCGCGGGGGTGCCTGAGCCAGACAGGCTTGGCTGGCGCGCTTTCGGGCGAAAGGCTGACAAGCAGCGCGCGGGTCTTGTCGGCGCGATCCTGACGTGCAGGGCGAAAGCGGGGCGGACTCGCACCCGGGCCGCTATTCACCGGGGCATACCCCGAAGTTCTGCAGGCGGGGAACGCCGCCTGCTCCCTGCATCGTGGGGGCGCAGACGCCTCTGCTGGGAGGGACGCGCCGGCCGCGCGGGTGATAAGCGCAGCTGACCGCCCGCACCCGTCGCACCAGTGGTTACTGGCGGCGGTGCGTATAACCGATATGGTTACAGAAGTCAAGCAAACAATCCTCCCTGTTTTTGCGAAGCACAAATGGGGAGGTGGCAGACGCCGTAGGCGGCTGACGGAAGGGTGATGCCTGCCCGCACTACCCCTCCGTCATTTGCTGACGCAAATGCCACCTCCCCATTTGCGGCTGCGCCGAAAACATGGAGGATTTACTTGGTGGAGAGCTGCTCCAGTGCCCACTGCGCCGCCTCGGCCACGACCGGGTCGGGGTCGCCAGCCAGCGCCTGCACTTGCGGCCGCAGTGCAGCATCGCCGCTGTTGCCGGCAGCATAGAGACAGTTGCGCACGAACCGGTCCCGCCCGATCCGCTTTATCGGCGATCCGCTGAACAGCTTGCGGAAGGCAGCGTCATCCAGCGCCAGTAGATCGGCCAGGCGCGGCGCGGCCAATTCGGCGCGGGGCAGGAAGGCGCGCATGGTCTGGGCGGTGCTGGCAAACTTGTTCCACGGGCAGACCGCCAGGCAATCGTCGCAGCCGTAGATCCGGTCGCCCAGCGCTGTGCGGAATTCTTCCGGCACCGGTCCCTTGTGCTCGATCGTCAGGTAGGAAATGCAGCGCCGCGCATCGAGCTGATAGGGCGCAGGAAAAGCATTCGTGGGGCAAGCGGTCTGGCAGGCGTTGCACGAACCGCAACGGTCCCGGCCCGGCGCGTCGACCGGCAGTTCCAGCGTCGTATAGATCGCGCCCAGAAACAGCCAGGAACCATGCTCGCGGCTGACCAGGTTGGTGTGCTTGCCCTGCCAGCCCAGCCCCGCCGCCTCGCCCAGCGGCTTTTCCATCACCGGGGCCGTATCGACGAAGACTTTCACGCCAATTTCGCCCAGCCCGCGCTTCGCCGCTTGGTCCACCAGCCAGCGGGCCAATGCCTTCAGCGCCTTCTTGACCGTGTCATGATAGTCCGACCCTTGCGCATAGACCGAAATCCGCGCCCGGCCCTCCCGTTCGGCCAGCGGATCGCTGGCGGGGGCATAGCTCATGCCCAGGGCAATCACGCTGGCTGCCTCGGGCCACAGGCCTTGCGGGCTGCGGCGATGGTGGGCGCGGCTTTCCATCCAATCCATCGCGCCGTGGCGCCCTTCGCCCAGCCATTCTTCGAGCCGCCGGGCGCGCACAGGGTCTTCCACCGCCGCAGTCACCCCGCAGGCGGCAAAGCCCAGCCGCGCCGCTTCGTGCGCCAGATCGGCCTTAAGGCCCATGATTTCAGCGGCGTTAACCAAACTTCCTGTTGCTCCTGTTCACGCGGCCTCCATAGTGGCCACAGACCATGAAGCTAGGGGAATGGCAGATGGCGGGCAATCTCGGCGCCGCAGACGGAGCAGGCGCGGGACGGCCGCTGGCCATCGAGGCGAAGGGGCTGGTCAAGCGGTTCGACGGCTTCACGGCCGTTGACGGTGTCGACATCGCGGTCCCCGAAGGCGCGATCTACGGCATCCTTGGCCCCAACGGTGCGGGCAAGACCACGACGCTCAGGATGTTGCTCGGCATCATCGACCCGGACGAAGGCCTGCGTCGGATCCTGGGGCATGACCGCCCGCACGAGATCAGCCACGCGATCGGATATCTCCCTGAGGAGCGCGGGCTCTATCCCGCGATGAAGGCTTACGAAGCCATTGCCTTCCTCGGCGCATTGCGCGGCCTGCCGCTGGCCGAAGGGCGCAAGCGCGGCAAGGCGCTGCTGGAGGAGCATGGCCTGGGCTATGCGACCGAACGCCAGATCCGCCAGCTCTCCAAGGGCATGGCCCAGCAGGTCCAGCTGCTCGGCACCCTGGTCCACGAGCCGCGGCTGGTGGTGTTCGACGAGCCGTTCTCGGGCCTCGATGCGCTCAATCAGGGCAAGCTGGAAAAGATGATCCGGGCGCTGGCCGCCAAGGGCACGACCGTGATCTTTTCGACCCACGTGATCGCCCATGCCGAGCGGCTGTGCGATGAAGTGGCGATCATCGCCGGAGGCAAGGTGCCATTCGCCGGGCCGGTCGACGTGGCGCGTGACCGGATCCGCCCGCAGGTGCGGCTGGAAACGCGGGCGAGCGAGGGGGCCTGGCGCGCGGCGCTTCCCGCCGATGCCCGGCACGAAGGCAATTATTGGCTGTTCTCGCTGCCCGAAAGCGGGATCGAACCGCTGCTGCGCGCGCTGATCGAGGGTGAGGCGGGGATCCTGTCGCTGTCGATCGAGCGCGCCGGGCTGCACGATGCCTTCGTGGCGATCGCGGGCGAGGCGGCAGCGCGCGCGCTGGCTGAAGACAAGCCGCAGGAGGGCCGCTGACATGACCGCGCTGAATGGACGTCTCTCCACCCTGGCCGCCGCCTTCGTCATTGCCCGGCGTGATTTCACCGCGATCCTGTTCTCGCGCTCGTTCTTCCTCTTCCTGCTGGGTCCGTTGTTCCCGATCCTGGTCGGGGGCCTGGCTGGCGGGATCGGCAGCGAAGTGCGCAGCAATGCCGCGCGGCCCGAGCTGGGCGTGGCCATGTCCGCCGCCGATGGCCGGGCCTTGCTCGCCGCGCGCCAGCGGCTGGAGCCGCAACTGGGCGCGGCCGTGCCGGTGCTGGTGGTGGTCAAGGAACTGGCGCCGGGCGAAAGCTTCGATGCCCGCGCGGCCATGCAGGACCGCCGGGTCAACCTGGCGGCCGTGGTTACCGGCACTTTGCAGAAACCGGTCCTGTCCGGGCCAGAAGAGCGGATCGCCGACTGGCGCGGCCCGGTTGCCGTCCTGGCCGCCGAAGCGCAGCGCGCCGGGGGCACGGACTATCCGGCGGTCGGCCTGGCACCGCTCAAGCTATCGACCACGGCCGATGAGGCGCGCAGCCGCACGGTTACCGCCCAGCTCGGTCAGACAGTGCTGTTCCTGCTGACCATGCTCCTGGCCGGCATGGTGCTGTCCAACCTGGTCGAGGAAAAGGGCAACAAGATCATCGAGGTGCTGGCCGCGGCGATCCCGATGGACGCCGTGTTCCTGGGCAAGCTGTTTGCCATGCTGGCAGTCTCGTTCGTCGGCACCGGCGTCTGGGCGACAGTCGGCACCTCGGTCTGGCTGGCGGCGGGCAACAACCTGGGCCAGTTCCCGGCCCCGGCGGTCGGCTGGCCATTGTTCTTCCTGCTCGGCACGGCCTATTTCGCAATGGGCTACCTGCTGCTCGGCTCGCTGTTCCTGGCGATCGGCTCGATGGCCGCGACGGTGCGCGAGGTTCAGACCCTGTCGATGCCGGTCACGATGCTCCAGCTGCTCAACTTCTTCTTCGCCTCCTGGGCGATGGCGCGGCCGGGCTCGGCAGTGGAGCTGGCGGCGATGATCGTCCCGTTCAGCTCGCCCTTTGCCATGCTGGCCCACGCCGCGCGTGACGGGGCGCTGTTGCCGCATGTCCTGGCGCTGGCCTGGCAGGCGGTCTGCGTCGCGGTCTTCGTGCGGGTTGGCGCCACGCTGTTCCGGCGCTGGGTGATGAAGAGCGGGCCGGCGCGCAGCGATGGCCAGGGCCCCTGGAAACGCCTGCTCGCGCGCCGGGCCGTGCGGTGAATAAGGTCCGTTCCGGAGACGCTATTGACTCTTGGGTAAGTTAGACCAAGTAGGTCTTGATGGGAAACTGATTGCGACAACGCGCAGCAGAAGAGGATTCGTCATGGCCACCCAGATCGCCGATGCCCCGTTCAAGTACCGCAGCGCGCCCACCGCGACCGAAGCTTTTGAAGGCTGGCTGAAGGAATACGGGCAGAATCTGCCGGTCCACACCCATCCGTGGGATGTGTCCCGTTCGGACATTTATGTCGAGGACCGCTGGCAGCCGATCTTTGCCGAAATGCGCGCCAAGGCGCCGGTGAACAAGGTCACCGGCACGCCCTATGGCGATTACTGGAACGTGACCACGGTCAAGACGATCCAGCATGTCGAATCGTTGCCCGAGCTCTATTCCTCTTCGTGGCTCCACGGCGGGATCACGATCGGCGATCCGCCGGCCGACATGACGCCCGAGATGCTGGAAGAGCGCCGCTTGCCGATGTTCATTGCGATGGACCGGCCCGAACACACCGGCCAGCGCCGCACCGTCGCCCCAGCCTTCACCCCGGGCGAGATCGACAAGATGGCCGCCGAAGTGCGGATGCGCACCGCCGCCACGCTCGACAGCCTGCCCTGGGGTGAGGAATTCGACTGGGTCGACAAGGTCTCGATCGAACTGACCACCGGCATGCTGGCGATCCTGTTCGGCTTCCCGTGGGAAGACCGCCGCCTGCTGACCTTCTGGTCAGACTGGGCCGGCGATGTCGAGCTGGGCCTGGCGCGCGAGCTGGCCGATACCCGGCACGAAATCCTGCTCGAAATGGCGCGCTACTTCCAGACGCTGTGGATGGAGCGCATGGGTGCGGAACCGAGCCGCGACCTGATCTCGATGATGATCCATTCGGACGCGATGAACCACATGAGCCCGCAGGAGTTCATGGGCAACCTCGTCCTGCTGATCGTCGGCGGCAACGATACCACCCGCAACACCATGTCGGGCATCGTCCAGGGGCTGGACCAGTTCCCCGACCAGCGCGCGATCTTTGAAAACGATCCCTCGGTGATCCCCAACGCGGTGCAGGAATGTATTCGCTATGTGACGCCCTTGGCCCACATGCGCCGCACCGCGACCGAAGATGCCGACCTGTTCGGCAACCAGGTCAAGAAGGGTGACAAGCTGATCCTGTGGTACCTTTCGGCCAACCGCGACGAGACGGTGTTCGAGAACCCGGACAAGCTGGACATCACGCGCGAGAATGCCCGCCGGCACCTCTCGTTCGGCTATGGCATCCACCGCTGCGTCGGTGCCCGCCTGGCCGAACTGCAGCTCAAGATCCTGCTCGAAGAAATGCACGCCCGGCGGATGCGCGTGAACGTCACCGGCAAGGTCGAGCGCGTGCGCGCCAACTTCGTCCACGGCTTCCGCAAGCTGGGCGTGACGCTGAGCAAGTTCTGATGCCGGGTCGGCGCAGCTTCCTCGGCTGGTTGGCCGCGGGTGCTGCTGCCGGCGGCTTGGCCGCCTGTTCAAGCGCCGAAGCAAGGACCTATCCGGTCCGCTTCAGCGACGCCGAATGGAAGAAGCGGCTCACCGCCAAGCAGTACTACATCCTGCGCCGCAAGGGCACCGAGGTGCCTGGCTCCTCGCCGCTGCTGCATGAAAAGCGCAAGGGCGTGTTCGTCTGCGCAGCCGATGGCAACGTGCTCTATTCCAGCGCCACGAAGTACGACAGCAAGACCGGCTGGCCCAGCTTCTGGGATGTGGTGCCGGGATCGATCGGTACGTCGGTCGATTTCGATGTCGGCTATCCGCGCACCGAGGTGCACTGCGCCCGCTGCGGCGGACACCTGGGCCACGTCTTCAACGATGGCCCCAAGCCGACCGGCAAGCGGTACTGCATGAACGGTGATGCGCTGCTGTTCCGTCCGGCTTAACGGACGCGATAGACCCGCAGCCCGTTGACATCCTTGAGCGCTACCGGCTCCAGCCAAGTCGGCACTTCGTTGCGCTCAAGCCGGGCCATGAAGCCGTTTGGCGCTTCGGCCTCGTAGATCATCGGTTCGAACAGGCCGGGACAATAGGCCACATATTCGATGCCGCGCCGTGCCGCGATGGCGCGGGCCTGGTCGGGTGTGCCGCGGAAAGCATCGATCACGTCACGCATTGCCGCGCTTGAGCGGTGGTGACCGCTGGCGACGATCCGGTGGTTGCTCACGTAAAGCAACGAGGGACCGGTATCGAGCGTGGCGAGGATATCGGCCGGCGGCAGCGCGTTGATCCCGCTGAGGTTCTGGGCGAGTTCGCACTTCGCGCTCTCTCGCACCTGGCGTTCCAGCGCGGCTTGCTGCGGGGTCAGCAAGTTCTTGACCGCAGTGATCGGGACGGCCGGAATCAGCGCGACCAAGGCCGCGAGCGTCATGCCGATGCGCTGCGCGGGCGAGGTCAATGTCTGGGCATGGTCGAGCCAGCGGCGGACCTGGGCGGCGGCAGCCGGAGCGGCGAAAGTCGCGGCAACCGCCGAGGCGCGTTCGACCAGCACGGCCACGCCAACAGCAGCCAGGACCAGCAGGGCATATTCGGCCCAGATCCAGCGTGCGGCCACATCGCGCTGCCAGATCAGGAACAGCGCGACCAGAGCGAGGACGGGCAGGCCGACCGTCTGGATCGCATCGCCAAGGCCCTGGTGCCACAGCGGCAAGCCTTCCGGGACGCGTAGATACCAGAATTGACGGACCACCGGGTCAAGCGCGGCAAAGGCATCGCCGCGGGCGCACTGCGGTGCCAGCCAGGCTGCCGCGACCAGTCCGGCGCCGGCGGCCAGGGCCAGGGCGGCCACTTGCTGCCACAGGCGGGGTTCGCGCAGCCGGGTTGCCAGCATACAGCCCGTCGCGGCCAGGCCAAGCAGCGCCAGGTGCGCGCCCGAGATGACGTCGCAATAGGGCAGCCAGAGTTCGGCCGGGCGGTGGCCGAGCAGCCAGAACAGGATCGAGCCCAGCGCGAGCGCGGCCATGCCGTGACTCAGCCAGGCCGAATCGCGCCAGTCGCGCAGCCAGCGCAGGGCGAAGAGGCCCATGAAGGCAGCTGCCAGCGGCAGGCCTTCGATCGAGATCGTCAGCCAGAAGGCCAGGGCCAGCCCGGCAACGGTCCCGCCCTTGCGGGGATTGGTGGCAAAGGCCGAGTTCAGCGCGATCAGGGCCATGACGATCTGCCAGCCGTGGTGATCGATCCGCAGCGGCCGCAGCTGGTGCAGCACCGGCACCGAGATGGCGAGCACCAGGCAGGCAAACAGGCCCACCTCAGCGCCGAACATCCGCCGGGCGAGGCGCGCGACCAGCGCCACGACGCAGCCCAGGGTCAAGAGCGGGACCAGTGTCAGCGCGGCCAGTTCGGCCAGGTGCTGGCCCAGGAAGGGTCGCAGCGCCAGGATCATGACGGCGATCGGCGGGTCAATCAGCCGGGTCCAGTGCATCGCCGCCCCGGCGGGGAGATCGATCCGGTACTGGTGGACATCGAACCAGCTTTGCCCGCCGATCCAGTCACGCACCTGCAGCAGGCGCAGCAGATCGTCGGGGTCGGGAAAGCGGATCTCGGCGATCGACTTGGCGTTGACGATCAGGGTGAGCAGGCACAGCCCGAGCCAGACCAGCAGGGTTTTGCGCCGGAAGGCCGGATCGGCAGGTTCCGGGTGCGGGACTGGCAGTGCTCTGTCGGTCATTAGTCGGGAAATACCAGATGTTTGCGCAAAAGCCAGGTCGCGGTGAAGCTGACGACGATTGCGACCAGCTTGGCCAGCCGCGGATCCCCATGGAGCGCCGTGACCAGGCCGACAATGACAGTGGTGAGCGCCAGGCCGATCAGTGCCGAAACCACGAACAACGCCTTCTGGCGGGTGCGGGCGGCACCGCGTTCGGCGACGTTGTCATTGAATACCTTGCGGCTCGAGAGGATCCAGTGGGCGACGATCCCGGCGCTGTATCCGATCGCCGAGGCAATCGCGGCCATCATGCCGATCGAGAGCAGGGCCAGGAACAGTCCCATGTCGACTGCCAAGGCGCCGACGCTGGCAATGCCATAGCGAATGACCGTGGTCTTGCGCAGGCGATAGAGCAGGTCGGACAGGTGTTGCGTCATGGTGCGCTCTTTCGCAGCAGACGGGCAGCGCCGGATCGGCTCCGGCGCTGCTGTCAGTCAGGTCATCAGGCGGCTTCGCGCTTGCTGGCGATGCGTTCGGGCACTTCGCGGACCGATGCCAGCGCTGCGGCCTGGTCTTCGGTCAGTTCGGCCCGGGCCGGAGCGATCGCCTTTTCGGCGCCTTCGTCACCAGCTTCGTGGTACTCGGCATCCTCATTGACGCACCAGGTGTCGTAGATCCGTTCACCAGCCACGATGTTCTCCACCGTCAGCATGGCGGTCATCATCGCGTGGTCCTGGTTGTTGTAGCGGTGCATCCCGTTGCGGCCGACCAGGTGCAGCGTGGGCCAGGTAGCCTCAAGTTCGCGGCGCATGGCGTCGACATGGGCGGCATAGTCCTCGTCGTAGACCGGGTAGGCCTTTTCCTGGCGCACCACGACCCCGCCGATCACCTGCTCGGCCGAAACCAGCCCAAGCTGAGCCATTTCGCGCGTGGCCAGCTCGACCAGGTCATCGTCGTGCATCGACCACAGGCCGTCGCCCTCGAAGCAGAAGTATTCCAGGCCAACGCAGGCCACGCCCTGGTCCGGGACCATTTCGGGCGACCACGAACGGAAGTTCTGGATCCGGCCAACCTTCACCTTGCTGTCGTGGATGTAGATCCAGTTGTCGGGGAACATGTCCTCGTCGGCGCGGATCTTCAGCGCGACGGTCAGGAAGTCGCGGTACTTGAGCTGCTTGGCGTTGAAGCTGGTGGCCGGCAGCGGGTGCAGGCGGGCGGCCAGTTCGCGCATCGGGGCCGAGCTGATCGCATGGCGGGCGCGGATCACCACGTCACCGACCGGACCGGTGGCGGTCATGCGCCAGCCGCCTTCGTTGTCGCTGGCCAGCTGCTTCAGTCCATGATCCATCAGGATCTGGCCCTTGCCGGTGGCAATGATCTTGTCGCGGGCGGCATCCCACATCATGCCTGGCCCAAGCCGCGGATAGCGGAAGGTTTCAAGCAGGGTCTTGGTCTGCATCCCGTCGTTCGGGCGCTTGTTGAGGCCGAGGCTACGCTTCAGCCCATCGACCACGGCGCCCCACAGCGACAGGCCCTTGATCCGCTGGGCGGCCCAGTCGGCGCTCATCTCGTCGCAGGGCATGCCCCAGACCTTCTCGGTATAGGTCTTGAAGAAGATCGAATAGAGCTTCCAGCCGAACTGGTTGACGGTCCAGTCCTCGAACGACTTGACCTTCTTGTTCGGGAAAGCCTTGGCCTTGGCGAAGCTGATCATGCACAGGGTAGAGCGAACCACGCCCAGGTTCCACAGCGCTTCGAAGGCGCGCAGCGGGTAGGAGTAGAACTTGCCCTCGTAATAGATCCGGCTCATCCGTGGACGCTGGATGAAATCGTCAGGTAGGATCTCGTTCCACAGGTCGACCACCTGCTGGCTCTTCGAGAAAAACCGGTGACCGCCGATGTCGAAGCGGTAGCCTTCGTGCTCGACCGTGCGGCTGATCCCGCCGACATAGGTCTTGTCCTTTTCGATGATCGCCACGGTCAGCCCCTGCTTGGTCAGCAGGTAACCGGCGGTCAGTCCGGCTGGCCCCGCACCAATAATTGCAACATCGACAGTGGTTTCACGCGGCTGGTGACTGCCCGGGATATTCTGGACTGACATTAGGGCCCCTTCGTTCTGGCGTGACCCAAGGATGAAGGAAAATGCCTAATCATTGGTTAATGCGTTGGTGTGAATGCCATGAGTTAGAACGGTTTTGTATCTGCGCGACCAGCTGCGCCAGCTCGTCCAGCAGGAAGCCTTCCAGGAAGACCAGTCCATGCGCCGGCCCCTTGCGCCAGCGGACCCGCGCGTGGCGCAGCGGCAGCAGCCCGCCGCGCAACTGGACCGGCTGGCGCAGCGCCAGCGGCTCGTCCAGCTCGATCAGGGCGCCGTGTTGCGACAGGTTGAGCAGCCGGACCGGACGCTCGACCTGCATGGCGGTCAGGATCGCCGGATAGTCGACCGCCAGCCGCAATTGCCGCTTGGGAAAGCGGCCGGCTTCCTCAACGAGTGCGGAAAGATCGATCGGGGGATTGGCAAAGCGAAAGCCGACATGGCGGTCACGCTCCCACACCGGCTCGATCGGATGGCGCTCGCCCGTCCCCAGTTCCAGCGCCAGCGGGCCGTCCTGGGGCAGGGCATGGAACAGCCGGGCCTTGAGCCCGGTCGCCGAGACGTCGCGCAGGATGCACAGGAATTCCCCTGCCGGTCTGACCAGCTTGGCCGCGCGCAGCATCAGCGAGATGCACGGCGCGGCGCGTAGCTCCTGGCTGGTCCAGTCGTTCAGATCGGCTTCGGCCATGACTGCCTCCGGTCCCAGGATGGGGACGGGCCAAGGCTAGGTTGTCATGGTGTGGGCCCGGCTAAGCGGGGTCTCAGGGAATAGCCCTAGGCCACGCTCTGCTGGTGCGGACGGTGGGACTCGAACCCACACGAGCAAGGCTCAGGGGATTTTAAGTCCCCGGCGTCTACCATTCCGCCACGTCCGCTCAGGACCTGTCGTGATTTGGCCCATGCCGGGCTGCAAACGGCACTGTTCTGCGCTTCCGGTGCTCACGACCAGTAGGTCGCTGCGCGCCGGTTCTCGACCAGCACCATTTTCGCCTCGGCCTGAGCCAAATCACGACAGGTCCGGTCTGCCTTACGGTGGTACTGGCGGGAATTCCATCCCCGCTAACGCAATGCCGGCCCGGTCCCCCGGCCCAACTTCCTGTGCACAGTATTCTGTGGGTGGCTGGGGCGCCCCGACAAGAACGTCCCCCGGACGTTCTTGCGAGTTCGTGGCACGGGAGTGGGCTGGTGTTGCCAAGCCGATCGCGGAGGCGATCGGCGCACCAAAGATCACTCAATCAGCGTTCAAGCGCGCGCGCATTTCCTTGCCGGGCTTGAAATAGGGAACCTTCTTGCCCGGGACCGAAACACTCGCGCCGGTGCGCGGGTTGCGGCCCTGGCGGGGTTCGCGCTCGCGGGTTGAAAAAGCGCCGAAACCGCGCAGTTCGACCCGGCCACCCTGGGCCAGCCGCGTCTCGATCTCTTCGAAGAAGGTGTCGACCACCCTTTCGACCTCTTCAGCCCGCAGGCCGGGGTTATCGCGGGCAAGCGCCTGCAGCAGTTCGGATCTGATCATAACGTGCCTTCCTTCGGGGTCTGCGCAACCCCACGACCTGGTTTTAGTTCATTTTTTGTGCGGCACGGCCCTCGACCCGAAGCGGGACGCGCTGCAATGAGCTAAATGCCAGAGCGCGGCTCTGTTAGCAATGCTTGAAAATGACAGATGTGGTTTAAATCGCAAGCAAATCTGCTGCGGAAAGTCCCAGGCGTTCCATTCTGGCGCGAATTTCGGGCCAATCGCGGGCCAGAAACAGCTCGCGCTCGCTCCGCCGCAGCTTTTCCGCCGCGCCGCGGGCGACAAACATGCCGACTCCGCGCTGTACCTCAACCAGGCCATCAAGCTGGAACTGCTGATAGGCCTTGGCCACGGTCAGCGGATTGGCGCCCTGCTCTGCCGCCAGTGCGCGGACTGAGGGGAGCATTGTCCCTTCGGGATAAGTGCCATCGATGATCGCCGCCGCGATCAGGTCGCGCAGCTTCAGGTATACGGGTTGCGAGTGTCCAGCCATGCTGTTTCAGTGCCATAATACAGCGCGGCAGGCAAGGGGAATCGGAGTGCGGCTCCCGCCCTGGGCGCCCTTGCAACAATCCGATAGCCCGGACAAATTTTGCTTCACACATGCGCAAACCCGGTTAGTCTCCGCCGCCATAACGGCCCGCCGGCAACCGCGGGTCCCTGCGGATATTTGGGGAGCAGTTCATGAAAGACATGGCCTTGTGGAACGAGGGCGACTGGATCGCGTCAATCGCGGTCGTCGTGCTTGGCATTTTCCTGGCGATCGGTGCCAAGATCGCGATTCAGAGGGAACCGGAGTTCGCCGGCCATCCCAAGGGCCTCTACATGCTGTTCTTCGCCGAGATGTGGGAGCGGTTCTCCTACTACGGCATGCGCGCGCTACTGATCTTCTACCTGACCAAGCATTGGCTGTTCAGCGATGGCAACGCCAACCTGATCTACGGCGCCTATACCAGCCTGGTCTACATCACCCCGGTGCTGGGCGGCTATCTGGCTGACCGCTACCTGGGCCAGCGCAAGGCGGTGCTGTTCGGCGGCCTGCTGCTGGCGATCGGCCACAGCCTGATGGCGGTCGAAGGAACCGGCGGGCAGACCGATCCGGCGATCAACGTGTTCTGGGGCGCCCTCGCCTTCATCATCGTCGGCTCGGGCTTCCTCAAGGCCAACATCTCGGTGATGGTCGGCCAGCTCTACAAGCTGACCGACGTGCGCCGCGACGGGGCCTATACCGTGTTCTACATGGGCATTAACCTCGGCGCGGCCGTCGGCACGATCCTGGTCGGCTACCTCGGCGAAACGATCGGCTGGGGCTATGGCTTCGGCCTGGCCGGCATCGGCATGCTGGTCGGCCTGATCGTCTTCGTGCTGGGCAAGGGCGCGCTGAACGGCGCGGGCGAGGCGCCGGCTCCGCTCGCCAAGTCGCGCGAATGGACCCTTTACGGGATCGGCCTGGCCGCCGTGGCGGTGTGCTGGGCGCTGGTTCAGTACCAGTCGGTGATCCAGAACCTGCTGGTGGTCTCGGGCCTCGGCCTGCTGGGCTATGTGCTCTACGAAACCTTCAAGCTCGACAAGGAACCGCGCGAGCGGATGTTCGCGATCCTGTTCCTGATCAGTCTCAACCCGCTGTTCTGGGGCCTGTTCGAGCAGGCCGGCGGCTCGATGAGCCTGTTCACCGACCGCTATGTCGATCGCGGCGCCACCCCGGCCTCGCTGTTCCAGTCGATCAACCCGATCTACATCATCCTCCTCGCCCCGCTGTTCGCGGCGCTGTGGCAATGGCTCGGCAAGCGCGGCAAGGAGCCGTCGGCTCCGGCCAAGTTCGGCCTGGCGCTGGCCCAGATGGGCCTGGCCAACCTGGTGCTGGTCTGGGGGGCCGAGGCCTATGGCCTGGCGGCGATGACTCCGGTCATCTTCGTCTTCCTCTATTACCTGCTGGCAACCACGGGTGAGCTTTGCCTCTCGCCGGTCGGGCTTTCGGCGATGAACCGCCTGGCGCCCAGCTACCTCGCCTCGCTGATCATGGGGGCCTGGTTCTACATGACCGCGGTCGGCAACTTCGTCGCCGGCAAGATCGGTGAAGCGACCGGCGGCCACGGCGGCGAAATGAGCAAGGACAAGCTGCTCGAGATCTACGAGATGTTCGGCTGGATCTCGATCGGCGCGGCCGTCGTGGTCCTGCTGCTCTCGCGGATCGTCAAGAGCTGGATGCACCTCGATACGCTGGAGGACCGCAAGTGATGCGCGCCACCAAGCTGCTGGCCGGGATGGCGGCGCTGGCCCTGGTGGCCAGCCCGGGCCTCGCCGAAAAGAAGAAGAAGGAAGAGACTGTCTCGCCGGCCGCCAAGGCCGCGCGGGAGTTCAACAAGAACCCTTATCCTTCGACCTACAAGCCCTATCCGGGGGAACCGACCGCGCTGGTCGGGGCGACCGTGTTCGATGGGGCTGGCGGGCGGATCGACAATGGCACCGTGCTGTTTGCCGATGGCAAGGTGGTGGCGATCGGCGGGGCGGACCTGGCCGTGCCGGCCAATTACCGCCGGATCGGCGCCGCTGGCAAGTTCGTGACGCCGGGGATCATCGATATCCACTCGCACCTGGGGGACTATCCCACCCCCAGCGTCCAGGCCCATTCCGATGGCAACGAGGCGACCGCGCCGACCACCCCCGATGTCTGGGCCGAACACTCGGTCTGGCCGCAGGACCCGGGCTTCAGCCGCGCCCTGGCCAATGGCGGGGTCACAGCGCTGCAGATCCTGCCCGGTTCGGCCAACCTCGTTGGCGGGCGTTCGGTCACGCTTAAGAACGTCTATTCGCGCACGATCCAGGGGATGAAGTTCCCCGGCGCGCCCTATGGCCTGAAGATGGCCTGCGGTGAAAACCCCAAGCGCGTCTATGGCAGCAAGGGTCGGATGCCCTCGACCCGCATGGGCAACCTGGCGGTCAACCGCGCTACCTGGATCAAGGCCAGCGAGTATCGCGCCAAGCGCAATGCCGGCAAGCTGGAGACCCGCGACCTGGCGATGGAATCGATGGCCGGGGTGCTCGATGGCGAAATCCTGATCCAGAACCACTGCTACCGCGCCGATGAAATGGCGCTGGTGCTCGATATGGCCAAGGAGTTTGGCTACAAGGTCACCGCCTTCCACCACGCCACCGAAGCCTACAAGATCGGCGACCTGCTCAAGGCTGCCGGCACCTGTTCGGCAATCTGGGCTGACTGGTGGGGCTTCAAGATGGAAAGCTACGATGCGATCCCGGAAAACGCCGGGATCCTGCAAAAGGCTGGAGCCTGCGTGGTGATCCATTCGGATGACGAGAACGGCATCCAGCGTCTCAACCAGGAAGCCGCCAAGGCCCAGGGCGATGCCCGCCGCGCCGGGATCGAAGTACCGGATGCCGAGGTGATCCGCTGGCTGACGCTGAACCCCGCCACGGCCATGGGAATCAACCAGCAGACCGGCAGCCTTGAACAGGGCAAGATGGCCGACGTGGTGCTGTGGAACGGCAATCCGCTGTCGGTCTATTCGCGGCCCGACAAGGTCTGGGTCGATGGCGCGCTGCTCTTCGATGCGGCCGATCCCAAGCGCCGCCCGGTCAGCGATTTCGAGCTGGGCCAGGTCGGTGAAGGAGACGTGAAATGAAGCCGCGCCAGCTGCTGCTCAGCGCTGCCGCGCTGCTCGCCCTTTCCGCTCCTGCCATGGCCGAGGATGTGGCCATCACCAATGCCACCGTCGTGATCGGCGATGGTTCGGCCCCGATCCCGGGTGGCACGGTCGTGCTGCGCGGGGGCAAGGTCCTGGCCGCCGGTGCCGGGGTTGCCGTGCCGGCGGGTGCGCGCACGATCGATGCCTCGGGCAAATGGGTCACGCCGGGATTGGTCGTCGCGGTTACCGATATCGGCCTGTTCGATGTCGAAGGGGTCGAGGAATCGAACGATGAACGCGCCGACAAGGGTCCGTTCAACGCCGCGCTTGATCTGTCGCCCGCGATCAATCCGCTGGCCCAGCACATTGCGGTCAGCCGCGCCGGCGGGGTGACCCGCGCGGCCGTGGCGCCGCTGCGGACCGGGGCGATCTTCGGCGGACAGGGCGCGGTGATCGATCTCGCCAGCGATGGCCAGCCGATCACCCAGGCCCGCGCCTTCCAGTATGTCGAGCTGGGTGAAGCCGGCGCGCGTTCGGCCGGGGGCAGCCGTGCGGCGGTTCACGCCGTGCTGCGCAATGCCTTCATGGAAGCGCGCGAGCTGGCCCGCCGTGGGGGCGGGCAGGGCGCAGATCCGCGCCTGCAGGATGCCGCGCCCGAACGGCCCGGCGATGCCTTGCTGACCCGCTTCGACGCCGCCGCGCTGGTGCCGGTGGTGACCGGCCGTCAGCCGCTCTACGTCCGCGCCGAACGCGCGGCCGACCTGCGCATGGCGCTGGCGCTGAAGGCGGATTTCCCGGCGCTGAAGATGGTCCTGATCGGCGCGACCGAGGGCTGGATGGTGGCGAAGGAACTGGCCGCCTCGGGCGTGCCGGTCCTGGCCACTCCGCTTAACGATCTGCCCGCCAATTTCGAGCAGCTCGCCGCGACCCAGTCCAACGTAGGCCGGATGGCTGCCGCCGGGGTCAGGGTTGGCCTTGGCGCGTTCGGCGATCAGCCGCGCTATGCCCCGCAATATGCCGGCAACCTGGTCTCGCTGACCAAGGTGCCGGGGGCCAGCGGGCTCGATTGGGGCCGCGCCTTCGCCGCGATCAGCTCGGTCCCGGCCGCGATCCTGGGCATGGGCGACAAGTTCGGCAGCCTCAAGCCCGGTCTGGCCGGAGACGTGGTGATCTGGGACGGCGATCCGCTCGAGAACACCTCGGGCGTGGTCCGGGTGATGATCGACGGGGTCGAACAGTCGCTGGTCAACCATCAGACCAAGCTGCGCGATCGTTACAAGGTGCCAACCGAAGGCGCATTGCCCAAGGCCTATGAGTGGTAGGCTGACGGCATGAGGACCGGCGGGGTTGCAATCCCGCCGGTCTGTGCTAGCCATGTTGACGCCGTAAACATGGGAGAAGCCGGATGGACCCGCTAGCCAATCTGATTGCCGCCTCGGTAGCCTTTGTCGGCAGCCACTTTGCCATGTCGCATCCCTTGCGCGCTGGCCTGGTCGGGCGGCTGGGGGCCGCGGGCTTTCAGGTGGTCTATTCGCTGGTTTCCTTCGCCACACTGGGCTGGATGGTCTTGGCCTTCCGCGCGATCGCGCCAAGCGCCGGCCTGTGGGATGGCTCGCAGCCCCTGCCCTGGGCGCTGGCCTCGCTGCTGATGCTGCCGGCCAGCGTGCTCTTCGTTGGCAGCCTGATGGGCAACCCCGCGCTGCCCGCCCCGGGCGCCGCAGCGCTCGCCGACAAGCCGGTCCACGGCGTGTTCCACGTCACCCGCCACCCGATGATGTGGGGCTTCGCGCTCTGGGCGATCAGCCATGCCCTGGTCAGCCCGACCCTGCGCAGCCTGGTGCTGACCGCGGCGATCGGCGTGCTGGCGCTGGTCGGCTCACACCTCCAGGACCGCAAGAAGGAAGCGTTGATGGGCGCGGCCTGGACCGGATGGGAAGCCCGGACCTCTTACTGGCCCAAGCTGGGCGGCCTCGCGAAAGCCGGACTGTTCCCCTGGATCGGCGGGCTGGTGCTGTGGCTGGTCGGCAGCTGGGCGCACATCTCGATCATCGGCATGGCCGCCGGGATCTGGCGCTGGATGGGTTAGGGCTTTTCCTCCCGTCGTCTTGCTGAACTTGTTTCAGCATCCCGTCTCGGCCCGCCCAGCCGCTTCAGGACAATCTCACTTGCGCGGCGTGCGCCGATACTGCGACTTCTGGATAGGGCCTCAAGCGGGACCCTGAAACAAGTTTAGGGTGACGAGCTTCAAGCCCGCGCTTCCTCCACCCCGGCTGAATTGTGCCGCAGCGCCTTCAGCACGGCATCGACGATCTGCGGCGCGTTGAGGCCGGCTTCGTCGTACTGCTTGTCCGGGTTGTCGTGATCCTGGAACATGTCGGGCAACCGGAGCGTGCGGATCTTGAGGCCGGCGTCGAGCAGGCCCTCATCACTGGCCATGGTCAGGACATGGGCGCCGAGGCCGCCGATCGACCCTTCCTCAACCGTGACCACAACCTCGTGGCTGGCCATCAGGCGGCGGATCAGATCGGTATCGAGCGGCTTGGCAAAGCGCAGGTCGGCCGCCGTGGTGGACAGGCCCTTGGCCTCGAGCACGTCAGCGGCCTTGAGCGCCTCGGCGAGGCGCGTGCCCAATGAGAGCAGCGCAACCTTGGTCCCTTCGCGCACGATCCGGCCCTTGCCGATTTCCAGCTGCTGCGGAACCTCGGGCAGGGGAACGCCCACGCCGTTGCCGCGCGGATAGCGGAAGGCGATCGGGCCGCTGTCATAAAGCGCGGCGGTGTAGGTCATGTGGACCAGCTCGGCCTCGTCGGCCGCGGCCATCACCACCATGTTGGGCAGGGTGGCAAGATAGGTGATGTCAAAGCTTCCCGCGTGGGTCGCGCCATCTGCCCCGACCAGCCCGGCGCGGTCGATCGCGAAGCGGACCGGCAGGTTCTGGATCGCGACGTCATGGACCACCTGGTCAAAGGCGCGCTGCAGGAAGGTGGAATAGATCGCGGCGAAGGGCCGCATCCCCTGCGCGGCGAGGCCGGCAGCAAAGGTCACCGCGTGCTGTTCGGCAATGCCGACATCGAAGCTGCGGTCGGGATGGGCCTTGGCGAACTTGTCGACGCCGGTGCCGCTTGGCATGGCGGCGGTGATCGCGCAGATCTTTGGATCGCTGTCCGCCAGCTTGGCCAGCGTTTCGCCGAAGACGTTCTGATAGGCCGGGGCCTTGGCCACTGCCTTGACCTGCTCGCCGGTGATCACGTCGAACTTCTGGACGCCGTGGTACTTGTCGGCGCTGGCCTCGGCCGGGGCATAGCCCTTGCCCTTTTGTGTCACGACATGGATCAGGCAGGGGCCTTCGGCGGCATCGCGGACATTCTCCAGCACCGGGATCAGGTGATCGAGATTGTGGCCGTCGATCGGGCCGACGTAGTAGAAGCCCAGCTCCTCAAACAGGGTGCCGCCCATCGCCATGCCGCGCGCGAACTCGTCAGTCTTGCGGGCCGCGATGTGCAGCGGCTCGGGCAGCTTGCGCGAGATCTTGCGGGCCACTTCGCGCAGTTCCAGGAACGGCCGCGAGGAGACGATCCTGGCGAGATAGGCCGAGAGCCCGCCAACCGGCGGCGCGATCGACATGTCGTTATCGTTGAGGACCACGACCAGCCGGTTGCCGGCCTCGCGCGCGTTGTTCATCGCCTCATAGGCCATGCCCGCGCTCATCGCGCCGTCGCCGATCACGGCGATGCCCTTGCCGGGCTGGCCCTGCAGCTTGTTGGCCACGGCAAAGCCCAGCGCGGCGGAGATCGAGGTGGAGCTGTGCGCCGCGCCGAACGGATCGTATTCGCTCTCGCTGCGCTTGGTGAAGCCCGACAGGCCGCCACCCTGGCGCAGAGTGCGGATCCGGTCGCGCCGTCCGGTCAGGATCTTGTGCGGATAGGCCTGGTGGCCCACGTCCCAGATCAGCTTGTCATCGGGCGTGTTGAACACATAGTGGATCGCCACGGTCAGCTCGACCACGCCCAGCCCGGAGCCGAGATGACCGCCGGTGGTGCCGACTGCGCTGATCATCTCGGTGCGCAGTTCATCGGCCAGTTGGCGCAGCTGCTCGGGCGCCAGTTTGCGCAGGTCGGCAGGCAGATTGACGGTATCGAGCAACGGCGTGGCAGGAGACTGACTCATGCCTTGGGCCTTACACGCTTGAATTGTTGGTGTCGATTGAGACTATCAGGCAGGTTCGGTGCAGGACCGAAGGAGATTCGCCATGAGCCTGCCCGCCGCCTCTGCCCCCGTCTGCTTCGTGCTGACTGCCGACCGGGCCCGCTCAAAGCCGTTCTACGCCGGGATCCTGGGGCTGCGGCTGCTGGGCGAGGACGATCACGCCGCCACGTTCGACCTGGGCAACCGCACCCCGCTGCGGCTGACCATGGTCCCCGGCTATCAGCCAACAGGTCACACCGTGATCGGCTGGAATGTCGGCGATATCGTTGGCACGGTGCGCGCGCTGGCGGCCAAGGGGGTGAAGTTCAACGTCTATGACGGCTATGGCCAGGATGCCGACGGGATCTGGCATTCGCCCGATGGCGGCGCCAAGGTGGCCTGGTTCGGCGATCCGGATGGGAACCTGCTGAGCCTGACCCAGTTCGGCTAGTTGCAGCGCGCGCAGACCCCGCGCAGTTCCACGACCGGGCGGATATCGGCAAAACCGGCGGTCCGGGCGGCCTCGACCAGCGATCCGGTCAGCTTGTCGTCATCGATGTGCACCGCCCGGCCGCAGACATCGCAGATCAGGAAGATGCAGTCATGGCGGCAGCCGGGGTGGCTGTTGGCGATATAGGCATTGGCGCTCTCGACCCGGCGGGCCAGGTTGGTCTTCACGAACAGATCGAGGATCCGGTAGACCGAGTTGGCCGCCACCCGCTTGCCGCGGCCCTTGGAGACATTCTCGGCAATGTCATAGGCCGAGGCCGGACGGTCCTGCGCGGCGAGGGCGTGGAACACCTCGGCCCGCATGTCGGTCCACTGTTCGCCCGCATCGGTCAGCGCGTGGCGCGCAGCCTCAACCAGGCCGGGACCCGAATGCTCGTCGTGATGATGATAACCTGCCATGACGCCGATATAGGCGGCAATCAGCCCCGGGTGAAGTCCGGCTTGTAGAAACCGGGGAAGCGCTTCTTCAGCGCCGCCACCTTTGCCACGTCCCAGGCCAGGATATAGGGGTGCTTGCGGTTCTTGGCCATGAAGTCCTGGTGATAGCCTTCGGCCGGATAGAACTTCTTGTAGCCCTCGATCGGGGTGATGACCGGCTTCTTCCAGACGCCGGAAGCCTTCATCTGGGCGAGATAGGCGCTGGCAACCAGGCGCTGTTCCTCGCTCAGCGGCACCAGCGCAGCGCGGTATTGGGTGCCTTCGTCCGGGCCCTGGCGGTCCTTCAGCGTCGGATCGGCGACGACCGAGAAGATGATCCGCACCAGCTGGTCATATCGGACCACCGCCGGGTCATAGGTGACCTGCACGGCTTCGGCATGGCCGGTGTCGCCGTAACCGATCCGTTCGTAATTGGCGGTCCTGGCGCTGCCGCCGTGGTAACCGGTCAGCACGCTCTTCACGCCCAGGACATGGCTGAACACGCCTTCGACGCCCCAGAAGCAGCCACCGGCAAAGACCGCGGTCTTGAGGCCTGGCGTCTCCTTGGCCTGGCGCGCGGCGGCGGGGGCGAGCACGTCAACCTCGCCGGCGGTGGCCGGGGCTTGCTGACAGGCGGCGACTAGCGCCAGAATTGCGGGAAAAAGGAGGCTTCGCCTCACCGGGTGCGGTCAGGCAGGACCGGAGCAGCAGCTTCGGCCTTGGGGATCACCTGGCCCGAAATGCCATCCTCGCTCTGGGCCCAGACCGACCCGACCAGCAGCACGGCACCCAGCACAAAGCCGAGGCCAAAGGAACGCAGCAGGTCATTTTTGAACAGGCCCATCGGGAACATCCGGACGCGAGTATTAAGTGCGAGGTTTCCCTGCGGAAAAACGCCTTACTTCCAAGTGAACATTTCGCCTGACCACCCGGCCGAGCGGTGAAGCGAAGAGTCCTTGCGGCGAATGGAGGAACTCAGTGCCGGAAGTGGCGCATCCCGGTGAAGACCATGGCCAGCCCGGCTTCATCGGCGGCGGCAATCACTTCCTCATCGCGAATCGATCCGCCCGGCTGGATCACCGCCGTCGCTCCGGCTTCGGCAGCGGCCAGCAGGCCATCGGCGAAGGGGAAGAAGGCATCGGAGGCGACCGCGCTGCCGACCGCGCGGCTCTGCGCCCAGCCGAACTTTTCGGCCGCTTCGGCCGCCTTCATCGCGGCGATCCGGGAAGAGTCGCGGCGGTTCATCTGGCCGGCACCGATCCCGGCGGTAATCCCGTCCTTGGCATAGACGATCGCGTTCGACTTGACGTGGCGGGCCACGGTCCAAGCGAACAGGCAGTCCTTCAGCTCTTGGCTTGTCGGCGCGCGCTTGGTCACCACCTTGAGATCACCCGTCCCGATCGCGCCGTTGTCGCGGGTCTGGACCAGCAGCCCGCCAGTGATCGGCTTGACCATCAGCCCGCCGCGGCGCGGATTGGGCAGATCGCCGGTCAGCAGCAGGCGCAGGTTCTTCTTCCTGGCGAATGCGGCAAGCGCAGCCTCGTCGGCATCGGGGGCCACGACCACTTCGGTGAAAATCTGGCAGATCGCCTCGGCGGTCGGGCCGTCGAGCGGCGCATTGACCGCGACGATCCCGCCAAAGGCCGAGACGTCATCGCACTGCAGCGCGCCGGTCCAAGCTTCGAGCAGGCTGGCGCCCTGGGCCACGCCGCAGGGGTTGGCGTGCTTGACGATCACCACGGCCGGGTCCTGGCCGCGGAATTCGGCGGCCAGTTCCAGCGCGGCATCGGCGTCGTTGTAATTGTTGTAGGACAGCTCCTTGCCCTGGACCTGCCGGGCCTGAGCAATCCCGCGGCTGTGGGGACCGCGCGGTAGATAGAGCGCGGCGCGCTGGTGCGGGTTCTCGCCATAGCGCAGTTCCTCGGCGCGGCTGCCTATCACGGCCAGCGTTTCGGGGAAGAGCTGCTGCTGGTCGGCAAAGGCGAACCACTGGCTGATCATGCTGTCATAGGCAGCGGTCGCGGCATAGGCGCGCGCGGCCATCAGACGGCGGAAATCATAGGTGGTGGCGCCGCCGGTCGTCTCCAGCTCGGCCAGCAGACCGGCATAGTCGGCCGGATCGGTAACGATCGTCACATAGGCGTGGTTCTTGGCCGCCGAGCGGACCATCGAGGGGCCGCCGATATCGATGTTCTCGATGATCTCGTCGCGGCCCGCGCCCTTGGCCACGGTCGCTTCGAAGGGGTAGAGGTTGACCACCACCAGGTCGATTGCGCCGATTGCGTGGTCGGCCATGGCCTTGGCGTGTTCGGGGTTGTCGCGCACCGCCAGAAGCCCGCCGTGGACCTTGGGGTGCAGCGTCTTGACCCGGCCGTCCATCATCTCGGGAAAGCCGGTCAGCTCGGAGATGTCCTTCACGCTAAGGCCCGCGTCGCGCAGCGCCTTGGCCGTGCCGCCGGTCGAGACCAGTTCCACCCCGCGCGCGGCCAATGCCTGGCCCAGTTCCACCAGCCCGGCCTTGTCGGACACCGAAAGCAGCGCCCGGCGGATCGTCACCTCAGTCATGTGAATGCTATCCCATTTTCTTCAGCAGCCAGGCAAAGTTGCCGCCGCCGCGTGATACCAGGCCCTGCAGGACCAGTTGCTGGATCGGCTGGGGCCGGCTCTGGCCGTCAGCCCAGATGCTTTCCTCGACCGTCACCTGGCCCCCGGCGCGGAACTGCCAGTAGGAGCCATCGGGCATGGCGAGACCGGCGCCCTGGCCATCTTCGCTCAAGCCAACCTCGATCCCCGGGCCAAGGTGGAAGCGGATCGCGAAGGCGACCTTGCCGCTTTTGCCCTTGCCGCCAGCCGGCACCAGCAGGTCCTCGCCGCGCAGTTCGGTGCCCTCGTCGCGCAGGATCAGGATGCGGCGGTGGGTCAGGCCATAGCGCTGGACATAGCCATTATGGCTCGCCTCCAGCCGGGTCGCGCCCGAGAGCTTTTCCCCGGCGATGGTCCGGCGGTCGACCTCGACCTCGGAGACTCCGCCGCCAATCCGGCCATTGATCAGGACCGCGGTCGAATTGGCATCGTCGAGCACCAGGGTGGAGTGCGCCGCCGTGGCCCGCAGGCCCTGTTCAAGCCGCACCGGAATAAGGCCGCCAGCACAGGCCGAACCGCCGCAATTGACAATGATGCGCTGGCCCATGTGCGACAGCTCGAAGGCCAGGGTCGAGGCGCAGCCCGAGCGCGCGTGCTTGGCCAGCGGCGGCGGGGCGGCATCGAACTGCAGGATCGACTTCTGCGCCACAACCCGCTGGTAGCCCCACTGACGGACATCGCGCAGTGGCCGGGTGCGCACGCCCGAGGCGACGACCAGCGCCGATACGTCGGCCGCATCGACTGCCCAGCCGCCTTGCCAGGCACCCAGCGAACCATCGCCGTGGGTCAGCGTCAGCAGCGGCGGGACCAGCAGCGCCAGGATCGCCTCCAGCGCAGCGGGCGGATCGCGCCGCACCGCGCTGTAGCAGGCCCGCAGCCGCACCAGCAGCGCGATGACTTCCATCTGGCCGAGCGGGCTGCGCGAGAGGATGCCGCCATCATCACCGACCAGTTCGCCCAGCGCCTTGATCAGACCGGCCTCGCCAAACAGGCGGCGCGGCTTGCCATCGGGCAGCAGCAGCCCGGCCGCGACGATGCCGCTCCAGCCGGCCACTTCGGCCAACAGGTCCTCGGCCCGGCCGACATTCTTGTCGAGCCAGCGGGCGGTATCGTTCATCGCCGCAAGGACGCGGGCGCGCTGGGCCTTGTCATTGCCCGAAAGGATCAGCGGGGCGTGGACCAGCCAGTTGAGCTCGCGCGTGCCGGCATTGGCGACGGTCCAGGCCGGACCCTTGCCCGGGCGCGAGGGCGGGCTGGGATTGGCGGCCAGCCAGGCGGCCAGCACCCGTTCGGCCACGGGCACGATCTGCTCGCGCGGGGCCGAGGCTTCCAGATCGGCCAGCCAGGCGAAGGAATGGACCACGCGTTCCAGCGGCGGGGCCATCCGCGCGGCGCCGGCAAAGTCGATCTGGGCGATCGGCGCCTTGACCCCATGGACCAGGAAGTGCCCGGCGCGGATTGCGGTGCCGGCCATCTTCTGGCCCGGCAACGGATTGAGCACGGTGGCCAGCAGGCGCGGCTTGGCCGGCTTGCGGAACGGGGCGGCCAGCGTCGAACCCGGCACGCCCATGCGGTAGGCCAGCCGCAGCAACCGCTCGCCCGCGCCCAGCGACGGCGGCGAGAAATCGGCCAGCGTCAGCGCGCGGCCCGGCTCAACCAGCTCGCTCTGGCCCGGTGCGGCAGGCTCGACCAGCGAGTCATTGCCGTGTCCAAGCGGAATGGCAGGCGCGCCCAGCCCGTCGTCGGGGGTGGTATGATCGCGGGTCTGGCTCATCGCCTCGATCATGCCCCGCCTGCTGCCTTGAGTGCGGCGATATTGGCGGCATAGCGCTCTGGCCCGCCGCGGAAGGTTGCGGTCCCGGCCACCAGCACGTCGGCACCGGCCATGACGCACAGCCGCGCGGTTTCGATATCGACGCCGCCGTCAACCTCAAGCCGGATGTCGCGCCCGCTCTTGTCGATCGCCTTGCGCACGGCCTCGATCTTGCGGAGCTGGCTGGTGATGAAGCTCTGCCCGCCGAACCCGGGATTGACGCTCATCACCAGGACCAGGTCGATATCGTCGATCAGGTAATCGAGCATCTTGGCCGGGGTGCCGGGGTTGAGCGAGACGCCGGCCAGCTTGCCCAGCCCCTTGATCGCCTGGACCGTGCGGTGGATGTGCGGCCCGGCCTCCGGGTGGACGGTGATGATATCGGCCCCGGCCTCGGCAAAGGCGGCGAGGTAGCTGTCGACCGGACTGATCATCAGGTGAACGTCGAGCGGCTTGGCCGTGTGCGGGCGCAGCGCCTTTACCACCATCGGCCCGATCGTGATGTTGGGAACGAAATGCCCGTCCATCACGTCGACATGGATCCAGTCCGCCCCGGCGGCATCGACCGCGCGCACTTCTTCCCCCAGCCGGGCAAAATCGGCCGAGAGGATCGACGGAGAAATCAACGGTTGAGGCATGGCTGCGGCAAAGGCCTCCCTTACCCGGCGCTTACCCACCACATCTGGTAGTAACAACCGGAAGACCGGTGTTTTCCACACGGTATCTGGGCGCGGGATTAACCAGTGCGGCCGATTGACCCGCAGCGGCGCCGACGGCAGAGCACGCAGCATGGTTGCCGCCCGTTCTCCTGCCGAAGCCATGGCCGTGCTGGCGCGCGAAACCGCGTGGCATTACGGGCCCGTGCCGCACAGCCTGGCGGGGGTCCAGTTGGAGCCGGGTTATCGCTGCATTGCCGATGGTTGCTTCTTGCTGCGCTGCGAAAGCGGCTATGGCTACCTTTACCAGCCGGGCGCGGGGATCACGATTGAACGGCCCGAAAATGCCGATCCGGACGAGGAGATCCTGTGGCTCAACGGCTCGGTCTATGCCGGGGTTGCCTGTCTCAACGGCTTCCTGCCGTTCCACGCCTCGGCCGTGGCGCATAACGGGCGGGTCTTTGCCTTTACCGGGCCGGGCGGCGCGGGCAAATCGACCCTGGCGGCGGGACTGGGAGCCAAGGGCTTCCCGCTGTTCTGCGATGATACCTTGCTGATCGATCTGGCCACTACCGATCGGGTCCTGGCCATGCCGGGGCACAAGCGGCTGAAGCTGCGCGAAGATGCCTTCGCCCTGACCGGAGCCACGCCGGTCCAGCCAGTCGGCGCCGATACCGGCAAGCACTATGCCCTGCCGCTGGCCGGCGATGTCGGACAGCCGCTGACGTTCGATACGCTGGTCTTCCTGGCCGAAGGACCCGAGCTGGCCTGGGAGCCGATCACCGGAGCCGAGCGCTTTGCGCGGCTTGCAGACGATCACTATACGCAGGATATCTTTGCCGAAGCTGCTCGCCCCAGCGCGCCAGCGCCGCGCCATAGAGCCGGGCCGGATCGCCCGGCGGTTTGGCCAGTTCTGCGGCCAGGGCCACGGCATTGTCGATCCAGCCATGAAAGGCCACCAAGCGGCCATCGGCCATGGCAGATGGCTGCCATTGGGCGGCACTGGGCTGGCTCTGGTCAACCGGGCGCCACGCGAAGTGCAGGCCCGCCGCCGTGCATGACTGGGCCTTGCCGGAAGAGACCGAGCTGGACGCGCAGAAATTCATGCCGATAGAGTTCACCCTGATGCGCGGGCTGCTGACGGCGCGCTATGTCAATTACATCCGCGGCAGAAACTAGGACGGAAACCAGGCAAATGGGGGCAGCACCGGCCGGTCAGGAAGCGATGCGCGATCCGCGCGTGCGCCAGCTGGCTCCCCGCGTCGCCGTGCTGCAGATCGCCGCTGCCCTGACCGAAGGGATCGGGCTGGTCCTGCTGGTCCCGCTGCTGGCAGGTCTGGCCGGGCCGGGCAGTGCGGTGGGCGGGCCGTTGGCCGGGGCGATCGCGGACCTTGGCTTGGGCCGGAACCTGCCGGCGCTGCTGGCGCTGTTCGTGGTGCTGGTCGCCGCTCGCGCCGCGCTGGTCATGGCCCGCAACCGTGCTGTCTTGACGCTGGAGCTGGCGCTGGTCGATGGCCTGCAGCAACGCGCCTGGCGGGCCTTGCTGGGGGCCGACTGGCGGCTGCTGCAAGGGCTGCGCCGGTCCGACCAGGCCAGCCTGCTGATCACCAATCTCGACCGGGTCGGGCAAGGGGTCAACCAGCTGCTGCTGGCCACTACCACGGTCGTGACCTTGCTGGCGCTGGGGCTGGCGGCGCTGGCGATCTATCCGCTGTTCGCACTGGGCGGCGGGCTGGCCGGCCTGCTGGTGCTGCTGGCCTATCGCGGTTTGCGCGGCCAGGCGGCCCGGCTGGGCGAGGCGCTGGGCGCGATCTGGGACCGGGTCCACAGCGCAATCGGCGAAGCCCTGGGCGCGCTGCGTTCGATCAAGATCCTGGGCCGCGAGGCCGAGGCCGAGGCCATGGTCATGTCCGGCTTTGCCGAGCTTGGCGCCTCGCGGCAGGCCTATCATATCGGCCAGGCGCTGGGTCAGTTCCTGTTGCAGACCGGCGGCGCGGCGGCGCTGGCACTGCTGGTCTGGCTGGCGCTGGCCCAGGGGCAGCTCTCGGTTGTCACCGTCCTGCCACTGATCGCGGTCTTTGCGCGAGCTCTGCCCCTGATCGGGATCCTGCAGGAAGCCTGGCAGCAATGGCGCCATGCCGCCCCGGCCCTGGCCGCGGCCGAAGCTCAGATCGCCGCCATGCGCGCCGCCGCCGAAGCGCCGTTGACCCCGGCCGCTGCACCCGACCTGGCGCGCGAGGCGCGGTTCAACCGGGTCACGCTCCTTTATGCCGGACAGGCTCAACCGGCCCTGGCGGAGGTGACGCTGGCGATCCCGGCCCGGCAGATCACTGCGCTGGTCGGGCCATTGGGCGCCGGCAAGAGCACCGTTGCCGACCTGCTCGCCGGGCTGCTCGGTCCGGATCAGGGCACCGTGACGATCGACGGCGCGGTGCTGGAAGGCGCGGCACAGCGGGCCTGGCGCGCGCAGATGGCCTATATCGACCAGGACCCGCTGCTGCTCGCCGCGAGCCTGCGCGATAACCTCTGCTGGGCCGCACCTGCGGCCAGCGATGCGCAGGTCTGGGCGGCGCTGGAGGATGCGGCCGCCGCCGATTTCGTGCGCGGCCTGCCAGAGGGACTCGACACCCGGCTCGGCGATGGCGGGCGGCGGCTCTCGGGCGGGGAACGGCAGCGGCTGATGCTGGCCCGGGCGCTGCTGCGCGATCCGCAGCTGCTGATCCTGGACGAGGCGACCTCGGCGCTCGATGCAGACAACGAGGCGGCAATCGCGGCCGCACTGGGCCGCCTGCGCGGCCGGATGACGATTGTGCTGATCGCCCATCGCGGCGCGCTGCTCGATCTGGCCGATCGGGTGATCCGGCTTGAGTCGGGCCGGGTGGTTGACGAATCCTGACGGCTTACCCAATTGTTGCCCAATTCACCCACTATTCAGCGGGCGAATCGTAATTGAGGGTAACATCTGGCAAGCAGTGCACCGCAGGCAGGTGCCATATTCGCGTGCCAGGCTTCCCCAACAGACAGGATGACGAAGCGATGACCCAGCCCCGACGTTTCCGCGCCGCGGCCCTTGCTCTTGCTGCACTGGCCGCCACCGCTGCCGGTTCCGCGCCGATCGCGGCCAGCGCGCCGGCGGCGGCAGCGCCCGCCGGGTGCACCGGACCGGCCAGCGCGACCTGGCTCAACGTGGTGGTCGATAACGTGCGCAACGGCAACGGGGTGATCGCGATCACGCTTTATGCCGACGATTCGTCAAAGTTCCTGGTCAAGCGCGGCTCGCTCTATGTCGGCCGGGTCGATGCGACCCCCGGCACGACCCGCGGCTGCATCTTCGTGCCGAAGCCTGGGGTCTATGCCCTGGCGCTCTATCATGACGAGAACCGCGATGGCCGGTTTGACCGGACTGGTCTGGGCCTGCCGGCCGAAGGCTATGGCTTCTCGAACAACCCGGCGACGCTCGCCGGCCTGCCGCAGTTCCGTTCGGTCCGCCTGAACGTGCCGAAGCCCGGCCTGACCAGCCGGATCGGGATGAAGTATCCCTAAGCCTTAACCGTAGATCTCGGGCAGTTCGCGCGGGGCCTGGGCCTCGGCCAGTTCGTGCGCGCGCGGATCGTCGACATCGAGCCACCAGGCCGTGCCGATGTCCAGCGTCGCCGCGCGGCCGGCATCGGCCAGGCGCTGCATCCCTTCGGACAGGCTCCCGGCCTTGCCCTCGGCAATCGCGCCGCGAATCGCCGCGGCCAGTTCGGGCGTGGCGAGGAAGGCCCCGCAATCGACCGCGTCATATTCGGGAATCGTCTTGCCGATGGCGCGGATAAAGCCGCGCTCGTCGAGCTTGACCCAGGTCGCGTCATCGGGATCGACCAGCGGGTTGTCGCAGCGGTAATCGACCGCCAGGGTCACGCCGCGATCGGGCCCATGCTGCTGGGCCAGCGCGGTCAGGATCGGGGCGGAAAAGATGTGGTCGGACATCATCAGCAGATAATTGCCGTCAATCACCTCGGCGCCAGCCATCACCGACCAGCCGTTGGGCTTGGACCAGTCATCCACCCGCTGCGATACGACCGGAATGCCGACGCGCTCTGAAATCGCGGGCAAGGCCGCCTCGATCCGCTCTGCCTCGTGGCCCGTCACGACCACAACGCGCTTCACCCCCGCTGCCTTGGCCTGCCGCACGCCGAGTTCGAGCAGCGGAACGCCCGCGATCGGGGTGAGCGGCTTGGAATCGGAAACGTCGCGCAGCCGACTGCCGAACCCAGCTGCAATGATCAGAGCGTCCATCAGGTATCCTCAAACCCTCAAACAGAAACGGCGCCGGGGTTAGCCGGCGCCGCTCCTTGAACCTTTTGGCTCTGCTTATTCAGCGGCCAGCGCGGTGTCGGCGATGTATTCCTCAACCATCTGGGCGGCGAGGTCATCGTTGAACTGCTGCGGCGGGTGCTTGCAGAAGTAGGCCGAGGCACCGATCACGGCGCCGCCTTCACCGCGGTCCAGCGCCAGCTTGGCGCAGCGGATCGCGTCCATGACGCAAGCGGCCGAGTTCGGGCTGTCTTCCACCGAAAGGCGGAGTTCCAGTTCCATCGGCACATTGCCCCACTGCAGGCCTTCCAGGCGCAGGAAGCACAGCTTGTTGTCCTTCTGCCACGGCACATAGTCCGACGGGCCGACATGGATGTTCTCGTCTTCGAGGCGCTGGGCCAGCATGGCCTGAACGGCTTCGGTCTTCGATTCCTTCTTCGAACCCAGACGCTGGCGGTCCAGCATGTTCATGAAGTCGGTGTTGCCGCCGGTGTTGAGCTGGTAGGTCCGCTCAACGGTTACGCCGCGGGCGGCGAACAGGCTGGAAAGCACGCGGTGGACGATAGTGGCACCGACCTGGGCCTTGATGTCGTCACCCACGATCGGGATGTTCTTGGCGCGGAACTTGGCTTCCCATTCCGGGTTGCTGGCGATGAACACCGGCATGCAGTTGACCACGGCCACGCCAGCTTCCAGCGCGCAGTTCATGTAGAACTCGGTGGCTTCCTGCGACCCGACGGGGAGGAAGTTGATCAGCACTTCGGCGCCCGAATCCTTGATCGCCTGGACGATGCGGGCCTGGTCAGCCTCGGCCTCGTCAGAAACGATGAAGCCCTTCTCACCGACCGTGGTCATGTGCGGGGCAACGCCGTCCGACACCTTGCCCATGATCACCTTGGCGCCGGTCAGCGGCACTTCGGCCTGGAACACGGCGGTGTTGTTCGGCTTGGCGAAGATCGCTTCGGCGATGTCCTTGCCGACCTTGCGGGCATCGACATCGATGCCGAGCACGAAGGCCACGTCGCTAGCGCCGTAGCCGCCGATCTTGTCGTGGATCAGGCCCTGCGAGGAATTGTTCTGGCGATAGTACTCAACCCCCTGAACCAGCGAGCTGGCGCAATTCCCAACGCCAATCATGGCGACCTTGATGGGCTTCATTATGTCTCAATCCTTCTCGAGCGGCGCAGCGCGGCCCCAATGAAAGGCCGCCCCATTGTAAAATCGCGCGCCAAAAGCAAGAAGTTTGGCGCAGGTCAAGCCGAATAGCGGGATTGAGCGGCCAGCCTTGGCCACCGCGACCTCTCCCGATCCGGCCCCGAATCCGGCGCTTTCCTGTTGGAATATCGCCACATCCGGTGATTACACCTGCGCAATGCAGGCTTACTAGCATAGCACCATTCCTGCGCGTGGCAAATCCGCCGTCAGGCCCTTGTTAGCCGGGGCCCCACACCGCTAAGGGGAGGCAGGGCCGAAGGGCCGTTTACAGCAAGGCGGGGCAGGACTTGGAACAGGCGATGGCGGGCGCAAAGCAGGGCAAACCGGCACGGCCGCAGCGCCCGCGCGAGCTGCAGGATCCGCTCAATCACTACATCTATCATCCGCTCGCCTGGCAACTGGCGCGCGGCCTGGCCCGCACGCCGATCACGCCGAACATGGTCTCGGTCTTCGGCGGGCTGATGGTGGTCGCGGCGGGCATCGTTTACGCCAACCTGGCCTGGCCGGTCGGCGCGGCGCTGGGCATGGCGCTGCACATGGGCTGGCACGTGGTCGACGGCGCCGATGGCGACCTGGCGCGGATGACCGGCCGGACCAGCCCGATCGGCGAGATGGTTGACGGCGTCTGCGACTATGCCAGCCATATCGTGCTCTACCTGATCCTGGGTGCGGTGCTGGCGGGTGAAACCGGGTTCTTCAGTGGCAGCACCGGCTGGATCCTGCTGGTCGTCGCGGGGGTAAGCCACGCGGTGCAGTCCAACCACGTCGAGGTCCAGCGGCGCCAGTACCAGTGGTATGTCTATGGCACGCCGTGGATCCGTCACAGCCATGGCCAGGCCGGCTCCGCGACAAGCAAGAGCCTGTTTGGGGTCTTCGTCTCGGCCTATCTCAACGCTGCCAGCGGAATGACCCCGCACGCGCTACGGATCGACGCTGCGGTCGATGCGGCCAAGGGCGATCCGGCCCGCCTCGCCGAAATCGCCGCCGCCGTTCGCGCCGAGGCGCCGCCCTTGCTGTTCATGTGCAAGGTGCTCGGTCCCAATCCGCGCGCGATCGTGCTGGGGCTGTCGATGTTCGCCGGCACGCCGCTGTACTACATGATCTACCAGGCGGTGGTGCTCAACCTGCTGCTGGTGATCTCGGTGCTGATGCACAATGCCGCGGCGCGGCGGATCGCGGCACGGATCGGGGCCTAGGCCATCGCCGGCCTAGACGTCGGCAGCGGGGCGGCTATCATCCGCTCATGCTCCACAGTCATCTGCTTGAAGCCGCGCGCGCGATCTCGGACGAGATCGTTGCGCTGCGCCGCGCAATCCATGCCGAGCCCGAGCTTGGCCTCCACACACCGCGCACCCGCGACAAGGTCCGCGCCGCCCTGGCCGACCTGCCGCTGACCTGGCGCGAGGGGCCGTCGACCACCGGCCTGGTCGCCACGCTCCAAGGCGCGGAGCCGGGCCGCCATGTCCTGCTGCGCGGGGATATGGATGCCCTGCCGATGCCGGAAGAGACCGGCCTGCCCTTCGCCTCGCAAATCCAGGGCGCGATGCACGCCTGCGGACACGATGCCCATACCGCGATGCTGGCCGGCGCAGCGCGGGTGCTGGCAGCGCGGCAGGCCGAGCTGAAAGGCACGGTCTCCTTCATGTTCCAGCCGGGCGAGGAAGGCCACCACGGCGCGCGCTTCATGCTGGAAGACGGCCTGATTGATCCCTTGCCGGACGCCGCCTTCGCGCTCCATGTCATGCCCAATGCCATGCACGGTCTTGTCGCCGGACGCGCCGGACCGCTGATGGCGGCGGCTGACCAGTTCGAGATCACGGTCAGAGGCGCGGGCGGCCATGCCTCGATGCCGCACCAGACGCAGGACCCGGTCCCGGTGGCCTGCGAGATCGTGCTGGCGGTCCAGACCATGGTCACGCGCCAGTTCAATGCCCACGATCCGGTGGTGGTCACTGTCGCCCGGATTGAGGGCGGAACGGCGCACAATGTGATCGCCGATTTCGCCACGCTGAAGGGCACCATGCGCACGCTCTCGCCGCGCCACCGGGCAAAGCTGCACGCCGCGCTGCGCCAGCTTGCAGCAGGGATCGCCGGGGCCCACGGCCTCACCGCCGAAGTGAACGTGATCGAAGGCTTCCCGGTGACGATCTGCGATGCCAGGGCGGTCGCCTTTGGTGAGCGGGTGACGGATGGTCTGTTTGGTCCGGGCGCCTGGCAAACCCTGCCCGCGCCGATCATGGGGGCGGAGGACTTCTCCTATGTGCTCGAGAAAGTCCCCGGCGCGATGTTCTTCCTGGGCGTGGCCAAGGACGGGGCCGACTGGAATTCCTGCTGCGGCATCCATTCGCCGCGCATGATGGTGGACGAAGCGGTTCTGCCGCGCGGGACCGCCCTGCTGGCTGGGCTGGCCGAGGAGTTCCTCGCCAGCGGCTTCTAAACTGGCCGCGACATCGACCAGAAGTGCGGGCCGCCCTTGGCCGGCACGTCCCACTCCTCGTGCACGGCAAAGCCCAGCCGCAGGTAAATGCCGACATTGCTCTCGGTCGCGGTTTCCAGCAGCGCCGGTTTGCCCGCTGCCGCCGCCTCGGCCAGCCCGGCGCGGATGGTCAGCCCGCCCAGCCCCTGGCCCTGGCAGTCCGGCTGCACCCCGGCATAGCGCAGGTAGTACCAGTCCTCACCCTTGGCCAGGTGCGCGCCGATCGCATCGCCCACCGTGCTGGCCCGCAAGATCCGCCGCCCGAAGATGCCGAGCAGGCGCATGATCTCGGGCGGCCAGAGCGGATCGTGGTGATGGACCTTGCCCGGCAGCCGCCACAGCGTCACCGCCTCGCAGCCCGGCGTGCCGAGCGCGATCCCGTGGCGCTGGTGATCGTCCCATAGCCAGGCAAACATCCTGGGCAGCCGCCGGGCGCGTTCGGCTTCATTGGGGATGATCCAGCTGACCGCCGGATCGCTCTGGAAGGCCGCCGCGAGCGTGGCGATGGCGGCCTCGCGGTGCCGCGGGCCAAGGCGGATGATCGTGCGTTCAGTCATCGCGCGCGCCGCGCCGGGCCGAGCAGCAGGGCCAGGAAGGCAATCGTGAACAGCAGGTCCCCGGCCAGCACCGGCCCGGTTCCGGGCGGCGCCGTTCCCGCCGCGATCGCGGGGGCCAGCAGGACGACCAGCCCCAGCTTGCCGACCACCCCGGCCCACAGCGTCGGGGCCAGCCGCGCCGGGTTGCTCGCAACCAGCGCGTAAAGCACCCCGAAGGCGGCCACCAGCACGGCGCTGATCTTGTCGCCCGGCGCAATGTTCAGCAGCACCGGCAGGCTGATCAGCCAGTTATAGGTCGCCGCCGCCCACAGCATCCACGCCCAGCCGCGCGGCAATCGGGTCTCATCCATCGCTCTCTCCCTTGGCGATCAGATTGCGGGGCCGGACGGGCTACTGTCAACGCCCGTTGCGCCCCGGCCCCCCGCCTGTCATGGCGCGCTTCGGAAGGGGACTTACCCGATGGCCGGTGATGACGAAGACTATGTCTATGACGAGGACAGCGGCGAATGGCTGCCGGCCTCGGAACTGGCCGCCAAACGCGCGGCTGAAAGCGTGGTCGAGGTGCGCGACGCGGTTGGCAATGTGCTGGCCGATGGCGATGCCGTCACGCTGATCAAGGACCTGACCGTCAAGGGCGCGGGGCAGACGCTCAAGCAGGGCACGGTCATCCCCTCGATCCGGCTGACCGGCGATGCGCAGGAGATCGACTGCCGCTATCCCGGGATCAAGGGCCTGGTCCTGCGCGCGGAATTCGTCCGCAAGCGCTAAGACCGATTTCGTGCCGCGATTGGCTCGAATGGGCCTAGGATCGCGGGCAGGGGCATCTGCCCTGCAAAGGAACGAGCCATGGCCAAGGGCCAGAAGAAATCGAACCGCGAAGCGCGCAAGCCCAAGGCGGAGAAGCCGCCCAAGCAGAACGCCTCGCAGCCCAGCCTCAAGCCCGGCGTCCTGCCCGGGCTGGAGCATATGAAGCGCTAGGACCGACCTGACCGGATGACCACGCTGACGATTCTGGTCGATGCCGATGCCTGCCCGGTCAAGGAGGAGATCTACAAGGTCGCCTTCCGCCGCCAGGTCGCGGTCAAGGTGGTCAGCAACATGCGGCTGCGCGTGCCCGATCACCCGCTGATTGCGCGCGTGACCGTGCCCGATGCCTTCGATGCAGCGGATGACTGGATTGCCGAAGCCGCCGATGCCCGCACCGTAGTGGTGACCAGTGACATCCTGCTGGCCGATCGCTGTCTCAAGGCCGGGGCAACGGTCATCTCGTCCACCGGCAAGCCCTTTACCCATGCCTCGATCGGCAGCGCCATCGCCACCCGCGCGATCATGGCTGACCTGCGCGCCGGGGGCGAGGCGATCGGCGGCCCGGCCCCCTTCGCCAAGGCCGACCGCTCACGCTTTCTTCAGGCCCTCGACGAAGCGCTGGCCCGGCTGGCGCGGCTCTAGCCCGGGTTGCCCGGCACCCCTGGCACGTCGGGGATCTCGATCCAGTGCTGCTTGCTCGCGGTCCAGAACTGGATCTGCGGATTGAAGCTGCTGGTATCGTCGAGCGAGCCCGCCTTGACGAAGATCCACCCGGCCTGGGCCGGCACGCGGGTGAAGACCGGCGATCCGCAGGTCGAGCAGAACTGGCGGTGAACCTCGCCGCCGCTGGTGCCGTGATCGACATAGGTCTGGACCGAGCCGGTGATCTCCACCCCGTCCTCGGGCAGGCCCAGGATCATCGACCAGCCGCTGCCGGCCTGGCGCTGGCAGTTCTTGCAGTGGCAGACCGCCTGCATGAACGGCTCGGCCGTGATCTTGTAGCGTACCGCGCCGCACAGGCAGCCACCGGTCTGTTCCGTCGTCATGTCACTCATCCCGCCTTTGTTGTGCCCGCAGCCTAGCGCCACGCGGCTGCGCTGCCCACTGCCACAATTGCCGAAGGATCAGGCCAGCTCGCGCTTGATCGAGGCAAAGCTGGTGAAGACCACGCGGGTGTCGGTGGCAAAGGTTTCGGGTAGCCGGGCGGCGAATTCGGTGGCCGATCCGGCGCCGGTGAGCGGGGTCAGGAAGGCGCGCATCGACCAGTAGGGGCATTCGCGTGCCGGGCGCTCGTCACGCCGGATCACCACCAGATCGCGGTGCCGCGAATCGGCGACGATCCGGGCCAGCAGTGCATCGACCGCCGCGTCCTGGCCTTCCAGCAATTGCATGAAGTGCTCACCATTATAGGCCAGCATCCCGGTAATCCCGTTGGCCGCATTGGCCGCCGCGGCCGCTTCACCCAATGCCGTCAGCTCATCGGGCCCCAGGTCAGCCGTCGCCCTGCTGACGTAGATCAGTGAAACCATCCAGTCCTCTCCTCCCCCCTTGGAGCATCCTGTACCAGCCGCTTTGGGACTCGGTGCAGGACACTGGCAAGGCAGCAGATTATCGGATGGAGTGCAAGGGCGGGCGCGATCGTGCGGCCAACCGGCAAGCGGTCACCGTTTGCCCTTCGCCTTCGCCGTCAGCCGCGCCACCACCTTGATCTCGACCACGGCACTGGGTTCGTAGAGCCGCCGTATGCCGATCGCGGTCCAGGTCGGGAAGGGGGCCTTTACATAGCGGTTCTTGGCTGCGGCCAGCGGGGTGAGCGAGGCGTCGATGTCGGTGTGGAAGGTGGTGATGTCCAGCACGTCGTCCCAGCTCGACCCCGCCCGCGCCAGGATTGCGCCGATCCGCTCAAAGGTGCGGGCATAGTGCTCTACCGGGTCGGCCCCGGCCGGCGGCGCCCCGGCGACCACACCGGAGAGGTAGACCGTATCACCATGGATCATGGCGTCGGAAAAGCCGAACTGCTCCTGAAACGCCCGCGCATCGGGATTCTCGGGCATCACGGTCTGCTTCGGCGCGGCGAGGGCGGGCACAGCGACCAGCGCGGCAAGCACGACGGCAAGGGGGATCAGGCGAGGCATGGCGGCTCCGGTCTTGTGAGACTGGGGCAGAGGTTCGCATGAATGCGGGGCGATGGATAGTGTGGAGAACCGACCAGACCCCACCCTAGCAAACCACCCCCACCGCCGTTAAACCCGCCCCATGAACCTGACCGAAAACCAGGCCATTGCCCTCGTCCGTGAAGGGGCCGATCTGCTCCAGCGCGGCCAGCCTGCCGAGGCGCGGGCGCGGTTTGAGCGGGTGACCGCGACGGGGCGGGCCAATACGCAGATATGGATGCTGCTGGCGCTGGCCTGCCGCGCGTTGGACGATGGCGCGGGGGAAGAGACGGCGATCGATGCGGCGCTGGCGCTCGATCCGGGGCTGATCCGGGGCCAGGTGATGAAGGGCGATTGCCGGGTCCGCGCGGGCGACGAGCAGGGCGCGCTCGAGTTCTATCAGGCCGCGCTGCGCTGGGCCGAGGGGATGGAACTGCCGGCTGACCTGGCGGCCGAGATCGAGCGGGCGCGCGCCGTGGTCGCCGGGGCGGCGGCGCGGGGTGAGGCAGCGCGCGAGGCGGCGCTGGCGGCGCGCGGCTTTCCGCCGGGTAAGCGCAGCGCGCGCTTTGCCCAGGCGCTGGATATCATGGCCGGGCGCAAGGAAGTCTTCGTCCAGCAGCCGACCGATTTGTACTTTCCGGGCCTGGCCCAGACCCAGTTCTTCGACACCGGCCAGTTCGACTGGGTCCCCGCGCTGGAGGCCGAGGCCGGGGCGATCCGGGCCGAGCTGGACGCCCTGCTGGCCAGCAGCGCGGCGGAGTTCCGCCCCTATATCCACGGCGATCCCAACCGCGCGACGCGGCAGGGCCACTGGCTGGCCGACGATCCTGACTGGTCGGCGCTGTTCTTGGTGGAGAACGGGGTGCGCAGCGAAGCCGCGATCGCGGCCTGCCCGCGCACCTGGGCGGCCATGCAGGGGGTGCCCTTCCCCGATATTGCCAATTCGCCGACGGTGATGTTCTCCCTGCTCCGCGCCGGCGCGCGGATCCTGCCGCATACCGGCATGTTCAACACCCGGCTGGTCTGCCACCTGCCGCTGGTGGTCCCGCCCGCCTGCCGCTTCCGCGTTGGCAACGAGGTGCGCGAATGGGAGCCGGGCAAGCTGCTGGTGTTCGACGATTCGATCGAGCACGAGGCCTGGAATGACAGCGATTCCGACCGGATCGTGCTGATCTTCGACATCTGGCGCCCTGACCTGACCGCGCAGGAACGCGCCGAACTCGCCGCGCTGTTTGCGGGGAAGCTGGGGTAGGACGGGGCGCGCCTCAGCGCCGCTGCGGTTTGTGCGCCCAGCACTCCATCTCCACCCGCGCGCCCAGCGCCAGGCCATTGACCCCCATGGCGGAGCGCGCCGGGTAGCGGTCGGGCTTGAAGTGGCGCGCGTAGATCGTGTTGAAGGCCGGCCAGTCCGCCATGTCGGCCAGGAAGACCGAGCATTTGAACACGTCGTCAAAGTCCAGGCCGTGTGCCTTGAGGGTCTGGCTGATCCGCCTGAACATCTGCTCGCTCTCCGGCCCGATCCCGCCGGGCACCACCTTGCCGCCCCCATCCTCGGCGCCCAGCTGGCCCGAAAGGTACAGCACATCCCCCACCTGCACCGCGCTGGAGAACGGATATGGTAGCTCCGACGGGGTAAAGACCGGGCCGGGCGCGGGCGCAGGCTTGTTTGCGGCAACGGGGGAAGCGGCGACCAGCGCGGCGAGGGCCAGCACGGCAGCGGCAGGGATTAGGCGAGGCATGGCGGCTCCGGGTGTCAGAGGACTGGGCCGGAGGTTCGCATGAATGTGGGGGGATGGGTAGGGGGAGCGGTAAAGGTGGAATGGGGGTCGCTTAGGGATTAAAGTTTACTGTCGCCGTAATTGCAGAACGGAGAGCACAATTGGTGTGCTGTCAGCGTAATCTCAACAGCCGAGTTGGTCCGCAAGCTCGATCAAGCTTGTCGCGCGATAGTCCCATTGCTGCTCAAATTTGAGGTCAGGAGGCGGGGCACCGCCATATTCCAGCGGACGAAAGACAAAGGCGGTACGCAGGCCCGCAGCGCGCGCCGCCGCCAGGTCGCCATGGTGGGCCGCTACCAGGCAAAGTTCGCCCGGCGCAATATCGAGGGCCTGTGCGGTGGCAATATACGCGGCGGGCGCGGGCTTGTAGGCCTGGGCGATCTCGGCACCCAAGATAGCATCCCACGGCAGGCCGGCGTGGCGGGCCATGTTCACCATCAAGGCGATATGGCCATTGGAGCAAGTGACGATCGGGAAGCGCTGCTTGAGCCGGGTCAGTCCTTCGACCGAGTCCGGCCAGGGATTGAGCCGATGCCAGCCCAGCACCAGTGCCTGGCGATCGCTCTCGTCCAAATTGAGCTTCATCTCGGTAAGCAGCGCGTCGAGCATTTCGCGGTGCAGCACATCAAGCTTGACGAAGCCCCGCCCCGATTGCTCGAACGCCCGCATCCCAACAATGTAGCGCGCGCGCCAAGCATCGGTGAAGGCAAAGGCATCCAGATCGGCACGCCCCGCAGCAACCAGTACCGGCGCGGCCACAGCGGCAATGCTCGAGCGCCAATCGACGACCGTGCCGAACACATCGAAAGCCAGCGCTTTTGGAGCAGATTTTGCATTGGGGGTTTCGGTCATAGCTTCAAAACTCGATCTAGCGACGGGGACAGAGGCAGAGGTTGCCCAGCTGAACAGCCCGAAGCCGCTGGCGGCACTTGCGAGAAGGACGCCCCGCCGATCGATCTGTTCGGTCATGTTGCAGCCAGCCAATCTAAGGGAAAAGAGGTTTGAGACAACGTCAAAGGAAATTGCGCTGACATTGCACTCAAATGTCGCACTCCTCAATCGTGCTCCCGGTCACCGCCCCCGCGTCCCCTGCGTCCCTCAGTCTTCACGCCGCCGCGGCGAAGCGGACCGGATAGCTGGGCAGGTTCATGATTTCTGCCGCCTGCGCCGGAGTAGCGATGGGGCGGCCAAGGCGTCGGGCGAGATCGACCACTTCTTCAACCAGTTCCACATTGCGGGGCTGGCGCGGGCCGCCATAGGGTTCGATCCCCACCTGGACATGCCCGCCCCGGCGGATCGCTGCTTCGGCCAGCCCGCAGCCGACGCAATCATCGCCAAAGCTTGACACCAGCCACGGCAAGCGGGTGCCGACGATCATCTCCAGATAGGCTTCGAGCGCCTTCTCGGTCGGCGGCAGGCCGAACGGCATGCTATCGGCACCGAAATAGAATTTCAGGATGCCTCCCGGTGGCAGCTTGCCGGCGCGTTCGTGCGCCATGATGAATTTGACGAAGCCTGGCTCGAAGATCGAGATGCTCATGCCCAGCCCATGGCGGCGGCAAGCTTCGATGTAATAGTGGGAATCGCGCGCATCGTTGCGATAGACCAGCGTTGTCGGCGCGAAACTGCCGTCGGGTAGCGGTGCGGTGATGTTGAAGCTGCCGGGATCGACCAGGCCCTGCGCGATCAGGCCTTCCTCGGCCATCGCCTCGATATGGGCATAGCGGGTTTCGACCGGGACGCCGTCGGGCCCGACCGGCATGGTCGGGGTGAGGATCGCATCGGGCCGGTGCCTGAGCAGTTCGCGCCAGGGCCGGGCATAGTCTTCCGCATCCATCCGCCCGGTCGACCCGAACACCGGATCGCGGGTGTGATTGTGGACCAGCGCGGCACCCGCCGCCATGCATTCAAGCGCCTGGGCGACGATATCTTCGTCCGCGTAGGGCACATGGGGATTGGCATCGGGCGAGACCGAGCCGTTGAGCGATACCTCAATGATGAGCGGCGTCGACAGGTCGGTGGTCATCGTAGGGCCTCGTCCTCTTCCCATGGCGGATAGAGCCGTTAGGCCCGATCCGCCGCCTCAATCGTGCTCCCGATCCCCAGCCCCCATATAGAGCTCGCGCCCGGTCGCGTCGTAGACCTTGCTCATCTCGGCCATGCCCTTCTCAGCCTCTTCGGCGGCGACGAAGGTGGTGCTGTCCTGGTTCTGGAGCCTGGCAAAGTCGCGCACTTCCTGGCTGATCTTCATCGAGCAGAACTTGGGCCCGCACATCGAGCAGAAGTGGGCTGACTTGGCGCCTTCGGCCGGCAGGGTCTGGTCGTGATATTGCTCGGCCGTGTCGGGATCGAGCGACAGGTTGAACTGGTCGCGCCAGCGGAATTCGAAGCGGGCCTTGCTGAGGGCATTGTCGCGCACCTGGGCGGCCGGGTGGCCCTTGGCCAGGTCCGCCGCGTGGGCGGCGAGCTTGTAAGTGACGACGCCGGTCTTCACGTCATCGCGGTCCGGCAGGCCGAGGTGTTCCTTGGGCGTGACGTAGCAAAGCATCGCCGTGCCGTACCATCCGATCATCGCCGCGCCGATGCCGCTGGTGATGTGGTCATAGCCCGGGGCAATATCGGTAACGAGCGGCCCGAGGGTGTAGAACGGCGCTTCACCGCAAACCTCAAGCTGCTTGTCCATGTTCTCCTTGATCTTGTGCATCGGCACGTGGCCGGGGCCCTCGATCATCACCTGGACGTCTTCCTTCCAGGCGCGGTGAGTCAGCTCGCCCAGGGTGTAGAGCTCGGCAAACTGGGCTTCGTCGTTGGCATCGGCGATCGAGCCGGGGCGCAGGCCATCGCCCAGGCTGTAGGCGATGTCATAGGCCTTCATGATCTCGGTAATCTCGTCGAACCGTTCATAGAGGAACGATTCCTTGTGATGCGCCAGGCACCACTTGGCCATGATCGAGCCGCCGCGGCTGACGATGCCGGTGACGCGCTTGGCCGCCAGCGGCACATAGGGCAGGCGCACCCCGGCGTGGATCGTGAAATAGTCCACGCCCTGTTCGGCCTGTTCGATCAGGGTATCGCGGAACACTTCCCAGGTCAGGTCCTCGGCAATGCCGCCGACCTTTTCCAGCGCCTGGTAGATCGGCACGGTGCCGATCGGCACGGGGCTGTTGCGGATGATCCATTCGCGGGTGTCGTGAATGTTGCGGCCCGTCGAAAGATCCATCACGGTGTCCGCGCCCCAGCGGATCGACCAGACCATCTTGTCGACTTCGGAGGCGACATCCGAGGCGACCGCCGAGTTGCCGATATTGGCGTTGATCTTGACCAGGAAGTTGCGGCCGATGGCCATCGGCTCCGATTCCGGGTGGTTGATGTTGCTGGGGATGATCGCGCGGCCACGGGCCACTTCATCGCGGACGAATTCGGGGGTCACATAGTCCGGGATGGCGGCGCCATAGCTCTGCCCGTCGCGGGCATATTCGCGCAGCATCTCGCGCCCCAGGTTTTCGCGGGTGGCGACATATTCCATCTCGGGCGTGATGATGCCGCGGCGGGCATAGTGCATCTGGCTGACGTTCATGCCCGGCTTGGCGCGCAGCACCTGGCGGCGGACATTGGGGAACGGGGGGACGCCGCCCGAACGGTCCGGGCCGAGCTGGCCATTGTCCTCGGGCTTGACCTCGCGCTGGGTCACTTCCTCCACATCGCCGCGGCCGCGGATCCAGTCACGGCGCAGCTCGGTCAGGCCCTTGGCGATGTCGATCGTGGCTTCGGGATCGGTATAGGGGCCAGAAGTGTCATAGACCCGCACCGGCGGCTCACCGCTGCCGGGCTCCAGGTGAATCTCGCGCATCTTGACGCCCAGCGGGCCGACGTGGACCTTTTTCGAGCCGCGGATCGGCCCGGTGGTGACGCCGATTTCGAGCTTGCTGTTGATGTCGGCCATGCGAAACGCTCCTTCGTGGGCGGAGCGAGAGCGATAGCGGCAAGGCCGGACCACTCCCTCCGCCCGTGCTAACGGGTTCAGGTTCAACGGGTCGGGCGATGCTAACCGCCCCTCTCAGCCAAGCGGCTCCCCGGGGATGGGTGATAGATAGGCGCTTGCCGCGCGAAGGTCCAGCCGCGTTACGAGCCGGGCGATACCGTACCGGCTTCGCGCAGGGCCCGCAGGCCGGCGCTGACGAACTGCGCGGCGATCGGGGCATAGTCTTCCAGCTTGCCCGGCATCCCGCGCCGCACCCAAACCTGGGTCAGTTGTTCGGGCGGGCCTAGCATGTAGGACTGGAACAGTCCCGGCGGCAGCATCGGCAGGGTGCCGGATTGGAAGTGCGGCAGCGCCCACTGCATCACCGGCGCTTCAACCTCGCGCACCAATCCGGCCCAGATCGCCTCGTTGCGGAACAGCCATTCGGAATTGGAAAAGGCTGCGATCAACCGCATGTAGCGCCGCGGATCGCGGGCGTGGAACAGCACCGCCGCTGCGGCTCCGGCACCGAAGGCATCGCAGGGATCGCCCTCGTGCGCGATGATCGCCGCGCCCACGCTGCCAAGATAGGCCCGCCGCTCAGCCACGAACAGCGCCTCCAAAATGCCGTCCTTCGAGCCGAAGTGATGGAAGATCGAGCCGTTGGAAACGCCGGAACGCTCCTGCACGTCCTTCATCGTCATTTCGGAAATGCCCTGCTCCATCAGCAGGGCACAGGCCGCCTCAAGCACCCGGTTCTTCGTATCTTCACTGCGCGATTGCACCATGGCGCTTCCTTGGCAGGCCCCTTGCCCAATGTCACTCTAGACTTTGTATCTAGATTTGCACTCTAGACTAACACTCCAATTAAGGCTAGAGGCGATTCGTCGTCGGAGCAAAAACGACCCCGGCGGGAGAACAATGTGAGAGAGCTGAGAGGACCAGACTATGAGCAAGATCCACAGTATCCGACCCGCGCTGCAGGCCGCGTCAATTGCCACCCTCGCCGCGCTGACCCTGGCGGCAACTGCGGCGCAAGCCGGTGACCGCGCCAAGGCCCCCAACCAGACCGCTTCAGGCATCTGGGTGGCGAGCGGTGATGTAAACGGAGATGGGCGCCCGGACGCTGCCACGCGCGGCAAGCTGGAGCAGAACGGCACTACCGTTGGCACGGCTGCCGAAGTTCAGGCCCCGAACACGACCAAGGGGCCGCACCTGCTGCTGCCTGCTGTCCAGAAGTACCAGGACGGGAAGCCGGCCACTGCGCAGCGCGGCAAGCTCAAGCAGAACGGCACGACTGTTGCCACGGCTGGCGAGGTCCAGGCACCGCAGGGTGATACGCAGGCCGCATTGCTGCTCCCCGCAGTCCAGAAGGTACGCGAGCCGGTGCAGTCACAGCGCGCCAAGCTGAAGCAGAACGGCACCACCGTTGCGACCGCGGGCGAAGTGCAGGCACCCGGTGCTAAGCCCCGTGCTGGCCTGTTGCTGCCGGCAGTGCAGAAGGTCCGCATGCAACCGCAGGCGCAGCGCAGCCAATTCAGGCAGAATGGCACGACTGTGCGGACCGCCGGCGATATCATGGCTCGCCGCCGCAACTGATACCTGAACGAGAGGCATACCGGGTGAAGGCGGTGCTGTTGCGCCGCCTTCCCTTTTTGCTGGGAGGGCCAACTCCGACCGCCAAGTGTGGCTAGGCAGTCTTCCGATTGAGCATGCGCCAGGCCAGCAGCAGCGCCGTGCTGACCCCGATCACGGTATAGATCGCCGGCCAGGGATCGCTGGCCGTACTGGCCGACCCGCCCCAGGCCACGATGAAGGCGAAGGGCACCACGCCCACGCCATAGCCCAGCACGAAGCGGGCGAACCGCATCCGGGCAATGCCGGCGAGGGTGCAGCTCAGCTCGGGCAGGATCGGCAGGGCCTGGCAGATGAACAGCACCAGCAGGTCGTTGCGGGCAAAGGCGGCCTCGATCCCGGCCAGCCGCGCTTCGTCCTTGAACAGGCGGCCGAGGATCGGGCGGCCAAAGCGGAAGCCCAGGCCATAGCCCAGCGTGCCCAGCAGCATCAGCCCGGTGGCCGAAGCCGCGCCGCCCAGCCAGGGACCCAGGAAATAGCCCGCCAGCAGGATCGTCGCCATGGTCGGCACGGCAATCAGCAGGTCCACTACCAAGAGGAGGATCACCAGCAGGACGAACCAGCCGGGGTGGATCGTGTGTGCCTGAGCCAGGAAGGCGCGCACACCTTCCTCGGTCACCAGGCCGGTGCCCTGGATCAGCAGGAAGGTGGAGGCAAAGGCGAGCGCCAGAATCAGCGCGATCTTGAGCAGGTCTTTCATGATCGCCGCAGCATGGCACGGGGAATGGCCGGGGCAAGCCGGTTCAGGATCGGCAGCAGCCGGGCCTTGCCGATGTAGATCTCGTCGCGGCCCTGCCGAATGCCGGACAGGATCGCCTCACTCACCTGGATCCGGGTGCCGGAACATTGGTACCGCAGCGATTGCGTCAGGCTGTGAAGGCCGGCCTTGCTGGCGCAATAGAGCGCCGTGATGGTCTTGGGATGGAAGGCGAGGCCGGAGGAAACGTTGACGATCGCAGTCGGCTCCGCGCTGGCGCTGAAGCGCGGCAGTACGGCGCGGGCCACGATGGCCGGGGCCAGCAGGTTGACCGCCAGCTCGCGTTCCAACCCGGCCGGGTCAAGCGCGGGGTCGTCAAGACGGAGGGGCAGCTGGATGCCGGCGTTGTTGATTACCACTGTCAGTTCGGGGTGCGACGCCACGATCTGCGCCATGAGGGCTGCGGTGGCCTGGGGATCGGCCAGATCGCAGGCGTAAGGGATCAGGCCGGGCGTCTCCGGCGCCTGATCGGCCCGCCGGGCAATGGCGATCACGCGGTGCCCGGCGCTCAGGAGTTGCCGGGCCAGGGCCGCGCCCACGCCGGAGCTCGTGCCGGTGACCAGCACTGTGGTCGGTTGCGATAGGAGCCTCGGCATTCTACCTCGCTTACCAGTTGTGTCGCACCGGCTTTGGCACACCCCGCGCTGGCTGGAATTAACCTGGGTTTATCGATGGCTGAATTTGCCCCCGCTCCGGTGATCGATCGGCTCCGCGCGCTGGCCGGCGCGGCATGGCGCCCGCGCGATCTGGCGGCGGGCGATGAGCTTTTCGCCCTGGGCGAGCCGGCGGCCGAGCTGTGGGTGCTCGAACGCGGCCTGATCAAGCTGGGTTACCTCACTGCCAATGGCGAGGAATGGGTGAAGAGCTTCATTGTCGATGCGGGGCTGTTCACCGGCAGCGGGGATCTGAGCGCCGGGGCCAGCCGGTTTGGCGCCGTGGCGCTGGAGCCGTGCCGCGTCGTCGCTCTGCCGCTGGACTGGCTGGCGCGGCAGCTGACGGCCGATGCCGCACTGCGCGATGACTTCTCCCGCTTCTCTGCCTGGCTCCAGGCGCGTAAGCAGCGCCGCGAGGAGGCCCTGCTCTGCGCCAGCGCCGAGCAGCGCTATCGCGATTTCCTGGCGGCCGAACCGGCGCTGGCCGTCCGGCTGCTCCAGGCCGACATCGCCCGCTACATCGGCATCACCCCGATCGCGCTGAGCCGGATTCGCAAGCGGCTGGGGCTCTCGGGCGGCTGATCCGATCGCGCCTGGCGCTCAGGCGAACTGCGCCGGTATTTCCGGGTCAGCCGTGTCGAGCAAGGGGATGCGCCCCTCTGGCAGGGCGGCATAGGCCCCGGCCCACTGCGCCACCCAAGCCGGATCGTGCGCTTTCGACGGGTGGTAGCCCGGCAGCAGCGAGCGCAGCATGGCGGGCGAGGCGTGGCGCAGGAAGCGCGCGACCATGGTCCACAGCCGCAGCCGGCTGCGCGGGCTGCGCCACAGGCCATCGCGCTGGAGCATCCGGACATAGCCCTTGCGGCTGGCGAGTGCGACGTGAACCGTCCCGCAGACCAGCCCCCAGGTCCGGCCGAGCCAATCGCCATAGAGGTGGTTGTAGAGATCCCAGGCGACGTTCTTGTGCTCGGTCTCCTCGACCATGTGCCACAGCACCAGCGAGGCGATGGCGCTGTCGGACCCGGCGAACAGCGGCTGGCGGCGGCGGATCAGCCATTCGGTGATGCCCATGGTCATGGTCTCGAACCCGGCGGTATAGGCCAGCCGCCACTTCAGGCTGCGCTTCTGGAAGCGGCGGTAGTCCGCGTCCATCTCCGCCTCGGTCAGCGCGAGCTCGGGGTAGGTCTGCTTGAGGATCTCGTTGTAGCGGCGGTGGCTCTGATAGTGGACGCCTTCCTGGCCGATGAAGGCCTGGACATCGGCCTTCAGCGCGGGGTCATCGACCTGCTTCAGCGCCTCGGTCACGGTCTTGATCAGGAACGGTTCGAGATAGGGCATGGCGAGCGAGGCGCCGTTGACCATGTGGCTCCATTCGGGCTGGCCGGGGTTCCAGACCGGATCGATCGCCTCGTCAAAGGCGAAGGGGATGCGGCGGACGAGGATGGCCGGGCGCGCGGTCACTGGCTCGCTCACTGGCCGGCTCCGTGGCGGTGGTGCTGCCAGGCGCCCCACAGCAGCAGGGCCACAGCCACGTGCACGCCGACCATCGCCGGCCAGCCAAACAGAAAGATCACGTTGTTGATCGTGACATCGCCGGGGAAGGGCCCACCGCCGAACTCCAGCCCGCGCGTGCCGAACAGGGCGTTGGCGATGGCGGGCAGGGTGAACAGCCAGCCAAAGGCCAGCGCCGCCCAGAACAGCACCGCTTGAGCGCGCTCGCCCAGCCGGATATAGCTGCCGGCCGCGCCGATCGCGATCAGCATGGTGCCGTTGGTGATCCCTTCTAGGTGCGCCATGTTCCAGGCCCGCCGATCCCCGCCGATGTTGACCGGCACGTCGGTGACGAAGGGCCAGAGGTCGATCGCCCCCAGCAGGAAGAAGAAGTAAAACCAGCCCGACAGGATCGCCGTGGCGATCAGTCCGATCCCGTTGAATACCAGCAGCCCGCGCCGCTTCTCGTTGAGCATGGCAGTCCCCCTACCCGGCCGCTTTTTGCTCGGCTCGCTGGACACTATGCCAGCACCGCGCGAAAGGTCCAGCAATGACCGTGCTTTATCGCCTTGGTGCCACTGCAGGAGAGATTGCCGCCCGGTTCGGCGCGCGCACGGCCGCCGAGGACCCCTGGGCTGGCGGAACCGTCTCCCCCGGCAGCTTCGCCCCGGTGGTGACGGCGGGGCGCGAGTTCATCGCTGGACCGCGGCCGCCGGGCGAGGCGGAGCGGCGGCTGGTGCCGCGCCTGTGGGGCGTGCCGCCACCGCCTTCCGCCGGCGACCCGGGCCGTTCCGTCCTGACCGTGCGCAATCCGGATGCGCCGTTCTGGATCGGCAACCTGCGCAACAGCGAATTCCGCTGCCTCGTTCCCGCCACTGCGGTCATGCTGTGGGGCGGGACCGATCCGACCACGGGCAAGCGCCGCCAGGTCTGGCTCAGCTGCGCCGATCAGCCGCTGTTCGCTTGTGCCGGGGTGTGGAAGGACAGCGAGGTCGCCTCCTTTGCCCTGCTGACCTGTCCAGCCAATGCCGCGCTGCGCGAGCTGGGCGTTGAGCGGATGCCGGTAATCCTGCCCGCCGATCCGGCCGCGCTGCGGGTCTGGCTGCTGGGCGGCTGGGACCGGGCGAGCACCTTGGTCGCACCCTATGCCTCGGGATTGACGCAGCTGGGTTAGGCCCGGATAGTCCCCACCCATGACCATCACCGCCACACGCCGCGGTTTTACCGCAGGCCTCGCCGCTCTCGCTGTCTCGCCCGCGATCGCGGAGGCGCGAAAGTCCGGGCGCTATGACACGATCGTGCGCGGCGGTACCGTGTTCGATGGTCTGGGTGGCGAAGGGCGTGAGGCCGATGTCGGGATCATCGATGGCAAGATTGCCACGATCGGCAACCTCTCTGCAGCGCGCGGCGCGCTGGAGATCGATGCGAAAGGCCAGGCCGTCGCCCCCGGTTTCATCAACATGCTGTCCTGGGCGACCGAAAGCCTGATCGAGGATGGTCGCTCGCAAAGCGACATCCGCCAGGGCGTGACGCTGGAGGTGATGGGCGAAGGCTGGTCGATGGGGCCTTTGACTGCCGAAATGAAGGCACGCGAGCGGCGTGAGCAGGGCGATATCAAGTTCGACATCGGCTGGACCACGCTAGGCCAGTACCTCAATTTCCTCGAAGCCAAGGGGGTCTCCTGCAACGTCGCGTCCTTCGTCGGCGCAACGACGCTGCGGATGCACGAGGTTGGCTATGACGATGTCCGTGCCAGCCCTGAGCAGCTGCGCCGGATGCAGGATCTGGTCCGCATGGAAATGCGCGGCGGGGCGCTGGGGGTCGGCTCCTCGCTGATCTATGCGCCGGGCAACTTCGCCAACACCGACGAGCTTGTGGCGCTGACCGCGGCGGCGGCGGAGAGCGGCGGCGGCTACATCAGTCACATGCGCAGCGAGGCGGAGCGCTACCTTGAATCGATCGACGAGCTGATCGAGATAGGTCGCCGGGCGAAGGCGCGGGTGCAGATGTATCACATCAAGCCCGCCGGGAAGGAGAACTGGCACAAGGCCGATGCGGGCCTTGCCCGGATGGACGCCGCCCGGCAGGCCGGGATCGACGTGTCGGCCAATCTCTACACCTATACCGCCGGCTCGACTGGGCTCTACGCCACCATGCCGCTGTGGGTGCAGCAGGGCGGGCACGATGCCTGGGTCGCGCGGCTCAAGGATCCCGTGATCCGCGCGCGGGTGCTGGCCGAGATGCGGGGCGTGCCGCAGGGGTGGGAGAACCTGCTCCACAACACCGGCTCACCCGAAGGGGTGTTGCTGATCGGGTTCAAGAACCCGGCGCTGAAGCCGCTGACCGGCAAGACCCTGGCGCAGGTCGCGGCGATGCGCGGGACCAGCCCCGAGGACACGATCATCGACCTGGTGATCGAGGATGACAGCCGGGTCGACGCCGCCTTCTTCCTGATGAGCGAGGAGAACATCAAGAAGAACATCCGCTGGCCCTGGACCATGCTCGGTTCTGACGCGGGATCGATGGCGCCGGAGGGCAAGTTCATGCTCAAGAACACCCACCCGCGCGCCTATGGCAATTTCGCGCGGTTCCTGGGCAAGTATATCCGGGAAGAGAAGGTGATCGGCCTGGCCGAAGGGATCCGCCGCCTGACCTCGCTCCCCGCGCAGCAGGCTGGCATCCGCGGCCGTGGGCGGCTGGCGGCGGGCCATGCGGCAGACGTGGTGGTGTTCGATCCAAGCAAGATCGCCGACACCGCGACCTACGACAAGCCACACTCCTATGCGGTCGGGGTGTCCGAGGTGCTGGTCAACGGCACCGCCGTGCTGCGCAGCGGCGAGCACACCGATGCGCGCCCCGGCAAGTTCGTGAAGGGCCCGGGCTGGAAGGGCTGAAAACCACGTCTTGCCAGCTTACTTTCCAATCTGGAAACTTATTGCTTGCCAGACCCGAAGGTCAGAACTATTCATTTTCCGCATTGGAAAGTGATGGGGTTTCCGGATGAACCAGGATGAAGCGAGGGCGGCCCTGGCGGCGATGCAGGAGGCCAAGGACCGCTTGGCTGAAAGTCAGTCATGTCCGCCGTGGCGACATGCGGCATTCGGCGTGCTGATGGCAGCCATCAACGGAATGATCGCGGTGCCGATGCCCGGCAAGGCAGTCATTGCCGTCGCGGCAGCGGCCTTTGGCTTCTGGCTGTACCGCAGTGACCGGCGGCGGAGCGGGACCTTCGTGAACGGCTATCGCCGCGGACGGACATTGCCGATGACGCTGGGGCTGCTTGGTGCCTTGCTTGCGCTGCTGTTCGCCCAGGTCCACGCGCATACGGCTGGCCTCTCGGTCCTGACCAAGCTCGCGATTGCCGGGCTTGCCTGCATCATCGCCACCTGGGCCAGCGTGGTCTGGCAAAGGGTTTACCAGGCCGAACTTCGGGGTGGCGACCAGTGACGATGCCTAACCTGAACATGGTACTGCATCCGCCCGCGCGCCTGCAGATCTGCGCCGTACTCGCCAATGTTGACGAGGCCGAGTTCGCGCGGCTCAAAACCATCGCCGGGGTGACGGATTCGGTGCTTTCAAAGCACCTCTCTGCGCTGGTGGAGGAAGACTATGTCAAGTTGCGCAAGGCGGCACTCGATGGACGCCAGCGCACCTGGGTTTCGCTCACCCGAACCGGGCGGGCCGCTTTTGCTGGCCACCTCGCGGCGCTCCAGCACCTTGCTGCCGGGCTGGGCTAATGCGGCCGCCGCGCTGATCGCACCGCCCGCACTATCCGTCCACCAGGGCCCGGAAGCTGGCCATCACCCAATCGGCCACGCGGCGCACCGCCCGGTCGTGCTGGAGATCGCGGTGCAAGGTCAGCCAGGGCTGGCGCGGGGCGATCCGCAAGCCGGCGTCGAGCCGGACCAGTTCCGGATACCGCGCTGCGACGGCGTCTGGTAGCAAGGCGATCCCCCCGCCGCCCAGCACGGCGTTGAACAAGGCCCGCGTGCTGCCGGACCGGAGCACCACCGCGCCGCCCAGCCCCAGCTGATCGATCCAGCTGGTTTCGGGCAGTGGGCCGTAGCTGTCGTCATAGGCAATCAGCCGCTCGGCCGAAAGATCGTCGATCGCCTCGCGCCCGGCGAGATAGTCTGCTGCGGCATAGAGCGAGAGCGTGATCGCCGGGAGCTTGCGGATCACCAGGCTGGCGCCTTCGGGCCGGACCATCCGCACGGCGATGTCGGCCTTGCGGGCAGCAAGGCTCACCACTTCTGCCTCGCTTTGCAGCACCAGCCCTGCACCACCTGGTGGTAGCAAGGCCAGTCGCGGCGAAAGCACATCGGCAATCACGAACTCGGTCGCCGATAGTCGCACTGGACGCTTGGCTATCCCGCCGCGCAATGCGGCAACCTCTGCCTCGACCTGGTCAAGCTGGCGGGCCAGCGGCTCGGCCGCCAGCGCGAGCCGCTCGCCCGCCTCGGTCAGCATCGCACCGCGATTGCGCCGGTCAATCAGATCAAGCCCGGTCACCGCTTCGAGCGCGGCAATGCGGCGAGAGATGGTCGATACCGCCACGCCCCCGCGGCGTGCGGCCGCGCTGAGCGTACCGTGCAGGGCGACGGCGGCCAGGGCAGCAAGATCGAGTGGGTCCGGTGATTGCGACATCGTTGGCTGGGCTAATCAAGTATTGCGATAACGCAAGAGTAATTTGCGTAAGCGCAAATACGAATGTTGCCTGCCGAATGGTACTGGGCCCTGCAGACCAGACGGAGTGCAGCCGTGACCACGATGCAGCAGATGACGTTCCTCAAGCCCGGCCAGTTCGAATGGCGCGAGGTGCCAGCCCCCACGCTGCTGGCCGCGACCGATGCCCTTGTCCGTCCGCTCGCGGTCGCGCGCTGCGATCTCGATCTGCACATCGCCACCGGCTTCGTGCCGTTCCCTGGCCCCTTTGCCTTTGGGCACGAAATGGTCGGTGAAGTGGTCGCCGCGGGCGAGCAGGTGCCCCATGCGCCGGGTACGCGGGTGATCGTGCCGTTCCAGCTGTCCTGCGGGCGCTGCTACTATTGCCGGCGCGGCTGGACCAATACCTGCACCGAATTTCCGCCCTTTGCCTCCTATGGCCTGGCCGCCGGCGGCAAGACCGATTTCGGCGGCGGCTTCAGCGATCTGGTGCGGGTGCCCTTTGCCGATCACATGCTGGTGCCGATCCCCGCCGGGGTGCCAGACGAAGTGGCCTGTAACCTCTCCGACAATGTCGCCGATGGGTGGCGCGGGGTCGCCGGGCCGCTGGCTGAACGTCCGGGCGCCAAGGTGCTTGTCATCGGCGGCAAGGCGCAGAGCGTGGGGCTCTATGCTGCGGCGGCAGCCGTGGCACTGGGCGCGGGTGCAGTCACCTATCTTGATGACGATCCAGCCCGGCTTGTCGCCGCCGCTGCGCTGGGGGCGATGACCGGGCCTTTGGCGCTCGACCAGGGCCGCCGGGCCGAGACGCAGTTCGAGATCGTGGTCGAGGCGGCGGGCGATCCCGCCGCGCTGGCCTTCGCGATCCAGTCAACCGCCGCTAATGGCGTGCTGACCGTGGTTTCGATGTATTTCGACCGGGCGACGCCAGTGCCGCTGACCCAGGCCTATTACAAGGGGATCACGGTGCACACCGGCCGGGTCCAATCGAGCGCCGTGCTGGGCGATGTGCTGGGCTGCGTGGCCTGCGGCAAATTGCACCCGCAGCCAGTCACGCACCGGATTGCCAGCTTTGCTGAAGCCGCCGATGCGATGACCGAGGCTGGCCCCAAGCTGATCTTCACCCGTTAGTGAAACCGCAGCGCCGATAGTACCGCCAGCACCAGCCCGAACAGGCTGGTGGTCATGGCCCAGCCGCGGTGCATGTGGGTGAGGTTCTTCAGCCAGAACTGGCTGTAGATGTCGACAAAGCCCAGGATCACCAGCGCCTCGATCATCATCAGCCCGCCGATGCCCTTCAGCAAGCAGGCGAGGAGGTCGGCCGGAACCCAGGGGTTGGCAAGGTAGACCACCGTACCGACCACCAGTTCCAGCATCCCGGACAGGAATTGCAGCGCCGGCGATTTCTCGACCTCTTCCAGCATGGTCCGCCAGGCGCCGGGTTTGCGCAGGGCGCCGATGCCCGCGAACAGCGCGGTCATGCCCAGCACCAGTCCGGACCAGGCGGTGGGATCAAAAGAATTTTCCATGCATGCCCTCCATTGCGCGGTCCATTGTGCGGCACCCCTGCAAGGCTTGGATAGTCTGCGGCACTCGCCAAGACGTTGCGCCAGGTCAAATTTGGCTACCCATTCGGGTAGCGCGGCCCATGCCCCGATCACGCAGGATCGGCGCCACGACCCGCGCTGAACCTGGAGCCCCCGATGAACCGTCTGCTTGGAACCCTTTTGCTGCTCGCCGCCAGCCAGCCCGCTATGGCCCAGTCGGTTCACTGGTCGACCAAGCCGGCCAATGACTATTCCCGCTACAACACCGGGGCCGTCACCGGGCCGCCCGATGGCATGGCCTCTGCGCTCACCTGGTTCGACACCACCTGGGTCCGCGATTTCCAGCCCGGCAAGATCACCGCCGCCGCGCTGGAAAAGGGACTGAAACTGCCCACCGGCGAGCTCGCCAAGTGGGATATCATCGCTTTCGAGGCGCATCATGCCGATGGCCATAACCAGCCTTTCGACAGCGCGCTGTGGATGGCGAGCGATCTCAGCCATATCCTGGCCAGCCCCTATGATCCGGCCACCGGAAACGGGACCTATACCGAGGCTCGCACCGGGTGGAAGTTCCGCGCCGGGCCGCTCTCCGTCGCGGAATACAAGGCGTTGTTTCCGGGGGCGAAGAACGCCGGGCCGATGGGCTGGATCTTGATCAAGCTGCCGCCTGGCCTCGACAAGCGATCGCCGATGTTCAGCGTTTGGGTCTCCGAGAATTTCTCGCAAGGCCCCAACGGCGTGCCTGCGCCCGACGCGATCGGAGTGATTCGCTGACGCTACCTGGACTCCGCGCTGGACTTTAATCGCCCGCTTAAACATACTCCCGCCAACAAGGGAGAGCGGCGCATGTCATTGCCACGGGTCTGCATCATTGGGGCGGGCTGTTCCGGGTTCACCACGGCCAAGCGGCTGCAGGATTACAGCATCCCGTTTGACGTGTTCGAGGCCTCGGACGATATCGGCGGCACCTGGTACTACAACAACCCCAACGGGATGAGCGCCTGCTACCAGAGCCTGCACATCGATACGTCAAAGTGGCGCCTCGCGTTCGAGGACTATCCGGTGCCGGCCGAATGGCCCGACTATCCGCACCATTCGCTGCTGCTGCAGTACTTCCACGATTACGTCGATCACTTCGATCTGCGCCGCCATATCCGCTTCAACACCCGGGTCGAAAGCGCCGAGCGGCTTGAAGGGGCCGGCTGGCGGATCACGCTCTCGACCGGCGAGGTGATGCATTACGATGCGCTCTGCGTGGCAAACGGCCACCACTGGGCCGCGCGCATTCCCGAATACCCCGGCCACTTCGACGGCGCGCAAATCCACAGCCACAATTACCGCACCCCGTTCGAGCCGGTCGATTGCATCGGCAAGCGGGTGCTGGTGGTGGGCCTGGGCAACAGCGCGATGGATATTGCCAGCGAACTGTCGCAGCGGCCGATGGCCGGGCGGCTGTTCGTTTCGGCGCGCCGCGGCGTCTGGATCTTTCCCAAGTACCTGGGCGGGCAGCCGATCGACAAGAACCCGGCCCCGGCCTGGATGCCCAAGGCCATGCGGCAGTGGCTGGGCGGCAAGATGATCCGCAAGGCGGTCGGCAAGATGAGCGACTATGGCCTGCCCGAGCCGGAGATCGAGCCGTTTGAGAGCCACGGCACCGTCTCGGGCGAGTTCCTGCTGCGCGCCGGTTCAGGCGATATCGTCGTGCGACCGGGGATCGAGCGGCTCGATGGTGACGGGGTGGTCTTCACTGACGGCACGCGCGAGCAGATCGACGTGATCATCTGGGCGACCGGCTATGACATCAGCTTCCCCTTCTTCAAGGACCCGGCCTTTGTCGCGGATTCCGACAACCGCCCGCCGCCGCTCTACAAACGGATCATGAAGCCGAGGGTACCCGACCTGTTCTACATGGGCCTGGCCCAGCCGCTGCCGACGCTGGTCAACTTTGCCGAGCAGCAGTCCAAGCTGGTCGGGGCTTACCTGGCCGGCCAGTACCTGCCGCCGGGTCCAGCCGAGATGGAACGGATCATCAAGGACGATGAAGACTACTACACCGGCCACTATTATGCGGCCCGCCGCCACACGATCCAGCTCGACTTCGATCACTATGTCCGCGCGCTGAAGAAGGAGCTGGAGCGCGGCACCAAGCGGGCGGCGGCAGCGGGCAATGCCCTGCCGGTCCGCAGCCGCCAGCCGGAGCTTGCCTGACATGAGCACTCGCCCGATCAATCCCTATGACGTCAGCCAGGACGCGCTTTACGTCCATGACACCTGGCGCGAACCCTTTGCCCAGCTGCGCCGCGAAATGCCGATCTCCTGGCGGCCGGAAAGTCCGTTCGGGGCCTACTGGTCGGTCGTGACGCATGACCTCGTGTCCGAAACCGAGCTGCGCCACGATGTCTTTTCCAGCCGCTGGGACCTGGGCAACATCACCATTGCCGAGGCCGTGAACGGCGAGGGTTTTCCCAACTTCATCGCCCAGGACCCGCCGATCCACACCGCCCAGCGCCGGGTGATCGCTCCGGCCTTTTCGCCCAGCCAGATGCAGAAGCTCGACGTGCAGGTGAAGGCCCGCACCAAGCAGTTGCTCGACGGCTTGCCGGTGGGCGAGACCTTTGACTGGGTCGAACGCGTCTCGATCCCGCAAACGCTGGGGATGCTGTGCATCCTGTTCGACATGCCGTTCGATGAATGGCGCGATATCAAGCGCTGGTCGGACTGGGCGAGCGGCGTTTCGGCCGAGAACCTGTCGGAAGAATACCGCGCCCAGTTTCTGGTCCAGATGGGCGAGATGCTGGCCCGCTTCGACCGTGAGCTGGAAGACCGCCGCGCCAAGCCGCCGACCGATGACCTGCTCAGCCGCATGGTCCATTCCGAGGCCATGGGCCACATGGAGCCGATGGAGCGGATCGCCAATATCGCCCTGCTGATCGTCGGCGGGAACGACACGACCCGCAATTCGATGTCGGCGCTGGTCGAGGCGTTCCACAAGTATCCGGAGGAGCTGGAACGGCTGCGCGCCGATGCATCGCTCGTGCCGAATGCGGCGCAGGAAATCATCCGCTGGCAAAGCCCGGTGACGCACATGCGCCGCACCGCGCTGGCGGACACGGAGCTTGGCGGGCAGACGATCCGCCAGGGTGAGAAAATCGTCATGTGGTACATCAGCGCCAACCGCGATGAGCGCGTCTTTGCCGATGCCGAGCGGTTTGACGTGGGGCGCGAGAATGCGCGGCGGCACCTGGGCTTTGGCCACGGCATCCACCGCTGCGTCGGCGCACGGCTGGCCGAAAGCCAGCTCGCCACGCTGATCGGGGAAATGGCCAGCCGCAACTGGCGGATCGTGCCGGAGGGCGAGGCGAGCCGCCTGCCCAGCCCGTTCCTCCACGGCTTCACGTCAATGCCGGTGCGGATCGAAGCTGCATGACCGCCGCGTTCGAGACCATGCTGGTCGAGCAGGAGGGACCGATCCTGTGGGTCCGGCTCAACCGGCCCGAGGTCTTGAACGCCTATACCAGCCAGATGGGCGCCGAACTGGTCCGCGCGATCCGGCAGGCCGATGGGGATGACAGCATCAAGGTGCTGATCCTGACCGCAACGGGCCGGGTCTTCTGCGCCGGGGCCGACGTCTCGGCCGGGGCCGGGGCCTTCGATACCGAAAGCGGCGAAGGGGCCAAGAACTTCGGCAGCCGCGATGGCGCCCGCGCTGACAGCGATTTCACCTCGGCGATGATGGGCGCGCAGAAGCCGCTGCTGGTCGCCTTCAATGGCTCGGCGGCGGGTGTCGGCCTGACGTTGACGCTGCCCTGTGACATCCGCATCGCTGCCGATACGGCCAAATTCGGCTGCGTCTTCACCCGGCGGGGCCTCGTACCCGAAGCCGGCTCGGCCTGGTTCCTGCCGCAACTGGTGGGCCTCTCGACTGCGCTCAAGTGGTGCATGACCGGGGCGCTGGTCCCGGCGCAGGAGGCACTCGCGGCCGGCCTCGTGACCGAGCTGGTCCCGGCCGACCAGGTTGAGGCGCGCGCCCGCGAACTGGCGCTGGAGATTGCCGAAAACTGCTCGCCGGTCGCGCTGGCGATCACCCGGCAGATGCTGTGGAAGTTTGCCGGCGAGGATAGCCCCAAGGGCGCACTCTCGGTCGATGCCGCGCTCAATATCGCGCTCGGCGCCCGGGCCGACGTGCATGAGGGCGTCGCCGCCTTCCTGGAGAAGCGCAAGCCGCAGTTCCCGCTCAAGGTCTCGACCGACCTGCCGGATGTTCCGAATTGGCCGCCGGCGCGTCAGAAGCTGTAGGACAGCCCGGCCACGGCAAAGGCCTGATTGGCGCTGCCCGCCTCGCGTACGACCGGGCTGTCAGCAAATTTGCCGAGCATCCGCTTGTAGCTGGCGATCGTGAACAGCCCCAGCCCCTTGCGCGGATCGCCGCCGAGATCGCGGGTATAGAGCAGGCTTGCGCTGGCGCTCTTCCAGCCGCCGCCATTGGTGCTGTAGGGCGCCAGGACATTGCCGGGGCCGACATCGAAATAGGTCCGGGCAAAGCCCTTACCGACATAGTCAGCCGACACTCCCAACCGCGCAAAGGCACGTTGCGAAACTGGCGAGGACAATGCGACCGAGGGCGTCAGGGTGTAGCTGTCATGGGCGTTCGTTACATCGCGCAAGTAGGCCAATTCCACAGACAGGCTGGCGGGTGGGATCAGCACCCCGCGAAAGCTAACGCCGACATTGGCGCCGACCTCGAACGCGGTCTTGCGCTGGCCCAGTTGCGCAACCCGGGGATCGTCGATCTCGTCGTTCCGTTCCAGCCGCAGCTGGACGACCGGACCAAGGATGAAACGGACCTTGCTGCCCGGCTTGTCCGGCACCAGGTCGGTATAGAGGTTGAGCCCGCGCATCTGGAACTCGATGCCAGAGACGCGGCCCTGGACCACCCCGCCGGGCTGGAGGCGGTAATCATCGGAGCCTTCATAGTCCGGAGCGGCGCCCAGGCCGAAACCGATCGTCAGCTGGTCCCCGCTGCGGGCCGGAGGACTGCGCGGCGGCGCTTCCTGCGCAGCAACCGGACCGGCGAGGCCCAGCGCCAAAGTCACCGACACACAGAGGGCAGACTTGATCAAGGCTTGCTCCGATCTCCCCCGTTGGCGCGGTATAGCCCGGGGGAAGCAGCGCGCAACAGGACCAAAGCACGGGGGACCGCATGACCTACACACTCTATGGCGCCTTGGGCTCGCCCTATTCGCAGAAGATCCGCGCGCTGCTGCGCTATCGGCGGCTGCCCTACATCTGGGTCGACGAAGCCGCGCGGCGGCAGGCGGCGCTGGGGGCGGTGAAGGCGCCGGTGATCCCGGTGCTGGAATATCCCGACGGCAGCTTCGCCAACGATTCCACCTCGCTGGTCTATGACCTCGAAGCGCGCCATGCCGAGCGCGGCGTCGTGCCGCCGGATGGGTCCCAAGCCTTCATCGCCCACTTGCTCGAAGACTTCGCCGACGAATGGCTGACCAAGGCGATGTTCGGCTATCGCTGGCTGGAGGAGGTCGACCAGGTGCAAATGAGCCGCTGGCTGGCCTTCGATGCGGCCAAGGGCGGCGGGCTGGAGCAGAGCCAGAAATTCGCCGAAATGTTCCGCGCCCGCCAGGTCGGGCGGATGGCGCTGGTCGGCTGCACGGCGGAGAACTTTCCGCTGATCGAGGCTAGTACCCGCGCGGTCCTTGCCGCGCTGGAGGGCCATGTCGTAAACCGCTTCTGCCTGTTCGGCACGCGGCCGAGCCTCGCGGAGTTCAGCATCTTCGGCCAGCTCTCGCAGCTCGGCACCGATCCCACCCCGCAGGCGATGATGCGCGCCGACTATCCCTATACCTACCGCTGGCTGGCCCACATCGATGACATGAGCGGGCTGGAGGGCGAATGGGAGCCCGGCTTTGCCCCGGTGGTGGTCGAATTGGTGCGGATTTCGGCAGCGGTCTATGCGCCGTTCCTCGCCGCCAACGAAGCTGCGGCGGCGGCAGGGGCCGAGACCTTCCGGATGGAGGCGATGGGCCTGCCTTACGAACAGGGTGTCTTCAAGTACCAGCTCAAGTGCCTGGCCGACCTGCGCAACCGTTATGCCGCGCTGGATGCCGGCGCGCGCGGCGCGGTCGATCCGCTGCTGGGCGAAGGCTGGCTGGCGCTGCTGCGGGGCTGAATCCGCCGCAGCGCCAGCGCAGCAATCAGCCCTTCTTCGTCGTCTTGATCCAGGTACGGATCTTGGCTTCGAGCACCGGCATCGGCAGGGCGCCGGTGTTCAGCACCTGGTCGTGGAAGGCGCGGATGTCGAACTTCTTGCCCAGCGCCGCCTCGGCCTCGCGGCGCAGCGCCTGGATCTTCAGCGCGCCAACCTTGTAAGCCAGGGCCTGGCTGGGGATGGCGATATAGCGCTCAACCTCGGCCGTGGCGTCGGTCTTGCCCATGGCCGAGTTGGCCAGCATGTATTCGATCGCCTGATCGCGGGTCCAGCCCTTGGCGTGGATGCCGGTATCGACGACCAGCCGCATGGCGCGCAGCATCTCGTCATCCAGCGTGCCCTGGCGCGAATAGGGATCCTTGTAGAAGCCCATGTCATAGCCCAGCGTCTCGGCATAAAGCGCCCAGCCCTCGACATAGGCGGTGTTGCCGCCGAAGCGCATGAACGCGGGAAGCTTGTCGTTTTCCTGCGCCAGGCTGATCTGGAAGTGGTGCCCTGGCGCACCCTCATGCAGGTACAGCGTCACTTCGCCCGGGGTAGTCCGGCTCGGCAGGTCATAGGCGTTGAAATAGAAGGTGCCGGGGCGCTTTCCGTCCGGCGTGCCCTGCTGGTAGGAACCGCCGGCTTCGAACTTTTCGCGGAATTCCTCGTAGGGCCGGATCTGCAGCGGGGTCTTGGGCAGGACCGCGAAGTACTCGCCGATCTTGGCATCGACCATCTTGCCGATGTCGTAATAGCGCTGGGTGATCTCCTCACGGCTCTTGCGCTTGAACTGCGGATCGGTGCGGATGAAGTTGAAGAACTCGGGCAGCGTGCCCTTGAAGCCGACCTCAGTCTTGATCTGCTCCATGCCGTCGCGGATGCGCTTGACCTCGCTGAGACCGAGCTGATGCAGCTCCTCGGCGGTATAGGGCAGGGTGGTCGAACCTTCGATCAGCAGCGCGTAAAGCTTGTCGCCGCCCTTCATCTGGCTGAGACCGACGCTGTCGCGGGCCGAGGCGAGGTAGCTGCCCTTGAGGTAATCGAGCAGCCGCTGGTTGGCGGCATAGACCTCACCGGTTACGCGGCGGTAATCGGTGGTCAGCCGGGCCTTGTCGGCCTCGGAGAAGTCGGCCGGCATGGCCTTGATTGGCGCCCAATAGGGGCTTTCTTCCATCGGCTGCTTGAGCTGGGTTTCCAGCTGCTCGATCACGTTGCGGATCGTCAGCTTGGTCTCAACCACGCCAGACTTCTGGCCTTCCTGGAACTTGGCGATGCCGCGGTCGATCAGCTTCACATAGTCGGCGTGACGCTTCAGGTTGTTCTCATAGTCGGTGACGGTCTTGAACGGGATCCCGGTCTTGCCGCTGGCCAGCGTCGGGTAGAAGGTGTGAAAGCCGAAGAAGTGGTTGATCGGGCGGACTTCGGTCAGTGCCAGGATCTCCGGGGTCAGCCGCTTCAGCCCCTGGACATTGCTTTCCTTGAAGACGTCGTAAGCGATCTGGTCGGTGGGCGAGAGCTTGCTGCGGTCGATCTTTGCCAGTTCGGCCAGTTCGCTGATCGCGGCCTGGCGTTCGGCCTCGTTGTATTCGGGCGTCAGAAAATCACCGAGCCGGTCGGCATAGCGAGTATCGCCGCGGAACAGCGCCGAGATCGGATTGCGCTTGAGGCTGTCCTCGTCCGACTTGGCGAAGAGGGCGAAGAGCTTGTCGTGCTCGGTCTGGGCGGCACTTGCGGCAGCCGGGGCGGCGGACTGGGCCAATGCCGAGGTGCCGGCAAGGGAAGCGGTAAGCAAGGCCGTGGCAAGCAGGGCGGAACGCAGGGTTTTCATCAAGGCATCCTTTGGCGGAAGGTAATTGGTGTATTGCATCACTAATACAGATTCTCGCCGCAGACAAGCGGCAGCGCTGGCAGCGGCTTAGGCTGCCGCGTCGCAGCGCGTGGTCAGGCTTCGATCAACGGCCTGACCAGTTCGACAGACGGCTCGGGGCGCCACCTGCCCGCGCGCCATGATCCGGCGCGAGGACTTTGCACGCTGTCCCATCGCGCCCTCAAGCTGGCGTTCAGGTGGGTGGCCTTAAAGGCAGACTGGCAAGCTGCCCTGCCAGCAAGGAACCTGCGGATCACATCCGGGTTCATCTTGATGCGGCGCAGCGATCGGGGCAATTAGTCCACGGCTTGGAAGGTTTACCGCTGCGGGATGGGGCAGCGCCTGCAACGGAGTGAAATGATGGTTGGGCATGGCTGGGCACTTTGGCGGACGGCGCGCAGCGCCTCTGGCATGGCGCTGGCACTCGCGGCCGGGGCGGCAATCGCCCAGGCCAATCGCGCACCCGAAAATATCCTGCCGGCCCCGAAGCCGACTGCACCGGCAACCCCGGTGCCGCCCGCCAATCAGCAGCCTGCGCCGACCAGCCAGCAGCCCGTTGCCACGCCGCCGGTCACGCAGGCTCCGGCCGCGCCGGTGGCCGAACCCGAACTGCCGGTGCTGGAGCCGGTGCTTGCTTGGCAAGTCGCCGAGGCCCAGGCGCTGGCCAAGGTGATCGAGGGGATCGGCGAGCACGGTCTGATCCCGGCCGATTACCAGCTGATCGACCTGCGCGCCGCGATCCTCGCCGGGCCGGGCGCGGCGCTTGATGCCCAGGCCAGCCGGTCTTTCGCCTGGCTGATCGAGGACATGCGCGATGGCCGCACGCGCTATGATTCGCGCCACCAGTGGTTCGTGGTTGACCCCGATGTCGAGCAGCGCCCGACCGCGACCGTGATGGCCGAGGCGCTGGCCAGCAAGGATATCGCCGGTGCCATCGCCAGCCTCGCTCCGACCCATCCGGACTATGCCAAGCTCAAGGATGCGCTTGCCAAGGCGCCGGACAAGGCCACCCGTTCGCTGATCCAGGTCAACCTCGATCGCTGGCGCTGGCTGCCGCGCGATCTCGGCAAGTTCTACCTGCTGACCAACGTGCCCGAATTCCAGCTGCGGCTGACGGTCGATAACGAGATCATCAGGTCCTACCGCACGATCGTCGGCAAACCGGGCCGCACGGCCACGCCGCAGCTCGCCGAAGTGGTGGAGGGCGTGGTCTTCAACCCGACCTGGACTGTTCCGCAGTCAATCGTGAAGGGTGAGGGCCTCGGCGCGCAGCTGCTGGCCAACCCGGCCCGCGCCAAGCGCGAGAACTACAAGGTGACCAAGGCCAAGGACGGCATGATCTACGTCGTCCAGCAGCCGGGGCCGAACAATGCCCTGGGCTTGATGAAGCTCGACATGCCGAACGAGCATGCGATCTTCCTGCACGATACCCCCAACCGCAATCTGTTCAACCTCGCCCAGCGCGCGCTCAGCCACGGCTGCGTGCGGACCGAGCGGGCAACCGAACTGGCGATCACCATGGCGATCCTTGGTGCGGGCGTGACGCCGGATGATGCGGTGGGAATCGTCACCTCGGGCAAGTACACGCGTGTTGCGATGACGCGGACTTTCCCGGTCTACCTGACCTATTTCACCATGGCGTCGGACATCACGGGCAAGATGGGCACCTTCAAGGACCTCTATGGCCGCGACGCCCCCGTCCTCGCCAGCTTCGCCGCCCCGCGCGCCGCCTGGGACGGCAAGCGCAAGTCGACCGAGAAGGTGATCAAGCTGGATAATCCGCTTTAGTTGGGTGCGCCCTTCGCATCCGCGAAGGGCCGGTGCTGCAAGTGAGGCCCGGATGGGCCGAACGCACTTAACTAGCCTCAGACCTCAATCCGGTCCGCGTAGAGCAGGCGGCCGCCCGAGAGGTTCCACAGCGCTTCATTGAAGTGCGCGGGCGACATGGCGAAGCAGCCTTCGCTACGGCCCAGGCGGCCGAAGCGGGTGATGTAATCCTCGCGCGCGTAGTCGGCCGGGTGCATCACGATCGCGCGGTCGAGCGCGTTCGAATTGTCCGGATCCAGCCCTTCGAGGCGCACCGAGGTGCCGTACTTTCCCTTGTACCATTCGCAGGTCAGGTAGGCCCCGCGCGAGGTCGCTTCCGAGCCGGGGACGTTCGAGAAGGCCTGGAGGAACCCGCTGTGCGCCGGGTCCGAGCCGCGGCCATGGCTGACGTGGAACGACTTGATCGTGCCCGCTTCCAGGTTGACGAAGTGGAACCGCGGCAGGGTGCTGGGCCGGGCGAAATCGGCGATGCCGACAATGTCATGCCGCCAGACGACATTGCCAGCCCGCTGCAGCTCGCGCCGGGCGATTTCCAGCAGCCTGGCGTCATAGGCCGGGTTCGGCTCGGCCATGACCGGCAGTGCCGGCGGCGTGGCCGCAGGCGGCACGCCAAAAGCCTCTTCAAAGGCGCGCGCCAGGTTGCGGGCATGGGCAGTGCCCGGCACGGTCAATGCCGCACCGGCGGCCAGTCCGCCCAGCAAGATGTCACGCCTGTTCATGGCCCCGCTCATATCACCCTGTGGATAACCGACGGCTTAACAGCGTTTCAAGCCCCTAAACGGCAGAAACGCGCGCTGCTGCGCCAAGTTGTTGTAAAGCGTCGCCGTCGACCCGCATCACGGTCCATTCGTCCATCAGCCGCGCACCGAGTTTCTTGTAGAACCCGATCGCCGGCTCGTTCCAATCCAGGACCGACCATTCGAGTCGCGCGCAGTCGCGCTCCACCGCCAGCATGGCAAGGTGCGAGAGCAAGGCCTTGCCCAGGCCGCTCCCACGCGCATCGGGCCGTACGAACAGATCTTCCAGGTAGATCCCCGGCTTGCCTTCGAAGGTCGAGAAGTTGTGAAAGAACAGCGCAAAGCCTTGCGCCGCGCCGTCCAGTTCACCGATCACGACCTCGGCATAGGGGCGGGCCCCGAACAGCTTTTCGCCCATTACCGCCTCGTCGAAGCGAACTTCGTGGGCGAGCTGCTCATAGTCGGCAAGGTCGCGGATCAGCTGGGCGATCAGCGGCAGGTCGGCGGGCGTGGCAGGGCGAATCGAAATGGTCATGCGCGCGGCTTTGCCATGAAGCGCGGCCACAGCACACCCAGCGAAAGGCCCGCCATGACCAGGGCAAAGGCCAGGATCTTCCACCATTGCAGCGGCTCACCCAGCAATAGGGCGGAGGAACCCAGCCCGAAGACCGGCACCAGCAGTGCCATCGGCGCAACCGTGGCCGAGGGATGCTGGCTCAGCAGCCAGCCCCAGGCGGCATAGCCGAACATGGTGTTGCCGACCGACTGCCAGACAACCGCCGCCCAGGTCTTGGCATCGGCCGCGGCGACGCCCGCCACGATCGCCGGCCAGCCTTCGGTCAGCAGCGCCATGGCGAACAGCGGCGGCACGGCGAAGACGCTCGACCAGACGACATAGTTCAGCATCGGCACCGGCCCGGCGGCGCGCGCGGTCATGTTGCCCAGCGCCCAGCTCAGCGCGGCGCCGACCACCAGCAGCAGGCCCAGCGGCGTGGCGCTGCCATCGGTGTGCCAGGCAATCGTGCCCAGCCCGGCGACGGCCAGTGCCATGGCGGCGATCTGGTAGGGCGCGATCTTCTCACCCGTCAGCCGCATCGACAGGCCGATGGTCATGAACACCTGAACCTGCACCACCAGGCTGGCGAGCCCCGGCGTGATGTCCGCGCGCATCGCGGTGAACAGCAGCCCGAACTGCCCCGCCCCGATCAGCACGCCATAGGTCGCAAGGTTCTTCAGCGGCACGGCCGGCCGCTTGATGAACAGCGCGAGCGGCAGGAAGGCGAGGGCGAAGCGCAGCGTCGCCAACGTCAGCGGCGGCAGATGCGCCAGCGCCAGCTTGATCACGACGAAATTGGTGCCCCAGACGGCCATGACCGCCAGCGCCAGCAGCAGGTGGAGCGGCGGCAGGCCTGGACGTGCGTTCACGCCGCCTTGCCGTGCAGGCTGTCCATGCTGGCGACAGTGCCGGCCTCGATCTCGGCGGCCTTTTCCTCGACCAGCTTGACGATGTGGTCGATCATCCCGTCATCCGAAACGTGGTGATCGGTCACGCCGCGCAGGTAGACCATGTGCTTGCCATTGCCGCCGCCGGTCACGCCGATATCGGTTTCGCGCGCTTCGCCGGGGCCATTGACCACGCAGCCGAGGACCGAGAGGCTCATCGGCGTCTTGATGTGGCTGAGCGCGTCTTCAAGCTTCTGGACCGTGCGGATCACGTCGAAGCCCTGCCGCGCGCAAGAGGGGCAGGAGACGACGCGGACGCCGCGAGTGCGCAGACCGAGGCTCTTGAGGATCTCGTAGCCGACCCGCACTTCCTCTTCCGGCTCGGCCGAAAGCGAAACGCGGATCGTGTCGCCGATCCCGGCCCACAGCAGGTTGCCGATGCCGATCGCGCTCTTGACCGTGCCGCCGATCAGGCCGCCAGCCTCGGTGATGCCCAGATGCAGCGGGCAATCGACCGCTTCGGCCAGGCCCATATAGGCGCCGACTGCCAGGAACACGTCGCTGGCCTTCACCGCTACCTTGTATTCGTGGAAATCGTGGTCCTGCAGCAGCTTGATATGATCGAGCGCCGATTCCACCAGCGCCTCGGGGCAAGGCTCACCGTACTTCTCCAGCAGGTCCTTTTCGAGGCTGCCGGCGTTGACGCCGATCCGGATCGCGCAGCCGTTGGCCTTGGCGGCGCGGACCACTTCGGCAACGCGCTCGCTGGAACCGATATTGCCGGGGTTGATCCGCAGGCAGGCTGCGCCGGCATCGGCTGCTTCGAGCGCGCGCTTGTAGTGGAAATGGATGTCGGCAACGATCGGCACGCGCGCCGCCTTGACGATCTTGGGCAGCGCCGTGGTGCTTTCCACATCCGGGCAGGACACGCGGATGATGTCGGCTCCGGCCTCCTCGCAGCGACGGATCTGGTTGATCGTCGCGACCGGATCAGAGGTCAGCGTGTTGGTCATGGTCTGGACCGTGATCGGCGCATCGCCGCCCACGGGAACCGAACCCACCATGATCTGCCGGGACTTGCGCCGCGCGATATCGCGCCAGGGTCTGACTGAGGACATGCGGTGTCCTTAATGCATGGACCGCAGCAGGCAAAGCCCGATCCTTGTGACCAATTGGCCTAGAACAGCTGGGCGAAAAGAAACTCCTCGTCGAGCTGATCGCCGACGCGGAAGGTGATGTCGGCCACCTTTTCAAAGCCATAGCGGCGGTAGAAGCGGTGGCCGCCGTCGTTGTAGGCATAGACCGAGATCTGCACTTCATCCGCCCCGCGCGCGGCGAACTCGGTCATCGCCCAGTCCATCAGCTTGCCGCCGATGCCCAGGCCGGTGGCATCGGGTGCGGTGTAAAGCTGCTTCAGCTCCATCACCCGCTCGCCCCGCGCGTGGTCCGGAAAGCCGCAGGTCAGGCCGATCTTGCAATAGCCCAGCAGCACACCGTCGCGCTCGGCCAGGCGGTAGACCCGGTCCGGGTTGGCCAGTTCGGCGGTAATCGCCGGTTCGGACAGGCTCTCGGCCAGGAAGCTATTGAGGTCCGCCTCCGTATAGAGCGGCCCGAACTTGGCCACGAAGGAATCGATCGCCAGCCGCGACAGGGCGCGAATATCGGCTGCGCTCGCCGGGCGCAGGATCAGAGCGTCTTGGTCATGCATATCGAAAAGGGGTCTTCGGTATAGTCCGCGAAGGGCGGGCATTCGGTGAAGCCGTGGCGCTCGTAAAGACGCCGCGCCGGCAGGAAGGGTTCGGGCCGCCCGGTTTCCAGGCTGACCCGGCCATAACCGCGCGCCTGCGCCTCGCCAAGCAGGTGCAGCAGGATCGCCTTGCCAGCGCCCTGGCCGCGATAGTCCGGGTGGGCGCGCATCGATTTGAGCTCGCCGTGATCGTCGGCCAGGTGCTTGATCGCCCCGCAGGCGGCCAATCGCGCGCCGTCCCAGGCCGAGAAGAAGGTCACGTCCGGCTGCCGCAGCCGCTCGATCGGCATGGCGTGGACGCTCTCGGGCGGGGACCTCTGGTGCATCTCATCCAGGTGCAGCCGCAGCAGGGCGGCGATCTCCGGACCGGTCAGATCGTCTTCGGTAATGCGGTATTGGGGCATGGCGTGATTGTGCACAGCCAGCGCAGCGGGGCAAGCCCGAGGACAATCAGAGTAACGCTACGGAATCTTTGACTCCTGTGAAACGCAGGCGTAGCTTTCCCCCACTTGGTGCCGGTAAGAACCGGGTCGCCCGACTCCAGGCAAATTTGGTGTGACAGAACCGGCAGGGGGCCGGGCCCTGATCGCATCCGCAACAGGAGAGAAACCCATGAAGCTGATGCTCAAGGCGGCCGTTCTGGCCGCAATCCTTTCGTTCGCCTATGCCACGCCGGTGCTCGCCGACGATCCCTGGCCGACCGAAGAGGGCGAATATGTGCAGGTCGGGATGATCTCGGTCGATGATGGCCATGATCTCGCGTATATGACGCATCTGGCGGGGCAGTGGCGCAAGGGCCAAGACTTTGCCAAGGCGCAGGGCTGGATTTCGGGCTACGAGATCCTCGTGAACATGAACAAGCGTCCCGGCGAACCCGATTACTACCTGATCACCCGCATCCCGCGGATCGTCGACAGTGCCGAAGCGAAGAAGCGCGATGAGGCTTACGACGCCCACATGAAGATGACTGTGGCCGAAGCACAGGCCGGCTCGGCTGCGCGGTCAAAGTATCGCACCGTCATGGGTAGCCAGTTGCTGCGCGCACTGGTCTGGAAGAAGTAACCTGAACGGGGGCGCGGGCGGTGCTGGTGCGCCGCCCGGGTCTTCACTACCCGCGCGGGCGGCCCTGCGGATAGGTGCCCAGCACCAGCAGTTCCTTGCAGTGGAAGGCCAGCTCCTCAAGCGCGCGGTCGACTGCCGGATCACCCGGCGCGCCGACGATATCGGCATAGAACCGGGTCGCGGCAAAGCTGGCGCCCTTCTGGTAGCTTTCCAGCTTGGTCATGTTGACGCCGTTGGTGGCAAACCCGCCCAGCGCCTTGTAGAGCGCGGCCGGGATATTCTTCACCTCGAACACGAAAGTGGTCATCGTTACCGCGCCGGCGAGGCTGGCCGGATCGAGCGGTTGGCGTGACAGCACGACGAAGCGCGTCATGTTGTCGGCCGCGTCCTCGACATTCTCGGCAATGATCTTCAGGCCATAGAGCTCGGCGGCGATCTTCGGCGCGATCGCGCAGGCTTCCGGATCGCCCTGCTCGGCCACAAAGGCCGCGGCCCCGGCGGTGTCGGCATAGGCCAGCGGGACAATACCCCGCTCGCGCAGGAAAAACCGCGACTGGCCGAGCGCCTGGGGGTGCGAATAGGCCGCCTTGAAGGGACCATCGCTGAGCGCCATCAGGTCATGGTGGATCGCCATGAAATGCTCACCGACGATGGCCAGGCCAGACTCGGGCAGCAGGAAGTGGATGTCGGCCACGCGGCCGTGCTGTGAATTCTCGATCGGGATGATCGCCCGCCCGGCGCGCCCGTCCTTCACTGCTTCCAGCGCATCCTCGAAACTGAAGCAGGGCAGCGGCAGGCAATCGGGGGCATATTCGGTCGCGGCGCGGTGGCCGTTGCAGCCGGGCGCGCCCTGGAACGAAACGGCGCGGGCCGGATCGGCGGCCGCAGCGCGGACCATTTCCTCGACACGGGCGAGCGCAGGGGCGGGATAGGAATGCATGACGCGAAGCCCCTAGGCCGCGCGAGCGCGCTCTGCAAGCTGGCGGCGTCCCAGCAGTGGGCGCTCGCTGGCGCGGGGCGGCGGGGTGGCGGCTTCCCACAGGGCCTGGGCGACGTGCCACAGCTTGCGCGCGCCCGAGGTGTGGATGCGGTGATCCCAGGCATGTTCGCCGGCGGCATCGACCGCGCGGGCAATCTCGCCATAGATGCCCGCGGCGGCCAGCACGGCCCAGCGCTGGCGGAAGGCCAGCCGTCCCGCGCCGATCCGGGCCGAGGCTTCATAGGCCTTTTCCATCTCGCACATCCGGTGGGCCAGCGCGGCCAGCTGGCGGCGATAATGCGGCTTCATCTGCTCGCCGGGGGGAATGTCGGCCTCGACCAGCCATTCGAGCGGCAGGTAGCAGCGGTCTGCCGCGTCATCCTCGTCCAGGTCGCGGGCAATATTGGCGAGCTGGAAGGCCAGGCCCAGGTCACAGGCGCGGTCGAGCGTGTCCTCGTCATCGGGGGCAACGCCCATCACCACGGCCATCATCACCCCGACAGCACCGGCCACGTGATAGCAGTATTGCAGCAGGTCGGCCTCGGTTCGCGGGCGCCAGTCGGCTGCGTCGAGCGCGAAGCCGGCGATCACGTCATCGGCCATGGCGGCGGTGATCCCGCATTCGCGCGCAACCAGGCCAAAGGCATCGAACGAGGGATCGCCGGCCGGTTCGTCAGCCAGGGCCTTGGCAGTCAGGTCGTAGATCGTCGCAAGACGGGCCTCGGCCCCGGCCTGCTCGCCCAGCGTGCCGCCGTGGTCCTGATTGTCGGCCAGGTCATCGCAGCGCCGGCACCAGGCATAGAGCAGCCAGACCCGCTCGCGCGTCGGGCGGTCGAACAGCCGGCTGGCCATGGCAAAACTCTTCGAGCCGCGCATGATCGATTGGCGGGCATGGGCAAGAAGTTCGGCGCGGTTGAGCGCCAGGCTCACAGATCGCTCGTCTTCATCGCGAAGATCGGGGTGTGCGGCTCGTGCGCTGCCATCCGGGTCAGCAGCAGATCCAGTTCGCTCTCCGCCATGATGATCCCGGCATGGGCCGGACGGATAAAGCCGACTGTGATCATGTGATGGTTGAAGGCCAGCAGCTGGTCATAGAAGCCGAAAGCATTGAGCAGCCCGACCGGCTTGGCGTGATAGCCGAGCTGCGCCCAGGAGACGGCCTCCCACAGCTCGTCCATCGTGCCAACCCCGCCGGGGATGGTCAGGAAGCCATCGGACAGGTTGGTGAAGGCCAGCTTGCGCTCATGCATGCCGGAAACAACGTGCAGCTCGGTGCAGCCGCGATGGGCGACTTCGGAATTGACCAGGGCTTCCGGGATCACCCCGATCACTTCACCACCGGCTGCCAATGCGGCATCGGCCACCGCGCCCATCAGCCCCAGCTTGCCGCCGCCATAGACCACGCCGATCCCGCGCTCCGCCAGGGTGCGGCCGACATCGCGGGCCAGTCCGATGTAACGGGGATCGTCCGGTGTGGCCGATCCGCAATAGACCGCAAGCCGCCTCACCGCAGGTCGTCCACCATCAGCCGCGCCGTCGCCTTGGCGCTGCCGACCACGCCGGGAATGCCGGCGCCGGGGTGGGTGCCGGCCCCGACCAGGTAGAAGTTCTTCACCTTGTCATCGCGGTTGTGGCCACGGAACCAGGCGCTCTGCGTCAGGATCGGCTCAAGGCTGAAGGCGCTGCCGAGATAGGCGTTGAGGTCCAGCGCGAAATCGCGCGGGGCATAGTGGAACTTGGTCACGATCCGGTCATGAATGTCGGGGATCAGGCGACGGCCGACCTCATCCAGGATGCGCTTTTCGAGCATCGGGCCGACGGTTTCCCAGTCGATCGGCAGCTTGCCCTGATTGGCGACCGGGATCAGCGCATAGAAGGTGCTCTTGCCCGGCGGCGCTACCGACGGATCAGTGACCGAGGGGTGGTGCAGGTAGATCGAGAAGTCCTGTGGCAGGACCCCATGCTCGTAGATATCCTCGAGCAGCCCCTTATAGCGCGGGCCGAACAGGATCATGTGGTGCGGAATGCCCGGCCAGGTTCCTTCCAGCCCGAAATGGACCACGAAGAGCCCGGGCGAAAAGCGCTTGCGCGCCAGGCTGCGCGCCATTTCCGGCCCGCGCGGGCTGCCCGAAAGCAGGTCGCGATAGGAATGCATGATGTCGGCATTGCTGGCGACCGCGTCGAAGCGCTCGGTCCAGCCGCTGGCGCATTCGACTTCGGTCACCTTGTTGCCGATCGTGTGAACCTGGACCACCGGATCGTGCAGCCGCATGGTGCCGCCCAGCCGCTCGAAATGCTTGACCATCCCGGCGATCAGCTGGTTGGTCCCGCCCTTCGACCACCACACCCCGCCGTCCTTTTCCAGCTTGTGGATCAGGGCATAGATCGCGCTGGTGGTCATTGGATTGCCGCCGACCAGCAGGGTATGGAAGGTCAGTGCCTCGCGCAGCTTCTCGCTCTTGATGAAGCTCGAAACCATGGAATAGACCGAGCGCCAGGCCTGGTACTTGGCCAGCGCCGGGGCGGCCTTGATCATCGAGGCAAAGTCCAGGAAGGGCACGGTACCCAGCTTGACATAGCCTTCTTCGAACACCCCGGCGGAATATTGCAGGAATTCCTCGTAGCCGGCGAGGTCACCAGGTGCGACGCGGGCAATTTCGCGCGCCAGGCCAGCTTCGTCGTTCGAATAGTCGAAATTGGTGCCGTCGGGCCAGTTGAGCCGGTAGAACGGCATGACCGGCATCAGCGTGACGTCTTCGGCCATGTCATGGCCAGTCAGTGCCCACAGCTCTTGCAGGCAGGGCGGGTCGGTGACGACCGTCGGCCCGGCATCGAAGGTGAAGCCGTCCTTTTCCCAGAAATAGCCGCGCCCGCCTGGCTTGTCGCGGGCTTCGACCAGCACGGTCTCGATCCCGGCCGACTGCAGCCGGATGGCAAGTGCCAGGCCGCCAAAGCCGGCCCCGACCACGCAGGCGCGCTTGCCGGTGGGGACGGGGAGAGTCGGAACGGCGGGGACTACGGCTGTCATCGTCATGTTCTTTCGGTCATCGGCGCGCCAGTTGCAAGCAGCGCGCGCACCGCCCCCAGTACCGGCACGGGGGGCTTGCCCACCAGCACCCGGGCCTTGTCGGCCAGGGTGGAGCGGGCCGCATAGAACCGTTCGATCGCCGGTTCGGGCAGGCGGTAGAAATGTTCGAAGACCCGGTAGCGCTGATCGGGCGCGCCCGCGCCGAACAGCATCGTGCCGAGCATCCGGTAAAAGCCGGTGGCTGACCAGTGGCGCGCCGCTTCGCCTTCCAGCAGGGCCGCCAGCTGTTCACCGGGCAGGTCGGCCTCGCGCGCGATCAGCCGGGCGGTGGCGACGGCCTGGGGCAGGGTATAGCTGGTCAATGGGTGGACGAACCCGGCCCGCGCCCCGGCCCGGGCGACGCCGGGAATGCGCAGGGTTTCCTGCCAGGCGGCAAAATTGCCGCCGGTCACCACCGGCAGCACGCCGGTTTCATGGCCGAGCAATTCGCCGCTCCAGCCGCGCTCAGCGCAGTAGGCATCGATCCGGCTCGACAGCGCGCGGCGATCGAGCGCCGGGCTATCGGCGTAATAGGTGTCCTCGACGAACAGTTCGTCATGGGCCAGCGGCAGGACATAGACGAAGCGATAGGCCCCGTGCTGGGTGACCTTGGCGTCCATGATCACCGGGCGGGTCAGACCGTGCGGCACCTTGGTGCGCAGGTGGCGGCCCATGAAGACCTGCCAGCCGCCGGTCAGGTGCCGGCTCGGCTCGAACCCGCGGCAGTCGATCACGGTGCGTGCCGCAATCCGCTCGCCATTCTTCAGCGCCACCCCGTCCGTGCTGAGCGCTGCAACCTGCGCGTTGCAGCGGATCGTACCCGGCGCCAGTTCCCGCGCCAGGGCTGCGGCAAAGTCAGTTGAGGCGAGCGAGCGGTAAGATGACGAAAGCGTGCGAGAAAGGGCCGGGAAGCGGATATCATAGCCCTCATCCCAGCGGGTGGTACGCATCGTGCCGAGCAGGCTGGCCGCCTGATCATCGAGATCGCTGGCGAACCACGACCAGCGGTGATTGCCGCCGGGGCTGTCGCCGGCCTCCAGCAGCACGACATCCAGCTCGGGCCGCGCCCGGCGCAGCGCCAGCGCGATCAGCCCGCCGGAGAGGCCCCCTCCGGCAATCGCTATATCGTGTCGGTTCTTGCGCATCCCGCGGCCTTGTAGCGGCGGGTCCCCCGCGTGCAACTGGCCTTTAGGCGTGCCCGCTCAGGCGTGCTTTGTGCCCACGGCGCGTTCCAGCGCCTCGACGATCAGCTGCTTGGCCGTGTCGACATTGCCCCAGCCCTTGATCTTGACCCACTTGCCGGGTTCCAGATCCTTGTAATGCTGGAAGAAGTGCTCGATCTGCTGGGTCACGATCGGCGGCAGGTCATCGTGGCCAGCGACTTCGCGGTAATAGGGGAAAGTCGAATCGAGCGGCACGCAGACCAGCTTTTCGTCGCCGCCCTTATCGTCTTCCATCAGCAGCACGCCGACCGGGCGGACCTTGATCACTGCGCCGGCCAGGATCGGCGAGCGCGCGATGACCAGCGCGTCAAGCGGATCGCCGTCTTCACCCAGGGTATGGGGAACGAAGCCGTAGTTGGCCGGATAGCGCATCGGCGTGTGGAGGATGCGATCGACAAACAGCGCGCCGCTGGCCTTGTCGAATTCATACTTCACGGGTTCGCCGCCGATCGGCACTTCGATCAGCACGTTGACTTCGTGGGGCGGATTATCGCCGGCGGGGATCAGATCGATACGCATGGCGCGCCCTTAGCCGGGCCGATGCTGCACTGCAACAGCGGTTAGCGCCGGAACGGGCGGAAAATCAGCCCAGCGCGTTGATGGTAAAGGCGATCACGCCGATGTTGAACACGAAGGCGGCCAGGCTCTGGACCAGCACCAGCCGCCGCACCGATGGCGCGGTGATCTGCACATCGGAAGTCTGGAAGGTCATCCCCAGGGTAAAGGCGAAATAGGCAAAATCGCTGTAATCCGGGTTGGGCGTGCCCGGAAACTCGATCCCGCCGCGATGCTCGCCCTTTGCGCTGCTGCCGAAGTAATAGCTGTGGGCATAGTGCAGGGCATAGACCGAATTGGCGAAGAGCCAGGCCAGCACCAGGGTGACCAGCAGCTTGCCCATCGCCAGCTTGTCGCCGCCGCTCGCGGCTGCCAGCTCGCCGGAAATGGCGGCCATCACGACCAGCGCCAGCAGGCTGGAGATCACCACGATCAGCGTGCGGTTGGCATCGTTCTCGTCGGCATGGCGGCGCATTTCAGCCACGGGGAAATCCCGCAGCAGCGGCAGCAGCGAAAACAGGAACAGCGCCGCGGCAAAATCGAAGCCCATGGCCAGGGCATCCTGCCACGGAGCGGCCGGATTGAGCCAGGACCACAGCCCCGCCCCCAGTGGCAGCAGCAGGGCAAAGGCAATGAAGCGTGGTGGGGCCAGCCTGTTGCCGAGGGTTTTGGCTGGCCCGGTCATGCTATTTGCCCTTCGGTTTTGCCTTCGCCGAAACCTTTGGCTGCGGCCGCTTCGGCGTCAAGAGCTGGTCCAGCCCGGTCGGTGCCGTGCCGGGCGCGGCGCGTTCCAGCCAGGGCCAGCGCAGGCCGCCCTTGTAGTCGATCTTGTAGGTGATGAAGCGGTCTCCGCGCTTGGTCAGCAGCTCCAGCGGCGCACCCGACTTGGCGGCCGTGATCGCGTTCTTGAGCTCGTCCTGGGTATAGCCCACGCCGTTGACCGCCAGCACCGTCGCGCCCGAAACGATCCCCGCCTTGAAGGCCGGCCCGTCCCACTGGGTGGCAGTCACCTTGGCGTCCTTGTCGATGGTGAGGCCGATCGAATGGGTCAGGTTGAGCGCCTTGGCATCGGCCATCACGCCCCTGAAGAAGGGGTTGGGTTCTTCCTTCCAGACCAGCTTGTAGCCGCCCAGCTCGATCCCCTTGAGCGGGGCCGGCTGGCCCGGGGTGTTGATCCGCTGATCGATCAGCCTGGCCCAGTCATAGGGGTAGACCTGGTTCAGCTTGGTAATGATTTCGTCGGTCTCGAAGGCGATCTGCCCCCAGTCGCCATCGCGCATCCCGAAGAACAGCTTGGCGAAATCGTCGATCGATTTCTTGCCGTCGGTACCCTGGCGGATGATCTGGTCGATCTCCAGCCAGATCAGCGCGCCCTCGGCGTAATAGTCCTCGCTGCGCGACAGACTGGCAAAGGGCTTGGGCTTGCGCGCGGCGAAGACCGGATCGAAGCCCGTATCCTCGATCGAACGCCAGCGGCGGCCGGGCTGTTCGGCAAAGTTGCCGGCCCAGGTCGCCAGCATGCCCAGCACCACATCCTTGCCCTGCAGGCCAGAGCGTGCGGCCAGGACCGTGCCCCAGAACTGGTCTTGCCCTTCATAGGTCCAGAGCAGATCGCCCTGCATCGGCTGGCGATAGTCCGGCGTCCACAGGCGGGCCGGGCGGCGGAACTTGCCGATCCACGAATGGGCATATTCGTGGGGCAGCAGGTTGCGGTCCCACTCGTACTTTTCCCACTCGGTAAAGGCGCCGGGCTCGAGCTGGTTCTCGCTCGAGCGGTGATGCTCCAGCCCGATTCCGCCCATCCGGTCGGTCAGCGCGAGGAGGAATTCGTAGCGGTCGAAATGGTTGGCACCAAAAGCCAGCCGCGCTTCGACAACGAGGTTGCGGTGCAGCTCGATCTGCTCGGGCTTGGCGGCAAGCTGCTCGGGCTTGTCAGCCACGACGTTGAGTGTGACGTTCTGGCCGAGGTCCCACTTGGCAAAGTGCTTGCCGGCGAACAGCGGCGAATCGACCAGCACTTCGTAAGTGTGCTCACCCCAGATCCAGCGATTGTCCTCGCGCTTCAGGCCATCGAGCGCCCCGGCGACGGTCCACCCAGCCGGCACGGTCACGCTGGGCCGCACCTTGATCTGGCGGACGTAGTGCCCGGCGGGATAGAGGCTCATCTTCTCCCACTGCAGGTTGAGCATTTCCTGCGTCATGGTGATCCGGCCTTCGCTCGATTGCAGCGGGCTGGTGTGGATGAACCTGGCAGTCACATCCTTGGCCCCGGCCGGAATGTCGATGTGGAAGGCGTTGACCTCGACCGGATCGCGCTTCCAGCGCAGCACCTGACCGCCCGAGGTGAAGGTCACGTCGACCAGCTCGGCCAGCGGCCCGCGCGGGCCGTGGTTGCCGGGCAGCCACTGCGGGAACAGCAGGGTCAGGCGGCTCGTGCCAGGCACGACGGGCACGGTCTGGGTGACCCGATAGGCCCCGCGCAGGGTATCGGTGGCGTCGATGTCGAGCACCATCGTCCCGCCCGGATAGGGCACGTCCGCAGCGTCGGGCACCTGGCGCGACAGCGGCACGGCCATGGGGGCCGAGAGGGTGGAGGAAATGGCCGGGGCGGCCAGTGCGAGCCCCAGCGCAGCGATGACGGTTGCAGTGCGACGCTTCATGGGCGTCGTCCTTGGCGGCATCCGCGCGGGAGAGCAAGATTCGCCTGCGCTCTTTTCGATCTGCACCGTTCCGGCTAGGGGCGTGGCCCATGAGCACACCACAGGCAATTCGCGGCACGCAAGACATCTTCGGCGCAGAGGCCGAGGCCTTTGCCCACGTGGTCGAAACCTTCGAGCGGATCCGCAAGCTCTACCGCTTCCGCCGGGTCGAAATGCCGGTGTTCGAAAAGACCGAAGTGTTCAGCCGCTCGATCGGCGAGACTACCGATGTCGTCTCCAAGGAAATGTACAGCTTCGAGGACCGCGGCGGGGATTCGCTGACCCTGCGGCCCGAGTTCACGGCCGGCATCTGCCGCGCTTACCTGACCAACGGCTGGCAGCAGTATGCCCCGGTCAAGCTGGCGACGCATGGCCCGCTGTTCCGCTATGAGCGCCCGCAAAAGGGCCGCTACCGTCAGTTCCACCAGCTTGATGCCGAGATCATCGGCGCAGGGGAACCACAAGCAGACGTCGAGTTGCTGGTCATGGCCGATCAGTTGCTCAAGGAACTCGGCATTGCCGATGGCGTCACGCTGATGCTCAACACGCTGGGCGACGGCGCCAGCCGCGAGGCATGGCGCGCCGCGCTGGTCGAATACTTCCGCGCCGTGAAGGGCGAGCTGTCCGAAGATTCACAGAACCGGCTGGAACGCAACCCGCTGCGCATCCTCGATAGCAAGGACCCGCGCGACAAGGCCTTCACCGAAGCCGCGCCCAAGATCGACGATTTCCTGAGTGCTGAGGCGCAGGACTTCTTCGCCAAGGTCACCTCTGGCCTCGACGCCGCCGGCGTCGCCTGGACCCGCGCGCCCGCACTGGTCCGCGGGCTCGACTACTATCGCCACACCGCGTTCGAGTTCGTCACCGACCGGCTTGGCGCGCAAGGCACCGTGCTCGGCGGCGGGCGCTATGACGGGCTGATGGAAAGCCTCGGCGGTGCGCATACCCCGGCGGTCGGTTGGGCTGCGGGGGTGGAGCGGCTGGCGATGCTGGTGGCCGATGCCGGACAGGTTGCCGCCGATCTGCAGGATGTGATCCTGGCGATCGAGGACGATGCCGCCATCGGATTCGGGATCGCCGCGCTCAAGGCGCTGCGCAGCGCGGGCCTGTCGGCCGACATGATCGCCACTGGCTCGCCGCGCAAGCGCTTCGACAAGGCATCGAAGCTGCTGTCGCGGGTGTTGGTCGGGGTGGCGCTGCGTGACGGCAAGATCGCCTGCAACGTCCGCTCCGCGGAACACGTCGAAGTCCTGGCTCGGGTCAACGCGGTGCTGGAAGCACTCACCGCCTGATGTCCGTCCCCGACGCCCGTCTCCGCCAGATTTCCGCCCGCTTCGCCGAACTCGAGGCGCGGCTGGCTTCGGGCCAGCTGGAGGGCAAGGACTTCGTCGCCGCCAGCCGCGACTTTTCCGAGCTGGAACCGGTGGCGCGGCTGGCCGAAGAGGTCATGGCGATGCGCGCCGAACTCGCCAGCCTGGCCGAGCTGGACGATCCCGAAATGCGCGAGCTGGCCGAGGAGGAAATCGAGCGGCTTAAGAGCGAGCTGCCCGAGGCCGAACACCGGCTGTCGATCGCCATGCTGCCGCGCGATTCGGCCGACAGCCGCTCGGCCATGCTCGAAATCCGCGCCGGGACCGGGGGCGACGAGGCCGCGCTGTTCGCGGGCGATCTCTACCGGATGTACGAACGCTTTGCCGCCGAACAGGGCTGGCGGGTCGAGCCGGTCAGCATGAGCCCGTCCGAAGTTGGCGGCTTCAAGGAAGTCGTGGCCCAGGTCACCGGCAATGGCGTGTTCGCCAAGCTGAAGTTCGAAAGCGGCGTGCACCGCGTCCAGCGCGTGCCGGTGACCGAAAGCGGCGGGCGCATCCACACCTCGGCCGCGACCGTGGCCGTGCTGCCTGAGCCGGACGAAGTCGACGTGCAGATCGAGGACAAGGACCTCAAGATCGATGTCTACCGCGCCTCTGGCGCTGGCGGGCAGCACGTCAACACGACCGATTCCGCAGTTCGCATCACCCATTTGCCGACCAATACGGTGGTGACCTGCCAGGATGGCCGCAGCCAGCACAAGAACAAGGAAAAGGCGATGCAGGTGCTGCGCGCCCGCCTGTTCGAGGCCCAGCGCGAGGCCGTGCAGGGTGAGGAAGCCGCCGCGCGCAAGGCGATGGTCGGGTCGGGTGACCGGTCCGAACGCATCCGCACCTACAACTTCCCGCAAGGGCGGGTGACCGACCACCGCATCAACCTGACTTTGCACCGCCTGCCCGAAATCCTTGAGGGGCCGGGCCTGAGCGAGCTGGTCGACGCGCTGATCGCCGAGGACCAGGCCAAGCGGCTCGCGGCGCTCGGCGAGTGACGGCGCCCGCAGCCCAGACCGTTGCCGAAGCGATCCGCGCCGCGACCGAACTGCTGGGTTCACGCACCGATTCTGCCCGGCTCGATGCCGAGCTGCTGATGGCCGAGGCGCTGGGCGTGCGCCGCTCGGACCTGTTCCTGCGGCATATGCGCGATCCTGCCCCGCCCGCCTTTGCCGAGCTGGTCGCGCGCCGCGCCGCGCATGAGCCGGTCGCCTATATCCGCGGTCACCAGGAGTTCTTCGGCCTGCCCTTCATGGTCACGCCCGACGTGCTGATCCCGCGCGGCGATAGCGAGACGCTGGTCGAGGCGGCGCTGGCGGCGCGGCCCGATGCGGCCCGGGTGCTCGATTGCGGCACCGGGTCAGGCGCGCTGCTGCTGGCCGTGCTGAACGAGCTGCCGCAGGCCACCGGGATCGGCATCGACCGGTCCGAACCCGCAGTGGCAGTGGCCCGGGCCAATGCCACCCGGCTGGGCCTGGGCGAACGCGCCCGGATGATTCGCGCCGACTGGCATGCAGCCGGCTGGAGCGGCGATCTCGGCGGCCCGTTCGACCTGATTCTTGCCAATCCGCCTTATGTGGAAACCGATGCACCGCTCGACCCTACGGTCAGGGATCACGAACCGGCGGGTGCGCTGTTTGCCGGTCCCGACGGGCTCGATGACTACCGCGTGCTGGTGCCGCAATTGCCAGACTTGCTGGCCGACCAAGGCGTTGCCCTGGTCGAAATCGGCCATACCCAGGCCGATGCCGTCACCGCGATCGGCGTGGGGGCCGGTCTTTCGGCACTGTTGCATAAAGACCTCGGCGGCCGACCCCGCGTGCTCGAATTCAAGAAAGCGCTTGGCTTTGGCGGACCGAGCGCGTAAGTCTGGATGCAGGCCGAGGCTGGCACGCGAACAGGCGTCCCCACGGTTCACTCCAGCATTTGCACCGACTCTGGCCTTAACCGGCCGGTTCAACCAGCAGATGTCGGGCCCCGGCGCGCGATGGTTGCCACCGGGGGTTTACGGGTCGCGCGGCCCCACAGCCGCTGAAACAGGGAATTGAAACCCTTGAACAACAATAACCGTGGTAACAACAATCGTCGGCGCGGCCGTGGCAATCGTCAGGGCGGTGGTGGCGGCGGCCAGCAACTCAACCGGATCGACAGCCGCGCGCGGGGCAATGCGCCGCAGCTGCTGGAAAAGTATCGCAAGCTGGCGCAGGATGCGCACCTCAACGGCGATCGCGTTACTGCCGAATATTACCTGCAATTTGCCGATCACTATTTCCGCGTGATCGCCGATCAGCGCCAGCGCCAGGAAGAGCAGCGCCGCCCGCGTGACGAACGCTGGCAGGAAGGCGCCGAGGGTGAGCGCGAGGATGGCGACGACGCCAACGATTTCACCACCGACAACGATTTCCCGAGCTTTGACCAGCCCGTCTATAACCGCCGCGAGCGCGAAGACAGCCCGCGCCGCGACGTGCGCGAGGAAGAAACCCCGCGCGGCGAAGATGATGGCGGCGAAGAACGCGCTTCGGCCAATCCCTATGAACCGCCCGAGAACCCGTTCGTCCGCGGCAACCGTGAAGAGCGCGCGCCCCGCGAAGAACGCGGTCTGCGTCCGCGCCGGGGTCAGGACGATCGGGGCGATCGCCGCCCGCGCCGCGAGGAAAACGATGGTGAGCCCGCCGGGCTCGATCCGTCGCTGCTTCCGCCGGCCATCGGCGTGCGTGACGAAGCGCCCGCTGCCGACGCAGCACCTGAAGCCCAAGCTGAGGCCAAGCCGCGCCGCAAGCCGCTGCGCCGCAAGCCGTCGGCCGACGGGGCCGATGAACAGCTCGAATCGGCGAAGTGATCCCGGGTTGAGCGCCTAGCTTGCGCCGCTGGCTGGCCCTCGCCCTGAACCATCCGCGCAAACTGGCGCTGGGCCTGGGGGCGCTTGCCGCCACCGGGTTCCAGCCGCTGGGCTTGTGGCCATTGACCTTGCTGGCCGTGGCCGGGCTGATCGCGCTGGTCCGCCAGGCGCCTACGTGGAAGCAGGCGACGCTGATCGGCTGGTGCTTCGGGGTCGGCCACTTCACCCTTGGCAACAACTGGATCGCCACGGCCTTTACCTATCAGGCCAATATGCCGGCCTGGCTGGGCTGGGTCGCGGTGGTCCTGCTCTCGTTCTATCTGGCGGTCTATCCGGCGCTGGCTGCCCTCACCGGCTGGCTGGCGCGGCGGTCGGTCCCGGGGCTGGTGCTTGCGCTGGCCGCCGGCTGGATCATCAGCGAATGGCTGCGCGCATGGGTCTTTACCGGCTTTGCCTGGAACCCGCTGGGGGTCGCGGCACTGGGCGGGTTTGAGCGGCCGGGCCTGGCCTTGCTGCTGCCCTGGCTGGGGACCTATGCCCTGTCCGGACTGGTCGTGCTGCTGGCCGGGTGCTGGTGGGCCGCTGCCGCGCGCGGCAAGCGCGATCCGCGCGGACTGGCCTTGCTGCTGGCGCCAATTGCGGCGCTGCTGCTGCCGCAGCTGTCTGCCCCGCCCAATGATGTGACCGCGCACCGCTATACCCTGGTCCAGCCCGATATCCGTCAGGAGATCCTCAACGATCCGGCCTGGTTCGAAGCGCAGTACCAGCGACTGGCCGGGCTCTCCAAGGGCGCGGGAGATCGCCTGGTGCTCTGGCCCGAGAGCGGCGTGCCGGACTACCTGCGCGATGGCTATCCGGAGCGGTATTATCTCGACACGTACGGTGCCGATCCGGCCCTCGCCCGTCGCCGGCTCGGCATGGCAATCGGCCCGGAAGCGATGTTGCTGACTGGCACCGTCGATCTGGAGATCGCAGGCGGCCGCGCGGTCGGCGCGCGCAATGCGGTGACCGCGCTCGACGGCAGTGGCACGATCCGTGCCGGCTATGCCAAGGCGCACCTGGTTCCCTACGGCGAATACCTGGCCCTGCGCTGGCTGCTCGAACCGCTCGGCGTGGAGCGACTGGTTCCCGGCGGGATCGACTTCTGGCCGGGTCCGGGGCCGCGCACGCTGGACCTGGGCCGCTTTGGCAAGGCCGGGATCCAGATCTGCTACGAGATCATCTTCTCCGGCCAGGTGGTCGATCCGGACAATCGCCCGGACTTCCTGTTCAACCCATCGAACGACGGCTGGTTCGGGGCCTGGGGCCCGCCGCAACACCTCGCCCAGGCGAGGCTGCGCGCGATCGAGGAGGGGCTGCCGGTGCTGCGCTCCACGACCACCGGCATTTCCGCTGTCGTCGATGGCTACGGCGTAGTCCGCCAGCATGTGCCGCGGCTGGTGCCTGGTCGGCTTGACGGCCAGGTTCCCGCCGCGCTGGCCCCCACCCTGTTTTCGCGCCTGGGCAATGTCTTGCCGCTTGGCTGGGCCATAGTTCTTCTTGCCGCAGGAATGGTTGCCAGCCGCCGCCGCAAAGGCTAGGGAAGCCATATAAAGATTCCTTTATATCGAGGACGCGATGCGCACCGACTATCTCTTCACTTCCGAAAGCGTTTCCGAAGGCCATCCCGACAAGGTGGCTGACCAGATCTCGGATTCGATCGTCGACCTGTTCCTGTCGAAGGATCCCGAAGCGCGCATCGCCTGCGAAACACTGACCACGACCCAGCTGGTGGTCCTGGCCGGCGAAATCCGCTGCAAGGGCGTTTACGAGAACGGCGAATGGGCTCCCGGCGCCAAGGAAGAGATCGAGGCGACCGTTCGCCAGACCGTCAAGGACATTGGCTACGCTCAGTCCGGCTTCCACTGGGAACAGTTCGAATTCATCAACCGCCTGCACGGCCAGTCGGCGCATATCGCCCAGGGCGTTGATGCCAATGCCAACAAGGACGAAGGCGCGGGCGACCAGGGCATCATGTTCGGCTACGCGACCGACGAAACGCCCGACCTGATGCCGGCGACGCTCTATTACAGCCACAAGATCCTCGAGAAGATGGCCGAAGACCGCCACTCTGGCGCGGCCCCGTTCCTGGAACCCGACGCCAAGAGCCAGGTCACGCTGCGCTATGAAGGCAGCTTGCCGGTTGCCGCGACCGCCGTGGTCGTCAGCACCCAGCACGCCCCCGGCTATGACGAGGGCGACAAGGAAGCCGAGCTCCACGCCTATGTGAAGCGCGTCGTGGCCGAAGTGATCCCGCCGGTGCTGCTGCGTGAGACCGAGTATTTCATCAACCCGACCGGCAGCTTCGAGATCGGCGGACCCGACGGCGACGCCGGCCTCACGGGCCGCAAGATCATCGTCGACACCTATGGCGGCGCGGCCCCGCACGGCGGCGGTGCCTTCTCGGGCAAGGACCCGACCAAGGTTGACCGGTCAGCTGCCTATATCAGCCGCTATCTGGCGAAGAACGTGGTTGCCGCGGGCCTCGCCACGCGCTGCACGATCCAGCTGGCCTATGCGATCGGCGTGTCGAAGCCGCTGTCGCTCTATGTTGACACGCACGAGACCGGGACTGTCGGCGACGACAAGATCGAAGCTGCGATCCTGGGCCTGCCCAAGCTTGGCGGCCTGACCCCGCGCGCGATCCGCACGCACTTGGGCCTCAACAAGCCGATCTACCGGCCGACTGCGGCCTATGGCCACTTCGGCCGCAAGGCTGAAGGCGATCTGTTCCCCTGGGAGCGGCTCGATCTGGCCGAGGACCTGAAGGCGGCGCTGGGCTGAGCGGAACCCGCCCGCCAAGGCTACAGCGGGTGACACTGTGCCATCCAAGTGTCACCCTGCCGACTGCCTGGATTTCCAGGCGACTTTCATGCTGTGAGCCTAATGCCGAGGCGGGCTGGCGGCTGTCTGACGTTTTCTCGCACGCTGCCTCTCGATGAACCGGTAGATTGCGGCGGCACAGCTGACGATTTCGGAACAGGCGTGCAAAAAACCTAAGCAAATAGTCCGATCAGTTCTTCCAACTTGGAATCTGCGGCATCCTGCGAAAGCGTAATGGCGCTGACCACATAGCGTGCGCCATCGGCAAGCGGCGTTGGCATGATTACAAGGTTCGATCCGCGTATTTCTCGGCGTGCGAAGGATTCCGGCAGGAGCGTGATCAGATCGCATTGCTCGGCCAATGCCAGACAGGTTGAGAGGCTCAATATGCGATAATGGGGGAATCCGGCACGGCGATACTTGTGCTCTATCTGCGTCGGAATGGCAGAGCGATACAACCTATCATAGCCTGGTATGGCCCACCGGAAGGCGAGCATCTCGTCCAGCGAATGGTTGCCACTCAGTGCAGGATGGTCTGGATGCAACACCGCAACATAAGTTTCGTCGATGACCTTGGCGATGCGCAGAGTTCGTTTTGCCGGAAAGGCACTGACAGTCGTGGAATGATACAGCAGAAGATCGGCTTCTCGGCTGCGCAAACGGGCGATCGCGATGTCGGGCGGTAATGTTTCGACCGACAGTCGAATGTCGGGATGGGCCTTGTAAAAGGCTGCCAGAATCGGCGCCAGTGAAGCTTCGATTACCGCCGGTCCGGTGATCAGACGGATGTGCTGCTTGCCTGATACAACCTCTTCACCGATCTGGTCGGCAAAGGTAATCAGCTCTTCGGCCCGTGCCGCCAACCTTACGCCCGCCGCCGTCGGCACGACCTGCCGAGTTGTCCTGTCAAACACGTCAGCGCCCAGCTCTTGCTCGAGCTGCTGCACAGATTTGGTAAGCGCAGAGTGAGTCATGCCCAGTTCGGCGGCGGCGCGCGTGAAACTTCGATTGTGAAATATGGCGAGGAAGCGCCGCAGCCTGGTCAGGTTCAGATCCATGTTCCACAAACTACATAATCACAGCCTATTATTCAATTTTAAATCACGTTTACCGCGGGTATTCCTGCTGTGAAATTGGGGGAAGAACGCCGTGACAATCGATCAATTCATGAACCAGAACTGGGTGGTGATTACACTGCTTGCCTTTGGTACCGGCGTGCTGCTGGAACTGGGGGCGATCCGTTTTCTGCGGCGAAGGGGGAAAATGCCGCTGAAGGACTCGCTGCTGTCGATCTTCCTTGGGTTGGCCAGCGATCCGGTCAATGCCATCTTTGCCTTCATTACGACTGCTGCACTGTTTGGCGTCGCCCCCTTTGCCATTGCCGAGATACCGGTGACCTGGTGGTCATTCCTTTTGTGCTTCGTTCTCGATGACCTGCGCTTTTACCTGCATCACCGCATTTGCCATCGGGTCCGCTGGGGCTGGGCGATGCATGTCGTCCACCACAGCTCGACCAATTTCAACATGCCGATTGCGCTGCGGCAAAGCTGGATGAAGCACTTCACGGGTACGATGATGCTGAAAATCCCACTGATCCTGATCGGATTTGATCCGGTCCTGGTGATTTTTTGCGGGGTGCTCAACGCAACCTATCAGTTCTTCCTCCACACCGAAACTATCGACCGGATGCCGCGTTGGTTCGAGACCGTTTTCAATACGCCCAGTCACCACCGGGTGCACCATGGCCGCAACCCCAAATATCTGGATGCCAATTATGCCGGAACGCTAATCATCTGGGACCGGATATTCGGCACTTTTGTCGAGGAAGATCGCGCTGAGCCGGTCGACTATGGCTTGGTCAAGAATCTCGAAACCTACAACCCGATCACGATCTTGACGCATGAATATGTTGGCATAGCCAAGGACGCCAGCCAAAGCGGACTCAGCTTGCGGCAGCGGCTCTGCTACATCTTTGCGCCGCCCGGTTGGAGCCATGATGGTTCGCGCCAGACGTCGATGGATATCAAACGCGAAGCAGGGCTGCTTCTCGACAAAGAACTGCAAAAGGCATGATGCCTGCGCACTTTGCGCTGTCTGATGCGGCAATCGTGCTGGTTTCAATCTGGGCCGGGATGGCCCTCTGGCGCGGCGGCCAGTGGCTTCCCGCGATCGCAATGGCAAGCTTCGGCTTCCCTGCTGCGGTCGGCGTGGTCCGGTTAGGCGGCGGATTGCAGTCCGAACTTGGCGTGTTCCATGCCGGCACGTCCCAGCTCTTGGGCCTTGTCGGAGCAATCACGCTGGCGGCGGCCTGCATCTCGCGCAAGATCCGCTGGGACCATAAGTGGGTTACGGGTGCCATAGTGATGATCGCATGCGCGGTCTTCTTCCTGGCCAAATGGCTGCTGGCTCCATTTTTCATTTTCGCACTTCTGATTGCATTCGGTGCCACGCTTCGGGATGCCGTGCAGATCAGATCATCGGCGCTTGTACCATCAGGAATCCTGGTCCTGATGGTCAACGTCTTGCTTATCCGCCGCGCTCCATGGCTGAGTGCTGCTGCAGCGTGGCACGCATATCATGTGCTGATTGCGCTTGCTTTGGCGGTAGTGGCCAAAGGTCTTCTGGCTGAACAGCGTCGTTGACGCGATCTCGCGCTCAGCAGCGCCGTTCGCCTACTCAAGCCCCCGCGCGATAATCCGCAGTGATCAACCCGGCAGCTGCCAGCTCGTCCTCATGGCTCACTTCGCGCCAATCTTCGGCCAGCGCGGCCGCTTCCCACTCCCGCATCGCCGGGTGGGCGAGGACATGGTCGACCCAGGCCTGTCCCTTTCCAACGTCCAGCCCATAGGTGCGAATGCGGAAGGCGACTGGGGCGTAAAAGGCATCGGCGGCGGTAAACTCGGCCCCCGCGAGCCAGGGGCCGCCGAAGCGGGCCAGCCCGTGCTCGAAAATCTCGCGCACCCGCGCCACGTTGCGTTTCAGTCCTTCGCTCATCGGCTTGGGAGTGACGCGGACGCCAACGTTCATCGTGCAATCATTGCGCAGATGTCCAAAGCCGCCGTGCATTTCGCAGACCGCGCCATGGGCAAAGATCCGCGCTTCGGGATCGGTCGGCCAGACCCCATCGTGCCGATCGGCCAGATAGAGCGCGATGCCGAGCGAATCCGGCACCTTGCGCGCGCCATCGATCAGCAGCGGGACCTGGCCGGTGGGGGAGAATGCGCGGAAATCCTCGTAGTTGTCCGGCTTGGTGAAAGGTTCGAGCCGGTCCTCAAAAGGTATGCCCAGTGCCTTCATCAGCACCCAGGGGCGCAGGCTCCAGCTCGAATAGTTCCGGTTGGCGGTGATCAGGGTATAGGTCATTTGCGCAAACTAACTCGACCTCGCCGACAAACAACCCCGTCATCCTGAACTTGTTTCAGGATCCATGGTGCCGCTCAGCCCGATTGTCGCGGCAAGGCGCCGTTGGCCCGGTTTGCGCTCCACTCCGCGACATCGGTAAACCGATGGATGGATCCTGAAACAAGTTCAGGATGACGAGCGGGGGACTGTCAGGCATAGGCCGCCGCATCCTCATCCGGCCAGCGTTCCAGCCGCGGGGTTGCGGAATCGAGGAACAGGCTGGGCAGCTTGACCAGCATCAGCACCTTGTGAATGCACCAATCGGCCGCGCGCTCGTTGCACTTGGCGGTGGCCTTGCCGTGGCGTTCGAGCCAGCGCTGATAGGGCAGGAAGTGATCCGGCTCGTCCTTGTGGACGATCTGGAAGATCTTCTTCATCACCGGATCGGACATGATCACCCGGTTGCGCAGGATGATCTCAACCTGGGCGTAGCCGCGCTGTTCGGTCAGCATGATGATCCGGCACAGCTGTTCAAACTCGGCAGCGTCTTCGACCACCTGGTTGGTGTCGAGCTCTTCGATCGTGCAGCCAAAGATCCACTGGATGAACCGGTCGATATGGCCGCAGCTGTGATCGACTTTCAGTGGCATTTTTCCCTGCCGTTCGAACCAGCGTTTGAACATCACATAGTGCTTGTGCTCATCGGCGCGGTGTTTGACGATTTCGGCCTGAAAGGCCGGTTCGTCGGGGCAGCGCTGCTTCACCGCCGCTATCACCCGGTCAAGCGAGGTATAGCCGCGGTATTCATTGTAGAGATAGATCGACGCCAGCACATCAAGATAGCGGGCGCGAAAGGCGGTGGTGACGCCCATCTAACCAAGCATGCCGTTAAGTTCGGCCACGGCCTCGATAAATTCCTCGCGGAAATCTTGCACAACGCCCTTGGCGCTGCGCACCTGATCGACCAGCCCAACACCCTGACCCACGAAATAGCTGACCAGATCGCGGGCAGCTTCATTGCCATTGACCACCGACTTTTCGATCCGCTGGAAGGCCGGTTCGGAAACCATGCCCATCAAGGGCATCGGTAGCGGGCCCGGACCCTGGGCGCTGTCCCAGGCTTCGTGCCAGGCGGTCTTGAGCTGGCGGGCCGGCTTGCCCGTCCGGCTGCGGCTGCGCACCGTATCGCGGCTGCGCGCGGCGACCATCTTGTCGCGGAAGGCTTCGCTGGTTTCGCTCTCGGTTGTGGCGAGCCAGACCGAGCCGGTCCAGGCGCCTTGCGCGCCAGCGGCCATCATCCCGGCCATCTGCGCGCCGGTCATGATCCCGCCGGCAGCCAGCACCGGAATGTTATGACCAGCGCCTTTGAGGGCGCGGACTACTTCGGGGATTAGCACCAGGGTCGAAACCTCGCCGCAGTGGCCGCCGGCTTCGGTACCCTGGGCGACGATGATATCAACCCCGGCAGCGGCCTGACGCAGTGCGTGCTCCTTGGCCCCGACCAGCGCCGCTACGGGCACGCCGCGCTTCTTGCCTTCCTCGATCATCTTCGGCGGGGCGATGCCCAACGCATTGGCAATCAGCTTGATCGGGTGGCGGAAGGCGACTTCCATCTGGGCATAGCCGTTCTCTGGGGTGATCCCGGCGCGGCCCTCATAACGGACCACATCCTGCGGAGAAACGTCAACTCCGTACTGGCCCAGTAGTTCCGCAGTGAACTGGCGGTGCTGTTCGGAAATGGCCGCCGCACGCTGCGCGTTGTCCTGGAATTCGGCCACACGCGGGTCGACAATTTCAGGTACCAACACGTCCACGCCATAGGGCGCGCCGTCGATGTGGGCGTCGATCCAGGCCAGCTCTTCCTCAAGCTGGTCGGGCGTGAAGCGCGTTGCACCCAGCACGCCGAAGCCGCCAGCCTTACTGACGGCCACAACCACGTCGCGGCAGTGGCTGAAGGCAAACAGCGGAAACTCGCACCCGGCCATCCGGCAAACGGCATTGTTCATGATTCTCTCCCTCGTCGGGAGCGATCATTACGCGCCGGACGGTCCCTCGCAAGACCTGTTTAATCGAACGATTAAGACTCGTAATGCGCGGTCGTCTTTGCCGCCACTTCCTCGGCAGTGACGCCCGGTGCCAGTTCGATCAGCTTGAACGGCGATTGGTGGTCGGGCCGCTGGAATACGCAGAGGTCGGTGATGATCATGTCGACCACGTTGCGGCCGGTCAGCGGCAGGGTGCATTCCGGGATGAACTTGGGGCTGCCGTCCTTGGCGCAGTGTTCCATCACGACGATGATCTTCTTGACCCCGGCAACCAGGTCCATCGCCCCGCCCATGCCCTTGATCATCTTGCCGGGCACCATCCAGTTGGCGATGTCACCCTTTTCGGAGACTTCCATCCCGCCCAGCACGGTCAGGTCGATCTTGCCGCCGCGGATCATCGCGAAGGACTGCGCCGAATCGAAATAGGCCGAATGCGGCAGTTCGCTGATCGTCTGCTTGCCGGCGTTGATCAGGTCGGCGTCAACCGCGTCCTCGGTCGGGAAGGGGCCGATGCCCAGCATCCCGTTTTCCGATTGCAGCGTCACCGTGATCCCGGCGGGGACGTGGTTCGCCACCAGCGTCGGGATGCCGATGCCGAGGTTCACATAAAAGCCATCGCGCAGCTCCTGCGCGGCGCGGGCGGCCATCTGGTCGCGGCTCCAGCCCTGGGCGATTCCATCATGCTTGGTCATCAGCCGACATCCGTGGTGCGAGTGGTGCGGAACTCGATCTTCTTGTCGTAGGGACTGCCCGCGATCAGGCGCTGGACATAGACGCCCGGCAGGTGGATCGCATCGGCCTCGAGCTGACCTGGCTCGACCAGTTCCTCGACCTCGACCACGCAGATCTTGCCGCAAGTCGCGGCCGGCACGTTGAAGTTGCGCGCGGTCTTGCGGAACACGACGTTGCCGGTGGTGTCGGCCTTCCAGGCCTTGACCAGGGCCAGGTCGGCCACGATCCCGCGCTCGAGGATATATTCCTCACCGTCGAAGACCTTGGCTTCCTTGCCTTCGGCCACCAGCGTGCCGACGCCGGTCTTGGTGTAGAAGCCGGGAATGCCCGCCCCGCCGGCGCGCATCCGCTCGGCCAGGGTGCCCTGGGGGCAGAATTCAACTTCCAGCTCACCCGACAAGTACTGGCGCTCGAACTCCTTGTTCTCACCCACGTAGCTCGAGACCATCTTCTTCACCTGCCGCGTGCGCAGCAGCTTGCCGATGCCTTCGTTATCGATCCCGGCGTTGTTCGAATAGAAGGTCAGGCCGCTCACGCCGCTGTCACGGACCGCATCGAGCAGCCGCTCCGGAATGCCGCAGAGGCCAAAGCCGCCACAGGCAATGTGGAGGTCGTTCTTCAGCAGCCCGTCAAGCGCAGCCGCCGCATCAGGATAAAGCTTGTTCATTCCCGCTCCCCGCTGGAAAAAGCGCGTTTCCGCTACGGCCAAAGGGCGGCTGGCGCAATTGCAAGCCGCGCCGTTACGGTTGCGTGGAATGCACCGGTCAGCTGATCAGGTCCAGCCCCAGCAATGCACCAAGATCGGCCAGAGCCTGTTCGCCGCTGGTCACCTTGATCGCCGCCATGCCGAGCTGCGCCGCCGGTTTGCAGTTGATCCCCAGGTCATCGAGATAGACGCAGACGTCTGGCCCCAGTCCCAGGTGCTCGCACATCATCTGGTAGATCCGCGGATCGGGCTTGCGCACCCCGGCCTTGGAGCTTTCGATCACGTGTTCGAACCGGGCGAAGACCTGCTCGTAGGCATCGGACCGGTCACCGCTGCGGGCCATGCCGGCGCCGTGGCCGGTGGGCACATTGTTGGTGATGCAGGCCAGACGGTAGTCGGCTGCCTTCAGGCGGTCGAGCGCGGTGACCATCGCCGGGCGGATCGATCCCGAGAGGACCGCCAGGACCGAGGCCCCGTCCAGTTCATGCCCGGCCGCCTTGGCTTCGGCGGCGAACCTGTCGTTGAACTCAGCCGCGCTGATCGCGGCGCGCTCGAACAGCGCCCAGGCGTTGCTATCCGGGTTGGTGGCATTGACGGTGCGGACGAAATCGCGCGGCAGGCCGCGTTCTTCCTCCAGCCGGTTGAACGCTTCGAACGGACTGGCGGTGATCACGCCGCCAAAATCAAAGATCACGGCTTCGAAACTGCCTGCCATTTTCGGACTTTCCCTCATGCTCGGACCGTTTCGCAGTGGCCGAACCGGGCGCGCGGCGCAAGTCGCGCGATTTGACCGGGATCATGGACGGATATTCGCAAGTGGCTCAACCTCTGCACATGAAAGGAGAGAGGTAATGCGCTCAATTCTTGTTCAAGGGGGACGCGATGCCGGGATGGGCGCGCGGCTGGATACCGCGATGGACCTTGCCCGCGCCCATAATGGGCACCTGACCGTGCTGGTCGATACGCCGGTCGACAAATACGTCACGATCGATCCCTATGGCGGAGCAATCCTGGCCCGTGAGGCGCTGGAAAACGCGCTCAAGGAAGACGATGCCCTGGCGGCGGCCTTTGGCGAACGGCTGGCGCGCGATGACGTACCATTCGATGTTGCCCAGTCCGAGCTGCCGCAGATCGATGCCCTGGCCCGCTGCGGCGATCTGACCGACCTGGTGGTGGTCTCGCGCAGCAGTGGCCTCGCCGGGGACCTGGCGCTCAGCGCGTCCTGCCCGGTTCTGGCCTTGCCCGATGACGTTCCGCTCAAGCTGCCGCTGGGTACGGTCTGCATTGCCTGGGACGGTGGCACCGAAGCGGCGCGCGCCATGAAGGCCGCCGTCCCGCTGCTGGCGGGCGCCAGCGATGTGCGGGTGCTGACCGTTGCAGTCGACAAGCCAGAGGGCTTCCCGCCGACCGAGGCGCTGCGCTATCTTGCGCGGCACGGTATCAGGGCGGAGCTGACCGAACTGACCCGCGGAAATTCGGTGGAAGAGACGCTCGCCAGCGAAGTACGGCGCACCCGCGCGCAACTCGTGGTGATGGGGGCCTACAGCCACAGCCGCCTGCGCGAATTCCTGTTCGGCGGGGTAACCCGGTTCTTCCTGGACGAGCTGACCGCGCCGCCCTTGCTGATTGCCCACTGATGGTGCGGCGCAGCATTAAGGCCCAGGTTGCCAGCGGGCCGCAACCTGTCATTTGTGCTGGGGTTACGTAAACAGTCAGGGATTCCGGGCCCTTGCTGCAAACTGAACGTATGTTGCAAATTGCGCAACAAGCGATGCCCTTTTCGCACTTGCACAAAATGCGGCACTGCACCATTTAGAACCTGCCTTTCAGGCATCCTCTCCCAAAACTTTCAAAGGCCCGGTCGGCAACGACCGGGCCTCTCTTTTTTCCGGTTCGGGCGAACTCCTTGCCCGGAACCGTACCCTTTGCATTCCGGTTTCGAGTCCCTAGCTTAACCCTTGTCCGGTCCCCTGGGGCCGCAACCAGGATGGGACCATGGCCGACAAGGATCCAGCAAGCGATACGGCTGATGCCGGCACTCGCGCCGTCAGGCTGCAGGTGGCCGCCGCGCGTCAGGAAGAGAGCGGGCAGGGCATTGCCCGCCTGCCCAAGGCGACCATGGGCCGGCTCGGCATTACCGAGGGCGACATCGTCTCGATCGGGGGCAAGCGCTCGACCGCGGCGCGCGCGGTCCTCGCCTATGCCGAGGACGAGGGGCTGGAAGTGATCCGGCTCGATGGTCTGCAGCGCGCCAATGCCGGGGTCGGTTCGGGTGATCACGTCCAGGTCGATCGGGCGGAGAGTCGTCCGGCGGCCCGCGTGGTCTTTGCCCCGGCGCAGCAGGACATGCGGCTGCAAGGCCCGGGACAAGCGCTGAAGCGCAACTTCTTCGGCCGGCCGCTGGTAGCGGGCGATCTGGTTGCGACGACCGGCCAGACCCCGGTGCGCGACATGCCGCCAGAGGTGGCGCGGATGCTCAATGCACCGGCCTTTGCCCTGACCCAGATCCGCCTGACTGTCGTGTCGACCAGCCCCAAGGGCATCGTCCATATCGACGAGAACACCGAAGTCGAACTGCGCGAGGAGTATGAGGAAGCGCGCGGCAGCCGCGGCGAGGTCAACTATGACGACGTCGGCGGCATGGGCGACACGATCCAGCAACTGCGCGAAATGGTCGAGCTGCCGCTGCGCTATCCCGAACTGTTTACGCGCCTGGGCGTCGATCCGCCCAAGGGCGTGCTGCTGCATGGGCCGCCGGGCACCGGCAAGACCCGCCTGGCCCGCGCCGTGGCGAACGAGAGCGAAGCCAGCTTCTTCACCATCAACGGGCCCGAAATCATGGGCAGTGCTTATGGCGAGAGCGAGCGGCGCCTGCGCGAAGTGTTCGAGGAAGCAGCCAAGTCCTCGCCCTCGATCGTCTTTATCGACGAGATCGATTCGATCGCGCCCAAGCGCTCGCAGTCGCCCGGCGAGGCGGAAAAGCGGCTGGTCGCGCAGCTGCTGACGCTGATGGACGGGCTCCACGCCCGCTCGCACATCGTCGTGATCGCCGCGACCAACCGCCCCGATGCACTGGATGAAGCGCTCCGACGTCCCGGCCGGTTCGACCGCGAGATCGTGATCGGCGTGCCCGATGAAAGCGGCCGCCGCGAAGTGCTGGGCATCCACACCCGCGGCATGCCGCTCGGCGAGGGCGTCGATCTCGACGAACTGGCGCGCACCACTCACGGCTTTGTCGGCGCGGATATCGCCGCGCTCGCCCGCGAAGCTGCGATCGAGGCGGTGCGGCGGATCATGCCGCAGCTTGACCTTGAAGCGCAGACCATTCCCGCCGAAGTGCTGGAGGACCTGTGCGTCACCCGCGACGATTTCATTGCGGCGCTCAAGCGCGTCCAGCCTTCGGCCATGCGCGAGGTGATGGTCCAGGTGCCCAACATCGGCTGGGCCGATATCGGCGGCGCGGACGAGGCGCAGGAAAAGCTCAAGGAAGGGATCGAGCTGCCGCTCAAGCATCCCGAGGCCTTCCGCCGGCTCGGCATCCGTCCGGCCAAGGGCTTCCTGCTCTATGGCCCGCCCGGCACCGGCAAGACCCTGCTGGCCAAGGCCGTCGCCAAGGAGAGCGAGGCGAACTTCATCTCGGTGAAGAGCTCGGACCTGCTGTCCAAGTGGTACGGCGAGAGCGAGCAGCAGCTATCCCGTCTGTTCGCCCGCGCCCGCCAGGTCGCGCCTTGCGTGATCTTCATCGACGAGATCGACAGCCTGGTCCCCGCGCGCGGCACCAGCGGCAACGAGCCGCAGGTCACCGCGCGGGTGGTCAACACCATGCTGGCCGAAATGGACGGGATGGAGGAGCTGGCCTCGGTCGTGCTGATCGGCGCCACCAACCGTCCCGGCCTGGTTGATCCGGCGCTGCTGCGACCGGGCCGGCTGGACGAGCTGGTCTATGTTGGCACGCCCGACGCCAAGGGGCGCGAGCATATCCTCAAGATCCATACCGGAAAGATGCCGCTGGCCAGCGATGTCGATCTGGGCGCGGTGGCTCGCGAGGCTGAGCGCTTTACCGGGGCAGATCTGGAAGACGTGGTGCGCCGCGCCGGTCTCAACGCGATCCGCCGCGCCGGGGCCGACGCTGCCGAGGTGACGGGCGCGGACTTCCGCGAGGCGCTGGCCGATTCGCGGGCAACTGTCTCAGCCGAGATGGAGGCGGACTACCTCAAGATGAAGGGCGAACTGAAGAAGCGCGCCGCCGAGGTGACCTCGACCCAGATCGGGTTCCTGGCCCCAGGCATGGTCCAGCCAACGCGTGAGCGGAAGCACAACGGATAGAGATCAGACTGGCGTTGCTCCGCTACCCCTTCCGCCGCGCAGGGCATATTCCTGCGTGCCGCGGTGGAGCACGTCATCGACGTCGATCACCGCCGAGTTGGCATAGGTAAAGCCCGGGCCGAGCGCGCGGTAGAGCCGGTCGAAGTCGCGATCGACCGTATCGTGATAGAGCTCGCCGAAGTTCTCGATCACGAAATAGGTCGGCTGCAGATCGTCGATCACATAGTCGGTGCGCATCACCCGGTCGACGTTGAGCATGATCCGGTTGGGGCTCTGCGCCTCGACCGAGAAGACCGTTTCGGTCGGGCCGGAAAGGATGCCGGCACCATAGGCGCGCAGGCCCCCGGCTTCCTCTGGCCCTTCGAGGATCAGCCCGAACTCGACCGTGTACCAGTAGAGCGCGCCGAGTGCCTTGAGCCGGTTATAGCGCATCGCCTTCCACCCGGCGCGGCCATATTCCTGCATGTAATCGGCGAAGGTCGGATCGGTCAGCATCGGCACGTGGCCGAAGACATCGTGGAACACGTCGGGTTCCTGGATGTAGTCAAAGGTCTCCCGCGTGCGGATGAAGTTGCCGGCCGGGAAGCGGCGGTTGGCCAGGTGCCAGAAGAACACGTGGTCCGGGATCAGCATCGGCACGGGCACGACCGACCACCCGGTCAGGCCGCTCAGTTCCTCTGACAGCCGCGCAAAGTCGGGTACGCCGCCCCGGCCCAGGTCGAGCCGCTCCAACCCGGCCATGAAGGCACTGGCGGCGCGGCCGGGCAGGACTTCCATCTGCCGGGCGTAGAGATCGTCCCAGATCCGGTGTTCTTCGGCGCTGTACTGGCGCTGGGCCGGCTCAAGCCAGTCCTCCCCAACATGGGCCGGGCGCTGCAGCGGCGCGGTGAACACCTCCGGCCCCGGATCGGGCAGCCGGGTGAAGTCGGTCTGGTCAAGGGTGGCGGTTACGGACATAGTTACAGATGCAACTTTAGCACTGCGCAGGATCGCCTGCAATCGGGTGCGCGGGATGCGCGCCCAGCCTTGACTTTCCGGGCCTGCTAGGCCAATGGCCCGCTCCGTGAAGGGCGGCCCGCGCGGTCGCCCGCTTGGTTTTTGCGGCTTTCGGGCCGAATCGATTAGACAGGACCTACGCCATGGCGAAGCCCGCAACCGTCAAGATCCGGCTGGTTTCCACCGCCGACACTGGCTTCTTCTACGTAACGAAGAAGAACCCGCGCAACACCACCGAGAAGATGGTGTTCAAGAAGTACGACCCGGTCGTGCGCAAGCATGTCGAGTTCAAGGAAGCCAAGATCAAGTAAGGTTCACTGGCGGTTCAAGGCTGCGCTGCTACAAGCCCGGCCATGAGCTTCAGATTGACCTTCGGATCGTTCGCAGGTGCCGCCGTTTCGGCGGCGCTTGTCGTTTCTGCCCCTGTCCCGGCCGCCGCGCAGGATGCGGCGGACCTTGCCAGCGCGGTGACCGCGCTGCGCGCCATCTCCACCATGCGCGCCGATTTCGTCCAGGCCGACGCCAATGGCCAGCGGGTCAAGGGCGTGCTGACGTTGAAGCGCCCGGGCCGGATTCGCTTTCAGTACGAAAAGGGCGTGCCGATGCTGATCGTCTCCGACGGCAGCGCGCTGACCTTTGTCGATTACGAAGTCCGCCAGGTTCAGCGCTGGCCGATCAAGAGCAGCCCCTTGGGCGCGCTGCTCGATCCCAGCCGCGACGTCGGCAAGTATGGTCGTGTCATGCCGACCGGCAGCGACCGGATCGTCAGCATCGAGGTGCGCGACAAGGCGCGGCCCGAATACGGCGTGATCACCCTGATCTTCACCCGTAAAGGCGATGCCCCCGGCGGGCTGGAACTGTCGAGCTGGGCCGCGCTCGATTCGCAGAAGCGGCGGACCATCGTGACACTGTCGAATCAGCAATATGGCCTGGCCGTGCCGGACAACGCTTTCCGCTACAACGATCCGCGCGCGCCCGTTCGTCGATGAGAGTCAACGGTCCGTCGTGGACCGTGCGGCTGCTGCGACAAATGACGACACTTCCCTGACGATTGTTCATGGGCCAGCAAGCCAAAAAGGCCTAAACATCTCTCGACGGCGCGGTTTGAGACGGGTTTCCCCCCTGTTGCCCAAGTCTCCTGTAGGCCGCACCGTCAAAGCGTGACGAACGCACCAAGGAACCCTCGGTCCAATGCCCCCGGACCGAGGGTTTTTGTTTGGGCGGGCGTGGAGCGGCCCAGGGCGGGCTGCGAACGGCCACCCGCTCCGCTTCCGGTGCTCACGACCAATACGGTCGCCGCGCGCCGGTTCTCGCGGACAGCCATTCTCGCTCCACCCTGAGCCACCCCACACCCACCCAAACCCCCGCCGAGTGCAAGGGGTGTTGCGGCGGCGGGATTCGGCACTAAAGCCCAAGGCATGGTTTCGATTGCCACCTGGAACATCAATTCCGTCCGTCTGCGCGCCGATCAGGTGGTGCGGTTCCTGAGCGAGCAGGGGCCGGACGTGCTCTGCCTGCAAGAGATCAAGTGCGCCGAGCATCTGTTCCCGCACGAAGTGTTCGAAGTGGCCGGTTACACCCACCGGGTGGTCCACGGGCAGAAGGGCTATCACGGCGTCGCCACGGTCAGCCGGATTCCGCTGCGCGAGTTGGGCCGGCATGACTGGCAGGACAATGGCGAGGCGCGGCATATTGGCGTCGAGCTGCTCGGACCGGGGCAGGGGCTCATTCTCGAGAATGTCTATATTCCCGCCGGCGGCGACATTCCGGACCGTGACCAGAACCACAAGTTCGGTCAGAAGCTCGACTTCCTGGAGCGGATGACGCGCTGGGCGGACAAGCTGGACCGGCCGACGCTGATCGTGGGCGATTTCAACATCGCGCCGCTGGAATGCGATGTTTACGACCACAAGGCGCTGATCAAGGTGGTCAGCCACACGCCGATCGAGATCGAGGCGCTGTACCGCTTCCGCGACGCCCACGGCTGGGTCGATCTGGGCCGCAAGCACATCCCCGCGCCCGAACGCAACTGGTCGTGGTGGTCCTACCGCACCTACTGGCAGGAAAAGGACCGCGGCCGCCGGCTCGATCACATGTGGGCCTCGCCCGAGCTGGCGGCGCAATCGGTCAGCCACCGCTTCGTCGAGGAAACCCGCCGCTGGGAGCAGCCGAGCGACCACGTGCCGCTGATCACGGAGTTTGCCCTTTGAGAGCGACCCGCCGTGTTGCCCTGGCGCTGGATGCGCTGCGTCACGGCTGGCCGATCGAGGTCGATGGCGTGCTGCGCCTGTTGCCGTCCGAAACCGGCTTTGCCCCGGGTGCCACCGCCCCGCGCCTGCTGATTTCGGCGGCTCGCGCGATCACCCTGAAGCTTGCCAACCAGCGCGAGGCGGCCGTGCCCGAAGCACCCGTGCTAATCCGCGCCGCCGAGCCGTTCACCCTGCCCGCCGCGCGGGTGCTGGCCGACCCGGCCGAGGACCTCAACTGGCCGATGAAGGGCCCGTTCCTGGCCGAGCACATCGACCACCAGCGCGCTGCCGAGACGGCGCTGTCGCTGGCGCGGCTGGCGGGGATCCTGCCGGCATTCCTGGTCGATCCGGATGGGGCGGGCGAGGCGCAAGCGGTCTCCTCGGGCGATCTTGCCGAATTCACTGATCCGCGTCACCTCGCCATCGCCACCCGCGCCCGCTTGCCGGTGGCGGCGGCGGAAGATGCCGAGATTGTCGCTTTCCGCTCGGCCGATGACCTGCGCGAGCATGTTGCCCTGGTGATCGGCCAGCAGAATTCCGACCGCGCGCCGCTGGTCCGGCTCCATTCGGAATGCTTGACCGGCGATATCCTCGGCAGCCTCAAGTGCGATTGCGGCCCGCAGCTCGACGCCGCACTGCGCGCGATGGCGGAGGAAGCCAAGACCGGCGGCTGGGGCGTGCTGCTCTACCTGCGCCAGGAAGGCCGCGGCATCGGCCTCGTCAACAAGCTGCGCGCCTATCAGCTGCAGGACCAGGGGTTCGACACGGTCGATGCCAACAACCGGCTTGGCCTGCCCACGGAAGCGCGCGACTTTCCGGTCGCGGCGCGGATGCTGCACCTGCTCGGCGTCGGCCCGATCCGGCTGATGACCAACAATCCGGCCAAGGTCGAAGCGCTCTCCGCCGCCGGCGTCACCGTGGCCGAACGCGTCCCGCACCAGCTGCCGCCCAATCCACACAACGCCCGTTACCTCGATACCAAGCGCGATCGGACGGGGCACCTGCTGTGACCAGCTACGTCATTCGCCCAGAACAGGTTGGCGATGAAGCTGCGATACACGATCTGGTTGGCCGCGCCTTTGCGCCGATGTGGTTCAGCGATGGCAGCGAACCCGATCTGGTCGATGCCCTGCGCAGCGCCGGCGATCTGGCTCTGTCGCTGGTTGCCGTGACCGCAGCTGGCGAAATCATCGGCCATATCGGCTTCAGTCCGGTGACAATCGACGGGGCAGATTGCGGCTGGTTCCAGATGGCGCCGGTTTCGGTCTCACCCGAAGTTCAGCTGCAGGGGATCGGTTCAGCGCTTATCCGTGCGGGGATTGCGGCGTTGCATGACCAAGCCGCGCGCGGCGTCGCCGTGGTCGGCAACCCGGGCTATTACGAGCGCTTCGGCTTCGGCATCATTCCCGAACTGGCTCCGCTGGCGCAGCACGATGCGCAATATTTTCGCGCGCAAGTCCTCTCCGGCAACGCGCCGCGCGGCGTGCTGCGCTACGCTGCGGCCTTCGGTTAACGGCGGTCGGTGCGCTTGAGGCCGGGTGCCAGACGGTTCGCGCCGATCTGCACCGGATCATCGGTCCAGTTGGCCACGAAGGTGCTGGTGCGGCTGACGCCCGGCGCAAAACGGGCATCGTTATCCTCGATCACCAGCCCGGCCGAGCTGTATTGCCGCCCTTCCGGCGCGACGGTGATGAAGGCGGACCAGTTTTCCTTGTCCGCCCCTTGCACGAACCAGTTGTTGGCGATCCGGCCCGAGGCACCGCCCGGCAGGTCGATCATGTAATTGGTGCCGCGCCCGCCCGAATCGTCAAAGCTGTTGCCCAGGATCTCGACCGTGCGGCTGCGGCTCTTGGCATAGTGTCCGCCGCGGCCCTGCTCGAACCGGCTGCGGGTGATCGAGACCGAGCCGTAGTCACCGATATAGACCGAGTGGGCACAGCCGCCCGGCCCTTCGCAGGTGCCAAGCCGGGTGAAGGTCGACTTGTCGATGCTGATGCGGCTCTTGGTGTCGATCCCGCCGAGGATGCCCTGCTGGCTGTCGCGGAACCACGACTGCGAGACCTCGAGGTTGCCCAGCTCGATCCGGATGCCGACCCCGTTGAAATCGTCGACCTTGATGTTGGTGAAGACGAGGCCCTCAACCCGCGCATTGTCGCCGCGCAGCACCAGCACGCCCTTGCCTTCGCAGGCGACGCCATCGAAGATGGCCTGACCCGGGGTTTCGGCCTGGTAAGTGATCGAGCCGGCCTGCTGCACTGCGCAATCGGCGTGGCGGCCGTTGGCGATGCGGATCGTGCCCGTGCCGCCGCCGATCGCCTGGACCGCTTCCTGCAAGCGGCCGAAGCGCTGGCCGGTTTCGACCACCGTATAGGGCGTGAAGTTCTGCGCGCTGGCGAGCGAGACCGGCAGGGCCAGGCTGGCGAGGGCCGAGAGAGCGAGGATCAGGCGGGCGTTCTTGTCCATAGCAGAACCATAGTCCCGGCCCGGTTAAGATCAGGCAAAGGCAGAACTAATCGCGCTTGCCCCAGCGCCATTTCCAGCCCCCCTCGGTGCGCTGATAGACCAGCGACACGAAGGTAGCCGTGGCCGCGACAAGCACGGCAAAGCCGATTGTCCGGACGCGCCCGTCAGTCTGGTGATCGAGCCAGCCAACGACGGCCAGGATCGCCAGATAGCCGCCCAGCAGTGCCCAACCTTGCCACGTAACCGGCAGACCGGCACCATAGCCAAAGCGCTTGGGGGCGAACCAGGGCTTGGGTTCAGTCATCATTCTTCTCCTTGGGTGGCCGCCCGCGCCGGGGCGGCTCGCTTGGCGCCACTTTCACGCCGCGCCGGATCAGAGCCTCGCGCAGCAGGACTTCGATCTCGGCATTGACCGAGCGGAAGTCACTGGCTGCGGCCCGCTCCAGCGCGCTGAACAGCGCTGGATCGAGCCGCAGCGGGAAGGCCTTTTTTCCGGGCGGCGCCATGGGTCAGGTCACTGGTACAGCGTGCCCGTGTTGACCACCGGCTGGGTATCGCGCTCACCGCAGAGCACGACCATCAGGTTGGACACCATCGCCGCCTTGCGCTCGTCGTCGAGATTGACCACGCCCTTCTCGCTCAGCTGGTGCAGCGCCATTTCGACCATGGTGACCGCGCCTTCGACCAGCTTGGTGCGTGCGGCGATCACCGCTTCGGCCTGTTGGCGGCGCAGCATCGCCCCGGCGATTTCCTGGGCATAGGCGAGGTGCGTGAAGCCGCATTCATCAACCGTGATCCCGGCCATGGTCAGCCGCGCGATCAGTTCCTTGCGCAGCTCAATCCCTACCTCGTCATGATTGCCGCGCAGGGTGATCTCGGCATGGGCGAAATCGTCATAGGGATAGCGCGAGCCGATCGTGCGGACCGCCGCCTCGATCTGGACCATGACGAAGGCCTTGTAGTCATCGACGTCATAGAGCGCCTGGGCGGTATCGACCACGCGCCAGACCACCTGGGCTGCCATCTCGATCGGATTGCCGCGCAGGTCGTTGACCTTGATCTTGTCCGAAACCAGGTTGTTGGCGCGGACCGAGATCTTGGTCTTGCCCATCCACGGCCAGACCCAGCGCAGGCCCTCGTTGCGATCGGTCCCGCGATAGGCGCCAAACAGCGTGATCGCGGCGGCCTGGTTGGGCTGGATCATGTAGAACCCGCTAGCCAGAATGACGAGCGCGACAGTCATTAGCCCGGTCGAGACGACGAAGCCGAAGACCTCGCTGTCCTCGGGCTGACCGCCTGCGAAACTGACGATCCGCCAGATCGTGAGCACGAGCAGCGCCAGGAACGAGATGAAGATCAGATAGCCGCTGGTGCTCCAGGCGCGCTTTTCGCGGCTGATGGCCATCGGCGTGTGTGCATCGGACATGATAGTGACCCCTGTGAATCAATCAGCGTTAAAACTGATATCATATTAATATCGCGATTCGCCCGGTCGTCAAGCAGATCCGGCACCAAGAAAAATGGCCCTTGAAATCGGAACGAATCAGTCTTAATAACAGTCCTGCGGGACCGGGCCCCTCTGGCGCGGCGCACTGGCACTATCCCCCCTTCCCAGCCAGGGCGCTTGCGTGATGTCGGACCGCATCGGATGATGCCGATGCCTGTGGTCCGGACACCTTGTCCCCCCATCCCAAGGAAACTGGGCTCCAGGCTCGGCTCATCCGATCGAACTCAACCTGTTCGATAAGGGAGCATTTGCCCATGTCTTTGATAGGCACGTCCGATCGTGTGTTCCGTTTGATGGAACGCCACCAGAAGCTTGATGACGCCCTGCGCCTGGCGCAGCGGCGGCGGTTGGCCGATCCGTTCGAGATCGTCCGGCTGAAGAAGCTCAAGCTGGCGATCAAGGACCGGATGGCGCGCCTGCTGCGCCGTCCGCGGCCCACTTAACAGCGAAAAGACCAATTCACCTCCGCGCCGGAGCAGGGCATAGCAGCCTCGTTCCGGCGCGCTTTTGTTTTTAACAGGGAAAGTGACTGATGGAATTCCTCACCGCCGATTGGCTCGGCACTCCGGTCTGGTTCTGGCTGGCCTTTATCGGCATCGTCATCGCGCTGACCGTTTTCGACCTGGGCATCCTGCACAAGGAAGACCGCGAGATGGGCATCGCGGAATCCCTTAAGCTGTCGGTCTTCTACATCGCCATCGCCATGGCCTTCGGGGTCTGGGTATGGATCGAGAAGGGCGGCGATCTCGGCATGAAGTACTATACCGGGTACTTCATCGAAAAGGCGCTCTCGATCGACAATGTCTTCGTGATCAGCCTGATCTTCACCTTCTTCGCGATCCCGCCGAAGTATCAGTACCGCGCGCTCCTCTGGGGCATCCTCGCGGTAATCGTGCTGCGCGGGCTGATGATCGCGGCGGGTGCGGCGCTGGTCCAGGAAGCCTACTGGGTGCTCTACATCTTCGCGGCCTTCCTGATCTTCACCGGCGTGAAAATGTTCTTCGCCGGGGATCACGATCCCGACGTGTCGAAGAATCCGGTCGTGCGGTGGATATCCACCCACATGCGGGTCACGCCGCAGCTGCATGACCAGCACTTCTTCGTGAAGGTGCCGGACGAGAAGACCGGCAAGCTGGTGACTGCGGTCACCCCGCTGTTCGTCGCGCTGGTGGTGATCAACCTCGCCGACCTGGTCTTTGCGGTCGATTCGGTGCCGGCGATCTTCGCGATCACCACCGACACCTTCATCGTCTATACCAGCAACATCATGGCGATCCTGGGCCTGCGTGCGCTCTACTTCGCGCTCTCGGCCATGGTCCACCGCTTCTACTACCTGAAGTATGCGCTGGCTTCGGTGCTGATCTTCATCGGCTCGAAGATCTTCATCTCGGACTTCATCATGGGCGGCGAGAAGTTCCCGCCGGTGCTGAGCCTGGGCGTGACTGCGGGGCTGATTGCGGCGGGCGTGTTCTACTCGCTGTGGGCCACGCGCCACGGCGAAGACGCCGCGCCGCACCTGCCGCATGACGAGCTCCGGCCGTAATCAGTACTGGCGGATGACGCTCAAAAAGGCGTCGCCATAGGCCGCCAATTTCCGGGACCCGACGCCGCCGACCTCGCCCAATTGGGCAAGGCTGGCGGGTCGGGTCTCGGCCATTTCGCGCAAGGTGGCATCGTGGAAGATCACGTAGGGCGGCACCCCGGCCTCGGCCGCGAGTGAGCGGCGCAGTTCGCGCAGCGCATCGAACAGCGGATTGCCAACCGGGTTGACCGCGCCGCGCTCGCGCTTGCCAGACCGTCCGCCCTGGCGCTCCCGCCGCGGCTGGAGTGCAATCAGGACCGCGGCCTCACCCTTCAACACGTCGCGCGCATCACCTCCCAGGGCGAGTCCGCCATGCTCGGTTGGGACCAGGCTGCCACGCGCCTGCAGCGCGCGCATCAGCGGCTTGAGCAAGGGCGCTTCGTCGCTGCCGACAATCCCGAAGACCGAGAGCCGGTCATGCCCGCGCGCGATCACGCGCTCGTCCTCCTGGCCCAGCAGTACCTTCTCGACATGGCCGAAACCATAGGTCTGGCCGGTGCGGTAAACGGCCGAGAGCAGTTTGCGCGCCAGCTCGGTCGTATCGACGATGCCGGGGGCATCGAGGCAGTTGTCGCAATTGCCGCAGGTCTGCGGCGGGTCCTCGCCGAAGTGGCGCAGCAGCACGGCGCGGCGGCAGGCCCCGGTCTCGACCAGCGCGGCCAGGGCATCGAGCCGCGCGCGCTCGCCGGCCTGGCGGTGTTCCTCAACCTCAGCGAGGCGGTGGCGGGCGCGGGCAAAATCCTCCGCCGCCCACAGCATCAGCGCCACGGCCGGATCGCCATCACGCCCGGCGCGGCCGGTTTCCTGGTAATAGCCCTCGATCGATTTGGGGATGCCGGCATGGGCGACAAAGCGCACGTCAGGCTTGTCGATCCCCATCCCGAAGGCGACCGTGGCGACCATCACCATGTCTTCGCTGGCCACGAAAGCCGCCTGGTTGGCGCTGCGGACCTGCGGATCGAGCCCGGCGTGATAGGGCAGGACCGGGCGGCCAGTCGCGGCGCTCAGCTTCTCGGCCAGCTCCTCCACCTTCTTGCGGGTCGGGGCATAGACGATCCCCGGCCCCGGCTGCTCGGCCATCAGCGTCTTCAATTGCTGGAGCAGGCTGTCGCGGTGGCGGATCGCATAGCGGATATTGGGCCGGTCAAACCCGGCGACGATCAGCCCGTCCTCGCCAATGCCCAGCTGGGTAAGGACATCGGCGCGGGTGTGGCGATCGGCCGTGGCGGTTAGCGCCAGGCGCGGGACCTGCGGGAAGGAGTCCAGCAGCGGCCGCAGCAGGCGATAGTCGGGGCGGAAATCGTGGCCCCATTCGGACACGCAGTGCGCCTCGTCGATGGCGAACAGGCTGATCGGGGCAGAGCCCAGCAGCTCCCGGAAATGCGACTGGCTGGCGCGTTCGGGCGCGACATAGAGCAGGTCAAGCGTGCCGGCTCGGAAGCGCTCAATCGTCTCGGCACGGTCCAGATCGGCGCTGGTAAGGGTGGCGGCGCGGATGCCGTTGGCAGTCGCGGCGCGGAGCTGATCGTGCATCAGCGCGATCAGCGGCGAGACCACCACGCAGGTCCCCTCCAGCATCACTGCAGGGAGCTGGTAGGTCAGCGACTTGCCCGCGCCGGTCGGCATGATCGCCAGGGTCGATTGCCCGGCCATGACGCGCGCCAGCACCTGTTCCTGCACCCCGCGAAAGGCGCTGAACCCGAAGGTGGTGTGGAGCTGGTCAAGAAGGGCGTCGCGCGTCACCCCGCAGCGCCTAGCCGGGTGGGGCAGGGAGCGGAAGGGCTAGAAGCCTGCTCTCTCCACAACGGACTCTTCCACGGCCAGGAAAGCGGAGCGTCCGGTTGGTGCATTGTCCGGCACCGCGCTGGTGAAGAAGGCCAGACCCTTGCCGGTCCGGGGATCAAACCACAGCCCGCTCTTGAGGCCATAGGCGTCACCCGAATGGCCGAACCGGACGCGGCCATCGCCAAACGGATCGTCGCGGCACCTGGCCTGCTTGCCGGCCAGACGCTGCACGGCGAGGCCATAGGCGCAGAAGAAGCCGCTGGCGGTCCCGTCCTCGCCAAGGCCGTTGCTGCCATTGAACAGCCAGACCGGCTTTACCATCCGCGCATAGGACCGCCGGGAGTTGAGGCCGTGTCCCTGGCGAGCAAGCAGCTGGCCGACCTTGGCCAGATCCCGCATCGAAATCCTGAGGCCGCCCTGGGGCGAGAACAGGGCGCCATTGTCACCCAGCTGATAGCGCGAAAGATCGCAGCTGGTCCCCTGCGCCAGGAAGACCGGGCAGACTGGCGGGCTGCCGCGCAGGTCATCGCGCGCCACCTCGCCACTGGCCCGATAAAGCACGACCGCGCGCCGATAGGCATCCGCGCTGCACCCCGCGCCCCAGTTGAAGCAGGCGTCCAGCTTCAGCGGCTTCAGCACCAGGCGGCTCATCGCGACGTCGAACCGCTCGCCGGTCACCTTCTCCATCACGCTGGCGATCACCGGGAAGTTGAGGTTGGTATAGTGAAACCAATCGCTGCCCGGCGCGTGCTGGGCATCCCAGACGCGCGGATCGGTCAGCCGCTCGCGCAGGGTTACGCCCAGCGGGATCAGGTACAGCTCACCGCCGTCGATCAGGCTCGAGCGGTGCGACAGCAGCATGGCCAGCGTGATCGGCCGGTCCGGGAAGGCCGGGTTGCGCAGGCGCCAGCCGAGATAGTCCGAGACATCGCGATCAAGGTCGAGCTTGCCCTGATCGACCAGCCGCATGACGCCAAGGGCGGTGACCAGCTTGGAGATCGAAGCAATCCGCACCGGGCTGTCCGCCGTGACAGCACGGCCGGTAGTGCGGTCGGCAAGGCCTTCGGCGAGCACCGGGCGGATCGTCTGGCGGTCGAACGCCACCGCAACCGTTGCGGGCGCAGCGGCTATGGCGGGGGCCGACAGCAACAGGGACAAGAAGGCGAACCAGCGCATTGCCGGGAGCATAGCCGACCGCAGCGATCGATGCATCCCCCGGAGATTACGGCGCTTGCCTGCGGCCTGCACCAGTCCTAGCCTGCCGCCAGTTCAGCCACCGGGTCGCGGCCAGGGGAGGAATTGAAATGGTCAAGCCGGTCAAGTTCGCGCACGTGGTTTACCAGACGCGACGCTACGCAGAGATGATCGCCTGGTATCAGCAGGTGTTCGAGGCTGAGGTTGTCCACCAGGACCCGGCGCTAGCCTTCCTGACCTATGATGACGAGCACCACCGATTTGCCTTCGCCAACCTTGATGCACTCAATCCCGGTGGCGAGGATCGGGATGAGCGCGGTACGATCGGGGTCAACCACGTCGCCTATACCTACGCTTCCGTCGCCGACCTGCTGGAAACCTATGATACGCTGAAGGGTGCCGGGATTCTGCCCTATTGGTCGATCCACCACGGCATTACCCTGTCGAATTATTATCGCGATCCGGATGGCAACCGGATGGAGTTCCAGGTCGACGTTGACGATGACTACATGCGGAGCGAGGCGTTCGGTGCCAACCCGATTGGCGTCGAGGTCGATATGCCGGCCCTGCTCGCCCGCTATCGCGCTGGCAGTGACCCGCTGGAACTGCTGGTCATGCCGAAGGGACCAATGTCAGCCATCCCCGAGATGCACGGGATGACCTGATCAGTCCAGGTTCGGCCTGAGCCAGCGTTCGGCGGTCGGAATATCCGCGCCGCGCCGGGCGGCATAGTCTTCCACCTGGTCGCGGCCGATCCGGGCGACGCCGAAGTATTCGGCCTGCGGGTGGCCGAAATAGAAGCCGGAAACCGCTGCGGTCGGCAGCATGGCGTAGCTCTCGGTCAGGGTGATCCCGGTCTTCGCCGTGGCGTCCAGCAGCTCGAACAGGATCGGCTTGAGGCTGTGGTCCGGGCAGGCGGGATAGCCGGGGGCGGGGCGGATGCCGCGGTATTCCTCACGGATCAGCGCTTCGTTGGTCAGCTGCTCGCCCGGGGCATAGCCCCACAGCGTGGTGCGGACGTGCTGGTGCAGCCGCTCGGCAAAGGCTTCAGCAAAGCGATCGGCCAGGGCTTTGAGCAGGATGTCCGAATAGTCGTCATGGCCCGCGCGGAAGCGTTCAAGGTGCGGCTCGATCCCGTGAATGCCCACGGCAAAGCCGCCGATCCAGTCGCCATCGGGATCGATGAAATCGGCCAGGCAATAGTTCGCGCGGTCGCGGCTCTTGCGGATCTGCTGGCGCAGGAAGGGCAGGCGGACGTGGCGCTCTTCCTCGGTGAGGTAGAGCTCGACATCATCGCCGTCCCGCGCGCAGGGCCAGAAGCCGCAGACGCCCTTGGCGGTCAACCACTTCTCGCTGACGATCTTCTCCAGCATGGCCACGGCGTCGTTGTAGAGCGACTGTGCACTTTCACCGACCACTTCGTCATCGAGGATCGCCGGGAAATTGCCGGCCAGTTCCCAGGCACGGAAGAACGGGGTCCAGTCAAAACAGGTGACCAGGTCGGCCAGGTCCCAATCCTCGAACACGTGCACGCCCGGCTGTTCCGGCGGCATCGGCTTGTCGGAGAAATCGGGCTTGAAACTGTTGGCGCGGGCGTCCTCAAGGCTCAGGAGCACGGTCGCTTCCTTGCCGGCGCGGACATCGCGCATGTGCTGGTAATCGGCGGCGGTGCTCTCCACGAACGGATCGCGCTGAGTGTCGGACAGCAGCTGGCTGGCAACACCCACGGCGCGGCTGGCATCGAGCACGTGGATCACCGGGCCGGTATAGGCCGGGTCGATCTTCAGTGCCGTGTGGAGCTTGCTGGTGGTCGCCCCGCCGATCAGCAGCGGGATCGACAGGCCGGCGCGCTCCATTTCCTCGGCGACGGTGACCATTTCGTCGAGGCTTGGAGTGATCAGGCCCGACAGGCCAATCATGTCGGCCTTTTCGGTGATCGCGGTCTCAATGATCTTCGACCAGGGTACCATGACGCCCAGGTCGATCACTTCATAACCGTTGCACTGCAGGACCACGCCGACGATGTTCTTGCCGATATCGTGGACGTCGCCCTTCACGGTCGCCATCACGATCCGGCCCTTGGACTGGGATTCAGTGCCAAGCAGGACCTTTTCCGCCTCGATGAACGGGATCAGGTGCGCCACGGCCTTTTTCATCACGCGGGCGGACTTGACCACCTGCGGCAGGAACATCTTGCCCGATCCAAACAGGTCGCCAACCGTGTTCATCCCGTCCATCAGCGGGCCTTCGATCACCTGGATCGGGCGGCCGCCCTCGGCAAAGATCGCGGCGCGGGCTTCTTCGGTGTCATCGACAATATAGGCGTCGATGCCCTTGACCAGGGCATGCTCGATCCGGCGGGTCACGTCCCAGCCGCGCCATTCCTCGGCTTCCTTCTCGGCCTTGGCATCGGTCCCCTTGAAGCTCTCGGCCAGGGTGATCAGCCGCTCGGTGGCACCCGGATCGCGGTTGAGGATGACATCCTCGCAGGCCTGCCGCAGCGCCGGGTCGATCGTGTCATAGACGTCAAGCTGGCCGGCATTGACGATCGCCATGTCGAGACCCGCAGGGATCGCGTGGTAGAGGAAGATCGAATGCATTGCCCGGCGGACCGGCTCGTTGCCGCGGAACGAGAACGAGAGGTTGGAAAGCCCGCCGCTGAAATGGACGTGCGGACAGCGGGCGCGGATCTCGCGCACGGCCTCGATGAAGTCGACGCCGTAATTGTTGTGCTCCTCGATCCCCGTCGCCACGGCGAAGATGTTGGGATCGAAGATGATGTCCTCGGGCGGGAAGCCGATCCCGGTCAGCAGCTTGTAGGCGCGCTCGCAGATCTCGACCTTGCGGTCCTTGCTGTCCGCCTGACCCTGTTCGTCGAAGGCCATGACGACGACGGCGGCGCCATAGTCCATGCACTTGCGGGCCTGGGCCAGGAAGGGCTCTTCACCTTCCTTCATGCTGATCGAATTTACGATCGGCTTGCCCGAAACGCATTTCAGGCCGGCCTCGATCACTTCCCACTTGGAACTGTCGATCATCACCGGCACGCGGGCGATGTCGGGCTCCGCAGCGATCAGCTTGAGGAAGGTGGTCATGGCGTGGACCGCGTCGAGCAGCCCCTCGTCCATGTTGACGTCGATCACCTGGGCGCCGTTCTCAACCTGCTGGCGCGCGACTTCGACCGCCTTGGCATAGTCGCCCGCCAGGATCAGCTTCTTGAAGGCGGCCGAACCGGTGACATTGGTGCGCTCGCCGACATTGACGAAGCGGGCGGAGGACTGGGCGTTCATGGGATCAGGCTGCCATCACAAAGGGTTCAAGGCCGGCAAGGCGGGTGGCGGCGTCGAGCTGCGGGATCTTGCGCGAAGGCAGGCCCTGGGCCGCCTTGGCAATCGCGGCAATGTGCGCCGGGGTGGAGCCGCAGCAGCCGCCCAGCACGTTGACCTGGCCAGCCTCGGCCCATTCGCGGACCAGTGCGGCGGTTTCTTCGGGCAGCTCGTCGTACTGGCCCAGTTCGTTGGGCAGGCCGGCGTTGGGATAGACCATGATCGCCGCATCGGCGATCGCGCTGAGCGAGCGAACGTGCGGGCGCAGCTGGGTGGCGCCGAACGAGCAGTTCAGCCCGATCGTCAGCGGCCGGGCATGGCGCACGGCATACCAGAAGGCCTCGACGGTGTGGCCCGAGAGGTTGCGGCCCGACAGGTCGGTCAGCGTCATGGAGAGCATGATCGGCACTTCGCGGCCAAGCTCGCGCTCCACTTCGCGCACGGCCATGATCCCGGCCTTGGCATTGAGCGTATCAAACACGGTTTCGATCAGGATGAAGTCGGCCCCGCCCTCGACCAGCGCGGCGGCCTGCTCGCGGTAGACGTCGACCAGCTCGTCCCAGTCGATCTCGCGATAGCCGGGATCGTTGACATCGGGCGAGAGCGAAAGGGTCTTGTTGGTCGGGCCGATCGCTCCGGCAACAAAGCGCGGACGGCCATCGGCGGCGAATTCATCGGCCACCCGGCGGGCCAGCCGGGCGCTTTCGACATTGATCTCGCGGACCAGTGCTTCCGCGCCATAGTCCGCCTGGCTGATCCGGTTGGCGGAGAAGGTGTTGGTCTCGGCAATATCGGCCCCGGCCTCGAAATAGGCGCGGTGGATTGCCTCGGGTACGTCGGGCCGGGTGATCGCCAGGATGTCGTTGTTGCCCTTCTGGTCCTTCGACAGGCCAAGCGTGCCGGCATAGTCGGCCTCGGTCAGCTTGCGCTGCTGGATCTCGGTGCCGAAGGCGCCGTCGATGATCAGGATGCGCTTGGCGGCTTCGGCCAGGAATTGCTCGCGCGGGGTCATGCTGGATTCTCCGGACGCAGGCCGAGCAGGTGGCAGATGGCGTAGGACAGCTCGGCCCGGTTGAGGGTGTAGAAATGGAAATTGCGCACGCCGCCCGCATAGAGCCGGCGGCAGAATTCGGCCGCGACCGTGGCGGCGACGAGCTGGCGGGCGGCGGGCTTTTCATCCAGCCCTTCGAACAGGTGGCCCAGCCAGTCAGGCACGGCGGTGCCGGTCATCCCGCTCATCCGCTGGATCGCGGCGAAGTTCGATACCGGCATGATCCCCGGCACGATCTCGGCATCAATCCCGGCGGCCAGGCAGGCATCCTGGAAGCGGAAGAAGGTATCGGGCTCAAAGAAGAACTGGGTGATCGCGCGGGTGGCCCCGGCATCGAGTTTGCGCTTGAGGTTGTCGAGATCGGCCGCCGGATTGGCGGCATCGGGGTGCGTTTCGGGATAGGCGCTGACCGACAGCTCGAACGGGTGCAGCTCGCGCAGACCGGCGACCAGTTCGACCGCATTGGCATAGCCTTGCGGGTGCGGGGTGAACTTGGTGGCACCGCCCGGCGGATCGCCGCGCAGGGCGACGATGTGGCGTACCCCGGCCTGCCAATAGGCATCGGCCACTTCAGCGATCTCGTCCTTGGTGGCCTCTACGCAGGTCAGGTGCGCGGCGGCGGGAATGCCGGTTTCGCGCACGATCCGGGCAACGGTGTTGTGGGTGCGCTCACGCGTGGTGCCGCCCGCGCCATAAGTGACCGAAACGAAGCGCGGGGCCAGCGGGGCCAGCGTCAGCACCGAATCCCACAGCGTCTCTTCCATCTTCTCGGTCTTGGGCGGGAAGAATTCGAACGAGACGCCGATATCGCCGGGCAGACCGGCGAACAGCGGCGAGGCGTGGGCGCGGCGGGTTTCGCTTGCCTGGTTCATTATGCGGTGGCCTTTGCAGGTTTGGCGGCGGAGGCCGGCGCACGGTGCGCGGTCCAGATCTTCACGGTGAGCGGTTGGCCGGGCAGGGCAACCGGCGGCGCGGGGGTGAACCCGGCATCGCTCAAGAGGCTGAGCATCTGCTCATCAGTAAAGCCGAGGCGGGCGTGGGCGTGGAGGCTGCGCAGCTCTTCCCGGTCGTGCGCGGCGAAATCGACGATCGCCAGTGTGCCATCGGGGCGCGTGACGCGGGCCGCTTCAGCCAGGACGAGCTCGGGCGCCTGGGCATAGTGCAGCACCTGGTGGAACAGCACCGTGTCAAAACTCTGCGCGGCAAAGGGCAGCTTGGCGAAATCGCCCTGGACCAGGTCAAAGACATCGGCCGGCAGGTGCTGGAGCCGCGCGCGGGCGATGCGGAGCATTTCGGGGCTGTTGTCGAGCCCGGTCACGTGCGCGGCGCGCGGGGCGAACAGTTCGGCCATGCGGCCCGTGCCCGTGCCAATGTCGAGCAGGCTGCCAAGCGAGCCCTGGCCCAGTGCCTCGCCCAGCGCGGCCTCCACTGGTCCGTCTGGGCTGTGCAGGCTGCGTAGCGTATCCCACTCTTCGGCGTGGCGGGCAAAGTAGTTGGCCGCGCTCGATTCGCGCGCGGCGCGGATCGCGGCCAGGTGGCGGCGGTCTTCCGCGCAGCGCCCGGCAAAAGCGGCGTCACTCTCTTCGGCCACGGCCAGCAGCCGGGCAGTGGCGGCCCCCAGCGGCGGGGCGCGATCTTCCGCGATGGCGCTGCGCAGGAACACCCACGAGCCTTCCTTGCGCCGCTCGGCCAGGCCCGCATCGCAGAGAATCCGGACGTGGCGCGAAACGCGCGGCTGGCTTTGGCCCAGCACCTGTGCCAATTCGCCCACAGCCAGTTCCATGTGCGCCAGCAGCCGCATGATCCGCAGCCGGGTCGGGTCCGCCAGAGCGCGCAGGGTGGGGTCGATCTTCATCTTGCCAGATCATATAAAGAAATCTTTATATGTTATCAACCGCGCATTCGCCGCGGGGTAACGAAACTTTCTTGCGGTTGGCAGCGGGCCGGTGAATGCGTAGAAGGATAGCGGGTTCGCCAGGCTTTGCCTCCCAGGCTGCAGCAGAGAGAGTGTCCATGAAGAAGATCGCATTCGCCGCCCTTGTTTCCGCCAGCTTCGCGCTTGCCGCCTGCGGCAGCTCTGACAGCGCCAACGAGGCGGCCTCGCCCGACAATGTTGAAATGCCGGCTGAAGAAGCCGTTGGCGGCGTCGACGCGGCGGCGACCCCGGCTGTCGATGCGGCGGCGACCGAAACCGGCACCGCGACCGACGCAGCCAGCGATGCTGCTACTGCGGCTGCCAGCGAGCCGGCGAAGAGCGAAGCCGCTCCGGCCGCGAAGCAGTAAACGCCATGCGCCGTCCGGCGTTGCTGACCGCGCTTGCCGCACTGGCCCTGGCTGGCTGCGGCAAGGCGGATAACGACGCCGGCCCCGGCGGGGTCAGCGTGGGTGAGGCCAAGGCTTTGGATGAAGCGGCGCAGATGCTGGAGGCTCGGCGCCTCCCGGCTGAAGCCACCGCTGCGGCAACGGCGCAGCCGAGCCAGCCCGCGCCCGCAAGCAAGTAATCAGTCGAACGAAACCTTGCCGCGTCCGGCCTTGATCGCGCCGCGCCGCTTCTTGCCCGCCAGGCGCTCGGTCTTGCCGACCCGGTTGAGCCGGCTCTTGGCGCGCTTTTCGGGCAGCTTCTGCGCTTCTTCGAGCAATTCGGCGAGCCGCTTGCGCGCATCGGTGCGGTTGGCTTCCTGGGTCCGGAACCGCCGTGCGGTCAGGACCAGTTCGCCCTTGGCGGTCATCCGCGATCCGGCGAGCTGCTTGAAGCGGTGGAACACCTCCGGCTCGAGCCGCAGGGCATAGACATCGAGCCGCAGCTGCACGGCTGTGGCGACCTTGTTGACGTTCTGCCCGCCAGGCCCGGCGGCGGCGATGAAGCTTTCGCTCACCAGCGCCAGGGCCCGGTCGACCAGGTCAGCCATGGTTGAACCCCAGCGCGGCGAAATCGGCCGGCATGGGGGCAACGGCATGGATCGGCGGCTTGCCCCCGCGCGCAATGCTCAGTTCCGCGGCGTGGAGCATGGTGCGGCGCGCATTGGCGACCGGCCCGGCGCCATAGACCGGATCGCCCAGCAGCGGCGCACCCAGCCCGGCGAGCGCATGGACGCGGATCTGGTGCGTTCGGCCGGTCTCGGGCCGGAACTCGACCAGGGTCAGCCCGTCCTTCTCGGCCAGCTTGCGCCAGTGCGTTATGGCAGGCTTGCCCTTCTTGGCCGGGATCATCCGCCAGCCCTTCTCGGCGCTGCTGATCTTGGTCAGCGACAGCTCGATCGTGCCGGCCTCGCCCTCGACCGGTCCGGCGACCACGCCGAGGTAGACCTTTTCCACCTCGCGCGCCTCGAACGCCGCGTTGAAGCGCTTCAGTGCCTTGGGGTTGCGGGCCAGCAACAGACAGCCGGAGGTATCGGTATCGAGCCGGTGGACCGGCACCGGCGAGCGGGCAAAGCCCAGCCGGAATTCGGCCGCGCGGTCTTCCAGGCTGACGCCGCCGGCGCGCGGACGTTCGATCGGCAGGCCGGCCGGCTTGTCGATCACCAGGGCTTCGCCGTCCTCGAACAGGACCGGGATGGGGTTCATGTCAGCGCCTTTGCAATGCGCCGCAGCGCTTCCGTCAATCGATCCTCGTCAGTTGCGAAGCTGATCCGGAAGCCGAAGTCTCCGCCAAAGGCCGAAGCGGCGACTACCGCCACACCGTGCTCGAGCAGGTGGAGGCAGAGTGCCTGGTCGTCAGCAAAGCGGTCGGCGAGCGGCGCGGCATCGACCATGCAATAGAACGCGCCCTCGGGCACCGGGGTCGACAGGCCCGGTACGGCATTCAGCGCGGCAACGCAAAGGTCGCGGCGCGCGCGAAAGCGTTCGCGCCATTCAGCCAGAAAATCCTGCGGCCCCTCGAAGGCAGCAGCCGCCGCCGCCTGGCTGAGCGAAGCCGGATTGCCCGAGGAGTGCGATTGCAGCCGCGCCATGGCCTCGATCAGCCAGGCTGGGCCAGTGGCGACACCGATGCGCAGGCCGGTCATGGCATGGCTTTTCGAGACGCCGGAGACGGTCAGCACCCGTTCGGCCAGGTCGGGGCAGACCACGGCGAGGGTCGCATGGGTGCCGGAGCCATAGCGCAGCGGGGCGTAGATATCGTCGCTCATCACCAGCACCTGGGGATGGCGGGCGAGGACCGCGCCAAGCGCCGCCAGCGCATCGGCCGAATAGACCGCGCCGGTCGGGTTGCCGGGGCTGTTGAGCAGCAACCACCGGCTTTGCGGGGTGATGGCGGCTTCGAGTTGTTCCGCCGTGATCCGGAAGCCGCCAGCCGCGGTGGTCTTGAGCGCCACCACCTCTGCCCCGGCGAACCGGGCAATCTCGGGATAGCTGACCCACCACGGCGCGGGGATCAGCACTTCGTCGCCGGGGTTGAGGGTGGCCAGCAGCGCATGGAAGATCGCCTGCTTGCCCCCGGCGCTGACGATTACCCGCTCGGGCGTGGTCGCCAGCCCGAGGTCACGCTGGAAATGGAGCGCGGCAGCGGCGCGAAGGCGCGGTGTGCCCGCGACGGGGGTGTATTTCGTATCGCCTGCGTCAAGCGCGGCGCGCACCGCATCGGCCACGTGGGCCGGCATGGCAAAGTCCGGCTCACCCACCGACAGCGAGATGATGTCGCGCCCCTCAGCGCGCAGCGCAGCCGCGCGGTCGGTCATCGCCGTGGTCTGGGACGCGGCAATCCGGGCGAGCGCGGCCGAGATCACGGCAATAGCCGCGCCGGCACCAGCCCGCGCAGCGCATTGCCGATCAGGAACCCGTCCTTCAGGTCATCGAGCGTCAGCTCGGCCTCGACCGCGCGGCCCGCCTCGATCAGCGAGCGGCGCAGCACGCCCGGCAGCAGGCCTATCTGCGCGGGCGGGGTCAGCAGCCGTCCATCGCGTTCGACAAACAGATTGGTGATGCAGCCTTCAGTCACCAGGCCATCATCGCGCAGGAACAGCGCCTCGTCGGCCCCGGCGTTGCGCGCGGCGCGCAGGCCGGCGTCGTAGAATTCGCGGTCGCTGGTCTTGTGGCGCAGCCGCCAGTCGCCGGTGTCGACCGGCAAGCGCAGCGCGGCGACGCGGGCTGGCTCGGCAAAAGGTTCGGGCAGCGCGCTGATCTCCAGCGCATAGGCCCCGCTGCGCGCCGCCACCAGCCGGACGCGCGAGGGCGCATCGGCTTCAAAGCACAGCGCCTGGATCGCGTTGCGCACCGCATGGCGATCAAAGGCAAAGCCCAGCTCGGCGGCGCTGGCCTTGATCCGTTCGAGGTGCAGCTCAAGCAGCGGGATGCCGCCCTCGGGCGTAAAGGCCATGGTCTCGATCAGGTCGAATCCGGCGGCCCCTGAACCCGAAGCGGAACTGCGCACGAAACCTCCCTTGACCAGGCTCTCCCGCCATTCCGGCAGAGCCTCGGAATCAGCGACGATCGCCGATCCCACCCCTAGTACGGCCGTCCCCTGGTTGTTCTCCACCGGGGTCAGCCGCAGGGTGCGGATTGCCACATTGAAGGCCGCATCGGAAGTCCCATCGGCCTTGGGCGCGTCGATCCGGCCGATTGCCCCGCAATAGGGCCCGCGCGGATCGCGCTCGAGAGTGTTGATCAGCTCCATCGCCCGGATTTTCGGCGCGCCGGTGATCGAGCCACAGGGGAACAGCGCGCGGACCATGTCAGCCGCACCCTTGCCAGGCTGGAGCCGGGCGCGCACCGTGGTGACCATCTGGTGGACGGTGGGATAGCTTTCGACCGCGAAAGGCCGATCGACCCGCACGCTGCCGGCCTCGGCCACGCGGCTCAGATCATTGCGGAGCAGATCGACGATCATCAGGTTCTCGGCCCGGTCCTTGACCGAACTGGCCAGCTCTGCTGCCAGTGCAGCATCCTGCGCCGCGTCGCGGCCACGAGGACGCGTGCCCTTCATCGGCTTGACCGTGGCCGCACCGTCCTTCTCGGCAAAGAACAGCTCGGGCGAAAAGCTCAGCAGCCAGTGCGAGCCATCGTAGACCACGCCGCCATAGCCCGCCCCGGCCGCCGGGCGCAGTGCGGCATAGATCGCCAGCGGCTCACCGCGCCAGGTGCCGGTCAGCGGGAAGGTCAGGTTGGCCTGATAGATGTCGCCCGCCGCGATGGCTTCCTGCAGCGCGGCGAAGACCTGGCTATAGGCCCCGGCTGACAGTGCCGGGTCGAGCGGGCCGATGCGGGCCGGGCCGCTGCCATTATCGGCCAGCCAGGCGGGGACGTCTCGGGCGGCGATCTCGGTATAGCCGGTGAAGGCCCCAAACCACAGCAAGGGGCCGTTTGCCCCGGTCCGCGCCGCCGCCAGCGGTACCAGCCGCTCCTCCAGTGCCAGGCCGGCCTCATAGGCCATATAGCCCGCAAGGTGATGGCCCGCGGCGCGCAAGGCCTCGATCCGCGCGAGTGCCGGGGCGACATCTTCCACCCGCCGTGCCACGACCAGCTCGAGCGGATCGCGATAGAGCCGCGCCGGGCTGGCGCCTTCGGGGCGGGCATCGTCAAGCAGGATAAAGGGGCCGTTCATGCGCTGGCGCTTCTAGCGAGGACTGCGCGCCCATGCAAAAACGCTATCGCCGCAGAGCCTTTTCGGGCTTTATCTGAATCGAGTCGCATTTTCAGGAGCATGACATGAGCGAGATCTTCCTCGGCCTTGGTAGCAACGGTGAGCGCCAGGTGCTGCGGCTGGGCCGCGCCAACCGCCACGGGCTGATCGCGGGTGCGACCGGCACCGGCAAGACCGTCACGCTCCAGACCATTGCCGAACAGTTCTCCGCCGCCGGGGTGCCGGTGTTCATGGCCGACGTGAAGGGCGATCTGGCCGGCGTGTCGATGGCCGGCAGCCACGATTTCAAGCACGCCGACAAGCTGGAAAGCCGCGCGGCGGAACTGGGCATTACCGACTATGCCTATAAGGACAACCCCGCGGTATTCTGGGACCTTTACGGTGAGCAGGGCCACCCGATCCGCACCACCATTTCGGAAATGGGCCCGCTGCTGCTCAGCCGGCTGATGGGGCTGAACGAGACGCAGGAAGGCGTGCTGACCGTCGCTTTCAAGTGGGCGGACGACAATGGCCTGCTGCTGCTCGATTTCGATGACCTGCAGCAAACCCTGATCGCCTGCGCCGAGAACGCCAGCGAACTGGCGACGACCTATGGCAACATCTCCAAGGCCTCGGTCGGCACGATCCAGCGCCAGTTGCTCGCCTTCGAAAGCCAGGGTGCCGACAAGTTCTTTGGCGAACCCGCCTTCGAGATCAACGATTTCATCCGCGTGGACGAAAGCGGCAAGGGCGTGATCAACGTGCTGGCGGCCGACAAGCTGATGCAGAGCCCCAAGCTCTACGCCACCTTCCTGCTCTATCTGCTGTCCGAGCTGTTCGAGGCGCTGCCCGAGGTCGGCGATCCCGAAAAGCCGACCCTGGTGTTCTTCTTCGACGAAGCCCACCTGCTGTTCGAAGATGCGCCGCAAGCACTGTTCGAGAAGATCGAGCAGGTTGTCCGCCTGATCCGCTCGAAGGGCGTGGGCGTCTATTTCATCACCCAGAACCCGATCGACATTCCGGAGAAGATCGCCGGCCAGCTCGGCAACCGGGTCCAGCATGCGCTGCGCGCCTTTACCCCGCGCGACCAGAAGGCAATCCGGGCCGCGGCCGAAACCTTCCGGATCAACCCGGAGCTCGACGTCGAAACCGCGATTACCGAGCTCAAGGTCGGTGAGGCGCTGGTCTCGACGCTCGATGACGACGGCGCGCCGACCATTGTTCAGCGCACGCTGATTGCCCCACCGCGTTCGCGCCTTGGGCCGGTCACGCCGAAGGAGCGCGCGATCATCCAGTCGATCAGCCCGTTCGACGGCAAGTACGACAACCTGGTCGATCGGGAGAGTGCCGAGGAAGTGCTGCTGCAGAAATCGGCCGACGCAGCCGCGGCGGCCCAAGTGGTCGAGGAGCAGGGTGAGGAAGCCCAGCGCGCCCAGCCGCGCAAGACCACCTCGATGTGGGAAAAGGCCGGCAAGGCGGCCTTCGGCGCGGCCGCCAGTTCGGCCGGGACCATGATCGCGCGGCAGATGACCGGACGCAAATCGGGCGGATCGCCGGTGGCTTCGGCCGCCTCGGCCGCTGCCGGGGCAATCGGCACGGCGCTGGGCGGTGCCATGCTGGGCCGCTTCGCCCGCGGGCTGCTTGGCGGGCTGCTGCGCTGACCGTCCGTCGATAGCGGTCGCGCGTCGGTCGAACATCGCCCCCATTGATGATCGCCCGCGCGCAGGCGCGAGGCCTGATTTCATTCGGATGGGGATCCCGATGTTCTTGAAGCTTACAGCCGCCGCCGTGCTGGCGCTCTCGATCAATGCGCCAGCCTGGGCTGAAGCCGCGCCCGCGCCGGCCGCTGCAACACCTGTTCCGGCCGGCAAGCTGACCGGCCAGGTCCAGCCGCAGGCCTATCGCATCGACCTGACCATCGATCCCCGGCAGGAGCGTTTCTCGGGCAAGACCGAGATCGACGCGGTGCTCAAGACTGCCAGCCGGACCATCGACCTGCACTGGCGCGACATGGAGCTGCGGTCGGTTGAAGTGCAGGCCGGCGGCCAGGTGCTGAAGCCCGCTGCGCAGCAGGTTGACGATTCCGGGGTTGGCCGCCTGACCTTTGCCGAACCTTTGCCGGCCGGTCCGGTCACGCTCCGCTTCGTCTATGACGCCCCGTTCCAGACTGCTCCGGCGGGCCTGTTCCGCGTCAAGGTTGGCGATGACTGGTACGCCTGGACCCAGCTGCAATCGATCGACGGACGCGGCGTCTTCCCGAGCTTTGACGAACCGGGCTTCAAGACGCCGTTCACTGTTACCCTGCGCACTCTCCCGGGCCAGACTGCGGTCAGCAATGCGCCGCAGACGGGAGTGAAGCGCGAGGGCGAAATGGACGTCCATACCTTCGCCCCGACCCTGCCGCTGCCGACCTATCTGGTCGCGGCGATGGCTGGGCCTTTTGCGGTGGTCGAAGGCACCGTTCCGCCCACGCCGCAGCGGGCGAAGCCGCTGCCGCTGCGGATCGTTTCGCCCAGGCCGAATGCCGACAAGCTGGCCTTCGCGCTGGAGGGTTCGAAAGAGATCGTCCGCCTGCTCGAGGCCTATTTTGGCGACGCCTTCCCCTATCCCAAGCTCGATCAGATCACCTCGCCGATCATGCCCGGCGCGATGGAGAATGCCGGGGCGGACCTCTACAACGATGCCCTGCTGGTGATGGATGAAAAGGCCACCACCGGGCAAAAGCGCAGCTTCGGCATGGTCGTCAGCCACGAGCTGGCCCATCAGTGGTTCGGCGATCTCGTCACCCCGGCTTGGTGGGACGATATCTGGCTCAACGAAAGCTTCGCCAACTGGATGGGCTTCCGCATCGGCGATGAATGGCGCCCTGCGCTCAACATCCGCGCCGGGGCGGTGCAAGAAGGCTTCGATGCCATGCGCACCGATGCGCTGGTGGCGGGCCGCCCGATCCGCCAGCGGATCGAGACCAACGCGCAGATCGACGAGGCCTTCGATTCGATCACTTATGGCAAGGGCGGCCACGTCGTCGCGATGATCGCCGGCTATATGGGTGACGACAAGTTCCGCGACGGGGTGCGGCGCTACATGGCGGCGCACCGCTATGGCAATGCTACCAGCACCGACTTCTTCAAGGCCATGGCCGAAGCTTCGGGCGACGCCCGGATCGTCCCGGCGATGCAGAGCTTTACCGATCAGCAGGGCGTGCCGCTGCTGACCTTTGCCCGCACCGGAACGGGCTGGCAGGTCAGCCAGAGCCGCTATGCGCGCCTCGGCAGCCAGGCTCCGGCGACGCGCTGGGGCATTCCGCTGTGCCTGCGCACGACGGGCGGAACGCGGCAGTGCCAGCTCATGACGGAAGCCACCACGGCGATCAGTTACGGCGGCAAGGGTGCTCTGGTGCCCAACGTGGGCGGCACCGGCTATTACCGCTTCGAATTGCCGGCCGCGGAATGGGACAAGCTAATCGCCGCAGCCGATCGGCTGCCCGGCGGTGAGGCCCAGGCTTTGGCGGATTCGCTCGATGCCAGCTTCCAGGCCGGGCGGGCCAGCCCGGATCAGCTGGTCGCTGCGGCGCGCCAGCTGGCCCGGCAGAAGGACAGCTACGCCACCGGTACCGGCATTGCCGCGCTGGCCGGCTATGCCGAGGCCGGATTCCTGGACGAGGCCGGCAAGGCTGGCTTTCAGCGGCTGGGCAATAGCCTTTACGGACCGCGCGTACAGGAACTCGGCTTCGATCCGCGCGCCGGGGCCTATGCTGGGCACGATCCCGAAGAAGCCCAGCGGCGCCAGCAGGCGGTGGGCTTCCTGGTCCGCAAAGGCGGCGATGCCGCGCTGCGGGCCAAGCTGACCGAAGCAACCCGCGCCTATTTAGGCGGTAACAAGCAGGCGCTCGATCCGGCCTGGTATGGCCCGGGCCTGGCCGCGCTGATCGAAGAGGGCGGCCTGGCCGCCGCCAGGGACCTGGCCGACCGGGCGCTGGCATCGACCGACCCGGTGTTCCGTCCGGCGGCGCTGAATGCCGTGGGCGGATCGGGCCAGCCAGTGATCGGCCGCTGGATCCTGGAACAGTTCCAGGACAGCCGCCTGCGCACCAGCGAACGGCAGGGCCTGATCCGCGGTGTGATCGTCAGCGGCGGCACGCGCGATCTGGGCTGGGACTGGCTCAAGAGCAATTATGAGGCGCTGGCGAACAGCGGCGGCGGGATCTTCTTCGCCTCGCGCCTGCCGGGGATGGTCGCCGGCTTCTGCTCGGTCCAGCGGGCGGACGAGATCGCCAGCCTGTTGCGGCCCAAGCTGCAGGGCAAGACCGGCGCACTCGGCCTCGAACGCTCGATCGAGCGGGTCCGTTCCTGCGGCGTGCTGAAGGATGCGCGCGGGACAGAGCTGTCGGCCGCGCTCGCGAAGGTCAAGTAAGCGGCAGGGTAAGGCTGGCGGTCAGGCCGGCCAAGCTGCCATCCGGCGCGGTACGGTTCGCCAGCGTCAGGCTGCCGCCGTGCTGCTCGGCGATCGCGCGGGCCAGAGTCAGGCCAAGGCCTGCGCCGCCCGTGCCGCGATTGCGCGATGGGTCGCCGCGGGTGAAGGGTTCCAGCATGCGCTGAAGGTCTTCGGCAGGGATGCCCGGGCCTTCGTCTTCGACCGTGATCGTCACGCTGCCTGGCTGGCGCGCCAGGCTGACCCGCGCCGTGCTGCCGCCGTGGCGCAGGGCATTGCTGATCAGGTTGCGCAGCGCCCGGCGCAGCCAGGTCGGGCGCAGCGGCAGGGTAATGCGCTCTGCCCCGGCGAAGCTCACGGCCTCACCCATATCCTCGAACTCCTCGACCACCTGCGCGGTCAGCGCGGTGAGGTCGGTGACTTCAAGCGGGTCGCCCGGGCGGCCGACCCGCGCGAGCGAGAGGATATCGTCAAGGCTGCGGGCAATGTCGTCGATCGTCGCGGCCATCCGGGCGCGCTGGGTTTCGTCCTCGACCGATTCGATCCGCACGCGCAGCGCCGCCAGCGGCGTCTTGAGGTCATGGCCGATCGCGCCCAGCATCACGTTCTTCTCGTCAAGCAGCGCCGCGATCCGGGCTTCAAGCGCGTTGTGCGCGGTGATCAGCTGCTGGACGTCGGCCGGCCCGGTCGGGACCATCGGATCGCTGGCATCGCGGGTTGCGGCAAAGTGGTCGACCCGGCGGGTCAGGGCCTTGAGCGGCCGGGTCAGCCGCTGCAGGATCAGCGCAATGGCGCCCACCAGCAGGGCATAGATCACCAGCGTCTGCAGCAGCAGGCCTAGCAAGGGCCTGCCGGGCGGTGGCGGCACCAGCACGCGGGCGACGGCCCAGGGTCCGTTCGCGTCGCGGCGGACGGCGGCGACGATCACGCTATCGGGGAGCCGCTCACCGCCCGCGCGCCGCATCCGCCGCTCCAGCCGGCGCTGCGCGACCGGATCGGCCTCGATGTCGCGGCGCAGGATCTGGACCGCTGCGAGCGCGATCCCCTGGTTGGCGAGGATGGCCCGCAGGGTCTGCTCCTGCTCAACCAGCCGGTGATCACTGGGCAGGATGGCCGGGGCAGAGGGTTCCCGCGTGCCAGGGAAGGCCTGGGCCATGGCTTCGGGCGGTGGTCGGCGAAAGCGCCGCGGCACGGCCTCGTCATCGTCGCGCAGCGCGCCATAGAGCCGGAAGGCTACGGTGCTCATCAATGCCGCCTCGCGGCGTTCAGCCTGGGCGCGGTAGAGCAAGGTAGCGTTGATCGCCTGGCCGAGCAGCAGCGCCACGGCCACGGCGAGCAGCAATTGCCCCTGCAGGCTGCGCGGCCACAGGCGCACGATCTCAGTTCCCGATCCGCACGCGGCGGACTTCGGCGGCGAGCATGTAGCCCCCGCCCCAGACCGTCTGGATCAGCGTCGGGTTGCGACTGTCAGCCTCGATCTTGCGGCGCAGGCGGCTGACCTGGTTGTCAACCGCGCGGTCGAACAGGTGCGCTTCGCGGCCCTGAACCAGGTCGAGCAGCCGGTCGCGATCAAGCACCTGGCGCGGGTGTTCGAGGAAGGCGAGCAACAGCCGGAACTCGACCGAGGAGATCGATACCATGGCGCCGTCCGGCGCGGTCAGCCGCCGCTTCAGCGGATCGAGCCGCCAGCCTTCGAATTCGAACAGCTCGTCTTCGGCGGGGGCGGGCGTACCCTTGGCGGCGCGGCGCAAGACCGAGCGGATCCGGGCGACCAGCTCGCGCGGCTCGAAGGGTTTGACCACGTAATCGTCGGCACCGATCTCGAGGCCGACGATCCGGTCGGTCGCCTCGCCCTTGGCGGTCAGCAGGATCACCGGCACCGACAGCGCCTCGCCGATATGGCGGCAGAGCGAAAGGCCGTCCTCGCCCGGCATCATGATGTCGAGCAGGACGAGATCGGGCAGGGCCTCGCGCAGCCGGCTGCGCGCCTCGGCCGCGCTGGCAGCCTCGGTTACGGCAAACCCCTGGCGCGAGAGATACTCGGCCAGGGGTTCGCGCAGGTCTGGCTCGTCATCGACCAGCAGCAGGCGGGTGGCGGATGCGGGATCCATCGGTGTGATCAGTGACCTTCGTGACCGGCTTTGTCACCCGTACCGCGCATCGCGCGCATATGCTCGCGCATCTTGGCGCGGGCACCCTGGCGTTCCTCGGCGGAGACGGTGCCATCCTTGTTGGCGTCCATCATCGCGAAGCGCTTGCCATGGGCGGCCAGGAACTCGTCGCGCGAGACCGCGCCATCCTTGTTGGCATCGGCCATGCGGGCCATCATGCCGCCCGGACCACCCATGCCGCCACCGTGACGGCCCATCTTGCCGGGCCCCTGGCGGCCTTCGCCACGTCCTTCGCCACGTCCTTCACCCATGCCGTCACGCTTGGGGCGGCCAGCGGCGAATTCCTCGCGTGAAAGCTGGCCATCCTTGTTGGTATCGATCTGGGCAAAGCGCTCACTCTGATGGGCGGCGCGATCGGCCTGATCGAGCTTGCCGTCCTTGTTCACGTCCATCTTCGCAAACATCTCGGCCGCGCGGGCATCGGCGTCGGCCTTGGTCACGCTGGCCTGCGGGCCGGGGCCCGATTGCGCCAGCAAGGCGGCGGGGATCGCGGCCAGTGCCAGGGCGGCGAGCGCGGCGGTGCGGTTGTGCTTGGTCATCGGTTCAAAACTCCATCCACTCGGGGCGACGCCGCGCCGGACCTGCGGGTAAGGGGGGGAAGAACCGATCCGGCCGCGGCGTCATCCGCACCGAATAGCCCCCCCTTGTCGCGGCATTATGCCCGATTGCTGGAGAATTGTCGCCAATTGTCGCAAGACCGGCGGCCCGTTCATGGGCCTGCAAGATCAGCGCGGCCGATGCTGGGTGCCGAGGCCGGCAGTGATGAACAGCGCGGTCGCCGCACCTTCGACATCGGCCGTGTGCCAGGTGCCAGGCGGGTTGATCGCATAGCACCCGGCTGAGATCGTGACGCTGCTGGCCTGCCCGTCAGGATGCTCCTGATGGAGCGTCATGCTGCCCGACAGGCACAGCACGACCTCTGCGCCGGCCGGATGCATTTCCCACGAGTCCCAGGACTCGTGGAACGTGTGGAGCGAGACCAGCCGCCCTTCCGCGCCATCGGCGGCGTGGCGGGCGACATAGTCTTCGTACCAGGCCATGCCGGTGAATTCCGGCTGAGGCACGGCGGTCGCCCCCAGGCCGAGGTGGATCGGCTGCTGCTCGAGCGACCAACCAGCCAACCTGGCTCAGCCCATCACGAAGGCGTTGAGCTTGTTGCCATCGGGATCGCGGAAGTACCCCGCATAGAACCCTTCGCCGCGCGGCCCCGGCGCGCCCTCATCGGTCCCGCCATTGGCCAGCGCGATGGCATAGAGCCGGTCGACCTGTTCCTTATCCTTGGCTTCGAGCGCCACCATTACCCCATTACCGACCGTCGCGGCCTGTCCGTCATAGGGCTTGGTTGCCGCAATCCCGGCCGGGCCACCCGGCGTGCCCCAAGCGATGAAGGTTTCAAACTCCATCATCCGCGGCGTGTTCATTTCAGCAGCCAGCGCATCATAGAACTTGGCGGCGCGGGCCAGGTCGTTGGTACCCACAGTAACGTAACCGATCATCGCAATTCTCCCTCCGATTCGATTGGAGAACAATACTAGAACATTATGGCTTTACAAGGGGGCGCAGGCTGCCTTGAGCCAGGCCAGCGCCTCGCCCGAAAGCTGCGGCGCGAGCATCGCCTCGACCTTGGCGTGATAGGCGTTCCACCAGGCCACTTCGTCGCGGGTGAGCAGGGTCTGGTCCACAAGGGTGCGGTCGATCGGGGCGAAGGTCAGCGTTTCGAAGCCGAGGTAATCGCCCTCGGCTCCTTCAATCTGGCGCGGCTCGACCAGCACCAGGTTCTCGATCCGGATCCCGAAATCGCCGGCCTTGTAATAGCCGGGTTCGTTCGAGAGGATCATGCCGGCCAGCAGCTCCTGGCCCGTGCCGGCCTGGCCGCCCTGGGCCTTGGCAATCCGCTGCGGCCCTTCGTGGACCGAAAGGAAGCTGCCGACGCCGTGGCCGGTGCCGTGGGCATAGTCGACGCCCGCCGCCCACAGGTATTGCCGGGCCAGGGTATCGAGCTGGCCGCCGATCGTGCCCTGCGGGAAGACCGCGCGATCAAGCGCGATATGGCCCTTGAGCACGCGGGTGAAGCGGTCCTTGTGCTCCTGGCGCGGTTCGCCCGGGCCGATCCAGACGGTGCGGGTGATGTCGGTCGTGCCATCGGCATATTGCCCGCCGGAATCGACCAGGAAGACCGAGTTCGGCTCGATCGGGAGGTTCGATTCCTCGTCCACCCGGTAGTGCGGGATCGCGGCGTGGGGCCCGGCGGCAGAGATCGTGTCGAACGACAGATCGCGCAGCAGTCCGGTTTCCTCGCGATAGGCGCGCAGCTGGGCAGCGGCCGAAAGCTCGGTCTGGCCGCCCTTGGGCGCTTCGACCGAGAGCCAGTGCAGGAACCGCGCAATCGCCGCGCCGTCGCGGGCCTGGGCATTGCGCTGGCCCTGCTGCTCGACCGGGTTCTTCTGCGCCTTGGGCAGGATGGTCGGATCGAGCAGGTCAACCGCTGTTGCCCCGGCCGCGGCCAGCGCCGAATAGACGGCATGGACCGAACGTTCCGGATCGACCGCGACCTTCTTGCCCGCCAGCTTGCCGAGGCCCGCCTCGAATGCGCTGTAAGGCGCGATGGTGACGGCATTGCCCAGGTGCGCGCGCAGTTCCGGCGTGACCTTGTCCTCGGCGATGAACAGCTCGGCCGTGCCATCGGCATGGGCAATCACGAAGGATAGCGCGACCGGGGTGCGATCGACATCGGCGCCGCGAATGTTGAGCAGCCAGGCGACGCTATCGAGCGCCGAGATGACCGCCGCGTCCAGGCCCTTGGCGCCAAGCCATTCGGCCACCTGGCTGCGCTTGGCCTCGCTCGACTGGCCGGCCAGTTCGGTCGGGTGGACCAGCGCCGGGGCGGCGGAGGGGGCCGGGCGATCGGCCCAGACGGCGTCGAGCGGATTGCTGCTGACCGGGACCATGCTTGCACCCTTGGCGGCGAGCGCCTTGGTGCAGGCTTCAACCCACGGCTTGCCATGCAGCCACGGATCGAACCCGATCTTCGCGCCAGCGGGGGCGTGCTCGGCCAGCCAGGCCGGGATCGGCTCGGCCGGGACCGAACGGTATTCGAACAGGCGTTCGTCCACCTGATCGCGGACCTGGATGGTGTAGCGCCCGTCGACGAAGATCGCCGCGCGGTCTGCCAGTACGGCGGCGGTGCCGGCCGAGCCGCCAAACCCGGTCAGCCAGGCCAGCCGCTGGGCATAGCCGCCGACATATTCGCTCATGTGCTCGTCGGAGATCGGGATAACGAACCCGTCGAGGCCGCAGGCCTTCAGTTCCTTGCGCAGCGCTTCGAGACGGGCTTCGTGGGTGTTCATCAGCATGGCTTGCAGTCCTTCTGCCGCCACCATAGAGCCAGTGTATGAGTCTGACCACACCCCCCAAAGCCGTAAAGAAGCCGCACAGCGTGACCCATCACGGGATCACGGTAACCGACGATTACGCCTGGCTGCGCGATCCCGGCTATCCCGAGGTCAAGGATGCCGAGGTGCTGGCTCATCTCCAGGCCGAGAATGCCTGGTTCGAAGCGCGGATGGCGGGCCAGCAAGGCCGGATCGATGCGCTGTTCAAGGAAATGCGGGCGCGGATCAAGGAGGCGGACAAGTCGGTTCCGCAGAAAGACGGCGATTACCTCTACTGGATCGAGTTCGAGGAAGGGGCCGAATACAAGAAGTGGTGGCGGCGCCCGGTCGCGGGCGGGCCGGACGAGCTGATCCTCGACGAGGTCGCGCTGGCCGCAGGGCACGAATATTTCCGGCTCGGCGCGATTGCCGTGTCGAACAATGGCAAGCTGCTGGCCTGGTCGGTCGACGACAACGGCTCGGAGCGGTTCACCGCCCGGATCAAGGTGATCGCCACCGGGGAAGTCCTGCCCGACGAGATCCCGGGGACGCTCTCCAGCCTGATCTGGGTCGCGGGTGACAGGGGCCTGGTCTATTCCCTCGCCAACGAGCAGTGGCGCACCGACAATGCGCGGCTGCACTGGCTGGGCCAGCCGATCGCGAGCGACGTTGAGCTGTACCACGAGGATGACGAAGGTTTCCGCGTCGGGTGCTCGCTTTCGGCCAATGAGGAATGGCTGATCATCGGCACCTCGGACCATGAGACCAGCGAGGTCCGGCTGGTCCCGGCAGCCGATCCGCTGGCCACGCCGCTGCTGGTCAAGCCGCGCCAGACGGGGGTGGAGTACGATGTCGACCTGCGCGGTGAGACGCTGTTCATCCACGCCAACGACACGCATGAGAATTTCCGTCTCGCGACTGCCTCGCTCAGCGCGCCGGGGGAATGGACCACGCTGATCGCGGGGACCGACGAGTTTTACCTGACCGGGTTCGACTTGTTCCGCGATTTTTACGTCACCGAGGGCCGGGTCCGCGGGCTCGACCGGATCGAGGTGCGCTATTACGACGATCCGGCACGGGTCGAGCCGATCGAGTTCCCGGAGGCGAGCTTCTCGGCGGGCCTGGGCGATAATCCCGAATGGGCGGTCACCACCTTGCGGCTGTCCTATGAGAGCATGGTCAGCCCGGCCTCGGTGCTCGACTACGATGTCGCCAGCCGCAAGCTTACCACGCTCAAGGTCCAGGAAATCCCCTCGGGCTATGACGCATCGCTCTACGCGACCGAGCGGCTGGAAATTGCCGCGCGTGATGGCACCAAGATCCCGGTCTCGGTGGTCTATCGCAAGGATCGCGCGGCAGGCGGGCCGCTCCACCTCTATGGCTATGGCGCCTATGGCATCTCGATCGACCCGGGCTTTTCGACCACGCGGCTGAGCCTGGTGGATCGCGGCTTTGCCTATGCCATCGCCCATATCCGCGGCGGCGATGACCTGGGCCGGGCCTGGTATAAGGCTGGCAAGCTGGAGCGTCGGACCAACACCTTCAATGACTTCATTGACATCGCAAAGGGCCTGATCGCGCGCGGCTTCACCCAGGCTGGCAAGATCAGCATTTCCGGCGGCTCGGCCGGAGGTGAGCTGATGGGGGCGGTGATCAATTCCGATCCCGGCCTGTGGGGTGCGGTCGTCGCCCACGTGCCCTTCGTTGACGTGCTGGCGACCATGCTCGACCCCACCCTGCCGCTGACGCCGGGGGAATGGCCCGAATGGGGCAACCCGATCGAGGACAAGGCGGCGTTCGAGCTGATCCGGTCCTATTCGCCTTACGATCAGGTCAAAGCCCAGGCCTATCCGCCGCTGCTGGTGACCGCCGGCCTCAATGACCCGCGCGTGACCTATTGGGAGCCGGCCAAATGGGTGGCCAGGCTCCGCGAACTGAAGACCGACGACAACGAGCTGCTGCTCAAGACCAACATGGGCGCGGGCCACGGCGGCAAGTCGGGCCGGTTCGAAAGCCTGAAGGAAACCGCCGAGGAGTTTGCCTTCATCCTGTGGCAGTTGGGGGTCATTGAATGAGCAACCGCTTCACCCTGACCTTCACCGCCGAGCCGCAGCACATCGACGAGCTGGGCCACGTCAACAACGCGGTCTGGGTGGACTGGATCCAGCAGATCGCCACGGCGCACTGGTCGGCGGTGGCCGCGCCGGAGCATCAGGCGGCCTATGTCTGGGTCGTGACCCGGCATGAGATCGACTATCGCGGCAATGTCGGGCTGGGGGAAAGCGTGACGGCCGAAACCTTCATCCCCTTCCCGCCGACCGGCGCGCGGTTCGATCGGCGGGTCGATTTTCGCGGGCCCGATGGGAAGGTGATCGTCTCGGCCCGGACGACCTGGGCGATGATCGACAAGGCCAGCGGCCGGCTGGCGCGGGTGCGAGACGAGATCACGGCGCCGTTCCGGCCCTTTGCGGAGGAAACTGCATGAGCGGGATCGAACTGCGGCCAGTGGGCTGGGTGCGCGGCGGCCGCGTTGCAGCGGAGGACGACGCCTGGGATGCGGAGACCGCCGCGATCGAACTCGACACTGCCTGGCTAACTGCGGAGGCTCTCCAGGGGGTGGAAGCGTTCAGCCATGCCGAAATCGTGTTCCAGTTCGACCAGCTGCCCGAGACCGAAGTGGTGCTGACAGCGCGCCACCCGCGCGGCAATCCGGACTGGCCGAAGGTCGGCGTCTTCGCCCAGCGCGGGCGCAACCGGCCCAACCGGCTGGGGGTGAGCGTCTGCCGGATCCTAGGCGTTGATGGCACCAGCCTGCTGGTCGGCGGGCTCGATGCGATCGATGGCACGCCGGTGCTCGACATCAAGCCGGTCATGGCCGAATTCCAACCGCGCGGCGAGGTCCGCCAGCCGGACTGGTCGCGCGAACTGATGGCCGATTACTGGTGAGTTAGCCCAGAAAGTCCGCGACCGGGGTGTAGGCGTAGCCCAGCTCGGTCGCCACGGCCTCGTAAGTCACCTTGCCGGCATGGACGTTGAGGCCGTTCGCCAGGTGCTGATTGGCTTTCAGTGCCGCCTGCCAGCCCAGGTCGGCGATCCGCAAGGCATGGGGCAGGGTCACGTTGTTGAGCGCATAGGTGCTGGTCCGCGCCACGGCGCCGGGCATGTTGGCGACGCAGTAATGGACGATGCCATCAACCACATAGGTCGGTTCGGCATGGGTCGTCGCGTGGCTGGTCTCGAAGCAGCCGCCCTGGTCGATCGCGACGTCGACCAGCACTGCGCCGGGCTTCATCGTCTTCAGCATCGCGCGGGTGACCAGCTTGGGCGCTGCTGCACCGGGGACCAGCACTGCGCCGATCACCAGTTCGGCCTCCTGGACCATCTGCTGGACCACGGCGAGGTTCGAGAAGCGGGTCTTGGCGCGACCTTCGAAATGGTTGTCGAGCCGTTCGAGCACTTCGGCATCGCGATCCAGGATGGTCACGTCGGCGCCCATCCCGACCGCCATCTGCGCCGCATGGAAGCCGACCACGCCGCCACCAATCACCAGCACCTTGCCGGGCAGCACGCCCGGTACGCCGCCCAACAGCACCCCGCGCCCGCCATGCGCCTTCTGCAGCGCGGTTGCCCCGGCCTGGATCGACATGCGGCCCGCGACCTGGCTCATCGGCTTGAGCAGCGGCAGCGTATTGCCCGGCCCGGTGACCGTTTCATAGGCAATCGCGGTGACGCCGGATTTGACCAGATCGGCGGTCTGCTCCGGGTCCGGAGCGAGGTGCAGGTAGGTGTAGAGGATCTGCCCTTCGCGCAGCATGGCGCGCTCGCCCGCCTGCGGTTCCTTGACCTTCACGATCATTTCGCAGCCGTCGAACACGGTCGTGGCATCCGGCTTGATCGTCGCACCGGCCGCAGCATAGGCCGCATCGTCGGCGCCGATGCCCAGGCCTGCGCCGCTTTCGACCCACACTTCATGGTCGTGCGTCACCAGTTCACGCACCGATTCCGGGGTCAGCCCGACGCGGTATTCGTGGTTCTTGATTTCCTTGACGGTGCCGACGCGCATGATGGCTCTCCCAGGCCGTGGTTCGCTTTGCAGGATAGCGCGCCGGGCCCGGAAAAGGCGCCCAATCTTGTGGCTTGCATTGCGCCGAAGCGGGAGTATTTCCCGTCATAGCTGGCGATATCGAAAGAATTTCCCATGGATCGCGCCGATGCCGCATTGATCGAAGCGCTCCAGCGCGATTCCTCACGCTCGCTGGCGGACCTGGCCGAGGCGACCGGCATGTCGTCTTCAGCCTGCCACCGGCGGGTCCGGGCGCTCGAGGCGGCAGGGATCATTACCGGCTATACCGCCCAGATCGACGCCGCGCGGATCGGCCTCAAGGCCACGGCCTTTGTCGAGATCACGCTGACCAGCCAGAGCCGCGAGGCGATGGACCGGTTCGAGGCGGCGGTGCAGGATTACGACGAGATCCTCGATTGCCACCTGATGAGCGGCGGGGCCGACTATCTGCTGCGTGTCGCCGCCAGCGATCTGGAGCATTATGACCGGATCCACCGCGATTGCCTGTCGCGGCTGCCGGGGGTTTCGGCCATGCGCTCGGCCTTTGCGATCCGGCGGATCAAGCGCTGGCAGGGTTACCCGGTGCCGCGCGGGTAAGGCGTTGCTTTCGCTCGATCCCGGACTAAACTGCGGGCAATGAGCGAGCGCAAGCTGAGGGTCTGGCAGCAAGCCGGGCTGATCGACGCCGAAACGGCGCAGGCGATCCGCGTCTGGGAGGCGGAGAACGGCCGCCCGCTGGTGCTGTGGGCGGTGATCGGGATCGCCGTTCTTTCGATCGCGCTTGGCCTGATTTCGGTCGTCGCCGCCAACTGGGAGGATATCCCGGTGCTGGTCCGGCTCGGCGTGCACTTTGCCATCTTGGCCGGTGCCGCGCTGGCGCTGTGGCGGCTGGGGCATGATCGCGAGCGGCCGTGGCGCGAGGAGGCGCTGCTGTTTGTCTTTGGCGCGCTGGGCCTCACCTTCTTCGGCCACCTCGGCCAGGCCTATCAGACCACCTCGCCGCTGTGGCAGCCGCTGGGCGCCTGGCTGGTGCTGTTCGGGCCGCTGTTCCTGCTGCGCGGCAAGGGCGCGCCGACTGCGCTGGCGCTGATCGGCGTGCTGGTTTTTGCCGTGTGGGACTATGCCGTCTGGAGCCGGTCCGGGCCGATGGAAGTGCTACGCTTCGCCGTGCCGACCGCGCTGCCGCTGGCCTTTGCGCCGATCGGTGCGGTGCTGCGCTATCGCGAAGGACGGACCTGGTTCTGGCAGCGGCTGGAGGAACTGGGCTTTGCCTATGGGCTGGGCGGGGCCAGCCTGCTGGCGATCATTGCCGGGTTTGAACGGTTCAGCCGCGGCGGTGACAGCGCGCAGATGTTGCAGGTGATCCTGATCTGGGCCCTGGCCGGCCTGGTGGCCGCCGCGCTGACCTGGCGCGCGCGGCCCGATCCCTCGGGCCAGGCTGCTGCCACGGTGCTGGCGGGGGCGGCTGGGATCCTGCTGCTGACCTGGCCGCTGTCGGGCAATCAGGTGATCGCCGCGCTGCTGTTCATGGCGCTGTGGGCCCTGGTCGGCTGGATGGCCTTGAAGGGTCAGTGGCGCGGCGTGTTCCAACTGGCGGTCGCCGTGCTGGCGCTGCGGCTGATCGTGCTGAGTTTCGAGCTGGAGGATGACCTCCTCACCAGCGGCTTTGGCCTGATCGCGGCAGGGCTGCTGATCCTGGGGATCGCCTGGGGCGCGCGCTGGGTCGCGCGGACCTATGCCCCGCCCAAGGCGGAGGACGCGCCATGAACCGCGCGCTGCTACATATCGCCGCGCTGGCCCTGCCGCTGCTGGGGCTTGGCGCAAGCTGGCTGACGACCGACCGCGCCAGCCGCCAGGGGCAGGAGTGGGAAGTGCCGGTCCAGGGTTATGACCCGCGTGATTTCCTGCAGGGTCATTACGTGATGTTTCAGTATGATTGGCCCGGGCTGGATGAAGGACAGTTGGGCAATGTGACCCTTTGTCTCCAAGGGACCGCGCCCAAGATCGACAAGGTCTTTCGCGTTAGTGATGACGGCAGCGGGAAACCTTGCGCCAATTATGTCGCTGCAGTTGCGCCGGTGCGTGGCTTCCCCAACGGTTCGACAGGTGGCCGACTCTACACTTCGCAAGATTTGGCCCTGCGGATGCAGCAACAACTTGCCGATCCCAAGCTGCAGGGCGTGCTGCGCTTTCGCCTGCGACCGAATGGGAAGATCGTGCCGCTCGGGCTGACCTTCCGCCCGCGCCCGGCGGAGCCGGCGCAGCCTTGATCGAAGCAGTCCTGCCGCAGGTCCGCCACTGGCTGGCGGGGCGGGCGAATACCTTCACCTTGATCGGCGTGGCCGGGGCGCAAGGTTCGGGCAAGTCGACGCTGGTGCGCGATCTGGCGGTGCGGCTCGGGGCGGAGGGGCTGCGCGTGGCGACGCTTTCGCTCGACGATCTCTATCTGACCAAGGCTGAGCGGCAGACGCTGGCGCGGGATATCCACCCCCTCTTCGCGACGCGGGGCGTACCTGGCACCCACGATGTCCCGCTGGGCCTCGGCACGATTGCAGCGTTGGCCAGGGGCCAGGTTGTGCCCCTGCCGCGTTTCGACAAGGGCCAGGATGATCGCGCGCCGCGGGGCGATTGGCCGGTTGCCCCGGCCGACACACAGGTCCTGCTGCTCGAAGGCTGGTGCCTTGGCGCTGCGCCGCAGCCGGAGGCCGAGCTGGTGCGGCCGGTCAATATGCTGGAAGCGGCGGAAGATCCGGACGGGACCTGGCGCCGCACCGTCAATGCGGCGCTGGCGCAGGACTATCCGGCGCTGTGGGAGCGCATCGACCACATGGTCTTCCTCGCTGCACCGGACTGGCCGGTCGTGGCCGAATGGCGCGAGCAGCAGGAGGCCGAATTGCGCCAGCACGCTCCCGGCGCCATGAGCCCGGAACAGGTCACCCGCTTCATCCAGCACTATGAGCGGCTGACGCGCTGGATGCTGACCGAGCTGCCGGAGCGGGCCGACCTGACCCTGCGCCTCGATCGTCAGCGGCGCGTGGTCTAGAGCGCCTGCCCCGCCGCCCAGGCGCTGGCCCAGGCCCACTGGAAGTTGTAACCGCCGAGCCAGCCGGTGACATCGACCGCCTCGCCGATCGCATAGAGGCCCGGCATCTTCTTGGCCTCCATGGTCTGGCTGGAAAGTTCCGCCGTGCTGACCCCGCCGGCAGTCACTTCGGCCTTGGCATAGCCCTCGCTGCCATTGGGCGCGAAATGCCAGTCATGCAGCCGTGCTTCGGCCGCCCGCAGCACCTTGTCGGACTGGTTGCCGAGTTCGCCCACCACGCCAAGCCGCTCGGCCAGAGTCGTCGCCAGCCGCTCGGGCAAGGGCAGCACCCGGCGCAAGGGCGCGCGCGGCTGGGCGCGCTTGGCTTCCAGCAGCCAGCCATGCGGCTGATCGGGCAGATAGTCGATCCGCACATCCTCGCCGCGCTGCCAGTAAGAGCTGACCTGCAGGATCGCCGGCCCGCTGAGACCGCGATGGGTGAACAGCGCCGCCTCGCGGAACGCCGTCTTGCCGCAGCGCGCCACCACGTCGGTCGCAACGCCCGACAGCTCGGTGAACAGCGCATCCTCGCCGCTCAGCGTCAGCGGCACCAGCGCCGGACGCGGCTGGACCACCTTGAGCCCGAATTGGCGGGCGAGCTCATAGGCAAAGGAGGTGGCCCCCAGCTTGGGGATCGAAGGCCCGCCGGTGGCGATCACCAGTGCGGGCGCGCTGGCCCCGCCGACATGGAACTGTCCATCGCGATGCTCGACCGCGCCGGTTTCGGTGCCGAGCCGGATCGTGACATCGCCCTTTGCGGACTCCTCCAGCAGCATCGCCACGATCTGCTTGGCCGAGCCATCGCAGAACAACTGTCCCAACGTCTTCTCGTGCCAGGCGATGCCGTAGCTATCGACCAACTTGATGAAGTCCGCCGGGGTGTAGCGCGCCAGGGCCGACTTGGCGAAGTGCGGGTTGGCGGACAGGTAACGGTCGGGCGCGGTGTAGATATTTGTGAAATTGCACCGCCCGCCGCCCGAGATCAGGATCTTGCGGCCGACCTCGGCATTGTGATCGAGCAGCAGCACCCGCTTGCCGCGCTGGCCGGCGGTGGCGGCGCAGAAAAGCCCGGCCGCGCCGGCACCGAGGACGATGGCGTCGTATTCACTCAAGCCGCGGCGACCAGCTTGGCTGCCAGCGCCTCGGCCACTTTGATCCCGTCGACAGCGGCAGAAAGGATGCCGCCGGCATAGCCCGCGCCTTCGCCGGCCGGGTAAAGCCCCTGGGTGTTGATCGACTGCAGGTCGGCCCCGCGGCGGATGCGGATCGGGCTGGAGGTTCGGGTCTCGACCCCCGTCATCACCGCATCGGGATGATCGTATCCCGGCACCTGCCGCCCGAACACCGGAAGCGCCTCGCGCAGCGCCTCGATCACGAAAGCGGGGAGGACTTCGGCCAGATCGGTCGGCTTGACGCCCGGCTTGTAGCTGGGCTGGACCACGCCGAAGCTGGTCGAAGGACGTGCCGCCAGCAGGTCTTCCACGCGCTGTCCCGGTGCGTGATAGTTGGAGCCGCCCGCCACGAAGGCGGCCTCCTCCAGTTGCCGCTGCAACCGCACCCCGGCCAGCGGATCGCCGGGGAAGTCACGCTCCGGATTGATGTCGACCACCAGCCCCGAATTGGCGTTGAACTCGGCGCGCGAATACTGGCTCATCCCGTTGGTGACGACGCGGCCTTCTTCGCTCGTCGCCGCAACCACGCGCCCGCCGGGGCACATGCAGAACGAATAGACCGCGCGGCCATTGCTGGCCTGGTGCGAGATGGCATAGGCCGCCGCGCCCAGGATCGGGTTGCCGGCATTGGGGCCGAACCGGGCCTTGTCGATCCAGCTTTGCGGGTGCTCGATCCGCACGCCGATCGCGAAAGGCTTGGCTTCGACATAGACGCCGCGCTCGTGGAGCTTGAAGAAGGTGTCACGGGCCGAATGGCCAACGGCGAGGATCACGTGTTCGGCCGGCAGGAATTCCCCGGTCGAAAGGGTCAGCCCTTTGAGCTGCCCGTCCTCAACCGCGAAATCCTCGACCCGCGTGCCGAAACGGTATTCGCCGCCCAGGCTCTCGATCGTCTCGCGGATGCTCATCACCATGGTGACAAGCCGGAAGGTGCCGACGTGGGGGTGGGCCTCGGTCAGGATGTCCTCGGGCGCCCCGGCCTTGACGAATTCGGTCAGCACCTTGCGGCCCAGGTGGCGCGGGTCCTTGATCCGCGAATAGAGCTTGCCGTCCGAGAAGGTCCCGGCCCCGCCTTCGCCGAACTGGGCGTTGGATTCGGTTTCCAGCACGGCCCGGCGCCACAGGCCCCAGGTGTCCTTGGTCCGCTCGCGCACGGCCTTGCCGCGCTCGATGATGATCGGTTTGAGGCCCATCTGCGCCAGGATCAGCGCTGCCATCAGCCCGCAGGGGCCAGCGCCGATCACCACCGGCCGCGGGCCGCTCCAGCCTTCCGGCGCCATGACCGGGAACTTGTAGGACAGGTCCGGCGTCGGCTTCACATGCGGATCGCCGTGGTGCCGCTCCAGCACCTTGGCTTCATCGCGGACCACGGCATCGATCGTGTAGATCAGCTTGATCGCGGTCTTCTTGCGGGCATCGTTGCCGCGCCGGAATACGCTGAAACGGACCAGGTCTTCCGGCGGAATGCCCAGCCTGGCCAGCACCGCCGCTTCCAGCGCGGGGGCTTCATGGTCAAGCGGCAGGGCCAGGTCGGTCAGGCGGATCATCGGCCGCCTTTCGCCGGATGTGGCGGCGAAGGCAAGCACCGGCTCATGTTGCGGCTACCCCGCGTGACCATCGCGAAAAGGCGCTGAGGCAGGAGAAGCCGAGCCGCCCGGCGATCTCGGTCTTGCTGTAACCAGCCGCGACCATCGGCCCCAGCGCCTCGCGCCGGGCCTGCTGGACCAGCGCGGTAAAGCTGGTGCCGTCGCGCGCCAGCCGGCGGTGCAGGGTGCGGCGATCGATGCCAAGCCGCTGGGCGATCCGGTCGGCCCGGCAATCGCCGCGGCTCAGTGCCGCGCGGATCAGGGTGAGCACCCGGTCAGCCTCGCGCGCGGCGGGGCCAGGGCCGGCCTGCCCGAGCAAACGTTCGACCATCGCTGCCGCCCCCGGATCGGCGCCTTCAATCGGCTGGCGCAGCTCGGCGCTGGTCACGACCAATCCTGTCTGTTCCTGACCGAACATCGGTACCCGGCCAAAGCAGGCCAGGTGGCGGGTCAGGCTGGCCGGGCGGGGGTGGATGAACAGCACCATTTCCGGCTGCCAGTCCCGCCCGATGAATTCGCGCAGCAGCCCGGTAAGCGAGGCCAGCGTCAGCTCGCTCGCCTCGCGATTGGCCGGGGCCAGTGCAGGGTCAATCTCCAGCCGCAGCAGCGCGATCTCGCCATCGTCCTCGATCGTCAGACCCAGCCCCTCGATCTGGGCCCAGCTGAACTTGGCCAGGGCGGCGATGGCCTGGCCGACGGTGGGCTGTTCGCGCAGCAGCAAGCGCAGCGGGCCCATGACCGAGGGGCGCCGGACCAGCGCCATCCGCAAGCCCAGATCGTCGATCCCGGCCTGGCGGGCGGTCATTTCGAGCAAGCTGGCCACCTGCTCGGACGATATCCGCAGATCACGCTCGCTCAGCGCCCGCTCCGGAATCCCGGCGGCGCGGAGCAGGGATGCCGGAACCAGCCCGCGTTCACGCGCGACCACGTCCAGCCCTTCGAGTACGGCGCTGCGGGCCAGCAGGGTCATCGGGCGGAATCCATGTCCCCAAAAGTCAAGTAACTGTCCCGGTATGTCAAGCAAGCCTGCGTGGCCGCGCTAGCTTGCGGGCAACAAGACAGCAAAGATCGGGAGAGACCAAGATGGCCGAACTGCTTCAGACCCGCGACTACGCCCAGTTCCGCGTCGTGCCGCGCACCCCGGTGATCGGCGGCTGGATCGAAGGCTGCAATCTGGCTGAGCTCGACGATGCGGGCCTGGCTGACCTGCGCGAGGCGCTGTGGACCTATGGCGTGCTGTTCGGGCGCGGCCAGCACTTGTCGTTCGACGCGATGAAGCGCGTTGCCCTGGCCTTTGGCGACAGACTTGAAAAGCACACCTTCGCGCCGACCAAGGCCGATGAAGGTCACCCCGAAGTGGTGGTGATCCAGCGCCTGCAGACCGAGAACGCCAAGTCCACGACCGACCTGTGGCACCATGATGTGACCGCCCGCAAGCACCCCAACATCATGTCGATCCTTCAGGCCGAGCAGGTCCCGTTCGGGGCCGACACCATGTGGGCCAGCATGAGCGCGGCCTATGAACGGCTGCCCGAGGCGCTGAAGGCACTGTTCTCAGGGATCCAAGTCGAGCACGATTCGGTCTACCTGATGCTCCGCCACGATTTCGGCGATGCGGCCATCATCGAGCGGATCATGGCTGCACGCGAACATGCGGTGCACCCCGCGGTGATCCGGCATCATTCCACCGGCAAGCCCTGCCTGTTCGTAGGCAATGCCTATGTCCAGCGGGTCCACGGTTATGAGACCGAACTGTCCGAACCGCTGATCAAGATCGCGGGCGAGATGTCGAAAATCCCCGAGATCCAGGTCCGCCACCAGTGGGAGCCTGGCGACGTGGCGCTGTGGGACAATTTCGGCACTACCCATTACGGCGTCTCGGCCGATATCGGCACCCAGCTGCGGCGGCTGCACCGGGTGGCCAGCTGGTCTGAAAAGGTCGCGCCCGAACCCTACATGGCACTGGCCGCCGAATGAAGATCGACGGCGCCTGCCTGTGCGGCAGCATCCAGTACGAAGCGGTGATCGATCCGGCGGCGATCCTGGTTTGCCACTGCACCGATTGCCAGATCAACGGCGGCGGGGCGTTCCGGTGGGGCACGCTGGTGCCGCGCGATGACTTCACGCTGCTGGCCGGCACGCTGAAGTTCTATCGCAAGACTGCCGCGAGCGGGCGCGAACGGGCGGTGGCCTTTTGCGGGGACTGCGGCACTTCGCTTTATGGCACGCAGGCCGATACGGCAGAGACCTATTCGCTGCGGATCGGTACCGCCCGCCAGGCCCGTTCACTCCGGCCCAGCCTGCAGATCTGGCATGGCTCGGCCTATGACTGGACCGACCAGCTCGACGAAGTGCCGGCGCTGGACACCCAGCCTTGAGCGATCGCGGTGAAGCACTTCGCACCCCCTGGGGGCTGGTGCTGTTCATGCTGGCGCTGCACGTGCTCAACCAGATCGACCGCCAGCTGGTCGCCGCCTTTGCCGCGGACATCATGCGCGACCTTGCGCTCAGCCGCAGCCAGTTCGCGCTGATTGCCGGGCTGGCCTTCAGCGGGGTCTATGCCTTTGCCGCGCTGTTCGCCGGGGTTCTGGCCGACCGGCTGGGGCGGGTCCGGGTGCTGTCATACGGGCTTGGGATCTGGAGCCTGTTCACCGCTCTGGCCGGGCTGGCCCAGGGGTTCTGGACCATGCTGGCGGCCCGGCCCTTCGTGGCGGCGGGTGAGGCGACGCTGGTTCCGACTGCCAGCAACATCATCCTCGCCCGGGTCGACGATGCCCACAAGGCAGCCGCGCTGGGCCTGTTCTTTGCCGGCATTCCGCTGGGGATCGGCGGCGGGTTCCTGATTGCTGGCGCGCTTGGTCCGATGCTGGGCTGGCGCGGCACCTTTCTGCTGATGGGCGGGCTTGGGATCATCGCGCTGGCGGCGCTGGTCCGGCTGAAAGATGCCTCGCCCGATCTCTCGCACCGGCCGACCATGGCGGGCAACCTGGCGGCGCTGCTGGCCGTGTTCCGGGCCAAGCCGCGCGCGCTGTGGGCCTCGCTGGCAATCGTCGTCGCCCATTTCCACACTGCGACCAGCCCCTTCGTCCAGCTCTGGCTGACCAGCGAGAAGGGCTATGCACCGGGCGCGGCGGCGCAGCTTTACGGGCTGATGTTCGTCACCTTCGGCCTGCTCGGCACATTTGGCGCAGGCCTGCTGGGCGATTGGGCCAAGCGGCGGTTCGGGCTGGACCGCGCCGCGACCATGTTCGTGCTGCTGCTGCTGCTCGCGCCGCTGCTGGTGCTCTACCGGCTGACCCCCGGCGGAACGCCGCTGTTCCTGCTGGGCATGGCCGGGTCGATCCTGTTCATGACCGTGATCTACGGCCCGATCTTCGCGATCATCGAGGAACTGCTGCCGCCGCAGCTCAAGGCCACCTCGACCGGGCTCAACATGCTGGTGCTCAACATCCTGGCAATCGGCGGCGGGGCGCTGCTGATTGGGGTGGTCAGCGAACGCCTCGTGGCCGCTGGTTCGGCGCAGAGCTGGACCCTGCCGCTGCTCGGCGCCGATGGCCTCGCGCTGCTCGCGGTGGTGTTCATTTTCCTGGCCATGCGCAGCCCGCGGCAGATCGCCGACTGAACTGGCGGCCCGGCCTGATTTTCCTACATCGCCGCAGCCTGCTACCTTCGCAGCGGCTCTTTCTAATCGTTGATCCTGGGTGCTTGATGCGTCCGTTCATGCCTGCGGCAAGTGCAATTGTGGCCTGCGGATGTGTTTCATCAACTAAACCCCGGCGACTCGGCAAAGGCCCGTGTTGCTGCGGCGGCATTGTGGTGGCGGATGCAGTCTGCACGGCCGCCCGATGACCGCCAGTGCGGCAAAGTTTGCTATTTCGGGCCGGAAGGCGCATAGGGTCCGGGCTACGTCGCCTGCGACGGGACTTTCGGCAGTCGATGCCCCAACTCCCCTTACACGCCACATTGCCCCAGGCGCACGTTGTGCCTGGGTCCTGCAGGTTTCGTGAAAGGACCGCATCATGACTACTGGAACCGTAAAATTCTTCAATACCGACAAGGGCTTTGGCTTTATCGCGCCTGATGGCGGCGGCACGGACAGCTTTGTCCACATCACTGCCGTCCAGGCTGCGGGCATGTCGACGCTCGACAAGGACCAGCGGATCAACTTCGAACTGGAAACCGATCAGCGCGGCCGCACCTCGGCCGTGAACCTTTCGGCGGCCTGATCGGATGGCCAAAGAGGAGTTAATGACCCTCGACGGCCAGATCGATGATATCCTCCCTGACGGCCGGTTCGGTGTGGTGCTTGAAAACGGGCATCACATCGTGGCCTACACTTCAGGCAAGATGCGGAAGTTCCGCATCCGGTCGGTCGTCGGGGATCGGGTCAAGGTCGAAATGACGGCCTACGATCTCAGCAAGGGTCGGATCGTGTTTCGCGATCGCGGCCCGGGCTTCACCACAGGGGCACCACCGCGACGCCAGCAGCGCCGCTGAGGGGCAAATCCGAGGAGAATGCCGCATGTCCGCATCGACTCAATTCTATCTCGACCAGGCCGCGCTCTGCGGCCGTAACGCCCAGACGGCTACCCTGCAGAACCAGCGTGAGGTCCTGCTCAAGGCCCAGGCTGCCTGGCAGGCGATGGCCGACCGCGCGATCCGCACCGCCACTGAACGCGATCGCCGTGAAGACGAGCGCCGCGAAGTGGCGCTTGCCACACAAGGAAACCTTGCATGTCCAGAGACCTGATCCGCCCCTTCCTGATCAGCCGCGATGCCGAGGGCAACGTCCGCCTTTCGGTCCGCGACGTGCGCTACAACTCGCAAGGCTATCCCTTGGTCACCGCCGTGCTGCAGGACACCCTGTTTGAAACGGTTGCCGCTGCGCGCAGCTTTGCCCGTACCAATTTCAAGGCAGTGGCCGGCCAGTACGAACTGACCGCCTAGCCAGGCGCTAAAGCGGATTGCCGTCGCGGTCGCGATAGATCTCGCGGCGGCCGACATGGTTGGCCGGGCCGACGAAGCCGTCTGCCTCCATCCGCTCAACCCACTTGGCGGCCGTGTTGTAGCCAACGCCCAGCTGGCGTTGCAGCCATGAGGCCGAGGCCTTCTGGCTTTCGAGCACGATCTGGCAGGCCTGGCGGTACTTGCGCTCTTCGGGGCTGTCAGAGGCCGTGACGTCGAGATCGTCGAAGCCAAAGCCGCCATCTTCCGGCTCTTCAGTGACCGAATCGACATATTCCGGCTTGCCCTGGCTGCGCCAGAAATCGGCCAGCCGCTCCACTTCCTCGTCCGAAACGAAGGGTCCGTGCACGCGGCGGATCGGATCGGTGTTGGGCTTGTAGAGCATGTCGCCCTTGCCCAGCAGCTGCTCCGCGCCCTGCTCGCCCAGGATGGTGCGGCTGTCGATCCGGCTGGTCACGGCAAAGCTGATGCGGGTCGGCAGGTTGGCCTTGATGACGCCGGTAATGACGTCGACCGACGGCCGCTGCGTCGCCATGATCAGGTGGATGCCGGCCGCGCGGCTCTTCTGGCTGAGCCGCTGGATCAGCACTTCGACTTCCTTGCCAACGGTCACCATCAGGTCGGCCAGCTCGTCGACGATCACCACGATCTGCGGCAGCACCGGATAATCGAGCTGGTGCTCCTCATAGAGCTCCTCGCCGGTCTCGGGGTCGAAGCCGATCTGGATCCGCCGGCCGAGCGGCTTGCCCTTGGCAATCGCCGTCTTCACCTTGTCGTTGAAGCCGGCCAGGTTGCGGACCGAGATCTCGCTCATCATCCGGTAGCGGCGTTCCATTTCCTCGACCGCCCACTTGAGCGCGCGCACGGCCTTGGCCGGCTCGGTCACCACGGGCGAGAGGAGGTGCGGGATATCGTCGTAGGACTTCAGTTCCAGCACCTTGGGATCGACCAGGATCAGCCGGCACTGCGCCGGCGTCAGCCGGTAGAGCAGGGAGAGCAGGATCGTGTTGAGCCCGACCGACTTGCCCGAGCCGGTCGTCCCCGCGACCAGCAGGTGCGGCATGGTGGCAAGGTCTGCCACCACGGGTTCACCGGCGATGTCCTTGCCGAGGATGATCGGCAGCATGCCCTTGGAGCCGGCAAAAGCCTCGCTCGCGACCATTTCCTTGAAGCTGACCATCTGCCGGTCGGCATTGGGCAGTTCGATGCCCATGACCGTGCGGCCCGGGATCGAGGAAACGCGGGCAGAGATCGCGCTCATGTTGCGGGCGATGTCGTCGGCCAGGCCGATCACCCGGCTGGCCTTGATGCCCGGGGCAGGTTCCAGCTCATACATGGTGACGACCGGGCCGGTGCGGACTGCGGTAATCTCGCCCTTGACGTTGAAATCGTCGAGCACGGTTTCGAGCAGGCGGGCGTTGCGCTCCAGCGCCAGCTTGTCGATCTTCTGCTTCAAATGGGGCGGCGGATCGTTGAGCAGGTCGAGCGAGGGCAGCTCATAGCTGTCAAATAGGTCGCCCTGCTTGCCTGAAGTGGCAAGCTGCGCCGGCTTGGCCGGACGGGTCGGATCGGTGATCACCGGGGGCTTGCGCGTCTCATTCGCCGCGCTTGGCGTGGGGCGCGGCTCGCCCGCTGGCTTGCTGGCCGGCTTGACGCTGATCACGCCGCCCGGCTCGATCGAACGTTCGCGGCGCAGGAAGCCCGGCAGGGTCAGCAGGCTGCCCCAGTCGAGTGCAAAGACCCGCGCGGCCAGCAGCGATCCGCCGGCAAGACAGGCCACGCCCGCCCCCAGGATCGCCCAGAAGCGGCCACCTTCGGGCAGTAGGCCAGCCAGCGCCTCGATCGTGCGGGCACCCAGCAGGCCGGAAATCCCGCCCATGCCGGCCGGCAGCGAACCGCCCGGGCCGGTGAAGACCAGCGCCAGCACCGTGCCGAGCAGGGCCATGGCAAACAGCAGCACGCCGATCGGCCGCCACCAGGCGTGATCGGCATGAGGCAGGTCGGCATCTTCTTCCTCGACCAGGCGCCACAACTTACGCGCGCCGACATAAAGCAGCGGCAGGAACAGGACCGAGACTGGCCCGAACAGGAACAGCGCGCGCTCGGCCACCCAGGCGCCGGGCGTGCCCATCCAGTTGGCCGGCGGACCGCCGGCGGCGGTCGACCACGAAGGATCGGTCTGATGATAGCTGACCAGGGCGAGGGCCAGGAACACCATCCCGGCCAGCAGCAATCCGGCTCCGCCGATCTCGGCCGCGCGGCGCGCGGCGCGGCGCAGCGTGGCGCGCCAGTTGACCTGCGCGCCGCGGGTTCCCGCGCTGACTGCCCGTGTTGCCATGGATGCTTCCCTTCGTTCGGCGCGCATAATGCGCCTGCCGGTGACTCCCCGTCAAGAATCCTTGAAAATCTGGCGAGTCGCTTCAGCGCAAAAAGGCGTCGATACCTGCCCAGCGCGGCCATTTCAGGCGCCGCGCGGCGGCCGGATTCATGCCGCCCAGGGCAACGACTGGTACCGGAGACCGGGCGGCCAGCATCCGGAACTGCAGCGGGCCAAGCACCTTTCCGCCAGGATGGGACCGCGTCGGGAAGACCGGGGAGAGCAGCACCGCCGCGGCGCGGGTCACCCGCCGGAGCTCGCGCAGCGAGTGCGCGGTAGCCAGGGTGGCATTGGCATGCGCGCCGTAGGAGCCGTCCGCGCCCCATTGCCGGGCCTGGGCCGCGCTGCCGGACAGGACCACCGTCACCCCGCGCGCCTTCGCGATCCGCGCCAGCGCACCGAAACGGGCCCGCCGCTCATCATCCGGCAAATGATAGTGGCGGAACACGAAACCGCTGCCGCGCGGCAGGCGCATCAGCGCCCGCTCCAGCACGGCATCATTGCGCGCGTCGCTCAGCAGCCAGATTGCGGGGAGGGGCTTCTTTCGCGGCACGGCATCGCTATAGCACCGCTCCATGACCGATCCAGCCACTGCACTTGCCGATATCCAGGCCCGTATCGCACGCACCGCGCAGATCGCCGGGCGCAAGGCCGACGCGGTGACTCTGGTTGCCGTCAGCAAGACCCATCCCGCCGAGCGGATCACCCCGCTGATCGCCGCGGGCCAGCGTGTGTTTGGGGAGAACCGGGTGCAGGAGGCCGCCGAAAAGTGGCCCGCGCTGCGCGAGGCTCATCCCGACATCAAACTCCACCTCGTCGGCCAGCTGCAGTCGAACAAGGCCGAGGATGCCGTCGCGCTGTTCGACTGCATCCATTCGCTTGACCGAGCCTCACTGGTTTCTGCGCTGGGCAAGGCGATGGACAAGGCTGGCCGGCAGGTGCCTTGTTTCGTCCAGGTCAATATCGGCGCCGAAGAGCAAAAGGGCGGCTGCGCCATTGCCGATCTGCCCGCCCTGCTGGCCGAGGCGCGGTCGGCCCAGCTGCCGGTGATCGGCCTGATGTGCGTGCCGCCGCTGGGGATCGAGCCCGCTCCGTTCTTCGCCCTGCTCGACAAGCTGGCGACCGATCACGGTCTGGCCGGCCGATCGATGGGGATGAGCGACGATTTCGAAACTGCGATCATGCTAGGCGCAACGCACGTCCGCGTCGGTTCCGCCTTGTTCGGCGCACGCGGCTGACCTAGCCTGTCCGCCAAGGCGGCACAGTGACCGCCGCGGAGGATCATGGGCGAAGTCAGCAGCGAACATCTTGGCGACAGTTTCAGGGAATGGATTCCGGCCGGTTGGCCCGCGCGCAGCCTGGCCGAGTGCGAGGCGATCCTCTGTGCGCCGGGGGCAAGGTTCGAATACGAGACCATCGATATCCGCGGCGTGCCGACCCGGGTGTGGAAGAATGCACCGGAGAACCTGGCAGTCCTCGCCCGGATCGGCCGCAGCCACGGCGATGCGACCTTCCTGATCTATGAGGACGAGCGGGTTTCCTACGAAGCCTGGTTCCGCGCGGTCGCAGCCCTTGGCCGACACCTCCAGTCGCTGGGCGTGCAGAAGGGCGACCGCGTGGCGCTGGCCATGCGCAACCTGCCCGAATGGCCGGTGGTGTTCTTCGCCGCGGTCACCATCGGCGCGATCTGCGTGCCGCTCAACGCCTGGTGGACGGGATCGGAACTGGCCTATGGCCTGGCCCACTCGGGCGCCAAGGTGCTGGTCTGCGATGGCGAGCGGCTGGACCGGATCTTGCCGCACCCCGCCGAACTGCCGGACCTGGCCCATGTGATCGTTTCGCGCCGGGATGATCTGCCGGCCGGCGTCGCCGCGCTGGAAAGCGTGATTGGAGCCTCGTCAAGCTGGAGTGCCTTGCCCGATCAGGATCTGCCCGACGTCACCATTGCCGCCGATGACGATGCCACGATCCTCTACACTTCCGGCACCACCGGCAATCCCAAGGGCGCGCTGGGGACGCACCGCAACTTCGTCACCAACATCTTCTCCAGCGCCTATGGCGCAGCGCGGCAGGTGCTGCGGCGGGGTGAACCGCTGCCCGAATCGGCGCGCAAGGTCTTGCTCACGGTGATCCCGCTGTTCCACGCCACTGCCTGTTCGGCGACGATGATGGGCGCGATCGCGGCGGGCCACACGATGATCTTCATGTACAAGTGGGACCCCGAAAAGGCCTTTCAGATCATCGAGCGCGAGAAGGTCAATTCGACCGGAGGCGTACCGACCATTGCCTGGCAGCTGATCGAGCATCCGGCGCGCGAGAAGTACGATCTCTCCTCGATCGAGGCGATCGCCTATGGCGGCGCACCGTCCGCGCCCGATCTGGTGCGCAAGATCCGCGAAGTGTTCGGCGCGCTCCCGGGCAACGGCTGGGGCATGACCGAGACTACCGCGACGGTCACCGGGCTATCGGCCGAGGACTATCTCAACCGCCCGACCAGCTGTGGCCCGCCAGTGGCCGTGGCGCAGCTGAAAGTGCTGGACGATGATGGCAGGGAGCTGCCGCCGGGCCAGATCGGCGAGCTCTATGCTAATGGGCCGATGATCGTGAAGGGCTACTGGAACAACCCCGAAGCGACAGCCGCGACCTTTATCGACGGCTGGGTCCGCACCGGAGACCTGGCCTGGATCGACGAGGAAGGGTTCTGCTACATCGCCGACCGGGCCAAGGATATCGTGATCCGCGGCGGTGAGAACATCTACTCGTCCGAGGTCGAGAACGTCCTCTATGATCATCCGGCAGTCATGGATGCAGCCGCGGTGGGCATTCCGCACCGCACCCTGGGCGAGGAACCTGCCGCCGTGGTCCACCTGACCCCCGGACAGTCGGCCACCGAGGCCGAGCTGCAGGACTGGGTCCGGGCGCGCCTGGCCGCGTTCAAGGTGCCGGTGCGGATCCTGTTCTTGTCTGAAACCCTGCCGCGCAACGCCAATGGCAAGATCCTCAAGAAGGACCTCAAGGCGCTGTTCGAATAGCCGCTGGCATCAGCCTTTGTGCCGGTCCAGCTCGTCGCCCTGCAGGGTGACGACATGGAGCAGATTGGTCGATCCGGGCGTGCCGAACGGGACACCGGCCAGGGCGATCAGCTTGGAACCGGCCGTGCCGAAGCCATGACGCAGGGCCATGCGTTTGCCCTTGGCGATCATTTCCTCAAAGCTGCCGATATCCTTGGTGGTGACGGCATGAGCCCCCCACAACAGGGCAAGCTTGCGGGCGATCTTCTGCGATGGCGTGAGCACCAGCATCGGCGCAGCCGGGCGCTCGCGCGCCACTCGGCGGGCGGTGCTGCCCGAACCGGTGAAGACAATGACGCCCGAGATCGGCAGCGATTCCGCGATCGAGGCGCAGGCGTGTGCCAACGCATCGGCCGTGGTGCGATCGGGCAGGACATCGGCAAAGCTGACCTGCTGGCGATAGCCGGGATCGCGCTCCACTTGCCCGGCGATGCGATGCATGATCGTTACCGCCTCAACCGGCCAGGCGCCGCTGGCGGTTTCGGCCGAGAGCATGACCGCATCGGCCCCGTCGTAAACTGCGTTGGCCACGTCCGAGACTTCCGCACGGGTCGGGGCCGGACTTTCGATCATCGATTCGAGCATCTGCGTAGCAACGACCACCGGCTTGCCCGAGCGGCGGGTGGCAGCGACGATCCGCTTCTGGATAGGCGGCACTTCCTCGGGATTGAGCTCAACCCCCAGGTCGCCGCGCGCGACCATGATCCCGTCGGCCAGCTCGATGATTTCGTCGAGCCGGTCAATCGCGGCGGGCTTTTCGATCTTGGCCATCAGCGAAGTCGCCGATCCGCCTATCAGCTTGCGCGCTTCGGCCACGTCGTCGGGCCGCTGGACGAAGGACAGGGCGATCCAGTCTGCGCCCTGTTCCAGCGCGAAAGACAGATCGCGGCGGTCCTTTTCGGTGAGCGCAGGCACCGGCACCACGGCATCGGGCACGTTGACGCCCTTGCGGTCCATGATCGCCCCACCAACCTCGGCCGAGCAGAGGATCGCATCCTGGCTGGCCTCGATCACTTTTAGCCGCAGCTTGCCATCGTCGATCAGCAGCCGCTGGCCCTTCTTGAGTACGGCGAACAGTTCCGGATGCGGCAGGCAGACGCGGGTATCGTCGCCCAGTTCGGGATTGCGATCGAGCGTGAAGTGGCCCGAATGGCGGATCACTGCCTTGCCGCCCTTGAACTGGCCGACGCGGAGCTTGGGGCCCTGCAGGTCGCAGAGGATCGCGACCGGTCGGTGCAGGTCCTTCTCGACCGCGCGGATCGCGGCGATGGTCTGGGCGTGGGTCTCGTGATCGCCGTGGCTCATGTTGACGCGAAAGGCATCGGCCCCGGCGAGCAGCAACTTTTCGATCATTTCGGGGCTGCGGCTGGCCGGGCCCAAGGTTGCCACGATCTTGATCTTGCGGCCGCGTGGATCGAACTTCGCCATTGTTTGTCTTCCTCTGTCCAGCCTGCCTATGGCAAAGGCATGACGAAAGACCAAGGGTGTGCCCATGAGCTGTTCCGAAAATACGAATGCGAACCCCGCAGATCCCCTCGAAGCGCTGGATGATGCGGTTGCCGCGGCCGCTTTCCGCCGGCTGGTGCGACATTTGCGCCATCGCCACGATGCTCAGAATCTCGACCTGATGGTCCTGGCCGGTTTCTGCCGCAATTGCCTGGCTGACTGGATCCGCGATGCCGGTGCGCCGTTCGACAAGGAAGGCGCACGCGAAGTGATCCACGGGATGCCGACTGCCGAATGGAAGGAACGTTTCCACAGGGAAGCGGCTCCCGACCAGCTCGAAGCCATGGCCGAGAGCTTGAAGAAGAACGCTCCCGCCCCCTAAGAGCCGGTCAACCGATTCACCCTGTTACCGGAGCTTACCCCCCAATGGCCGAAACCACCGACGACCGCCTGCGCCTGCTGATCGAACGCGTGGAACGCCTGGAAGAGGAAAAGAAGGGCATCGCCGATGACATCCGCGATGTCTACGCCGAGGCCAAGGCCGTGGGCTATGACGCCAAGATCATGCGCCAGATTGTCCGCCTGCGGAAGATGAAGCCCGATGACCGCGCCGAGATGGAAGCGATCCTCGATACCTACAAGGCCGCGCTCGGCCTGGGGTAAGCGCTTGATCGGCGGGGCTGATCGCCTATCTCTGGTGCATCACCACCGGGAACAGGAGAGCCCCGCATGATCGTTACCACCACCCCCACGATCGAGGGCCGTCCGGTCCAAAAGTATCTTGGCGTCGTCACCGGCGAAGTGATCGTCGGGGCCAACATGTTCCGTGACCTGTTCGCCAGCATCCGCGATATCGTTGGCGGCCGGTCGGGCTCATACGAAGACGTGCTGGCGCGCGCCCGGATCCAGGCGCTGGACGAGATGAAGCAGTTTGCCGCTGGCATGGGCGGCAATGCCGTGGTCGGGGTCGATCTCGATTACGAAGTGCTCGGCGCCAATGGTTCGATGCTGATGGTCAGCGCCACCGGTACGGCCGCGGTTGTCTGATCGGAGCCGGTCGGCTAGGGGGCGGCTCAATTCCAAACCCTAGCTGACGGCGTATTCCATGGCAGGCCATTCCAAATTCAAGAACATCATGCACCGCAAGGGTGCACAGGATAAGAAGCGCGCCGCGCAGTTTTCCAAGCTGAGCCGCGAAATCACTGTCGCCGCCAAGATGGGCATGCCCGATCCGGATATGAATCCGCGCCTGCGCGCGGCGGTCAACGCCGCCAAGGCGCAGTCGATGCCCAAGGACAATATCCAGCGAGCAATCGACAAGGCGAGCCGCGGCGATGCCGAGAATTACGAAGAAATCCGCTATGAGGGCTATGGCCCGGGCGGCGTCGCGCTGATCGTCGAGGCGCTGACCGACAACCGCAACCGCACTGCTACCAACGTCCGCACCGCCTTCGCCAAGAATGGCGGCAACCTGGGTGCGTCGGGCGCGGTCAGCCACGGGTTCGAACGGCTGGGCCTGATCGAATACCCCGGCAGCGTTGGCGATGCCGACAAGGTGTTCGAAGCCGCGCTCGAAGCCGGGGCCGACGACGTTGAAAGCGATGATGACGCCCACGCGATCTGGGTCGCGGTGGAAAACCTCCACCCAGTTGCGCGCGAGCTGGAAAAGGTGCTGGGTGAGGCCGAGGGCGTGAAGCTTGCCTGGAAGCCCAACCTCAAGACCGAGGTCAGCGTCGATGATGCCGCAACCCTACTCAAGCTGATCGACGTCCTGGATGATGATGACGACGTTCAGACCGTCTGGGGCAATTACGAAATCCCCGACGCGGTGATGGAGCAGTTGGGCTGATCATCATCGGCCTCGATCCCTCCCTCAGCTGCACCGGCTGGGGGATCGTCGCGAAAAGCGGCAACCGGCTGAGCCACATTGCCAATGGTCAGGTAAAGACCGATCCCAAGGCCCCGCTGGCCGAGCGGCTGGTCGTGCTTGACCGTGAGCTGGCCGGCGTGATTGCCGAGTTCCGGCCCGAGACCGGCGCGGTGGAAGAGGTCTTCGTCAACCAGAACGGCCAGTCCACGCTCAAGCTCGGCCAGGCGCGGGGCGTCTGCCTGCTGGCCTTGGCGCGGGCCGGGCTGTCAGTTGCCGAATATGCGCCGACGCTGGTGAAGAAGGCCATTGTCGGCACCGGTGGGGCGGAAAAGGCGCAGGTCCAGGCGATGCTCAAGGTCCTGCTGCCCGGTGTCAAGCTGGCCGGGGCCGATGCCGCCGATGCGCTGGCCGTAGCCATCACCCACGCTCATTTGAACCGGGGCATCTGAACCGCAGCCAGCAATCGGGGGTTAAGGCGCGGGGTCGCAGCTTGCCACTTCGGCAGCAATCAGGAGCCACTCCATGCCCATGACCCGCACCTTTGCTCTCGCCGCTCTGTCGGGCCTCGCCCTTTCGGGCTGCACGGCCAGCCGCTACCAGATCTCCGACGCGCTGCAGCGCTATGGGATGAGCGAGAACCAGGCAAGCTGCGCCGCCGAATTCCTGCGCGGCAAGCTCAGCACCAACCAGGTCAGCCGCCTGACCAAGGCCGCCCGCTACTACAACCGCGATGGCCCACTGACCTTTGGCGATCTGGTCCGGGTGGCCGGCCAGGTCGACGATCGCGAAGTGCTGTTCCAGGTCGGCGCATCGGCGCTGGCCTGCCGGATTGCCGCCGACATTCCGTTGCCGCGCTTCTAGGCTTGTACCGGTAGCTCGCCGACTCTGGACCGGCCGATCCGGACTGGCATAACTATCGCCAGTTTACGGGGGGTGCCGATGCTTGGATTGAACTGGCTGGATAGCGGTCGAGACCTCAGTCAGTTGGGCCTGCGGCTGCTGACCGGTGCCTTCCTGATGCATGAAACGCTCGACAATATCGTCAGCGCGGCGCGGATGCAGGAATTCGTCGCCTTCATGACGCAGTTCGGCTTTCCCGCGCCGAACCTCATGGCGCCGCTGGGCGTCTGGGTGCAGATTATCAGCGGGGCGTTGCTCGCGCTGGGGCTGCTGACCCGCTGGGCCGGGCTGGCGATCGCAGCGACCTTTGTGGTGGCCGTGGTCATGGTCCATTGGGCCGAGCCGTTTCGCGGCTGGTGGCCGGCGATCGTGCTGGTGTTCATCGGCGCACACTTTGCGACGCATGGGCCGGGCCGCTTCAGCCTGGATCGGCGCCTCGCGGGTTAGTCCCCTGCCATCCACGCCCTGCACTTGCACCCCGCCGCAGGGCGGTGCATAGAACAAAGCATGATCGCCCGCCTCTCTGGCCTGCTTGACGATTTCGGTCCTGACTGGGCGGTTATCGACGTGAACGGCGTGGGCTACCTCGTCCATTGCAGCGCCCGCACGCTCGATGCCCTGGGCGTGCGCGGGGACCGGGTGACGGTCCATACCGAACTGCAGGTCTCTGAAAACGACATGCGCCTGATCGGCTTTGCCAGCGGGGGCGAGCGCGAATGGTTTCGCCTGCTCACCGGGATCCAGGGTGTGGGTAGCAAGATGGCGCTGGCGGTGCTCTCGGCGTTGACGGTCGACGAACTCCAGCGAGCCTGCGCCGGCGGCGATGCCGCGATGGTCGCGCGGGCGCAGGGCGTGGGGCCGAAACTGGCCAGCCGGATCGTCAACGAATTGAAGGACAAGGCGGGCGGCCTGCCCTCGGCTGCGGGTGCTGCAATTTCTGCCGCGCCGCGCGGGTCCGCCAGCCAGGATGCCGTCTCGGCGCTCCAGAACCTTGGTTTCAAACCCAATGTTGCGACTGAGGCGGTGGCGCGGGCGCTGGAGGAACTGGGCGAGGGGGCAGGGTTGAATGACCTAGTGCGGGTTGCGCTGAAGAGGGCGGCGGGGTGACCGACAACCCGCTCCTCTCCTCGACCCGCCAGGTTGAAGATGCCGACGCGGCCTTGCGCCCGAAGACGCTCGCTGAATTCGTCGGTCAGGCGGCGGCGAAGGATAACCTCAGGGTCTTCATCGAGAGCGCCAAGTCGCGCGGTGAGGCGATGGATCACGTGCTGTTCTTCGGCCCGCCGGGGTTGGGCAAGACCACGCTGGCGCAGATCGTCGCGCGCGAGCTGGGCGTTGGTTTTCGGGCCACCTCCGGTCCGGTGATCGCCAAGGCCGGCGACCTGGCGGCGCTGCTTACCAACCTGGAGGAAGGCGACGTCCTCTTCATCGACGAGATTCACCGCCTCAACCCGCAGGTTGAGGAGGTGCTCTATCCGGCGATGGAGGACCGCGCGCTCGATCTGATCATTGGCGAGGGGCCTTCGGCGCGCTCGGTGCGGATCGATCTGCCGCCGTTCACGCTGGTCGGGGCGACCACGCGCGCCGGGCTGCTGACCACGCCGCTGCGTGACCGGTTCGGCATTCCGGTGCGGCTCAATTTCTACACCGAGGGCGAACTGGAACGCGTGGTGACGCGCGGTGCGGGGCTGCTCAATATCGGGATCGAGCCGACCGGCGCGCGCGAGATTGCGCGGCGCTCACGCGGGACGCCGCGGATTGCCGGGCGGCTACTTCGCCGGGTACGCGACTTCGCCCATGTCGAGGGTCATGCCGCGATTACCCGCGATCAGGCCGATGCCGCGCTGACCCGGCTGGAGGTTGATAGCCTCGGCCTCGATGCCATGGACCGCCGCTACCTGACCATGATTGCGGAGCTCTACAATGGTGGCCCGGTCGGGGTCGAAACGCTGGCGGCGGGCCTGTCCGAGCCCCGCGATACGATCGAGGATGTGGTCGAGCCGTTCCTGATCCAGCTTGGCCTGATTGCCCGCACCGCACGCGGTCGCTGCCTTAATGCGCGGGGCTGGCAACACCTGGGTTTGGCGCCGCCGGCCAGCAACCAGGGCGGGCTGTTCGATTCTGCTGATTCGGCAGACAAATAGCTGGCGCGCAGGTCGCGCTGTTAGGGATTTTAGCTGCATTCGGTTTCAGATTGGGACAGGTGGCCGGGTGGCGGCACCGCCAATTGCCGATTCCCGGTGCGGGACGGCAGAAACAGGGTTAACGCGATTGTGGCTTAATCATTCGTATGCGTTTCTCTGCCTATAGGGGAATCTCGGCGATTTGATAGGCCGGCTTTTCATCCCCTGCTCAAGGCAAGAGAACGGAGTTTATGTCGGTACGGATGGCGCTTGTGAAATTGTCCGCGATTGCCGCGGGCGGCGCCGTTGTCGGGGGCGGGGCGGTCCATGTCGCCGAAGCCCCGGCGGCTCAGGTCCAGTACGTAAAGCATGCCAAGCCCAAAGTGATGAAGCGCAAGATCGCCCGCACCGCGCCGGCCTCGCGCCCGATGAAGAAGATCCGCCGCGTGGTGACCACGTCGATCACCTGTGCGGCCCCGGCTCAGCAGCACCTGGCGATGATGCCGATGCCGCTGCCGCCGCTTCCGCCGATGCCGACCCTGCAGGGCGGCGGCGGTGAAGTGACCGTGATCGGCGGTTCGGGCGGGTTCGGCTTTGGCGGTGGCTTCTTTGGCGGCTTCTTCGGCGGCGGCAGTGGCGGCGGCGGCAGTGTTGTCGTCTCGACCACTACTTCAGGCGGTTCGACCTCAACCTCCAGCTCTAGCGGAGGATCCTCGTCCTCGTCCTCTACCTCGGGCGGTAGCACTTCAAGCTCCACCGGCGGTCTGACCAGCACGACCACAACGGGCGGCATAACCTCAAGCTCGACTACATCCACCGGCGGTGTTTCAACTTCGACCGGCGGGGTCTCGACTTCGACTGGCGGGGTTTCAACCTCTTCGGGCAATGTCTCGACTAGTTCGGGCAACCAATCGTCGACCTCGACATCGTCTGGCAATGTTACCTCGACCAGCTCCTCGTCGGGCAACGTTTCGACCAGCACCTCAAGTTCAGGCAATGTTTCCAGCTCAACCTCGGGCAACGTTTCGACCAGCACTTCGAGCTCGGGCAATGTCTCCAGTTCCACCTCGGGCAATGTCTCAACCAGCACTTCAAGCTCAGGCAATGTCTCCAGTTCGACATCGGGCAATGTCTCAACCAGCACGTCGAGCTCAACTTCGGGCAATGTGACTTCGTCCGGTTCGACCAGTTCGTCGACCTCGTCGTCGTCCTCGACCAGCACCTCGTCTTCCTCGGGCAATACCACGTCGACCAGCACTACGTCGGGCGGCACCGAAGTGCCGGCCCCGCCAATGATCCTGCTGTTCGGCGCCGCAGTCGCTGCGCTGGTTGGCCGGCGGCGCCTGGCCAAGCAGACCGCCTGAGTTCAAACCCAGATCACAGGGAAAGGGCGGCCGTTGCGCCGCCCCTTGCTGTTCAGGCCGCCAGCGTCGTTCAGGCCGCCAGCTTGCGCAGTACGTAGTGCAGGATGCCGCCGTTCATGAAGTACTCGACCTCATTGGCGGTATCGATCCGGCAGAGCGCGGTGAAGGTGAACTGGCTGCCATCCTTGCGGGTGACTTCCACTGTCACTTCCTGGCGCGGCTTGAGTTCCGCCACGCCGCGGATGGTGTAGGTGCAATCGCCGTCGAGCCCCAGGGTCTCACGGGTATCGCCGCCCATGAACTGCAGCGGCAGCACACCCATCCCGACCAGGTTGGAGCGGTGGATCCGTTCAAAGCTTTCGACGATCACGGCGCGCACGCCGAGCAGGTTGGTACCCTTGGCCGCCCAGTCTCGGCTGGAGCCGGTGCCATATTCCTTGCCAGCTACGACCACCATCGGCGTGCCGTCGGCCTTGTGCTTCATCGCGGCATCGTAAACCGGCATGACTTCGCCGTTGTACTTGCTCATCCCGCCTTCGATGCCGGGGACCATTTCGTTCTTGATGCGGATGTTGGCAAAGGTGCCGCGCATCATGACTTCGTGGTGGCCGCGGCGCGCGCCGTAGGAGTTGAAGTCGGCCTTGGCGACCTGGTGCTCCATCAACCACTGGCCGGCCGGGCTATCAGCCTTGATGTTACCGGCGGGGCTGATGTGGTCAGTGGTGATCGAATCGCCCAGGATCAGTAGCGGCTTGGCTTCGATGATGTCCTGCACCGGGGCCGGGGTCATGCTCATGCCCTCGAAGTACGGCGGGTTGGCGACATAGGTCGACCCGGCGCGCCACGAGTAGGTGTCCGAACCGGTGACGTTGATCGCCTGCCAGTGCTCGTCGCCCTTGTAGACGTCGGCATAGCGGGCCTGGAACATCTCGCGCGTGACGCAGGCGTTCATGGTTTCGGCCACTTCGAGGTTGGTCGGCCAGATGTCCTTGAGGAACACGTCCTGCCCGTCCTTGCCGACGCCGATCGGGGTGGTGACGAAATCGTCGATCACCGTGCCCTTGAGCGCATAGGCCACCACCAGCGGCGGACTGGCGAGGAAGTTGGCGCGCACGTCGGGCGAGACGCGGCCTTCGAAGTTGCGGTTGCCCGAAATCACGGCGGCGGCGACCAGGCCGTTCTCGTTGATCGCCTTGCTGATCGGTTCGGCCAGCGGACCCGAGTTGCCGATGCAGGTGGTGCAGCCATAGCCGACCAGGTTGAAGCCAATGTTGTCGAGGTGGCTCTGCAGCCCGGCCTTGATCAGGTAGTCGGTGACGACCTGCGATCCCGGGGCGAGCGAGGTCTTGACCCAGGGCTTGGGCTTGAGGCCCAGCTCGTCAGCCTTCTTGGCGACGAGGCCAGCGGCGACCAGCACGCCCGGGTTCGAGGTGTTGGTGCACGAGGTGATCGCGGCGATCATCACGTCGCCATCGCCGATATCGAAGTCCTTGCCCTCGACCGGTACGCGGGTGTTGGCCTTCTTGTAGGTTTCGGCCATGTCCTTGGCGAAGACATCGTCGACCTCTTCCAGGTTGACGCGGTCCTGCGGGCGCTTCGGCCCAGCGAGCGAGGGGACGACGGTGCCCATGTCGAGTTCCAGCGTGCTGGAAAAGATCGGATCGGCAGCGGCCGGATCGATCCAGAAGCCCTGCTCCTTGGCATAGGCTTCAACCAGGGCAATCTGGCTTTCCTCGCGGCCCGTAAGGCGCAGGTAATCGAGCGTCTTGTCGTCGATCCCGAAGAAGCCGCAGGTCGCGCCATATTCCGGCGCCATGTTGGCGAGGGTCGCGCGGTCAGCGAGGCTGAGCGAGGCTAGGCCCGGGCCGTAGTACTCGACGAAGCGGCCGACCACGCCGTGCTTGCGCAGCAGGTTGGTGCAGGTCAGCACCAGGTCGGTCGCGGTCACGCCTTCGCGCAGGGCCCCGGTCAGCTTGAAGCCGACCACCTCGGGGATCAGCATCGAGACCGGCTGGCCGAGCATGGCGGCTTCGGCTTCGATCCCGCCGACGCCCCAGCCCAGCACACCCAGGCCGTTGATCATGGTGGTGTGGCTGTCGGTTCCGACGCAGGTGTCGGGATAGGCCACGGTCGCGCCGCTCTGGTCCTGGCTCGTCCAGACAGTCTGGGCGATGTTTTCCAGGTTCACCTGATGGCAGATGCCGGTGCCCGGCGGCACGGCGTAGAAGTTGTTGAGCGACTTGGAGCCCCACTTCAGGAAGTCATAGCGTTCCATGTTGCGGTGATATTCGATCTCGACGTTCTCCTGGAACGCCTTGGGATGGCCGAACTCGTCGACCATCACCGAGTGGTCGATCACCAGGTTGACCGGGACCAGCGGATTGATCTTGCTGGTATCGCCCCCCAGCTTGGCAATCGCATCGCGCATGGCGGCCAGGTCGACCACGCAGGGCACGCCGGTGAAATCCTGCAGCAGCACGCGGGCCGGGCGGTACTGGATTTCCTCGGTCGATTCCTTGGGGTTCTTCTGCCAGTCGATCACCGCCTTGACGTGATCGGTTGAGACGGTGAAGCCGCCGTCTTCAAAGCGGAGCAGGTTTTCCAGCAGGACCTTCATCGAAAAGGGCAGGCGGCTGACATCGCCCAGCTTGGCCGCGGCCTTCTTGAGCGAATAATAGGCATAGTCCTTGCCGCCGACGCTAAGCGTGCTGCGCGTCCCGAGCGTGTCCTGTCCGACCTGGGTCATCCCGCAAATACTCCTGTTGGTGGTGCCCGCCTGCGCGCACGCCCCTTTCGCGGGTGCAGCCGAGCCATATCGGCGCCGCCGATGCGCGGGTTTGCGCGGCGCGTCAAGTAGCTGGACCGGGATTCCGGGCCGGATCAGACTAAAGCGTGGTCTGTTCGGTGTGAGCCGGCGCCGCCTTGCGCGCGGCAATCCAGCAGCCGATCACGATCAGCACCACCCCGGCCAGCGTTTCGACCGTCACCGGCTCGGCGAAGACCAGCCAGCCGAGCAGTGCCGCCCAGATAAAGGCCGTGTACTCGATTGGTAGCAGTACCTGCGCTTCGGCGCGGGCATAGGCCCAGCTCAGCAGCATCAGCGAGACAGCGGCAAGGGCGGCGCCAGTGGCGATTTCGCCCAGCACGGGCAGGCTGGGCACCACGGCCAGCCACGGTGCGGCCAAGGCCAGGAACAGGCCGGCAAAGCCCATCTGGAACAGCGCCACTTCCTGCGGGCTGGCGAGCTGGGCCTGCTTGCGTTGGAAGATCAGGTTGAAGGCATAGAGCACGGCCGAGAGCAGCACCGCGCCGATCCCCCATATCGCGTCCTCGCTCAGCGCCTCGCGCCCCAGCCGCCCGGCGCCGATCACCAGCACGCCGGCAAAGCCGAGCAGCGAGGCGATCACAGCGCCACGGGCGATCTTTTCGCCCAGCATCACGGCAGCAAGGTAGAGCGCGATCAGCGGCGCGATGAAGGATAGGGCGATCGCCTCGGCCAGCGGCAAGCGGATCAGGCCCCAGAAGAAGCTGGTGGCCAGGCCCGCACTGATCAGGCCGCGCAGGGCATGGAGCCGCAGCGCCGGTTGATCCGGCCAGCGTCCACCCGTCGCCCGCCACAGCGGCAGCATCAGCAGCACGCCGAAGCCCGAGCGGAACAGCATGGCGTTATAGGCGCCGACCTGCAGGCTGGCGCTCTTCATCACGGCGTCCATCACGCTGAACAGCGCGATCCCGCTGGCGGCAACCAGGAAGGGCAGGACAGGATGATGGCGATGCTGGCCCGGCGGCACGGTAATCTCTCCCCTTGATTTGCCGGGTAGGGGAGGCAGGCAGGGGTGGCAAGCTGCGGCTGGTTTTTTTGCAGGAGGCCTGTAACCTTTGGGCCGCGACCGCCGAAAAGGGACCTGATGGACCAGCATCTTCCGCCCGCCGATGACCGGCCGCAGCCGCATGGCGGCGATCTGGTGCGGCGCCATGCCCTGGCGACCCGGCTGTGGCACTGGACCAACGCGCTGTGCATCCTGGTCATGCTGATGAGCGGACTGATGATCCTCAACGCCCATCCGCGGCTCTATTGGGGCCATTACGGATCGGATCATGACCATGCCTGGCTGGTGCTGGCGGCGATGGAAGATATCGCCTTTCCCGGCTGGATGACGATCCCGTCAGATTACAGCCTCGCCGATGCGCGGCTGTGGCACTTTGCCTTTGCCTGGCTGCTGGTGCTGGCCTTCACCGGCTACCTGATCTGGGGGCTGCTACGCGGGCACATCGCGCGCCGGCTGCACATTACCCGGGCCGAATGGAGCCCGCGCCACATCCTGCATGACATTGGCGAGCATGCCCGGCTGCGATTCCCCATCGGGGCGGCGGCGCTGAATTACAACGTGCTGCAGAAGCTGGCCTATGGCGGGGTGCTGTTCGTGCTGATCCCGGCCATCATCCTGTCGGGCCTGGCCATGTCACCGGCGCTCGATGCGGCCTGGCCGTGGCTGGTCGACCTGTTCGGCGGGCGGCAGTCGGCGCGCTCGGTCCACTTCCTGGCGGCAGGCGGCCTGGTGCTGTTCTTCTTCGCGCACATCATCATGGTGGTGCTGGCCGGCCCGATCAACGAGGTGCGCTCGATGCTGACCGGCTGGTATCGCTTGCCGCGGGCGAAGGGGGATGAGGCATGATCCTGACCCGGCGCAAGGCGCTTCAGGTCGGCGCGGCGGGGGCGGGCGGCCTGTTGCTGTCCGGCTGCGATGCGCTCAACGACAGCCAGACTTTCAAGGATGGCCTGGCCGGTGTCGGCCGGCTCCATGAACTGACCCAACGCGCGATCATTGGCGACAGCCTGGCGCGCGAGTTTACCGAGGCCGACATGTCCCCCGTGTTCAAGGCCAATGGCAGCCTGCGGGTGCCCGATCCAGCCTATCGCGCTCTATTGGCCGGAGGCTTTAACCATTGGGCCCTGCGGGTTGACGGGCTGGTGCACCGCCCGCTCGCCCTGCCGCTGAGCGCGCTCCAGGTCATGCCCCAGCGCACCCAGATTACCCGGCATGACTGCGTCGAGGGCTGGAGCGCGATCGGCAAGTGGCAGGGGCCGCAGCTTGGCGCGATCCTCAGTGCTGCCGGGCTGATGCCGGGTGCGCGCTATGTCGTGTTCCACTGCGCCGACAAGTTGGAAGGCAAGCCATTTTACGAGTCGATTGACCTGGTCGAGGCTTCCCACCCCCAGACCATCCTGGCCTGGCGGATGAACGATGCCCCGCTGACCGAACCGCACGGCGCCCCGATCCGGCTGCGGGTCGAACGGCAATTGGGCTACAAGCAGGCCAAGTACATCATGCGGATCGAACTGCGCGAAAGTCTGGCCGGGCTATACGGAGGCAAGGGCGGGTTCTGGGAAGACAATCGCGGCTACCAATGGTGGGCCGGGATCTAGGACCCCGGCCAGCCCATCACATGATCCGGCGAATCGCTTCGCCTGAATAGAGCCACAGCTCCGCACCCTCGCGCTTCACCCCGCCCATCGCCTTGTTGAAGGCTGCCATATGCGCGCTTTGGCCGTGCGCGGCGAGGGCTTCGGCCGTTTCCCAGCGTTCGGCAATGCGGATCAGGTCGGGATCGTTGATGTCGCGGGAAAAGGCATAGGTCAGGCAGCCCTCTTCCTTCACCGTTTCGGCGACCATGGTGCGCGCGGCATCGGCCACCTTGTCGAACTCGCCCGTTGCCAGCTTCAGCCAGCCCTCAATGATCAGCATCTCCGTCTCCAATTTTTTTGCAGTTTTCGCGAACTTTTCTCGATCTTCGACCCGTATCAGGCCCGGCACGGACTGCCGCTTGCGCGTTGTTACCGCAAGATTCGAGGCATAGAAATCCTCGTCCTGATCAGAGCCCCCACCCCGTCTGAAATCAGGAGATACGTACAATGAGAAAATTTGCCCTCATGGCTGGGGGGCTTGGCCCTTGCCTGCAGTTCGAATGCCAGCGCGGCGCTTGTCGTCCTCGTAGGTGGCGATGCCGCCGGCACTTTCCGGAACACTTCGGTAACCTGCACCCCCGCTCCGGCGCCGTGCAGCTTTTCCGATTCCACAACGTTCGTTACGCCCAGTAACTACACGACACTCAGCCCCACGATTTCATCGATCCTGGGCGGGAACAACCTTACCACCAACATCGATTTCACCTCGGTGATGATCAACGGGTTGGAATTTGCGATCGGATCCACCGGTTCGGTTGAGTTCCGCTATCTCGCGGATTTGCTGCTTGGGCCGGGGAAGCTGAACACCCTGGCGATCACCGGTACAACCGGCGGTGACGCATCCTACAGCGGAACGCTATCCTTTTCCGGTGCTGGTGGCGGTGTTCCCGAGCCTTCGACCTGGCTGATGATGATCTTGGGCGTCGGATTCGTTGGCATGGCTCTGCGCCGCCGCCAGCGGGTGCAGGTGTCCTGCCGCTAAAGCTTGCGGATAACGACGGCGGAAAGCCCCGACTTTAGGATCGGGGCTTTTTGTTCCCGCGGCTTGGCGATATTTCTTTCTCCCGACGAAACTGTCCCATTTCAGGATGGGCCTGGAATTCCAGTGTTCTGACCTGATTAACGTGTTGGCAACCACTCCGATTCGGGTTAGCTAACGGAATACGAGATTCAATTGGTATTTCGGTTCAGGAGAAGCGCGATGAAGAAGTATCTGCTTGCTGCGACTGGGGCTCTGGCCCTGTCCTTCAGTGCCAACGCCAATGCGGCGCTGGTTGTCACCATGACCGGCCCGACGTCCGGCACTTTTGCGAGCAGCCCGATACCGTGCCTCTCAACGGCGCTTCCCTGCACGTTCAACGACGTTGCTAACTTTATTACTCCGGCTGGCATGCAGCTGGTCAGTGCGTCGATTACTTCGACCCGCACCAGCCAGGCGACCGACATCAATTTCTCGTCGGTTACGTTGAACGGGATTAACTTCGTGATCGGCAGCACTGGCGCGACCGAGTTCCGCTTCCTCAACAACCTGGGGATTGCTCCCGGCGGCAACAATGTCCTGGCTGTCAGCGGCCAGTCTTGGGGTGAAGGCGGTTATTCGGGCGTGCTCTCGTTCGCCGCTGTGCCTGAGCCCTCGACCTGGCTCATGATGATCCTGGGTGTCGGCATTGCTGGTGCTGCGCTGCGTCGCCGTCGCCAGACCGTCAAGGTCAGCTACGCCTGATCATACCCGATCAGACACACTGAACCGCAGAAAGCCCCGGCAATGCCGGGGCTTTTTGTTTGCCCTCCTGATTAGCGTCCCTGAACTGGATTGTCCCAAACCGGGAACCGTCTGCAAACGTCCTGCTCTCTAGGCCGGATGGCCTATTGCTCCTCGCCGCCGTATTGGCTTCACGTGTAAATCCTAAGACGAATCAGGCGATTGAGAGATCAGGATCCACGATGAAGCAGTTTCTGCTCCTTGCTGCCATGGCCACCTTTGCAGCCCCAAGCCACGCCGCGCTGGTTTCTTCAGGCATTGCCTGCAAGGCAACCGACGTATCGCCTTCGGCCTCAGCCTGCCGCGGCTGGTACAAGGGCAACCTGCTGGATTGGGGCAAGACTGGCCCCAAGAATAGCCAGTCATACAAGGACCAGCTTGATGCCATGCAGGCGCTGGCCAGCCTGGGCTTCAGCTGGAACGGCATGACGATCGTGCAAAACCTTGGATCTATCTCAAACACCGGCGGCACGATCGATTTCACCGGGTTCATGTCTGGACGCACCGTAATCGGCATCCACCGTGGCAACGCCGGGGACAGGAGCGGAAGCAGCACAGCTTTCTTCCTCTGGAACAACCTGAAGCCGACCGACAAGATCACGCTCAATTTGGGCGGCTTGTCAGGGTCGAACCTCTATCTTACCACCTTTTCGCAAGTGCCTGAGCCTGGGACCTGGCTGCTCATGATTGCGGGCGTCGGGATCATTGGCTGGCAGCTGCGGCGGCGCCAACAGACTGTTCGGCTCGCCTATTCCTGAGGGCGCGGCACGGACGGCACGGGGCGCTCTGACCTGTCAGTCGGAGCGTTCTTCACTGCCCTGCCATATCGCACCAGCTTGACCGCCGACCGCGCCAGGGCTCGGCCAGGCCTTCATTGACGAGCTGCGTGCCAAGGCTTGCGCCGCGCCGCGCCACTACGGCCAGACGTCGGCCATAGCGGTCACGGCTGCGGGCATCGTCCACCAGCTCGACCGGGCCGGCGTTCAGCAGTGCGAGCAGCCGCAGCTTGGCCGCTTCCCCGCGCTGGCGTTCGCTCGGGCACTCGGCCTGGGCGGTTTCCGGTGCATTGATGTCGGCCATGCGTACCTTCTCGCCAGCCAACCAGAAGGTGTCGCCATCGACCACGCAGGTCTGGCGCGGGGCGGCTCCGCAGAGCGTGAAGAGCGCGGCGGCGGAGAGGACAAGCGCGGCCATGGCCCGCTGCTTGCTGCTCTCACCGCTTTCCCGCTATCCGGACAAACCCTTGGTTTCGCTCGAATCCGGAGCGATTAGCAGCTCAGGAAAGGGCCTTATAGACTGAGGAACAGACCGGCCAGCGCTGCGCTCATCAGGTTGGACAGGCTGCCCGCAACCAGCGCCTTGATCCCCAGCCGGGCGATAACCGGGCGCTGTTCAGGCGCCAGGCCGCCGGTAACCGCCATCTGGATCGCGATCGAGCTGAAGTTGGCAAAGCCGCAGAGCGCGAAGGTGACGACCGCTACGGTCCGTTCCGACAATCCCTGAACCTGGCCCAGGTCGATGAAGGCGACGAATTCGTTGAGCACCACTTTGGTGCCGAAAAAGCCGCCGGCGCGCAGCGCTTCGGCCCAGTCGGGCCCGGCCAGCAGCCAGAACACTGGTGCGAAGATGTAGCCCAGGATCAACTGGAACGAGAGGTCGGGTTGGCCGAACCAGCCGCCAATCCCGCCCAGGATACCGTTGGCGAGTGCCACCAGCGCCACGAAGGCCAGCACCATCGCGCCGACCGCAACCGCCAGCTTGACCCCGGTTTGCGCGCCCTGTGCGGCGGCCATGATGATGTTGGCCGGCGGCTCCTCCTCAAGGCCGGCCACCTTGATCTCGTCCGGCTCGACGATCTTCTCACCCTTCGGATCAGGCATGATGATCTTGGCCATCAGGATCCCGCCCGGGGCCGACATAAAGGCCGCAGCGACGAGGTAATCGATCCGGATGCCCATGCTGGCATAGGCCGCCAGGATCGTGCCTGCGACCCCGGCCATGCCGACTGTCATCAGGCAGAACAGCTGGCTGGGGGTAAGGGCGGAAAGATAGGGCCGGATCACCAGCGGACTTTCCGACTGTCCGACGAAGATATTGGACGCCGCGCCCAGGCTTTCGACCTTGGAAATCCCCGTAACCTTCTCCAGCCCGCCGCCGATCCACTTGATCACCAGCTGCATGATGCCGAGGTAATAGAGGATCGAGATCAGCGCGGCGAAGAAGATGATCACCGGCAGCGCGGCAATGGCAAAGCTGTTGCCGCCGATTTCGGGCTTGGCCAGTGGGCCGAACAGGAAATCGATTCCCGCCTGGGCATAGCCGAGCAGGTTCTTCACCCCGTGCGCCGCCCCCTGCAGTGCGGCATTGCCCCAGGGCACATAGAGCACCAGCGCGGCGAGGCCCGCTTGCAGCGCAAAGGCCGCGCCCACCACACGCAGCCGGATCGCCTTGCGATCGGTCGAAAGCAGCCAGGCCACTGCCAGGATCAGCACGATCCCGATCAGGCTGTTGACGATCAACATGGTACTGGCGCTCCCCCGGTGAATTCCGCGCCAAGTGGTAACGCCCCGGGACCGCCGCGCCTAGCCGTAATCGCCGGGCCTTCCACAAGCGCGGGAAGGTCGCTAAGCCGTGGCAATGCAGACAGTTTCGATCCCGCGCTCGCTCTTCGTCCTCGCCATCCTTTATGGCGGCATGGTTCCGCTGGGGGGCTTCCTCGGCGCCAAGCAGGCCTCGCTGGGCCCACTGGCAGTTGAGGCGGGGATCTTTCCCTTCCTGACCCTGGTCGCGCTGTCCTCGGCCATTGCCGAACTGCACGGACGCGATGTTGCCAACCGGCTGGTGCGTTACGGCTTCGTGCCGCTGATCGTGGCGATCGGCTGGACTTTCCTGGTCGTGCGCCTGCCGACTGATCCGGGGATGTACGAGCCAGCCAAGGAAGCCTTCCCGATCATCATGAGCCAGGGCGCCCGGATGATGGCGGCCGGAATCATCGCCTATGGTGTCTCGGTCACGCTCAACATCTGGCTGTTTGACAAGCTGCGCAATGCCGTGGGCAAGTTCGCCGCGCTGCGCGGGTTCATCGCCGCGGCACTTTCGCAGATCGTCGATACGGTGATCTTCATTGGCATCAGTTTCTATGGCGTGCGTCCGATCATGGACCTGATGATCGGCCAGGCGATCGCCAAGGTGGTGCTCTCGGCCGTGCTGGTACCGCTGATCGTGGTGCTGGCGGTGCGGATCGGGCGGCGGCTTGATGCCCCGTCACAATGACAGGGCCGGGTGAAAACGCTTCAAATCCACGGCCAGCAGGGTAAAGGCGCGGGGATGACCCAGTCCCATGACCCCCTGATGCTCGCCAAGGCCGAAACGCTGGTAGAGGCGCTGCCTTATCTGCAGCGCTATGCCGGGCGTACTTTCGTGGTGAAGTACGGCGGCCACGCAATGGGCGATCCCGAACTGGCGCGCGACTTTGCCGAGGACGTGGTGCTGCTCAAGGCGGTCGGGATCAATCCGGTTGTCGTCCACGGCGGCGGCCCGCAGATCGGCGCGATGCTCAAGAAGCTGGGCGTTGAAAGCAAGTTCATCGATGGCCTGCGGGTGACCGACAAGGCCACCGCCGAAGTGGCCGAAATGGTCCTTTCCGGCGCGATCAACAAGGAACTGGTCGGGTGGATTGCCGGGGCCGGCGGCAAGGCGCTGGGCATTTCGGGCAAGGATGGCGGGCTGGTTATCGCCACCAAGGTTCAGCGGACCACCAAGGACCCGGAAAGCAATATCGAGCAGGCGATCGACCTGGGCTTCGTGGGCGAACCGACCTCGGTCGATGTCACCCTGATCGAAACGGCCAGCGCGGCGGGCATGATCCCGGTGATCGCGCCGATCGCGCCGGGGGTGGACGGTGAGACCTACAACATCAATGCCGATACCATGGCCGGGGCAATCGCTGCGGCCCTGGGTGCGGCGCGGCTGTTCCTGCTGACCGACGTGGCCGGCGTGCTCGACAAGCAGGGCAACCTGCTGACCGACCTGACCCCGGCGGATATCAGCAAGCTGCAGGAAGACGGCACGATCAGCGGCGGGATGATCCCCAAGCTGGAAACCTGCATCCACGCGGTCGAGGCCGGGTGCGAGGCGGCGGTCGTGCTCGATGGCCGGGTGCCGCATGCCATGCTGATCGAAGTGTTCACTGCGCGCGGGGCTGGTACCCTGATCCGCCGCTAAAGGCCCTTACCCTCTCCCAAGGACCCAATCGATGATCAACGAAGTGCTCATCCCGATCCTGGAACTGTTCGCCAACCTGATCATCACTGTGGTGATCGTGCAGTTCGTGCTGGGGCTGCTGATCAGCTTCAACGTGGTCAGCTTTCACAACCAGTTCGTGTCCGCGCTGTGGACCGCGCTCAATGCAATTCTCGATCCGATCCTGGCCCCGATCAAACGGCGGTTGCCCAACACCGGCGGGATCGACTTTTCGCCGATCGTGTTGATCCTGTTGATCAACGTGGCCTTGATTATCCTCTCCTATGTCGGGCGTCAGGTTGGATGAGCCAGGCTGCGGTGATTGATGGCAAGGCTTTCGCAGCGGACCTGCGCGCGCGCGTCGGCGTCGCTGCCGCTGCCTTCGAGGCCAAGGCCGGGCGCAAGGCGGGCCTGGCCGTGGTGCTGGTTGGTGAAGACCCGGCCAGCCAGGTCTATGTCCGCAACAAGGGCAAGCAGACGGTCGAAGCCGGGATGGCCAGCTTCGAGCACAAGCTGCCCGCCGATACCACCCAGGCCGATCTGATCGCGCTGGTCGAGCGGCTCAATGCCGATCCGGCGGTCGATGGCATCCTGGTCCAGTTGCCGCTGCCAAAGCACCTGGATGAACAGGCCGTGGTTGAGCGGATCAGCCCGAACAAGGATGTCGATGGCCTGACGCCCACCAGCACCGGGCGCCTCGCGCTGGGTCTGCCGGGGCTGGTGCCCTGCACCCCGCTCGGCTGCCTGATGCTGCTCAAGGACAGATTGGGGAGCCTTTCGGGCAAGGAAGCCGTGGTGATCGGGCGCTCGATCCTGGTCGGCAAGCCGATGGCTCAGCTGCTGCTGGCCGAAAGCTGCACCGTCACCATCGCCCACAGCCGCACGCAGAACCTGCCCGACGTGGTGCGCCGCGCCGATATCGTCGTGGCCGCGGTCGGCCGGCCGGAAATGGTCAAGGCTGACTGGATCAAACCCGGCGCCACTGTGATCGACGTGGGCATCAACCGGGTCCCCGCAGCCGAGGAAGGCAAGACGCGCCTAGTCGGCGATGTCGACTATGCCGGGGCCAGCAGCGTTGCTGGGGCGATCACGCCGGTGCCGGGCGGGGTCGGCCCGATGACCATTGCCGTGCTGCTACGCAACACCCTGGTTGCCGCGCACCGCAATGCAGGGGTGGCGCTGGAGGACCAAGCGCTTTAGGCTGCTGCCCATGAAGCGTTTCCTCATCGCCGCCACCCTGTCACTTACCCTCGCTGCCTGCGCCTCGGCCCCGCGTGGACCGCGCTTTGGCAAGATTGAGCCCGTCGCCAATCCCAGCGCGGTGATCGCCGCCGAACTGGCCTTTGCCCGCCTGGCGCAGGACAAGGGGCAGTGGGCCGCCTTCCGCGCAACCGCGGCGGACGGGGCGGAAATGTTCGTGCCTGGCCGCGTCAAGGCGGCCGATTGGCTGAAGGGCCGGGCCGAGCCGGCTGTGGCGGTCAAGTGGCAGCCGCACGCCGTCTGGTCGAGCTGCGATGGCTCTTACGCGGTCACCCGCGGCGGCTGGGAGAGTTCCAATGCCAGCGGCAGCTTTGCGACGATCTGGCAGCGCCAGAAGAATGGCGACCTGAAATGGATCGCCGACATGAGCCTGACCACGGGCGGCGCCTCCGCCGCGCCCGAAATGATCGCGGCGCGCGTGGCCGAATGCAAGGTGCGCCCGCCCGCTCCGCCCGTGCTGGTGGTAACCGACACCGACTGGCAGACCGGCACTTCGCGTGACGGTACGCTGCACTGGGGCACGGGCGTGACCACGCTGGGCGGCCGCACGATCAAGGTCTCGTTGTGGAACGGCACGAAGTTCGAAACGGTGCTGGATCAGACCGTGCCTGCCTCAGGGGCTCCGCGCTAAACCATGCTCGAGCTGTTTCTCTCCGCCTTCATCGCTCTGTTCGTGGTGATCGATCCGCCGGGCTGCGCGCCGATCTATGCCGGACTGACCAGCGGCGCGAGCCGCGCCCAGGCGCGGGCCATGGCGCTGCGGGCCTGCTTCATCGCCACGATCATCCTGCTGATCTTCGCCGTATTCGGTGAGGACCTGCTCGGCGCGCTGCATATCGAGCTCGATTCCTTCAGGATCGCCGGCGGGATCATGCTGTTCCTGATCGCGCTCGACATGGTCTTCGAAAAGCGCACCCAGCGGCGCGAGGAGCGGGCGGAAAAGGTCAAGGCCACGCCCGAGATCGAGGATGTTTCGGTCTTCCCGATGGCTATGCCGATGATCGCCGGTCCCGGCTCGATCGCCACGATCATGCTGCTGACCGCGCGGGCCAAGGGGACCGATGAAACGCTGGTCGTGCTGGGCGCGCTGGGTGCGGTCATGCTGCTCACCCTGCTGGCGCTGGTCGCTGCCGGGCCCTTGATGAAGCTGCTTGGCGCGCGGGTCGAGGCGGTGATTACTCGCCTGCTCGGCGTGCTGCTGGCGGCGCTCGCGGCGCAGTACGTGATCGACGGGCTGAAGGCGACGCTGGCCTGAGCCAGCCTATTGCAGGGTAACCCGCCCCTCGTCGCTATCGCGGCGGCCAAAGAACTGCATCAACTGGACCAGCAGCTCGCAGCGGGTCGAAAGGTTGGGCGCTTCTAGCAAGGCCTGCTTGGCTGCGGCATCGAACGGGGCGATCTGGCTGACCCCGTCGATGAGTGAGGTATCGTCAAGCGAAGTCACAGCATCCCAGTCGATCAGATAGCCCTGGACCTCGGCAAAGCGCCGCGCCTCGCGCTCAAAGCTGGCGCGTTCGATCGGGGCGAGTGTCTGGTGCGGAGGGTCTTCCAGCAGTTCGGCCTCGACCTGGCGGAAGGGGGTGATCACATCCAGTTCGCGCAGGATCCGGAAACGCGCTTCGCCTTCGAGGACCACGTTGAAGCGCCCGTCCTCCAGCGCCTCGACATCGGCGATCTTGCCGACGCAGCCGATGCTGAACAGCGGTGCACCTTCCTCTTGCCGTTGCGGCTGGATCATGCCGATCCGCCGGTTGCGGGCCAGGGCATCGGTGATCATCGCGCGGTAGCGCGGTTCGAAGATGTGCAGCGGCAGTTGCAGCCCGGGATAGAGCACGGCGCCAGTCAGCGGGAAGATCGACAGGCGCATGGGCTGGGTCAACCGAACAGGACCAGCGAAAGCTTGCGCCGGGTCGCAGTGACCCAGGGGTCTTCCAGGCCGACCGCCTCGAAGATCTGCAGCAGCTTGGCCCGGGCGGCGCCCTCGTTCCATTCGCGATCGGCAGCAATCATGGATAGCAAAGTCTCGGCAGCCGCATCGCGTTCCCCGGCCGCGAAAGCAGCGGTTGCATAGGCGAGCTGGCCCTCGGGATTGTCAGGCGTGGCCGCAGCGCGGAGTGCCGCCAGCTCGTCATCCTCGGGCCGGTCCTTGGCCAGCTCAAGCGCGGCGCGGGCGCGGGCAATGTCGGCGTCCTTGGCCAGCGATTCGGGCAGCTCGGCCAGCACGGCCTCTGCCTCTGCGATATGCCCAGCCGTCACCAGGGCGCGCAGCAGGCCGCCTTGGGCCGCGCCATTGTCCGGCGCCATTTCCGCGATCTGCATGAAGATGCCTGCTGCCCGCTCGGCATCGCCGGTTGCCAGCACATCCTCACCCATCGCCAGCAGCGGCGCGATGTCCTGCGCCGGGGCGGCACCGCCCGGCTGCACCGGCAACTTGGCAAGCAATTGGTCGAGGATGCCCTTCAGCTGCGACTCGCTGCGGGCGTTGGTCAGGTCCGCCACCGGCTGGCCCTGGAACATAGCATAGACCGTGGGGATCGAGCGTACCTGGAACTGCGCGGCGATGAACTGCTCCTCGTCGACATTGACCTTGGCCAGGACCACGCCCTTGTCGGCATATTCGGCCGAGACCTTTTCCAGCACCGGGGTCAGCGCCTTGCACGGACCGCACCATTCCGCCCAGAAATCCAGGATCACCAGGTTGGTCATCGACGGTTCGACCACGTCCTTGCGGAACCGATCGACCGCCTTCTGCTCGTCGAGGCTGAGGCCCATGCTTGCCAAGGGAGAACTCCAGGTGGATTTGCGCTTGCTCCCCAATGTGGGCCTTCACGGCCATTTGTGAAGTCACAAAGCGCCGCAAACCGATTCTGCACATTTTCCGTGTCACCCGCCCGATTTTCTGCTTGGCAAGCCCACAGGCCGATGCTAACCGCGCGCCTCTCCCCGGCCCCTGCCGCACCGGCAAAGGGCTTTGGACGTTCAGAGCGGGCGTAGCTCAGGGGTAGAGCACAACCTTGCCAAGGTTGGGGTCGAGGGTTCGAATCCCTTCGCCCGCTCCAGAACCGACTATCCCAAATCGCTGTTTCGCAAGCGCTGGTCAGCAGGACTCGGGTGCTGCTAGGCTGTGCCGATGACCGGCCTGCTCTTCGCCTTGCTCGCCACCCTGCTCGTCGGGGTCGGCGCGCGCGATCAGGTGTTGGTGGCGCAGCTGGCTGAACGGCAGGGCGCGCGGCACAGCTTGCTGTTGGTGGCGATCGCCAGCGGCATGGCGGCAGCTGGGCTGGCGGCCTGGGGCGGGGCGCAGGTGGCCGGGCTGATGGCTGGGCCGGCGCGGCTGTTCCTGGTGGCACTGGCGCTTGGACTGGCGGGGCTTGAACTGATTGTCCTGCGCCCGCGCGCTGCGCCGGCCGAGCCGACCCATTCGCTCGGCGCGTTCGGGATCGTGATCTTCGCCATGCAACTGACCGATGCGGCGCGCTTTCTGGTCTTCGCGCTGGCAGCACTGACGCGGGCGCCGCTGACGACCGGGCTGGGCGGGGCCGTGGGGGCGGCGCTGGTGGTCGGGGCCGGGTGGATGCTGCTGGGACGGGCCTCGTGGCTGGGGCAGTTGCGGCGCGGACTGGGTGTGGCCTTGCTGCTCCTGGCCCTTGGTCTGGGCGCGCGGGCCATGGGCGTCATATAATCTCCTAATCCGATCACAATCTCTAATTTAACCGGTTTAGACGATTACTGGCTCTGCGGTAGAAACCCCTCATTCCAACCGAGGGGAACCGCCAATGACCCGTACTGACAATTCTCACGCCGCGCTGGTCGCCAGTCTCAATGCCCTGCTGGCCGATTGCTTCGCGCTCTATCTCAAGACCAAGAGTTTCCACTGGCACGTCGCCGGGCCGCAGTTCCGCGACCTGCACCTGTTGTTCGACGAGCAGGCGACCGAAATCTTTGCGCTGACCGACCTGATCGCCGAGCGTGTCCGCAAGAATGGTGCCGATACGCTGACCTCGATCGGCGCGATCGGCCGGCCGACCCGCATCGCCGACCAGGATGCGACGACGCAAGGCGCCGCAGCGATGACCGCCGAGCTCAAGGCCGATAACGAAGCCCTGATCGCGGCGCTGCGCGAGACCAAGGCTGCAGCTGGCGCGGCGGGTGACAACGCCACCGACGGCGCGATAGACGACTGGACCGACCAGGCCGAGCAGCGCGTCTGGTTCCTGGGCCAGTTGCTCAAATAATCACTCGCCGCAGGGGACAGCGATGCTATGCGCTTGCAGCATGATCGCCCCGCGCATTGTTCCTGCCGCCACTGACAGCCAGATTGCCGACTGGCTGTTCGATCGCCTCTCTACCGCGCTGGCTGCCAGCGCCGGCCCGATCGCCATTACTGTGCCGGGCGGATCGACACCGTTCCCGATCCTGGCCGAACTGGCGCAGCGACCGCTCGACTGGGGCCGGATCGCGGTCTGGCCGGGCGATGACCGGATCGTGCCGGAGGACCATCCGGCCAGCAATGTCGGCCGGATCCGAGCGCTGCTGGAGCCGGTAGGGGCTAGAGTCGTTGCGTTGACCGAACACGGGGTGCCGCCGCATTTCGCCGTCGCCTGGCTCGGCATGGGCGGGGACGGGCATATCGCCAGCCTGTTTCAGAACACTGACCCTCAGGCGGATGATCCGCTGACGCTGCGCCGCCTGACCCCCGATCCGTTACCGCCCGAGGCGCCCTTCGATCGGCTGAGCCTGACCATCCCGGCGCTACTCAATTCCGATCAGGTGATCTTCGTGATCCGCGGCGCGGACAAGGTTGCGCTGTTCGAGGCGGCCGTGCGCGGCGAGCATGACCTACCGGTCGCCCGGCTGCTCAAGGCGGCACGTCAGCCGGTGACATGCTTCGCCTGATCCCCCGCCCGCTGCACCGGGTGCTGCTGGTCCAGGCGCACCGGGTGCGGCTGGTCTGGTGGCGGATCAGGAAGCCGTTGCTGCTTGGCTGCCGGGTCCTGGCCTTTGATGGCGAGGGACGGATCCTGCTGGTGCGTCACTCCTATGGCAGCGGGCGCTGGATGCTGCCCGGTGGCGGGATCGACCGCGGCGAGGAGCCCCTGCTGGCGGCCTTGCGCGAACTGGCGGAAGAGATCGCCTGCGCTTTGGAAGACCCGCGCGAGCTGGCCGTGATCGAGGAGCCGCTGGCCGGCACGGTCAACCGCGTCCACGTCATTACCGGCCGGGTGCGCGGCGTGCCGCAGGGCGACGGGCGCGAGATCGTGGCCGCTGAATTCTTTGCGCCGGATGCCCTGCCGCCGAACCTGGCGCAGCAGCTGGAGCGAAACCTGGCGGACTGGATCAGAACAGCGAAAGCTGGCTCGCCGACCTGACTGGCGGGGGCGCTTCCGGTTCGTCCTCGACCAGTTGCGACAACGTCAGGCCCATCAGCCGCACCGGCTGGGGCAATGGCAGCAGTTCATCGAGCAAGGCGTGGCCGATCTCGGCAAATTCATTCTGATCCCGGACTGGCTGGGAGAGCGAGCGGGCCCGCGTGAGGCCAGTAAAGTCCTTGAGCTTGAGCTTGAGGGTCACGGTCCGCCCTTCGGCCCTGCTGCGCTCGATCCGGTCCCAGGTCAGGCCGACGATCCGCTCCAGCTGTTCGCGCAGCGCCGCGCCGGAAGAGATATCGTGATCGAAGGTCCGCTCGGTCCCGACCGACTTGCGCGCCCGGTCAGCCTTGACCCGGCGCAGATCGATCCCGCGCGCGGCGCGGTAGAGGTAGTCGGCCTGGCTGCCGAAATGTTCGCGCAGGAAGTGGATGTCCTTGGCGGCCAGGTCAGCGCCGGCTTCGATCCCCAGCTGCTTCATCTTGTCCGCCCCGCGCGGGCCGATGCCGTGGAACCGGCGGACCGGCATGGCCGCGACAAAGGCCGCGCCTTCGCCCGGGCGCACCACACAGATCCCGTCGGGCTTGTTCTGGTCGCTCGCCAGCTTGGCGATGAACTTGTTGTAGGACACGCCGGCGCTGGCGGTCAGGCCGGTCTCGGCCTTGATCTTTGCCCGGATCAGCTCGGCAATTCGGGTGGCGGAGCCGATCCCCTTCACGTCGGCCGTCACGTCGAGATAGGCCTCATCGAGCGAGAGTGGTTCGACCAGCGGGGTGAAGCTGCGGAAGATCTCGCGGATCTGGTGCGAGATCGCGGTATAGACTGGAAAGCGCGGCCGCACGAAGATCAGCTGCGGGCAGAGGCGCTTGGCCGTGACCGAGGGCATGGCCGAACGGCAGCCGAACTTGCGCGCTTCATAGGAACAGGTGGTCAGCACGCCGCGCGGGCCATCGCCCCCTACCGCGACCGGAAGCCCGCGCAGCGACGGATCATCGCGCTGTTCGACGCTGGCATAGAAGGCATCCATGTCGACATGGATGATCTTGCGCAGCCCCTGGCCGGGGACATCGTCAAAATCGGATTCGTCGGCAGGATCAGCCATGCCGCCAGACTTACCCATGCGAATTCAGTCTGGCCAGCACGGGCGGAACAGGCCAAGGGCTTCAGCCATGCCATCAGTGAGTCCTCCTGGCCCCGGTGCAAAGCTGGGTGAGCGCGAATTTGTCGCGCTGATGGCCATGATCATGGCGCTGCAGGCGCTGTGCATCGATTCGATGCTGCCGGCGCTGGGGATCATGGCCGAGGATCTGGGCGTAAGCGATCCCAACCAGCGCCAGCTGATTGTCGGGGTCTATCTGATTGCCGCCGGGATCGGTGCACTGTTTCCCGGTGCCCTGGCCGATCGCTATGGCCGCCGCCCGGTGCTGTTCGCCAGCCTGGCAGCCTATGTCGCGCTGACGGTCGCCTGCGCATTGGTGACAGACTTTACCGCCTTGCTGGTGCTGCGCGCCGCCCAGGCGATCACCAGCGCGGGCCTGTCCGTGCTGCCCAACGCGATCATCCGCGATCGCTTCTCGGGCGACCGGATGGCGCGGGCGCAATCGACCGTGGCGGTGATCTTCATGATCGTGCCGATGGCCGCGCCCAGTTTTGGCCAGGCGGTGCTGGCCGTGGCGAGTTGGCGCTGGATCTTCGGCGGCATGGCCCTGCTTGGGGTGATGGTCTGGATCTGGGCCTGGATCCGCCTGCCCGAAACGCTCAATCCCGAATATCGCCAGGCCATCGCCCCGCGGGCGATTGCGCGCAACATGTGGACGGCGGCCAGCAACCGCGCCTCGATGGGCTATGTCATCGGCGCCGCGCTGCTCGTCTCCGGGCTGTTCGGCTATATCAACTCGGCCCAGCAGCTTGTGGCCGAGCATTTCGGCGCCGGGACCGCCTTCCCGTTGATCTTCGCGTTGATGGCGGGCGGCATGGCGGTGGCCAACTTCTTCAACTCGCGGATTGTGGAGCGGTTCGGCGCGCGGCGTGTCTCGCATACCGCGCTGCTGGCGTTTATTTGCGTCAGCGCCCTGCAGGTCTGGATGGCGCATCTGCCGCACCAGACGCTGTGGCAGTTCGTACCGGTCATGAGCCTCAACATGTGTCTGATGGGCTTCCTGGGCGCCAACTTTGGCTCGATCGCCTTGCAGCCCTTTGCCCGGATTGCCGGGGCGGCGAGTTCGTTCCAGATGTTCGTGCGGATGGCCGTGGCGGCCAGTCTGGGTGCAGTGATCGGCCAGGCCTATGATGGCACGGCCCAGCCGCTCGCCTGGTCGCTGCTGGCAGGCGGGATCGCGGCGCTGGGGCTGGTGCTCTATAGCGAGCAGGGCCGCCTGTTCCGCCGCCTGACGCCGCCCGGCGTGGTGCGGCCGGTCTCCGGCCCGGATGTGAGGTAAGCGCAGATGCAGTTTGACCTGGCAGTGATCGGTGGCGGCGTGAACGGGGCGGGGATCGCCCGTGACGCAGCGGGCCGGGGCGCGAAGGTGCTGCTGCTGGAGGCCGGTGACCTGGCGCAGGGCACTTCATCGGCCTCGACCAAGCTGGTCCACGGCGGGCTGCGCTATCTCGAGCATTACGAGTATGCCCTGGTGCGCGAGAGCCTGACCGAGCGTGAGGCGCTGTGGGCCATTGCCCCGCACATCATCCACCCGCTGCGCTTCGTCCTGCCGCATGTGCAGGGCCTGCGCCCGCGCTGGCTGCTGCGGCTTGGGCTGTTCCTTTATGACCACATCGGCGGGCGCAAGCACCTGCCGGCCACCCGCTCGATCGACCTCCACCGCCACCCGGCCGGCGCGCCGCTGAAGGCAGAGTTCGGCCCGGCTTTCGAATACTCGGACGGCTGGGTCGATGATGCGCGGCTGGTGGTGCTCAATGCGCTCGACGCGGTAGCGCATGGCGCAGAAGTCCGCCCGCGCACGCCGCTGACCGCTGCGCGCCGGATCGACGGCGGGTGGGAGCTGGAAACCCCGGCGGGCACGTTTACTGCCAGCGCGCTCATCAATGCTGCCGGGCCGGCCGTGCTGCAGGTCGATGGCCTGCTCGGCGAAGCGCCGGAGTACGGGATGCGGCTGGTGCGCGGCTCGCACATCGTGGTGCGCAAGCTGTTCGATCATCCTTACGCCTACTTCTTCCAGCTTGCCGATGGCCGGATCTTCTTCGCGATCCCCTATGAGCGTGATTTCACCCTGATCGGCACGACCGATCGCGATCACGCGGCGGGTCAGCCGATCGTCGCCAGTGAAGAAGAGATTGCCTACCTCTGCGAAGGCGCCAGCGGCTATTTCAAGACGCCGATCACCCCGGCCGACGTGGTCTGGACCTATTCCGGCGTCCGGCCGCTGGTCGATGACGGGTCCGGCAAGCCCGAATCGGCCACGCGCGGCTACCGGCTTGACCTCTCCGACAAGGACGCCGGTGCCCCGCTGCTGAGCGTCTATGGCGGCAAGATCACCACCTATCGCCACCTCGCCGAGGAAGTGGTTGACCTGATGGCCGGGCGCTTGCCCGCTCTCTCCGGCAAGGCCTGGACCCGGTCGCAGCCGCTCCCGGGCGGCGAATTCCCGCTCGACGGGCTCGAACCGCTCAAGGCCGCGCTAACCGCACGCTATCCGTTCCTTGATGCCGGCACGGTTGACCGGATCGCCCGCGCCTATGGCACCCGGGCCGAGCGCTGGCTGAACGGCGCCGAGGGCTGGCAAGCCCTGGGCAAGAGCTTCGGTGCGGGGCTGACTGCCGCCGAAGTTGATTTCCTGCGCAACGAGGAATGGGCCGCCAGCGCCGAGGACATCCTCTGGCGCCGCACCAAGCTGGGCCTGCGGCTGAGTGCGGCAGAGCAGAAGGCGCTGTCCGACTACCTCGCCGGCTGATCGGCTCCCAAACGCCGCCAGGCCAGTTGGGCAAATTCGCACAGCAGCGGCCGGGTATCGCGCGGGTCGATGATGTCCTCGACATTGAACCGCTCGGCGCTGCGAAAGGGTGAGGTGACCTTGGCCAGCCGGGCGCGGATTGCTTCGAGCTCGGCGGCGGGATCGGCGGAAGCCTCGATCTCGCTCTTGTAGGCCACTTCAAGCCCGCCGGCGATTGGCAGGCTGCCCCAGTCGCCCGATGGCCAGCAATAGCGGTACTGGTAAGTGTCGGCGTTCGACATCGCGCTGCCAGCAATGCCATAGGCGCGGCGCATCACGATCGAGGCCAGCGGGACAGTCGCCTTGTAGATCGCGTTCATCGCCTGGACGCCATAACGGATCGTCCCCGCGACTTCGGCCTCGCGCCCGATCATGAAGCCGGGATTGTCGACCAGGTGAACGATCGGCATTCGGAACAGGTCGGCCAATTTGACGAAGCGTTCCACCTTCTCGCTGGTCTTGGCGTCCCATGACCCGCCGAGGAAGCTGGGATCGCTCGCCAGGACCATCACCGGCCAGCCATCCAGCCGGGCCAGCGCGGTGATTGCGGCGCGGCCCCACAAGCGTCCGATCTCGAACACGGTGCCGGAATCGAACACCATGTCCATCGCCCGGCGCATCGAATAGACTTCCTTGTCGCCGCGCGGGACAAGCGACAGCAGCGCTTCCTCGCGGCGGTCCGCCGGGTCGCCGCTCTCAATCCGGCGGGCGGGCTGGCCGACATATTCGGGCATAAAGGACAGGAAATGCCGGGCGCGGGCAAAGGCTTCGGCTTCGCTCGCCACCTCGTCATCGACCACGCCGTTGCGGGTGTGGATTGCAGAGCCGCCGAGCGCCTCCTTGGCTTCCTCGTGGTTGGCTGATCCGCCGTCTTTCCAGGCCGTGCCCATCGCATCGACCACGGCGGGACCGGCGGCGAAAATCTGGCTGAGGCCGCGCACCATCACCGAATAGTGGCTCGCCGCAATCCGCGCTGCGCCCAGTCCCGCAGTCGGCCCCAAGGCCAGCGCGACCACCGGCACGGTATCGAGGTTCTTCACCACCTCGCCCCACATGTGGACGGCGGGGATATAGGTCGCGCCGATCATCTCCAGCGTCTTGACCGAACCGCCGCCGCCGGTGCCGTCGATCATTCGCACGATGGGGAGCTTAAGCTCGTGCGCCATCTTCTCGGCCTGCTCCATCTTGCGGCCGATCCCCGCATCCGCCGCGCCGCCGCGAATGGTGAAATCGTCTGCTGTGGCGACGACCGGGCGGCCATTGATGGTTGCTTTGCCGAACAGGAACGGGGCAGGGAGCACGCCGGTGAGGTTGCCCTCGGCATCGTAGCTGCCCTTGCCGGCGATCTTGCCGATCTCGCGGAAGGAGCCGGGATCAACCAGCGCTGCCAGCCGCGCCCGGGCATCCAGCTTGCCCCGCCCATGCTGCCGCGCGACCTTGTCCGGCCCGCCCATTTGTTCGGCGAGCGCCTCGCGGGCGCGCAGTTCCTCGAGTTCCTTGGCCCAGCTCACTCGGCCGCCTCGATCCGCGCCAGCAGCGCCTCGACCTGCACCTGTGCGCCGGGAGTGGCGGCAAGTTCCGCGACCACGCCATCGAACGGCGCGACCAAGGTGTGTTCCATCTTCATGGCTTCCAGCGTCAGCAGCTTCTGGCCCTTGGTCACTGCCTGGCCCTGGCTAACCTCGACTGCGATCACCTTGCCCGGCATGGGGGAGAGGATATCGCCGTCGTGGGCTGAGTGGTGGGCGCCGCCGCCGACCCGCTCAAGCGTAAAGCGCCGGGCAAAACCGGCGCTGAAGGTCAGCACCTCGTTGGCCGGCTCATCGGCCTCGACTTCTTCGAGCGCGACGATGTGCAGGTTGCCGCTGTCGTCAGCCAGCCGCGCCTCGGCGCGCGGCGCAGCGTTGGCCCGGAAGCCGAGCGCGGCCGACCACGGGCCGGAACCCGGGCTGGCAGCCAGCAGAGCAGCGGCTTCGGCCAGCTCATCGGCCTCCGGTTTGGGCGGATGGACCAGCGAATCGAGATCGCGCCCGATCAGCCCCGTATCGACATCGCCGCATTGGAAATCGGGATGCTCAAGCAGCAGGCCCAGGAAGCCGGCATTGGTCCGCACCGGCCAGACCTCGGTTTCATCGACGCCGGTCAGCAAGGTCTCGATGGCCGCCGCGCGCGAGGTGCCATGGGCGATCAGCTTGGCGATCATCGGGTCGTAGAAAGGCGAGACTGCGCCGCCTTCCTCAACCCCGGTATCAATCCGCAGGTGTTCGCCAAAGCGCAAGTGTTCCAGCGGGCCGATCGCCGGGAGGAAGCCCTTGGCTGGGTCCTCGGCATAGAGCCGCGCTTCCATCGCCCAGCCGTTGATGCTGAGCTCATCCTGCTTCAGCGGCAGCGGTTCGCCGCTTGCCACGCGGAGCTGCCATTCGACCAGATCGACGCCGGTGATTTCTTCCGTGACCGGGTGTTCCACCTGCAGCCGGGTATTCATTTCCATGAACCAGATCCGGTCGGCACGCAGGCCTTCCGAGGCATCGGCGATGAATTCGATCGTGCCGGCGCCGATATAGTCCACCGCCTTGGCCGCGCGCACGGCGGCGGCGCAGAGCTCGGCGCGGGTTGCCTCGTCCATGCCGGGGGCGGGGGCTTCCTCGATCACCTTCTGGTGGCGGCGCTGGAGGCTGCAATCACGCTCGAACAGGTGGACGACATTGCCGTGGCTGTCGCCGAACACCTGGACCTCGATATGGCGCGGGCGCTGGATGTATTTCTCGATCAGGACATGGGCATTGCCGAAGCTGGCCGCTGCCTCGCGCTGGCATGAGGCGAGGGCATCGGTGAAGTCCGCTGCGCTCTCCACCAGCCGCATCCCCTTGCCGCCGCCACCCGCCACGGCCTTGATCAGCACCGGATAGCCGATTTCGGCGGCCTGCTCAGCCAGGAAGGCCGGGTCCTGATTCTCACCCATATAGCCGGGCGTTACTGGCACGCCCGCCGCCTGCATCAGCGCCTTGGCGGCATCCTTCAGGCCCATCGCCTCGATCGAAGCGGGCTTGGGGCCGACCCAGACCAGCCCGGCATCGAGCACCGCCTGCGCGAACTCGGCGTTCTCCGACAGGAAGCCGTAACCCGGGTGAATCGCCTCGGCGCCGGTGGCCTTGGCGGCGGCGATAATCTTCTCCCCCACCAGGTAGGATTCGCGGGCCGGGCTGGGGCCGATGTGCACCGCCTCGTCCGCCTGGCGCACATGCAGCGCCTTGGCATCGGCATCGGAATAGACCGCAATCGTCCGAATCCCGAGGCTGCGGGCAGTGCGGATGATACGGCAGGCAATCTCGCCGCGATTGGCAATCAGCAGGGACTTGATCATCGCCCATCGCTAGGACGAGTGGCCGCGCGCTGCAATGGCTCTTGCGCAAGCCCCCCGCCGACACTAGAGCGGCGCGCGAACCCTCTAGCCATATTTCCCACGGGGCACGATTGATGGACGACCGTTTCAATACCATTGCCGGTTGGACGCTGTTTTCGGGCGTTGTCGCGCTTGGTCTCGCATCGCTGAGCAGCCACTATTTCCGCGCGACCAAGGAAAACCGCCCCGAGAAGATGGGCTATGAAATCCAAGGCGTGGTTCAGGAAGGCGAAGGCGGGGCCGCGGCCGTGCCGCTTGAAACCCTGCTGGCCAGTGCCGATGCGGCCAAGGGCGAAGCCACCTTCAAGAAGTGTGCCTCGTGCCACACCGTCAACTCGGGCGGCGCCAACGGCATTGGCCCGAACCTCTACGCCGTGATGGGCGAAGGCGTGGCCCAGGGCCGCGGTGGATTTGCCTTCTCCGATGCGCTGAAGACGCATGGCGGCAAGTGGGACTGGGCGACGATGGATGCCTGGCTCAAGAACCCCAAGGCTTTCGCTCCGGGCACCAAGATGAGCTTCGCCGGGATCGGTGACGCGGCTGAGCGTGCCAATCTGCTGGTTTACATGAATGCCCAGGGCTCGAATCTGCCGCTGCCCGCCGCTCCGGCTGCCCCGGCCGCCGATGCTGCCGCTGCGCCGGCGGAAGGCGTTGCTGCGGCCCCGGCCGAAGGCGCTGCCGCGGCTCCGGCTGCGGAACCGGCCAAGAAGTAAGCTTAGCCCGCAAGGGTGGGAAAAGAGGGCGGCGGTCGCAGGACCTGCCGCCCTTCTTCGTTTCAGCCCTTGAAGCCCTGAGCAATGACGTACCACTCGGACGAATCCTTGCGGCTTGCCGGCGGCTTGGCGTGCTTGACGGCGGTGAAGTGGCGCTTGAGCAAGGCCAGCAACTCGGTATCCGTGCCGCCGGCCAGGACCTTGGCGACAAAGGCGCCGCCGGGTGCCAGGTTCTCGATCGCGAAATGCGCCGCCGTCTCGACCAGGCCCATGGTGCGCAGGTGATCGGTTGCCTTGTGACCGACCGTGTTGGCGGCCATGTCGGAAATCACGAGATCCGGCGTGCCGCCCAGCGCCTCGACCAGCAGGCCGGGCGCGGCATCGTCCATGAAGTCCATCTGGAACAAGGTGACGCCGTCGAGGGGTTCGGTTTCCAGCAGGTCGATGCCGACGACCGCAGCCTTCGGCGCCTGCTTGCGCACGACCTGGCTCCATCCGCCTGGTGCGACGCCCAGGTCAACCACGCGCTTGGCGTTCTTCAGCAGGGCATATTTCTGGTCGAGCTCGATTAGCTTGAAGGCCGCGCGGCTGCGCCAGCCAGCGTCCTTCGCGGCCTTGACGTAGGGATCGTTGAGCTGGCGGGTCAGCCAGCGGGTCGAGCTGGCAGTCCGGCCCTTGCCGGTCTTGAGCCGTTCACCGGCAGGGCGGCCGGAACGGCTCATCGGGTTGATCCTTCACGTTTGCTGCGCCGCATGGCGGCGCGGGTCCGTTCGGCCATGCCTTCGGAAGCCATCAGGCTGCGCAGGATGCCCTCGCGGATGCCCCGATCGGCTACGCCCAGCCGATCAGCCGGCCAGAGATCGAGTATGGTCTCAAGGATCGCGCAGCCAGCCACCACCAGGTCGGCCCGCTCGCGCCCGATGCAGGCCAGTTCGCGCCGGGCCGGGATCGGCATGGCGGAGAGACGCTCGGAAATGCTGCGCATCGCTTCGGCCGGGACAATCAGGCCGTCAACTGCGCGGCGATCGTATTGCGGCAGTTCCAGGTGCAGGCTGGCCAGCGTCGTCACCGTGCCGCTGGTGCCGAGCAGGCGCAGCGGCCGGGTGCGGTCGTGCTGTTCGATGGTCGGGACCAGTCGGTCGGCGAAGGGCGCCAGGCTCTCGCGCACCCGGCGGCGCATGTCGGCATAGCGCGCGGCCCGGCCATCGGCGCCCGCTGGTTCGATCCCGCAAGTCTCGGTTAGCGAGACCACGCCCCAGGGCACGCTCATCCAGTCGACGATGCGCGGCAGCGGGGCATCGCCCTGTTCGACCAGTACCAGTTCGGTTGAGCCACCGCCGATATCGAAGATGATCGCCGGGCCATCGCCCTGCTCCAGCAGGATGTGGCAGCCGAGGACCGCCAGCCGTGCCTCCTCCTTGGCGCTGATGATATCGAGCGCGATGCCGGTTTCGCGGCGGACGCGCTCAATAAACTCGGGGCCGTTCTCGGCGCGGCGGCAAGCCTCGGTGGCGACCGAGCGGGCCAGGTGGACGCGGCGGCGCTTCAGCTTGTCGGCGCAGACCTGCAGCGCTCCCAGCGCCCGGTCCATTGCCGCATCGCTGAGCCGGCCCGATCCGGCCAGCCCTTCGCCCAGCCGGACGACGCGGCTGAAGGCATCGACTACCACAAAGTTCTCACCCTGCGGGCGCGCGATCAGCAGCCGGCAGTTGTTGGTGCCCAGGTCAATCGCGGCAAAGCTCTGGCGCTGGTAGGGAATGGACTCGCGCCCGCTTCCCTGCGGGTCGATTCGTCCGGGTTGGCCGTCCGGCCGGCGGGCTGGCATAGCGGGGGCGGATTCGGAAAGGCTGGGCGCACCGCGCTGGTCCTGTCCGGGTTCAAACCCCTGTCCTGCCTCCTCGCGCCGGGCCGGCGGAGAATTTTCCGCCATGACAATCACACTCTTATCATTATCCCGCCGGTTGGGCGGGTACCTGACACCATGCTAGCTGCCCCCCGCCGCAAGGGCAAGTCCAGCGGCTTGACGCGGGCGCGAGGTCCGCCTAGAGGACCGCCCTCGTTGCCCGATCCTCTAATGGTAAGAGAGCGGACTCTGACTCCGTCAATCAAGGTTCGAATCCTTGTCGGGCATCCAAACCTTCGCTGATCTGAGCGGCCCGTACTCGGCAACCGAGTGGCGGGCCGAACTGTTTTTGGGGCTTGGCAAGTCTCTCGACCCAAAGGAAAAGACCTGATGACCGAACCGACCGAAAAGCGCCTCAACCGCCGCCGCTTCTACAAGGCCGAGCAGGAGGCCTCTTTCGTCGAATCGCACGTCGCGGCCACTCCGCAGACGCGCAGCCCGGCCTACAAGCTGGCCTTCCGCGACACGGATTTCCTGCTCCGCGAGGAGCTGCGCCCGGTTCGCTTCCAACTTGAACTGCTGAAATGCGAGATGATGCTGGACGAGGCGCGGATCGGCTCAACGCTGGTCTGCTATGGCTCGGCCCGGATTCCCTCGCCGGAAGATGCCGAGGAAGCGCTCAAGGCGGCTACCACGCCCGAACGCAAGGCCGTGGTCGAACGGCTGGTCGCCAAGTCGAAGTATTATGACGAAGCGCGCAAGCTGGGCCGGATCGCCAGCGAATGCGGTATCGTCGAAAAGGGTATGCGCCAGTTCGTGGTCTGCTCGGGCGGCGGGCCGTCGATCATGGAAGCGGCCAACCGCGGCGCAGTTGACGTTGGGGCCGATACCATCGGGCTCAACATCGTCCTGCCGCATGAGCAGGCGCCCAACCAATATGTCACGCCGGAACTGGCCTTCCAGTTCCACTACTTCGCGCTGCGCAAGATGCACTTCCTGCTGCGCGCACGAGCCGTGGCCGTATTCCCGGGTGGATTCGGTACGCTGGACGAGTTCATGGAGCTGCTGACCTTGATCCAGACCGGCAAGATGAAGCCGATCCCGATCCTGCTGTTCGGCGCGGAATTCTGGAATAAGGTGATCAACTTCGAGGCTCTGGCCGAGGAAGGCGTGATCAATCACGAAGACCTGAACCTGTTCCACTGGGTGGAAACGGCCGAGGACGCCTGGGCCAAGATCGCCGAGTTCTACGAGCTCGACTGAACCGCCTGATGGCCCAGCGGGCCGCTGCCTGAGCCATAGCCGGGGGCGGCCACCAGCGCGGCGCGGACGAAGGCGCGGGCCTGCTCGATCGCTGCGACCAGGTCGAGCCCAGCGCCAAGGCCGGTGGCGATGGCGCTCGAGAGGGTGCAGCCGGTGCCGTGGGTGTGGCGGGTCATGATGCGCGGGGCCGACCAGACCTGTGGCGGCTGGCCCGGCATGACCAGCACGTCCTCAACCGTCGGCCCTTCGGCGTCGCCACCCTTGGCGAGATAGGCGATGCCGCGCGCTGCCATGCCGTCCGGCCCACCCAGGGCCTCAAGTTCCGGTACGTTGGGCGTAGTCAGGGTGGCAAGCCGCATCAACCGCTCAAACCCGGCGATTGTCGCTGCATCGGCCAGGACCGAGCCGCTGGTGGCGATCATCACCGGATCGAAAACCACCGGCACATCCAGCGCCTCCAGCCGCGCCGCTACCACGGCGGCGATTTCGGGCGATCCCAGCATCCCGATCTTGACCGCATCGACGCCCACGTCGCTGACACAGGCGTCGATCTGGGCCGCGACCATTGCGGGGGAAAGCGCCTCGACCATGGTCACGCCCAGCGTGTTCTGCGCCGTCACCGCAGTGATCGCGGTCATGGCATAGCCGCCCAGCATCGTAATGGTCTTGATGTCAGCCTGGATCCCCGCGCCGCCCGATGAATCGGAGCCGGCGATGGAGAGGATGCGGGGGGGCTTCACCCCTTGAACTTCCGCTCGGTCGAGGGCGGATACTTGGCCTGCAGTGGTTTGGCCCGGGTCGGCCGGTCCATCAGCTCGCCGCCGCAATTGGGGCAGCGTTCGTCAAGGCCATCGGCGCATTCGGTGCAGAAGGTGCATTCGAAGCTGCAGATGAAGGCGCCGGGCAGTTCGGCCGGCAGGTCCGCGCCGCACTTCTCGCAATCGGGGCGCATCTCAAGCATTGGCAGCTTCCTTCACTGCATCACAAATCGCATCGACGACCTGATTGACCTCGGCCGCATCGTCGCCTTCGGCCATGACCCGGATCACCGGTTCGGTGCCGGAGGGGCGGATCACCAGGCGGCCGCGGCCGGATAGCTGGGCCTCGGCCTCGGCGATCACGGCCTTGACGCGGGCATCGTCCAGGGGCTTGCCGCTGGCAAAGCGCACGTTCTTGAGCAATTGCGGCACCGGATCGAACAGGTGCATCAGCTCGCTGGCCCGCTTGCCGCTCTTCACCAGCGCGGCGAGGACCTGCAGCGCCGCGATCGTGCCATCGCCGGTGGTAGCGTGATCGAGCATGATCATGTGGCCCGACTGTTCGCCGCCAACGTTGTACCCGCCGGCCTTCATCGCCTCGAGCACATAGCGGTCGCCGACCTTGGCGCGGACCAGGCTGAGGCCATTGCCGCCGAGAAAGCGCTCCAGCCCCAGATTGGACATGACTGTCGCCACGACCCCGCCGCCGCGCAGTTCCCCGCGTGCGTCCAGCTGGCTGCCGATCAGCGCCATGATCTGGTCACCATCGACGGTCTGACCCTTTTCATCGACCACGATCAGCCGGTCGGCATCGCCATCCAATGCAATACCGATGTCCGCCCCGCTGGCGACGACGCTTTCCTTGACCAGTTCGAGGTGAGTCGAGCCGCACTTGTCGTTGATGTTGGTGCCGTTGGGCGAAACGCCGACCGCGACCACTTCCGCGCCGAGTTCCCAGATCGCCGAGGGCGCGACCTGGTAAGCTGCGCCATTGGCGCAATCGACCACGATCTTCATCCCATCGAGGCGGATATCGTCGGGCAGCGAGGCCTTGACTGCGTGGATATAGCGGCCGCGCGCGTCATCGATCCGGCGGGCCCGGCCGATCTGCGGTGAGGCGGCCAGGGGCAGGTCCTGCGCCAGCATGGCTTCGATCGCGGCCTCATCAGCATCGGACAGCTTGAACCCGTCCGGCCCGAACAGCTTGATGCCGTTGTCCTCGTAAGGGTTGTGGCTGGCCGAGATCATCACGCCGACATCGGCCCTCAGCTCGCGCGTCAGCAGGGCCACCGCCGGGGTCGGCATCGGCCCCAGCAGGATCACGTCCATGCCGACACTGGTAAAGCCCGCGACCAGCGCGTTTTCCAGCATATAGCCGGACAGTCGCGTGTCCTTGCCAATCACCACCCGGTGCTTGTGCGTGCCGCGCAGGAAACGGGTACCCGCCGCCTGGCCAACCTTCATCGCCGTTGCCGCAGTCATCACGCCGGCATTGGTGCGCCCGCGGATCCCGTCCGTACCGAAATAGTTGCGTCCCATCACTTACCCTGTAGCACGCTAGACCTTGAAGAAATGCTATGTCGCGCGGCAAAGGCATTGTCACGCAGACATTAACCAGGCGGGGAGCCACCAATGCAGCAACAGACTGGATCAAGCGGCTTTCCGGAGATCAGGGTTCCCGCGCTGCTGACCTTCCTGGCGCTGATCCTGGGTTTCGTGATTGGCACGGCCTTCCGTGGTCAGGCCGGGTTCGCGCCGGTCCAGGGCATTGCCGAGGAAGTGGGCAGCCTGTGGCTCAAGCTGCTGCAGCTGACGATCCTGCCGCTGGTCATCGGGCTGGTTGTGACCGGCATTTCCCAGACCCTGGCCGCGGCGGGGGGCGGACGGCTGGCCCGGCGCGCGGTGCTGATGTTCGTGGCGGTGCTGCTGTTCGCGGGCACCATGTCGGCCATTCTGGTGCCGGTGCTGCTTGGCTTGTTCCCAATCCCTGACGCAGCGGCCGCAGCGCTGAGCGGTGGCGGGGCGACCGATCCAGGCAAGGTTCCGGGTTTTGCCGAAATCCTTGAAGCCATGGTGCCGAGCAACATCTTCTCCGCTGCGGCCAATGGGGCGATGCTGCCAGTGGTGATCTTCGCCGCGCTGTTTGCGCTGGCCTGCACTCGCATCGCCGAAGCGCCGCGCCGCTCGCTGCTGACCTTCTTTGAAGGGCTGGCGATGGCGATGATGGTGATTGTCGGCTGGGTGCTGATGCTGGCCCCGATCGGCGTGCTGGGCCTCGCGATCTCGCTGGGGGCCAAGACCGGAGCCGACGCGATCGGCGGGCTGGCGCACTATATCGTGATCGTCAGCGCGGCCGGGCTGGTCGTACTGCTGGCTTCGGTGGCCATCGCCCTTGTGATCGGTCGCCGCCCGCTGGGCGGCTTCGCCAAGGCGATGCTGCCGGTCTATGCCGTGGCCATCTCGACGCAGTCCTCGCTCGCCAGCCTGCCGGCCATGCTGGCCGCCTCGCGCAAACTGGGGGTGCGTGAGGCGACTGCCGATTTCGTCCTGCCGCTGGCCGTGGCGATCTTTCGCGGGACCAGCCCGGCGATGAACATGGGGGTGGCGATCTATGCCGCCTACCTTACCGGTACGCCGCTATCGCCCTGGGCGCTGGGGGCCGGGGTGCTGGTGGCCTTCCTGGTTTCATTGAGCTCGGTCTCGCTGCCTGGCACGCTCAGCTTCGTGGTCTCGGTCGGCCCGATCGCCATGGCCATGGGCGTGCCGATCGAGCCGCTGGCCCTGCTGGTCGCCGTGGAGATGCTGCCCGATATCATGCGCACCCTGGGCAATGTCACCGCTGACGTTGCAGTAACGACGGCGGTCGACAAGCGGGGCGAGGCGGAGGCCTAAAGCCCCTTCGCGTAAACCAGGTATTCCTTGTTGACCTTGGCGTCAATCGCCTCGGCGATCGCGTTCATGCCCTGGTTGTCGTCCAGCACCCAGCCGATCTCGCCGCGCTTACCGCCGTAGCGGGTGGCGGCGGCGTGGCGGATCGTCTCGATCATCATGAAGGCCAGCTGGCTGGCCATGCGGGTCGATTGCAGCCGCTTGACCACGCCCATCAGCGGTACGCGCATATCGGCCGGCTTGGTCCGGAGCATCCATAGCCCCAGCTTGATCCAGCCTAGCAGTGACGGCTTGCCATTGCGGCGCACTGCCTTGAGCTGGATCTGGTTGGCATCGGGCAGGGTGATCATGAAGGCGACGGGCTCGCCATCGTATTCGGCGATCCGCACCAGGTCGGGCTTGACCAGCGGCTTCATCTTCTTGGCGGTATAGGCGATCTCGGTGGGAGTGAAGGGGACGAAGCCCCAATTGTCCGACCAGGCATCGTTGAGGATCGTGCAGATGATCTCCACCTCGCGGTCGAAGTTCTTGAGGTTGACGTCACGGATGCGGATCCGTGCGTTCTTCTCGCCCGACTGGACGATCCGCTGGATCAGCGGCGGGAAGGGCTTGGCGATTTCCAGGTCATAGGTCGCCAGCGTCTTGGCCGCAGCATAGCTGGCCCCTTCGATCCAGCCGCGCTGTTCGGGCGAATTGTGGCCCATCATGATCATCGGCGGATGGTCGAAACCCTTGACCAGCAGGCCCGGCTCTTCCCAGACCGAAAGGGTCATTGGCGCAAGCACGCGGGTCATGCCCTGGCCGCGCAGCCATTGTTCTGCGCGGGCGATCAGTGCAGCGGCCACCGCGCCATCTTCAGCCTGGAGCGCGCCCCACATCCCTGTCTCGGGGCCCATGCCCTGTTCCGGCGGCTGGGCGAGCGCCAGTTCGTCAATATGGGCGGCGATCCGCCCGACGACCTGGCCGCCACGCTGGGCGAGGAACAGCTGGCACCGCGCATGCTCGAAATAGGGATTGCCGCCGGGGGTATAGCGCTCAATCTCTTCGGAGCGGAGCTGCGGCACGAAATTGGGATCATCGGCATTGAGGCGGTACTGCACATCGACAAAGGCCTCGCGCCCGGCCTTTTCGCTGACTTCTGTGATCACAATTTCCGCTTGGGCCACGATCTTGCCTTTGTTTTATCGCATGTGGCCCCACCTATGCCTCGCACGGCACCGTTAGCCAAGCATGGCGCGGCACGGACAAGTGAATTACGGATAACCAGCATGACTGCCTACGAAGCCATCACCGATACCGCCAAGGGCAAGGCCAGAGGCGTCGGAATTGCCGACGACATGGCCATGCTGCGCGCTGCGGTGGAGCAGACGCGCGATATCTCGGTCGCCAAGGGCAGCATCTACTGGCCCGACATGCTGATTTCAGCCGCGATCGGCTATGCCGGCCTGGCCGGCGCGATCCTGCTGGATGTCACCTGGCAGGCCGTTCTGGCCGGGGTGGTCTCGGCGCTCGCCTTCTACCGGGCGCTGCTGTTCATTCACGAGCTGACCCACATACACCGCGATGCCCTGCCCGGCTTCCGCCTGGGCTGGAATGCGCTGGTCGGCGTGCCGATGATGATGCCCTCATTGATGTATGAGAATGTCCATACGCTGCATCACGCCCGCACGCGCTATGGCACGGTCGAGGATCCGGAATACCTGCCGCTGGCGCTGATGAAGCCGTGGTCGCTGCCGATGTTCATTCTGGTCGCCCTGCTGCTGCCGATCGGTCTGCTGATCCGCTCGGCAGTCCTGGTGCCGCTCGGCGTGATCATCCCGCCGCTGCGCCGGCTGGTGTGGGAGCGCGCCTCGGCGCTTTCGATTAATCCCGAATTCCGCCGCCGTCCGGCCGAGGGCGAATTTGCTGCCCAAGTCTTCTGGCAAGAGCTGGGCGCCTCGGTCTGGGCGATGTTTCTTGTCTGGTACGCCGCCACCCAGGACTGGCGTCCGCTGGCGATCGGCCTGGCGGTGATCTCGGGCACGGCCGTGCTCAATCAGGTCCGCACGCTGGTGGCGCACCTCTGGCAGAACGAGGGTGAGCCGATGACGGTGACTGCGCAGTACCTCGATTCGGTCAATGTCCCGCCGCCGGGACTGCTGGCCGAGCTCTGGGCTCCGGTCGGGCTGCGCTATCACGCGCTGCACCACCTCCTGCCCAGCCTGCCGTACCATTCGCTGCCCGAGGCACACCGCCGCCTGGCCGCGCAGCTGGGCGCGGGATCGACCTATGCCAAGGCGAACTATCCGGGACTACTGCCGCTGGTTGGCCATCTGGCCAAGAGCACGATGACCCGGCGCTGAGGCGCTATTCCTCGGTCCGGACCAGCACGGTCTCACCGACCAGCGCGAACAGCAGGAACGGGGCCCAGGCCGCGATCAGCGGCGGATAGCCACCGAAGTTACCCATGGCGAGCGCGGCATTGTCGATCACGAAATAGGCAAAACCCAGCGCCATGCCGATGATCGCGCGGATCAGCAGCTGGCCCGAACGGGCCAGGCCGAAGGCGGCGATGGCGCCCAGCAGCGGCATCAGCAGCGCGGCGAGCGGCCCGGAGAACTTGTGCCACCACTTGCCCTCCAGCTCGCTGGTGCGGCGGCCCTGGGCCTTGAGCGCCTGGATCGAATGGTAGAGCTCGATGAAGTTCTGGGCGTCGGGATCGACCTTGCTGATCGCAACCTGTGCAGGCGTGATGCCCTGGGCCAGGACCGTCGGCTTGAGCTCGACCCGGCGCGTGCCGGCCACGTCAAAGCTGACCGGCTGATCCAGCCGCCAGCCGGGATTGGCATAGGTGGCCTGGGGTGCGCGGATCTGTTCCAGGATCATGCCGGTGCCATCGCGGCGGTACCAGGTGACATTGTCCAGCCGGGTCAGCTTGCCGCTGCCGCTGACCTGGCCGGCGGCCAGAATATGCGGCCCGTCCGGCAGGTAGACATTGCTGCGCACCTTGGCATCGGGCGGGATCTGCCGGAACTCCACCGCCGTCCAGGCCTTGAGGGTCGCGGTTGAGCGGGTCACCACCCGTTCGTTGAAGGCAAAACTGATTATCGAGATCGCCGCCGCGGTCAGCAGCAGCGGCGCCAGGACCTGGTGGGCGGACAGGCCCGCAGCCTTCATCGCCACGACTTCGCTGTTCTGGTTGAGCGTGGCCAGCGTGATGATCGTCGCCAGCAGCACCGAATAGGGCAGAAACCGCGCGATCAGCTGCGGGACGCGCAAGGACACGTACTGCCACAGCTGTGCTTCGCCATTGCCGGGCACGCCCAGGATCTTGCCGCTTTCGGACAAGAGGTCGAGCGTTTGCAGCACCAGCACCAGCATCACCAGCACCGCCAGGATGCGGACAATGAACAGCTTTGCCAGGTACCGCGTCAGCGAGGGCGAGGGGAAGAATTCCAGCTGCATCAGGTCCCCGCGATCCGGTTGCGGTTAAACCGCGCCGCCAGCTTGCGGCCCCATTTGCCAAGGTTGTCGGCAAAGCGTTCGAGCGCGCCGATCGGCTGGCCGCCGGGGACATAGGCGATCCGCCAGTACATCCACAGGATCAGCGCCGAGAACAGCACGAACGGCCCCCACAGCGCCAGCAGCGGCGAGACCCGGCCAAGCGCCGAAACCGCCATGCCGTATTCGTTGACCTTGTGATAGGCGACCACCATCACGATCGAGAGGAACAGCCCCAGCGCCGAGGTCGAGCGCTTGGGCGGGATCGCCAGGGCCACGGCCAGCAGCGGCAGCAGCAGCATCATCGCCACTTCAACCAGCCGGAAGTTCAGGCTGGCGCTGGTTTCATTGCGCAACTTCTCGCTCACCCGGTCGCTCCAGGTGATCCGCAGCAGCTCGGGCAGGAAGTACTCGCGCTCCTTGCCGCCGCGCTGGCGGAATTCCTCGACCGCCGGCAGATCGATCGGCAGGTCATGGCGGGTAAAGCTCAGCACGCGCGGTGCCTGGCCGGGTGCGTCCTGCACGATCTGGCCATCGGTCAGCCGCAGGATGATCGTATCGGGATTGTCCTTCAGTGCCAGGAACCGGCCTTCACGGGCCGAGATCGAGAGGACCTGGCCCTTGGGTGAGGCGACGCGGGCAAAGATCCCGATCAACTGGCGCCCTTCCTCGCGGCTCTGTTCGATCCGCAGCGCCATCTTGTCCTGCAGGGTGGTGAACTCACCCACCTTGATCGAGGCACCCAGCGCGCCGGAGCGCAGCTCGAACTGAAGCTGCTCGTAGTAATAGCGCGAGAGCGGCTGAAGGTAGCTGACGATCACCAGGTTGAGCGCGGCCAGCACCAGCGTGATCATGTAAGGCACCCGCAGCAGCCGGGTATAGCTGAGGCCGACAGCCCGCATGGTATCCAGCTCGCTGGTCGTCGCCAGCTTGCGGAAGGCCAGCAGGATGCCCAGCAGCAGCCCCAGCGGGATCGCCAGGCTGGCATATTCGGGCAGCAGGTTGGCCAGCATCCGGAACACCACCGAAACCGGCCCGCCCTCGGTCGCCACGAAGTCGAACAGCTTGAGCATCTTGTCGAGCACGAGCAGCGAAGCGGCGATCACGAAGACGCCGCACATCGGCATCAGCACGAGCCGGAAGATATAGCGGTCAATGGCGGGAAGGGACTTCACGAAGCGGCGCACAATTCCTCATGGCGGGTCCGGGGGCCGCCTTGTCGCCGAATCCATAGCCGGGGTGCGCGATGCGCGGAAGCGGGAATTGCTTTGCGGCGCGAAGCGGGACAGGGTGGGGCATCGCCAGTCTGGAGAATGACGCCATGTCGATGATCTCGCACCATCCCGAACGGCATGTGGTCGAACGGATCGGCTGGCTCCGCGCCGCGGTGCTCGGGGCGAATGACGGGATCGTCTCGACCGCCAGCCTGATCGTTGGCGTAGCGGCGAGCAGCGCCGACAAGGGCCCGATCCTGGTCGCCGGGATGGCCGGGCTGGTGGCCGGCGCGATGTCGATGGCGGCGGGGGAATATGTCTCGGTCTCCAGCCAGGCCGATACCGAAAGCGCCGACCTGGCGCGCGAGACCCGTGAACTGACCGAAGATCCTGAGCACGAGCACGAGGAGCTGGCGGCGATCTATCGCGGCCGCGGACTGAATGCTGACCTGGCGGACCAGGTTTCGACCGCGCTGATGGCGCATGATGCGCTGGGCGCCCATGCGCGCGACGAACTCGGCCTCGCCGAGATTACCCGCGCCCGCCCGGTCCAGGCGGCGCTGACCTCAGCGGCGACCTTTGCCGTCGGCGCGGCCCTGCCGCTGGTCGCGGCCACGGTCCTGCCGCTGTCACAACTGCTGATCGGAGTTTCGGTCTCGGCCCTGCTGTTCCTGATGCTGCTCGGCGCAGTCGGCGCGCGGGCGGGCGGCGCACCAATCGGCCGCGGCGTCCTGCGGGTGGCGTTCTGGGGGGCGGCGGCCATGGCCGCGACCTGGGCCATTGGGCGTTTGTTCGGGACGGCGGTGGCTTAGCTTCACGTTCCAGCGTTGGCCGTCACATCTTGTAAGGGTTCGCTTTCACGTGGCCCGGACGAGATAGCCAGTGCACGACTTCCTGTCGGTACGCTTCATCCTTTTCATTCAAAGCGCAGTAGCCTGACGGTACGTCGATATTCAGGAAAATCTCCGCATAATGACCGTCTCGTTCTCCGTCGTCGAAGAATAGCTTTAGCCGAACTGGCTCTTCAGCAATCAAAGCCGGATCAGATTGAATGCCGACGGCTAGGCAATCTATCTGGCTAGAGAGCTTCCATCCCTTCGCCAACAGCTTATCCGTAATCTGGACCAGTTTACCAAGCCAATTGCTGCGCTGCGGAGACGGTGGCGGGCAACCATAGTACTCGGCGAGAAGGGCTAACAATCTGTCGCTTTCGTTGCCTCGCGATCGCAGTGTCACCGGACCCCAGAAGCTATAAAATGCTTCACCATCTTGATTATCGACTTGCTCGTCCCACCCGACAATCGGAATATCGGCACTAAAACCAACCGGCTGATGTGGGGTCGCGTCTGCTTGAAAATCTAACCGCCAAGTCAATGCCTGCTCGTCAAAGATTTTGCCGACGATTTCAAAGGTCATGTCGCAAAGAGGCAATTCGCCATCATCAAGGTCCTCAAGATTGCAGAAAACATGCATGATTTGCTTAGCTCTCAGTGCATAACGGCATTTGGAGTAAGCCCATCTTTTGCGCAAGGGAGCCTAGTTGCCCTCAGAGCTTAAGGCAAAAGCGTTCGGCTGTTCGGCGTGGCGAGCGGCGGTGGCTTAGGCGCTCAAGCCTTCTCCAGCGTGCACTGCAGCGGATGCTGGTTCTGTTTGGCGAAGTCCATCACCTGGTTCACCTTGGTCTCGGCGATCTCGTAGGGGAAGATGCCGCAGACGCCGACGCCCTTCTGGTGGACGTGCAGCATCACCCGAGTCGCCTGTTCGAGATCCATGTTGAAGAACCGCTTGAGGACCAGCACGACGAATTCCATCGGCGTGTAATCGTCATTCAGCATCAGCACTTTGAACTGGCTGGGTTTCTTGGGTTTTGCGCGGGTTTTGGTGGCAACGCCGACCTGGTTCTGCCCGCCGGCCCCGTCATTGTCGCCATCGCCCTCATCCGCGGCGGCGCGGACGGCAAAGGGGATGAGGGACGCAGGATGAACCATCGGACAAATATCGCACTGTGGGTGGGGCAGGACAAGTCTCTGCGGGCCGAGCGCTTACCAAAAAGCGAACGATTGCGCAAAAGCAGAAACGGCCGTCCGAAAAGCAGACAGGCCGGACAGCCGCTAAGCTGTCCGGCCCGTCAATCTGGCTCACGGTCCGGTGGGGAGAGGGATCACCGGGCCGTGAGGAACGGCTGCCCTTAGGCGGCCTGCTTGACCTTTTCGATCGCGATGCTGACGCGGTTCTGAACCGGCGCGAAAGCGTCATTGGCCAGCTTGACCAGGGCTTCCGAGCGCTTCGAACCAGTCGCCATGGCGGTGTCGAAGTTGCGGCGCAGGATTTCGCCCTGCAGCTTGAAGAAGTCGGCCGGCGACTTGACGGCGGCGAGTTCCTTGACGTCGGCGGTCATGGTTTCGAAGCCGGTCTTGGCGTCTTCGACATAGACCTTGCCGAGGTCCTGCAGGCCAGCGGCCAGAACCTTGCCCGATTCGACCAGGGCTTCAACGTTGCCCTTGGTGAATTCACCGGCATCGGCGAACACGGCAGTGCTCTTTTCCATGGCGGTCTTGGCGCGATCCTGGAGATCGGCAACGGCGTCCTTCACCTTCGCGGTGAAATCTTCAGCAGCTTGCTGGGTCTTGGCCATGATGGTGGTGTCCTTCGACTTGAGGGGAGCAGCCTTGGCGACCTTCTTGGCCGGGGCGACGGTCTTCTTGGCGCGGGCAATCTTCTTGGCAGCCGGCTTCTTCGGCGCGGCAACCTTCTTAGCAACCGGGGCAGCCTTCACTTCGGGAGCGGCGGCGGCAGCGGCATAAGCCTTTTCGGCCAGAACTTCGGCCTTGGCTTCATCAATCTTGTTCGCGGTGGCGTCGGCCATCGGTGTAATCCTTCGCAGCGCGCCGAACACCTGCGTTCGGCTTCATGTTGCAGCGCACAAAATAGATATTGCACCTGCGAAGTCAAGAGGGTTTTGTTGCAGTGCAGCAAAAAATTGCCAAGGCGCGGAAAACTGCGGTTTAGCGGGCCTTTACATAGCTGCCGGGGGCATCTTCCACCACCTTGTCACCCTTGCCACCGGGCACGCGCTTGCCCTTTGCGGCCACTTCAGTGCTGTCCTGACCGCGCAGCCATTCGATCCAGTGCGGCCACCACGAACCCGGCGTTTCGGTCGCCCCGGCGATGAATTCCTCAAGGCTTTCGGCCTCGGCCGGGCCGGTCCAGTACTGGTATTTCTTGGCGGTCGGCGGGTTGACCACCCCGGCGATATGCCCGGAGCCGGCCAGCAGGAAAGTCTTCGGCCCGCGCAGGTGGTGCATGATTTTCCAGACGCTGGCGGCCGGTGCGATGTGGTCCTCGCGCCCGGCCTGGATATAGGCCGGGGTCTGGATCCGGGTCAGGTCGATCGGCGTGCCATCGGCTTCCAGGGCATCGGGCACGACCAGCTTGTTGTCGCGGTAAAGCTCGGTCAGGTACTGGCGGTGCCACTTGGCCGGCAGGTTGGTGACATCGCCGTTCCAGTGTAGCAGGTCGAAAGCCGGATAGTCGTCACCCAAGAGGTAGTTCTTGACGACGTAGTTCCAGATCAGGTCATTGCCGCGCAGCAGGTTGAAGGTCGTCGCCATATAGCGCCCGTCGAGATAGCCGTGCTCCTGCCCCAGCTGCTCGACCACTTTCAGCTGCTGGTCATCGATGAAGACCTTGAGCTCACCGGCATTCTCGAAATCGACCTGGGCGGTGAAGAAGGTTGCACTCTTCACCTTGTCCGCCTCGCCCCGCCGGGCCAGCACGGCCAGGGTCGCCGCGAGGGTCGTGCCCGCCACACAATAGCCGATGGTGTGGACGGCCTTGACCCCCAGCCGCTCGCGCACCGTGTCGATCGCCTCTATCTGGGCGCGGATGTAATCGTCCCAGGTCAGCTCGGCCATGCTCTCGTCGGCGCTCTTCCACGAGACGACGAAGACGGTAACGCCCTGCTCCACAGCCCAGCGGATGAAGCTTTTCTCCGGCGTCAGGTCGAGGATGTAGAAGCGGTTGATCCACGGCGGGAAGATTACCAGCGGCGTCTCCAGCACCTTGTCGGTGGTGGGGCTGTACTGGATCAGCTGGAACAGCGGGGTCTGGTCGACCACCTTGCCCGGCGTGGTCGCCAGGTTCTCACCCAGCCGGAAGGCCTGCGGATCAACATGGGTCAGCTGGCCCTTCTTCAGGTCGGCCAGCAGGTGCTGCATCCCCTTGGCCAGGCTCTGGCCCTTGGTGGCGATCGCGCGCTCCAGCACCAGCGGATTGGTCACCGGGAAATGGGCCGGGCTCAGCGCCTCGACCAGGGTGCGGGCAGCAAAGCGGAGCTGTTCCTGCTGGTGCGGATCGACGCCCTCCACGCTATCGGCCAGCGCCAGGACCTGTTCGGCAAGCATCAGGTAGGTCTGATGGACCAGGGCAAAGAACGGCTGCTCGCGCCACTTGGGGTCGGCAAAGCGGCGGTCCTTGCGCGGCAGCTGCGGCCCTTCGCCGGCGGGTTTGCCGTCGATCCCGTATTGGCCCAGCACGGTCTGCCACAGCGCCATGCCATCGGCCCACAGCTTCTGCTGCACTTCCGGGCGGGTCAGCGGCAGGCTGCGGACCCAGCCTTCGTAGATCCCCAGCCAGTTGCCCGGATCGGCCATCATCGCGGGGGCCTTGCCCGCCAGCGTGGCTGCCTGATCCTGCGCGAATTCCAGCCATAGCGCCTGCATGGTCTGCAGCGCGGCGGCCCATTCGCCCAGTTCGCCCTGCTTGACCCCGCTTGGCACCAGCTGGTCCCACAGCTTGAGCGGCTCGGCGAACATGGCGTCGAAGGTGCTGGTCAGGTCGTCGTCGCGCATGTTGAATTCCCGAGTCAGCGGCTGGTGGCTTGCACACTAGCCGATTTGCAGTCAGGGCTTAAGCGTCTTACAGACGAATTCGCGACAATTCCGCCGCATTCAATGAAGTCGAGGTCATGGAAGAAGAGTTCTACCGCATCAAGCGCCTGCCGCCCTACGTCATCGCCGAAGTCAACGGCATGCGGGCCGCAGCACGCGCCGCCGGTAGAGACATCATTGACCTGGGCATGGGCAACCCGGACCTGCCGCCGCCGGCCCACGTCATCGACAAGCTGTGCGAGGTTGCCCAGAAGGCTGACGCGCACGGCTATTCCGCCTCGTCCGGCATTCCCGGGCTGCGCAAGGCCCAGGCCAATTACTATGGCCGCCGCTTCGGGGTTGAGCTTGATCCCGAGACCGAAGTGGTGATGACCATGGGCTCGAAGGAAGGCCTCGCCAGCCTCGCCACCGCAATCACCGCGCCGGGCGACGTGGTGCTGGCCCCCAACCCCTCTTACCCGATCCACACCTTCGGCTTCATCATCGCCGGGGCAACGATCCGCTCGGTCCCGACCACCCCGGACGAGCGCTATTGGGAATCGCTCGAACGGGCGATGGCCTTCACCGTGCCGCGCCCGTCGATCCTGATCGTCAACTATCCCTCGAACCCGACGGCCGAGACGGTTGACCTGGCGTTCTACGAGCGACTGGTGGCCTGGGCCAAGGAGAACAAGGTCTGGATTCTGTCGGACCTGGCCTATTCCGAGCTCTATTACGACGGCAACCCGACCCCTTCGATCCTCCAAGTGCCCGGCGCCAAGGACGTGGCGGTGGAATTCACCTCGATGTCCAAGACGTTCAGCATGGCCGGCTGGCGGGTTGGTTTCGCGGTTGGCAATCCGCGGCTGATCGCGGCGCTGAAGCGGGTCAAGAGCTACCTCGATTACGGGGCCTTCACCCCGATCCAGGCGGCGGCCTGCGCGGCGCTTAATGGCCCGCAGGACATCGTCGAGATGAACCGCAACCTCTACCAGAAGCGCCGCGACGTGCTGGTTGAGAGCTTTGGCCGCGCCGGTTGGGAAATTCCCAGCCCCAAGGCCTCGATGTTCGCCTGGGCCCCGCTGCCGCCGGCGCTCAAGGAGATGGGCAGCCTCGAATTCTCGAAGCAGCTTCTGACCCATGCCGAAGTCGCGGTCGCCCCCGGCGTCGGTTATGGCGAAGAGGGCGAGGGCTTTGTCCGCATCGCCATGGTGGAGAATGAGCAGCGCCTGCGTCAGGCTGCACGCAATATCCGCCGCTATCTTGCCAGCATGGGGGTCAACACCACAGCGGCTTGATTGCTTCTGCAATCGATGCAATCGGACTTGCAGCACAGGTCGCAGTGCTGTCAGTCTTCTTCCCGGGCGGGGGGAGGCATCTGGGAGCTTGTTTTGCGGCAGTTCCAGTGGTTTGCGGCGGGACCGGTCCCGGACGGGTGCGACTTGCGCCGTCTGGGCTGGACCCTCGTTGAACCCGGGATCGAGCCGCCCCAGGCCGAAGCCCCGCCGCTGATCGCCATGCCGCACCGCGCGGTGGTGAGCGACTGGGTCATGCTGGTCGGGGCCAGCCCCAAGCGTCGCCAGCGGGTCCTGGCGGTCGGGGTCGAGGATCCCGGCGAACGTGCCCGGCTGCTGCGACTGGGCTTTGGCGATGCGATCGGCGGCGCGCTTGATCTGGAAGAGATCGAAAGCCGAGCGCTGCGGATTGACGCGACGATGCGATCGCTGCCGCGCGAACGGTCCCTGGGCCCGCTCAAGCTGGACCTGCTGCTGCGCGATGCCTTTGCCGCCGGGCGCGGGGCGGGGCTGCATCCGCGGGAATTCCTGCTGCTGTGGCAGCTCGCCGATGAACCCGGCATGCCGGTGCCGCCGAGCGAGCTGCTCAGCGATGTCTGGCGCCTGGCCTTCCGGTCCGAGACCAACAGCCTGGCCGTCCATGTCAGCCGCTTGCGCGCCAAGCTGCGCACCGCCGGGCTTGACGGACTGGTCGAGACCCAGCCCGACGGCGCCTATCGCCTGGCCGAGGAAATGCTCCGCCCTGCCCTGTCGCTAGCCCATGATTACCTTGGCCCAAATGGGGGACTGGACGCGCACCTGCGTTTGAGCGAGGAAGCGGCAACAACCAACCGGCAGGACAAAGAACAATGCGCGAGCTGAAGCCCAACGATCGTGTCAGCATTTCGATGGACGCCGATGGGGTGGCCCAGGTTCGGATGATCCGGACCGACAAGATGAATGCGCTCGATCCGGCGATGTTCGACACCCTGCTCGAAGCCGGCGAAGTGCTCTATGCCATGCCGGGCCTGCGCGCCGTGGTCCTGGCGGGCGAGGGACGCAGCTTCTGCGCCGGGCTTGACCTGACCTCGATGGCCCAGACTGACCGTCACGATGCTGTGCCGCTGACCGAGCGGACCCACGGCAATGCCAACCGCCCGCAGCAGGTGGCGATGCAGTGGCGCAAGCTGCCGGTGCCGGTAATCGCCGCCGTCCACGGCGTCTGCTTTGGCGGCGGCTTGCAGATCGCCAGCGGGGCCGACATCCGGGTGATCGATCCGACTGCGCGGCTGGCCGTGATGGAGATGAAGTGGGGCCTGGTGCCCGACATGGCCGGCTATGCTCTGTGGAAAGGCATGGTCCGCGACGACGTGCTGCGCGAGCTGACCTATACCAACCGTGAGTTCACTGGTGAGCAGGCCGGGGAATATGGCTTTGCGACGATTGTCGATGCCAATCCCGTCGCCCACGCCACGGCCATCGCGGCCGAGATCGCCAACCGCAACCCCCACGCCCAGCGCGCCGCCAAGCGGCTGTTCAATCGCTATCTCGAAAGCAGCACCGACGAGATCCTGATGGCCGAGAGCGTTGAGCAGACAGCACTCATCGGCAGCCGCAACCAGATCGAGGCGGTCCGCAGCCAGATGGAAAAGCGCAAGGGCGAGTTCGTCGATCCCTGAGACTGGACAAGAAGGCCGGGCGGGGCTTGTGGCGAAAGCACCACAGCCTTCGACCAATGGCCATCTGGCCGTATTGTGAAACCACATAGGTATGCGTATCTGCGGCCTATCGGGCGGCGCCCCCCTTGCCGTTCGTATTCACAGGGAGTGGATTTCCATGAAAACTTTCCGCCGCTCGTTCGGCCGTACCTTGCTGCGCTCTTCGGCCCTTGGCGTTTCGCTCGCCATCGTCGCTTCGGCGGCTCCGGCTTTTGCCCAGGATGCCCCGCAGGCTGAAGAAGCCGTTGATGAGAACGAAATCATCGTTACCGCCACCCGCCGCAGCGAAGCGCTGTCGGATGTGCCGATCGCCGTTTCGGCCGTCTCGGGTGAAACGCTGGCCAAGACCGGCGCCACCGACGTGCGCCAGCTTAACCAGGTGGCCCCCTCGCTGCTCGTTTCGGGTGCTACCAGCGAAGTGAACTTCACCGCGCGGATCCGCGGCATCGGCACGGTCGGTGAAAACGCCGGCCTCGAAAGCTCGGTCGGCCTGTTCATCGACGGCGTCTATCGCAGCCGCACCGGCGTCGGCCTGTCCGAACTGGGCGAGATCGAGCGCGTCGAAGTGCTGCGCGGCCCCCAGGGCACGCTGTTCGGCCGCAACTCCACTGCCGGCTTGATCAACATCGTCACCAAGGGCCCGAGCCTGTCGGACGGCTTCTCGGGCAATGCCTCGGCCACTTATGGCAATTACAACTTCTGGCGCCTCGATGGCGCGGTCAACGTGCCGCTCGGCAGCACCGCCGCTGCCCGTATCGATGCCGTCTGGCAGAAGCGCGATGGCTTTATCGAAAACGTCACCCCCGGTGAGCCCGACATCAACGACCGCGACCGCTGGCTGGTTCGCGGCCAGGTGGCCTGGGAACCGACCGACGACATCAAGCTGCGCCTGATCGCCGACTATTCCAAGAAGGCCGAGAACTGCTGCGGCGGCGTGCTGCTGAACCCGGTCCGCAACCTTTCGCGCGGTGCCGACGGTTTCCCCGTCGCCAGCGCCAACTCGCTGCTGCCGCTGGTCCAGGCCTTTGGTGCCAACTTCCAGGTTGCCCCGGGGAACGAAAGCTTCGTGCGTCGCCAGTCGACCACCCCGGGCGTGACCTATCGCACCGACAGCAAGGACTGGGGCCTCTCGGGCGAACTGACCTGGGATCTGGGCGGCGCCACGCTGACCGCGATCACCGCCTATCGCGATTACCTCAACGAACAGGGTCAGGACGGCGATTTCCAGGCGATGGACATCCTGAAGCGGTTCGATCTCGATCGCCACTTCAAGCTGTTCACCCAGGAACTGCGCTTGCAGGGCGAAGCGCTTGATGGCCGGCTCGACTGGCTGGTCGGCGGTTACTACGCCAACGAAAAGCTCTTCGTCGATGACGACATTGTCTATGGCGCGGACTACGAGCGTTACGCCAACTGCCTGGCTGCGACGGCGATTTCGGCCGCCAACGTCAACCCGGCCTCGGCCACCTGCTCGAACCTGCCGACCACGGTGTTCCCGGGCTTCCAGGGCCTGGCCGCGGCAACCAGTTCGGCCCGCCTCAACGGCACCGGCAACAATGGCGCGAGCTTTGACCAGCGCAGCAACAACTGGGCGCTGTTCACCCACAACACCTTCGATATCGTCGAAGACAAGGTGATGCTGACCCTGGGCGCTCGCTATACCCACGAGAAGAAGACGCTGCAGGCCGATGCCCGTTTCACCAATACGCTGTGTCCAGCAATCCTGAACACGCCGCTCCAGTCGCTGGCCTCGCTGGCCTGCGTCATCAACGGATCGGCGCCCTCGTTCGCGCGCGGTGCCCCGGGCACCGAGTTCAGCGAAGGCCAGTGGACGGGTACCGCCGTGCTCAGCGTCAAGCCGACCGAAGACCTGATGCTCTATGCCTCGGCCTCGAAGGGCTACAAGGCGGGCGGCTTCAACCTTGACTTCTCGGCGCTGGACCGGACCTGCAACACCACCTTCGATGCGGCCTGCGCCACACGGCTCGCCCGTCCGGCCTTCACCCCGGGCAACGGCCGTCCGGAAGCGACCGACCTGCAGTTTGCCAGCGAGAAGGTTGACGCCTTCGAAGTGGGCTTCAAGTACGATGGCGACGGGATCGACGTGAATTTCGCGGCGTTCTATCAGCGCTATACCAACTACCAGCTCAACACCTTCAACGGGGTGAACTTCGAAGTCACCAACATCCAGGCCTGCAAGGACAGCCTGGGCGGCGCGGACAAGGATGGTTCGGCCACGACCGGTTCGTGCGCGGCTGACCGCCTGAAGCCGGGCGTGACCTCGAAGGGGTTCGAGCTGGAGGCGTTCCTGCGTCCGGCCCGTCACTTCACGGTCAATGCTGGCCTGACTTACGTCGACACCAAGTACGCCAATGACCTGGTCGGCACGGGCGGTCGTCCGCTCTCGCCGGTGCTGTTCCAGCTGCCGGGCAACACCATGTCGAATGCCCCGCAGTATGCCGTTACTGCCGGGATGAGCTGGAGCCCGCCGATCGGTGAGAGCGGCATGTCGGCGCTGTTCTACCTCGACACCCGTCTGCAGGGCGATACCAACACCGGTTCGGACCTTGACCTTGAAAAGGTCCAGGACAGCTTCGTGACGGTCAATGGCCGCATCGGGCTCTACGGTGCCGATCGCAAGTGGGGCATCGAAGTCTGGGCCCAGAACCTGCTCAACAAGACGTACTACATGATCGGTGCGGACATGCCGCTGCAGGGTGGCGGGACCTTCCGTGCGGTTGCCTCGCCCGCTTCGTCGGGTCTGGCCGGTACTGCCAACCAGCTGTTCGTCGGCTTCCCCGGCGAACCGCGCACCTTCGGTGTGACGCTGCGCGGCAAGTTCTGACGCTGCGTCAGCACAGCTTGTGACAACAAGGGGCCTCTCCGGGAAACCGGGGAGGCCTTTTGCTTTGCCGGGTGAACGCGGCTAGCCTGGGCGGATGCGAATATTGCGCGATCCCCAATGCCTGCTGTCCGAAGGTCTGGCGACCTTGCGCCTGCAATTCCAGGTACCGCCGACCTTTCCCGAACCCGTCCTGGCGGCGGCCGAGGCGGCGGCAACACGCGCGCCGACCGATCATGCCGACTGGACCGAGCGGGCCTTTGTTACGCTCGACCCGGCCGGGGCGACGGACCTTGACCAGGCCTTCGCGATCGAGCCGGCGGGAAGCGACTGGCTGCTACACTATGCCATTGCCGATGTCGGCTGGTTCGTTGCGCCCGGCAGCGCGCTTGATGCCGAAGCCTGGCAGCGCGGGGTCACGACCTATCTGCCCGATGGCAAGGCCGGGCTCTATCCGCCCATCCTCGCAGAGGGCGCTTCCAGCCTGCTGCCCGATGGTCCGCGCCCGGCCGTGGTCTTTACCGTCCGGGTCCGGCCCGATGGTGAGACCGCGCTTGATGGCGTGACCCGCGCCGTCATCCGCAGCCGCGCGAAGCTGGCTTACGAGAGCGTGCAGGATGGCGACCTGCTACCCGGATTCCTCGAGATTGCTGCGCGGATCGAGTTGGCCGCGGCGCGGCGCGGGGCGGCCCGGGTCGATCCGCCCGAACAGCAGGTGGAGCGCGGTGGCGATGGCCAGTTTCACCTCCGATTCCGTCCGCTGCTCCCGTCCGAAACCCGCAACGCTGCGCTCTCGCTGGCTTGCAACCTGGCGGTGGCGAAGCTGCTGCTGGAGCATGAGACCGGGCTGTTCCGCGTCATGGCCGGGCCCGATCCGCGCTCCGAGGCGCGGCTGCGCCAGACTGCCCGCGCCTTTGGCCTGACCTGGCCCGATGCCGCGCCGCTGGCCCAGTTCGAAAAGCTGCTCGATCCCGCCGATCCGCGCCATGCCGCCTTCATGCTGGCGGTCCGCCGCGCCGGGCAGGGGGCCAGCTATGCGCCGTTCGTGCCGGGGGCAGTGCCCTGGCACGCCGCCATCGCCGCGCCCTATGCCCATGCCACGGCCCCGCTGCGGCGGCTGGCGGATCGCTATGTGGTCGAGGCGGCCCTGGCCCTCGCCAATGACCGGCCGGTGCCCGAACCGATTGCGGCGGCCTTCCCGCTGCTGCCCGCCGCAATGCAGCGCGGCGATGCCTGCGCCGGGCAGATCGAGCGCGCCGTGGTGGATCTCGCCGAAACGGCCATGCTGGCCGACCGGACGGGCGAGCTGTTCGATGCCGTCGTCACGGACCTCGGCGAACAGGGCGCGCGGATCCAGCTCTGCGACCTGCCGGTCGTCGCGCGGACGACGGCGCGCGAGGTCGTTCCGGGTGACCGCGTGCGGGTGCGGCTGGACAGCGCTGACCCCGCCACGCGCCGCCTGACCTTCCAGCGGGTCCAGTGAAACCGGGCCGCTGAATCGAGTTGCACTGCCGCGCCCCCTAAGCTAGTGGCGCGGCTCCCGGAGGGTTCGCCCAAAGGGATGGATGGCCCGATGGCGGAGTGGTTACGCACCGGACTGCAAATCCGTTTACGCCGGTTCGATTCCGGCTCGGGCCTCCACACACCACAAGGTGCAGTGCCGCTTTAGCTCAGTTGGTAGAGCACATCATTCGTAATGATGGGGTCACGTGTTCGAGTCACGTAAGCGGCACCACTTTCCTGCCCTCGCGCTGCTGGCCCTGGCTGGCCCGGCGCTGGCGCAGGCGCCCGATCCTGAAGCGATAATCGTCACCGGCAAGGCGCTGGACCTGCCGGCTGGCCAGCGCGCCTTTGCCAGCGATGTCCTTACGGCCGAAGACGCGCGGACGCTCGCTTCGGGCCGGATCGAGGACCTGCTGAGCCGGGCTCCCGGCATCCAGCAGTTCCGCCGTTCGGACAGCCGTTCTTCCAATCCTTCGGCGCAGGGGATTACCCTGCGCGGGCTGGGCGGCAATGCCTCTAGCCGGACGCTGGTGCTGCTTGACGGGGTGCCGCTGGTCGATCCGTTCTTCGGCTATGTCCCGCTCTCCGCGCTGCCGCCCGAGCGGCTGGACTCGGTCCGCGTCCTGCGCGGCGGCGGGGCCGGGGCCTTTGCGGCCGGAGCCGTGGCGGGGACGATCGACCTTACCTCGGCTGGGCCTGATACGCTTGGCCTGCTGTCGGCTGCGGCCCTGGTCAATGACCGGGGTGAGAGCGAGCTGTCCGCCTCGCTGGCCCCGCGTCTCGGCAGCGGTTTCGCGGTGATCTCGGGCCGGTGGGACCGCGGTCAGGGGTTCTGGACCACGCCCGAAAGCCAGCGCGTGCCGGCTTCGGTCCGGGCGCGGTTCGATTCGTGGTCGACGGGCCTGCGGGCCGTTGCGCCGCTTACCCCCGAGATCGAGCTGCAGGCGCGGGCGCTGCTGTTCGATGACCAGCGCACGCTGCGGTTTGCCGGGGCCGATACCGGGGCGAGCGGGCAGGATGCCAGCCTGCGCCTGGTCGGGCGCGGTGCCTGGCAATTCGAGGCCTTGGGCTATGTCCAGGCGCGCGATTTCTCCAACGTGGTCATTTCCGCGACCTCGTTCCGCAAGACGCTCGACCAGCGCCGCACCCCGGCGACGGGCCTTGGTGCCAAGTTCGAACTGCGCCCGCCGGTGGGTGAGGGGCAGACGCTGCGGCTGGGGATCGACTGGCGGCGTCAGCGCGGCGAGATGCAGGAAGAGGCCTATAGTGCGGTCACCGGCCTCGTAACCGCGCGGCGCAAGGCCGGCGGGGTCAATTCTGACCTCGGGCTCTATGCCGAGCATGATTGGCGCTTTGGCCCGGCACTGCTGACCCTGAGCGCGCGGGCCGATCGCTGGACGGTGGCGGAAGGCTTCTTCCGTGAGGCCAATGCCGCCGGGACTGTCACGACCGACCGCACGTTTGCGAACCGCTCCGGCTGGCAGGAAGGCCTGCGCGCCGGGCTGCTGGTTGAAGCAGCGCCGGGACTGTCGCTGCGCGCCGCTGCCTATACCGGGCTACGCCAGCCGACGCTCAATGAACTCTACCGGCCCTTCACAGTCTTCCCGGTCACCACCCGCGCCAATGCCGCGCTGGAGAACGAGCGGCTCGAAGGTTTCGAAGGCGGGCTGGACTGGACGCCGCTCCCTGATCTGACGCTGCGCCTGACCGGGTTCGACAACCGGGTGAAGGGCGCGATCGCCAATGTCACGATCGGCCCAAACTTGCGCGAACGCCGCAATGTCGATGCCGTCCATTCGCGCGGTATCGAGGCTTCGGTGGCGGCCAAGCTCGGCGAAGTCAGCCTGGATGCCGCGCTGTCCTGGCTCTCGGCCCGGGTCGAGGCGAGCGGGGCTTCGGCGGCGCTCGATGGCAAGCGCCCGGCCCAGGTTCCGCGCCTGACCGCCAGCACCACCCTGGCCTGGCGACCCGCCGAGCGCTGGCTCCTGGCCGCCAGCCTGCGCCACACCGGCGAGCAGTGGGAGGATGATCTCGAGACCGACCGTCTGCCCGCTGCGACCACGCTCGATGCAGTCGCGGAAGTCCCGCTGACCCGGCACCTGCTGCTGGTCCTGCGGGCCGAGAACCTGACCGACGAGCAGATCATCACCCGCAACCAGGCGGGCAGCATCGACCTGGGCGCGCCGCGCACGGTCTGGGCCGGTTTCCGCATTTCCATGTGAGGTCGCTTGGCCTAGGAAAGCCCGCAAAGCACAACCGGAGGGATTCGATGGCTACCTCGATCAAGAACGCCCACGCCCGCAACCTCGATTGCAGCGAAGCCGAGTGGCAGGCGCGGCAGGAACTGGCTGCCTGCTACCGCGTTTTCGATCACCTCGGCTGGAGCGAGTCGATCTACAATCACATCTCGCTCAAGGTGCCGGGTGAGGAGGGGGCGTTCCTGATCAACCCCTATGGCCTGCACTATTCCGAGGTCTGCGCCAGCAACCTGGTCAAGATCGATATCGACGGCAACACGCTCGACGGCAGCCCGTTCCCGGTCAACAAGGCAGGCTTCACCCAGCACGCCTATTTCCACCGCCACGTCGAATGGGCCCATGCGATCTGCCACACGCATACCACCGCGACCATGGCGGTGTGCAGCCTGGAAGGCGGGCTGCAGCCGGTCAATTTCTATGCCTGCAACTTCATCGGCAAGCTGAGCTACCACGATTTCGAAGGCGTTACCGTCCGCGACGAAGAGGGCGAACGCCTGCTTGCCAACCTGGGTGACAACCGCATCCTGATGCTGCGCAATCATGGCCCGGTGATCCTGGGCCGCTCGATTGGCGAGATCTTCATCCAGCACTGGTCGCTGCAACGCGCCTGCGAGATTCAGCTGGCGACGATGGCGGCTGGCAAGCCGGTCGTGATCCCGGACGAGGTCGTGGCCGTGCACCAGCGCGACCTGGGCCAGGTCCGCCTGCCTGGCGGCCCGGGCAAGGCCGATTTCGATGCCTGGGTCCGGATCATCGACCGGACCGACCGCAGCTGGCGCGACTAAACTCTCGGTATGTCCCGGCTGACCGTCAACGAGCGTCCGCTGGCGTTCGACATGGATCCGCAGACCCCGCTGCTGTGGGCGCTGCGCGATGCCGCCAACCTCACCGGCACCAAATATGGCTGCGGCGTGGGCGATTGCGGGGCCTGCATGGTGCTGGTCGATGGCGAGGCCAAGATGTCGTGCCAGATGAGCCTGGCCGAAGCCGAGGGCCGGGTGGTGATCACGATCGAGGGGCTTTCGCCCGATCGCTCGCACCCGGTGCAGCAAGCGCTGGTGGCAGAGCAGGCGATCCAGTGCGGCTTCTGCACCCCCGGCATCGCGATTGTCGCTGCGGCGCTGCTGGCGCGCAATGCCGATCCGACGCCGCAAGACATCATTGCTGCCGTGCCCAACCTGTGCCGCTGCGGGGTCTATCCGCGGCTGGTCGGCGCGATCCAGCGCGCCGGACGGGTCATGCGGCGGCTGGAAACGATCGATCCAGTGCCCGCCCCCGGCACCACGCCGGAAGATGCGGCGCGGGCCGTGCCTGCGATCAAGGCGCCCTGACGGGAGAACCCTCATGCTTGACCAGCCGCTAACCCTGCCCTGCGGGGCCGTACTGCCCAATCGCCTTGCCAAGGCGGCGATGACCGAGGGGCTGGCCGATCCGCTGGGCCGCCCGACGGCGGAGTTGGAGCGGCTCTACCGGGTCTGGGGGGCAGGCGGCTGCGGTCTGCTGCTCTCGGGCAATGTCCAGGTCGATGGCGATCACCTCGAGCGGCCGGGCAATGTCATCCTGGATCGGCCGGCCGATGGCGCCACGATCGATGCGCTGCGCCGCTGGACTGGCGCGGCCAAGGCGGGCGGTGCGCAGTTCTGGGCGCAGATCAGCCATGCCGGACGGCAGACGATGAAGCCGGTCAACCCGCACCCCAAGGCGCCCTCTGCGGTCAAACTGGGCCTGCCGGGCGGGCAATTCGGCGAGCCGGTCGCGCTGACCGAGGCCGAGATCACCGACCTGATCGCGCGGTTCGCCAGCGCCGCCCATTCCTGCCGCGAGGGCGGGTTCGATGGCGCGCAGATCCATGCCGCCCACGGCTACCTGATCTCGCAGTTCCTCAGCCCGCGTTCCAACCAGCGGACCGACCAGTGGGGCGGCAGCCTGGAAAACCGGGCGCGGTTTCTGCGCGCAGTTGTGAAGGCCGTGCGGGCAGCCGTTGGTGCGCAGTTTGCGCTGTCAGTGAAGCTTAACAGCGCCGATTTCCAGAAGGGCGGATTTGCCTTCGAGGACAGCCAGACCGTTGCCGGGTGGCTGGCCGATGACGGGGTTGACCTGATCGAGATTTCTGGCGGGACCTATGAGCAGCCCAGGCTGCTCGGGATCGAGGGGCTGGAGCCGGTCGAGCAGCCGGGCGTCAAGGCCTCAACCCTGGCGCGCGAGGCCTATTTCGTCGATTTCGCGCTGGCCATGAAGGAAGCAGTCAAGGTGCCGCTCATGGTCACCGGCGGCTTCCGCAGCCGCGCGGCCATGGAAGAGGCCCTGACGCGCGGGGCCGCCGATGTGATCGGCCTGGGCCGGCCATTGTGTGTTGAGCCGGATGGCGCGGCCCGCATCCTGGCCGGGGCAGACAGCCTGCCGCGCGCCGAAAACGGGCTGGGCCTGTTCCCGGCCTGGCTGTCGGTTCTGAAAGCCGTACCGGCGCTGCGGGCGATTGATGGCTTTGCCGGGCAATTTTGGTTCTATGCCCAGATCAACGCGCTGGGCCGCACCGGCCAGACCGCGCCCGAGCGCTCGGTCTTCGCCGCTTTCCGCGAAGTCGAATGGGGCAACCGCCGCTGGCTGAGCGAGCGGGCAGCTGCGATCGCACACCGCTAACCCTTTTTTCGTCATCCCCGCTTGCGCAGGGATGATGGGTTAGCGTCAGCTCAGAACCGCAGCTTCACCCCAAGCCGCGCATTCAGCGGCGCGCCCGTGCTGATGTTGTTATCGGTGTGGGCGTTGGGGAAGTAGTCGGTGTCGGTCAGGTTTTCGACATTGAGCTGCACCTGCACGGCATCGGACAGCTTGTAGAACAGCGCCGCGTCGATCCGGGTGAAGCCGGGCATCCGCACCTGATTGCTGATCGTGGCGAACTGCTGCGACTGGCGCACTGCGCCCACGGCCACACCGAAGCGATCGGTGATGTCATAGCGGCCCCAGGCCGAGAACTGGTGGCGCGGGACCTGGGCGAGGGTCCGTCCGGCCGGTGCGGCGGTAGTGGTCGAGACCACATCGCCATCCTGCAGCGCATAGCCTAGCGTCACCTGCAGGCCCTTGGTCAGCTGGCCAACCATGGCCAGCTCGAAGCCCTTGGTGCGGCTCTTGCCGGTCTGGACAGGAAGGCCAGTGACCGGATCGTTGGCGCGGGTATTGGTGCGGTCGATCTGGAATAGCGCGGCAGTGAAGGCGAGGCGCTCGGTCAGGTCCCACTTCACCCCGGCTTCGAGGTTGCGGAACTCTTCGGGGGCGAGAGTGGCAGTGGTCGCGTCGAGCGAGGTGAACTGGTCGCCCGACTGCGGCAGGAAGCTCTTGGCGTAGCTGGCATAGAGCGACACGTTTTCGCGCGGCTTGATGATCAGCCCGGCGCGCGGGCTCCACTTGCCGTCGGTGCGGCTGACAGTGGTCGGCACCGGTACAGCGATCAGGTTGGTCGCCTCGATCCGGAAGTCGTCATAGCGCAGCCCCAGGACCAGCTTCACCACTTCGCCAAGATCGATCTGATCCTGGACATAGGCAGAGAGGGCGCGAACATTCGAGGCCGAGCTTCTGGTCACCCCAGTCCAGGTGACAGCCGGGATCGAGATCACGGGGCCAAGCAACACGGATGCCCGGCTGGTGTTGGGTTGCCCCGGGAACACGGCAAGACGGCGGCTGTCGCTGGTGTCCTGGTCGCTCGCCTCGAACCCGATCAGCAGCTGGTGGCCAATGCCGCCGGTGTTGCCCTTCCAGACAAGGTTGCCCTGCGCGCTCCAGTTCTGGCGCTTGGTGAAGTTCTCATAGCCCTCGACGTCGACCTGCGTCGCGGTCGCGGCGGCGCGGGGATAGATATTGCCGTAATACTTGTCGTAGTCCGCGAACTGGACCGAGAGGTTGGCGGTCAGGCTATCCGAGAAATCGTGATCGAGCCGGGCGCGGGCGATATGCGCGGTTACGCTGGAGCGATTGATCGCCGGATCGCCAAAGAATACCTCGTCATAGCCCGTCAGCGGCTTGCCGCCGAACGAGGGGACGCCTCGATCGGTCAGGCGCTGATCGTCGGCATATTCATAGGCCAGGACCACGCGGGTCGCCTCGCCCAGTTTCCAGCCGAGCGTCGGGGCGATCCCGACAAAGTGACCATCGTAGAAATCGCGGTGGTTGGCGAACTCCTCGTATGTCGCGTTGAGGCGCGCCGCGAAGCTTTCGCTCAGCGGCCGGTCAAGGTCGGCCGCGAGCGACCAGGCGCCGAAGCTGTCGACCCCGCCGGCAAAGTCGGTGCGGGCCTTGTCGAACTCCGGTGCCTTGGAGACGCGGTTGATCACCCCGCCGCCACCGCCGCGGCCGAAGATCAAGGCATTGGCGCCCTTCAGCACCTCGACTCGGTCGGTGTTGTAGAGCGGGCGATAGTACTGTGCGTCATCGCGCAGGCCATCGAGGAAGAAATCGGCCGTGGTGCTCTGACCGCGCAGGGTGATCTGGTCGCGGTGGCCTTCGCCCTGGCCCAGGACCACGCCGGGGACATAGCGCAGCGCATCATTGAGCGATCCGACGCCCTGGTCGTCCAGCTGTTCGCGGCTCAGGACCGTAACGGTCTGCGGCACGTCGATCAGCGGGGTCTCGGTCTTGGTGGCGGTGCGGGTTTTCTCGATGTCGTAGCCGTCGGGCACGCCGTAAACGATGATCGCGGGGGCATCGACCGCCTCGGCCGCGACCTCCGCCCGGGCGGGCGCTGCCAGCACGACGGCGGGCAGGACAGTCGAGGCGAGCAGAGCGAAGCGAGCGGTGTTCATCAGATCCCCATCTTGCGAATGATTTGCAATAACGAGAATGCCGCTAATGCGAGTCGCTCGCATTGACAAGGATCAAATTGCCGCCGCAGCCCTTTTTGCTAAGGGATCGCGACGAACCGAAAGGAAGCCCTCCGTGAAAGCAACGATCTGGCACAACCCGGCCTGCGGCACCTCGCGCAAGACCCTGGCGATCCTGCAGGAGACGCCGGGGGTGGAAGTCACCGTGATCGAATACCTGGTGAACCCGCCGAGCGCCGAAAAGCTGGCCCAGCTCTATCGCGATGCAGGGATCACCCCGCAGCAGGGCCTGCGGCTGCGCGGTACCGATGCCGAAGAGCGCGGTCTGCCCGCTGCCGACGCGGCGACAGTGCTGGCGGCGATGGCGGCCGAGCCCAAGCTGGTCGAACGCCCGCTGGTTGAAACCGACAAGGGCGTGCGGCTGTGCCGCCCCCAGGACAAGGTCCTGGCGATCCTCTAACGCCGCTCGATCAGGTCCTCGTCCTTGCCCATGCTTTTCAGGCCAAGGATCAGCACCGCCAGGCAGAGCAGTTCGATCACGGCAAAGCCGATCCACGAGGAGTGGCCATAGAGCCAGACCCCGATGGCTGGCGCGACGATATAGGCCGCGCCGTTGACCGAGGCGACGATCCCGGCGGACTGGCCCTGTTCGGCGCGGCTGACCGCCAGGCTGGCCCCGGCGGTAAAGCCCGGGCGAAACAGGCCGAAGCCCAGGCAGGCAATTGCCGTACCGATGGTGATCGCGTGGAGGTCCTGCGCCACGGCCAGCAGGGCGACACCCAGCGCGGCCAGGCTGACCCCCCATAGCGCTGAGGCGCGCGGGCCCAGCTTCCACAGCGGGATGATCCCCCACTGCGCCAGCAGGGTGGCAATGGCGCCGGACATCAGCACCAGGCCGGTCGGCCCGGCCCCAGCCATCGGCGTGTCGCGCAGGTGCAGCCGGTCAAGGATCAGGAAGCCGACAATGCCCATGACCATGGCCTGGGCATGGCCGCCCAGCAGCCCGGCCACCAGCCACGGACGAATCCGCCGGTCGGTCCACTTGAGGTCTGGCACTTCGGGCGGCAGCGCGCCATCGTCGGCTTCCTCACCCTCGCCGCGCATCCGCGAATCGGAGTTGGCGCTGAACGGGGCAGCCAGCACTTCGCCGCGCGCGGCATAGGCCGGGGCATCGTCAGGCAGCCGCAGCCGCAGTGCGATCAGCACGACCACGGCGATCATGGTGAAGGCAAAGAACGGGCTGACCAGACCAAGCCCGGGCAGGATCAGCAACGGCGCGAGCGCCGGCCCGAGCACGGTGCCGAGGCCAAAGCTGGAGGAGATCAGCGATAACGACTGGGTCCGTTCGGCCCGGCTGGTGCGGCTCGCGACATAGGCCTGGACCGCCGGCGGTGCGGCCGAGCCGAATCCGCCGTAGAGCGAGCGGCAGGCCGCAAACAGCAGCAGGGTGCCCAGTGCGCCGAGATAGCCGTGCAGCCCCAGCCACAGCGCCATCCCGCACAGGCCGAAGCTGGAGATGAAGCCCATCAGCCCAAGCGCCATCATCGCCTTGCGTCCGCGCCGGTCGCTGCGCCGGGCCCAGAACGGGGCGCAGAGCATCCACAGCAGCGCCGACCAGGTATAGGCCAGGCTGATCCAGAAATCCTCGACCTGCAGCGCCGTGCCGATCGAGGGCATGACCGATTGCATCGCCGTATTGCCCGCCGCCGTCACCAGCATGACCGTGAAAAGCAGCGCGACGCGGCTGCGCGGCAGGCTGGCGGTAACGCCTCCGGGGGAACCGGATGGGGGAGAAGCGGGCTCTGTCATCATCTTCGTCCCTATGTCCGTCGCATCTGCCTTGCAATGGCCGGGCAAATTTGTGAAAGCGGCGCTATAGCTGCCTAATACAGGAACCAGCCCCCCGCATGACTTCGACCCAGCTTGCCCGCAAGCCGCTCTCCGCCCGGATCAAACAGCGCGTCATGCGCGCGATGGGACCGTGGGGGGTCTTCCTGCAGGGCTTTATCGAACACCCGGTAATGGTCGGATCGATCATCCCGTCCTCGCGCTTCACGATTGCCCGAATGCTCGGCCCGGTGAAGTGGGATGAGTGCAAGCTGTTCGTCGAATATGGTCCCGGGGTCGGCACGTTCTGCCGCCCGGTGCTGGAACGGTTGCCGCGCGACGGGCGGCTGATCGTGATCGATACCAACCCGCTTTACATCGACTACCTGAAGGCGACGATCACTGACAGCCGCTTCATCCCAGTGCTTGGTTCGGCCGCCGATGTCGAGGATATCGTCCACGCCCATGGCTTCGACCATGCCGACTATGTGCTTTCGGGGCTGCCGTTCTCGACCCTGCCCGATGGCGTCGGCCCGGCGATCGCGGCGGCCACGCACCGGGTGCTGCGGCCCGGCGGGGCCTTCCTGGTCTACCAGTTCAGCGCCAAGGCCCGCGATTACATGGCGCGCCACTTCAGCCGGATCGATGGGGATTTTGAGTGGCTGAACGTGCTGCCCTGCAAACTGTTCTGGGGCTGGAAAGACTAGCGCCTACTCGATCGGGATGGCCGGCGCGGTCATTTCCGGGCGGGCGAGTTGGCGGTGCGTCGCGGCGTAGACCGCCATGAAGAAGATCGCCATCACCGCCTGTAGCGCGGCCGAAACCAGCGTGCCCAGCGCCGTGCCCAGTTCCATCCCCAGTGCCAGCCGCAGCAGCAGATCGGCCAGGCCGCCGACCAGCAGGATCACGATCCCGAAGCCGATCAGCAGCAGGGCATAGAACAGCAGCAGCCGCCCGGCGTTGCCCTGGGTCAGCCCCCAGGACCGCCTGAGTGCAGCCACCGGGTTGCGCTCGCCTTCGACCATCACCACCGGCGCGACCAGCGAGATCCGGACCATCACCCAAACAAATGCGACCAGACAGGCGGCCACAACCAGGGTGGCGAAGGCCTTCGGTCCGGTCAGCGCGGCCAAAGTAACCGGGATCATGGCCAGCGCGGCAAAGGCCATCCCGGCCAGCAATTGCGCTGCGATCACCGGCAGCGCGCCGTGCAGCGCTAGTTTCAGCGCCTCGGCAACGGTTGGCCGGGTGCGGTCGGTATAGAGCGCCAGCATCGCCAGCGTGCCGATCACCTGGCACACCGCCATGCCCAGCAGCCATGGCCATGCGCTGCTGTAATAAGCAGAAAGTGTCGCCACCACCGTGTTGCTGTCCGCTCCGGCTGGCGGCTGGGGCGGCGGGGCGAGCACGCCCACGGCAAAGCTGGGCAGGACCAGGAACACCCCGGCCAATGCCCACAGCACGTCACGGTTGGCCGATACCAGCGCTGTGGCCTCTTGCCAGGCCCGGTTGCTGTCAAACCGCATCGCATGCTCTCCTTGGTTGTTGCCCCTTGATAACAGCAGCAATTGCCGCCACGCAACGCGCGATGATTCAGGACCTGCCTTCCGCGATCGAATGGCGCCGCGATTATGAGCAGGTGCCCTATCGCCATGCACTCGATTTCATGACCACGCGCAATGCCGCCATCGCCGAAGGCACGGCGGACGAGCTGGTCTGGCTGCTGGAACACCCGCCGGTCTATACCGCCGGAACCAGTGCGGCGGCCGACGAATTGCTCGATCCGCGCTTTGAGGTGGTCGAGGCCGGGCGCGGCGGGCGCTATACCTATCACGGGCCGGGGCAGCGGGTCGGCTATGTCCTGCTGGATCTCAAGCGCCGGGCGCGCGACGTGCGCGGCTTTGTCCATGCGATGGAGGGCTGGGTGATCGCGACCCTGGCCGACTTTGGCGTCGAATCCTGGCGCAGCGAAGGCCGGATCGGCATCTGGACCCGCGACATCGACGGGCGCGAGGCCAAGATCGGCGCAATTGGCGTGCGGATCCGCCGCTGGGTGACGATGCACGGCTTCTCGGTCAACCTCGATCCGGACCTGTCGCACTTTGGCGGGATCGTCCCCTGCGGGATCGAGGAGTTTGGCGTGACCAGCCTTGCGCGGCTGGGCCATGCGGTGGATATGCCGACCTGGGATGCGGCGCTGCTGGCCCGTGCCCCGGAATTCCTGGCCGCGCTCGAACGGCCTTGTCCGCAGGAGTGAATGGCGATGCGTAACCTGCCGATCCTGGTCCTCGCCCTGGCGCTGGCCGCCTGTGGTTCAGGCAAGAAGGACGAAGGCGCCGGCAAGGCTGCGGGCGAGATCCTGCCCGCCAGCGCCAGCGATGCGATGCTGCCGCTCGATACGGTCCGCAGCCAGGCCCCGCTCGCGCCGAAGGTCGAGGCCGAGGGGAAGAGCAAGGAGGCTGACCCGGCAGCCAGCGATGCGGCAGAGGCCCCGGCAGCGGAAACATCTGTTGCCGCACCGGAAGCTCCGGCAACGCCAGAGGGCTAAGGGCCCTCTTCGCCTTCGAGCGGCGCCGCCGCAGGACGTTCCGCCACCCGCGCCAGGACCAGCCCTGCGGCGACCAGCGCCATGCCCAGCAGGTCAAGCGGCCCTAGTGCCTCGTTGAACCAGATCCAACCAATGGCGACCGCCACCGTTGGCTGGGTCAGCAGCGCCAGGCTGATCACCAGCGGCGGGAAGTGTCGCAGGGCATAGACCAGCAGGCCCTGGCCGATCAGCTGGCTGGTGATGGAGAGGGCAATCACCGGCCCCCAATTGGTCGGCCAGAACGGTTCGCCCAGCAGCAGCGCGAACCCGGCCATCACCGGCAGGCCGATCAGGCTGGACCAGAACAGCAATGCCCAACTGCCCAGCACGGCCCGCCCGCGCTGCGCCAGCAGGATGTAGAAGGTATAGAGGAAGCCGGCGAGCAGGCAGAGCAGATCGCCGATCAAGGTGGTGTGGTCGATCTGCAGGCTCCGCCCCAGCAGCACGGCCGAGCCGACGATCGCCGCGCCAAAGGCGAGCCATTCGGGCGTGTGCGGCCAGCGGCGCAGCGCGATCAGGCCCCAGGCGGCGATCAGGATCGAGCCGGCATTGCCGAACAGCGTGGCATTGCCCAGTCGGGTCAGCTCGATCCCCAGGTGCCAGCTTGACAGGTCGAGCGCGAAGAACACGCCGCCGGCCAGCACGCCCCACAGCACCGTGCGCGGCGCGCCGGTCAGCGGCTGGCGGTTCATGCGGGCGAGCAGGACAAAGAACGGCACGGCCAGCGCCAGCCGCCAGAACCCGGCCGAAACCGGGCCGCTATCGGCTAGCCGCACCCACATCGGCCCCAATGCCAGCGCGACATTGCCGCCCAGCAGGGCCGCAAATTGCCCCACCTTCGTGCTCCCTGTTGCTGCCCCCATTGCCTTGCTCATCGTGATGCCTTAGCCGCTCGGTTAAGAATGCAAAACGAAATGGTGGAGGCCTAATTGCACGACGCTCTGTTTCAGCCGGTTTCGCTCGGCGCGATTCAATGCCCCAATCGCATCCTGATGGCCCCCCTGACCCGCGGCCGCTCGGACCCGGGTTCGGTGCCCAATGCGCTGATCGCCGAATACTATCGCCAACGCGCCGGCGCGGGTCTGATCATTTCCGAAGCGACGGGCATTTCGGTGGAAGGGCTCGGCTGGCCCGCCGCCCCTGGCGTGTGGAGCGAGGCCCAGACCGAAGGCTGGAAGCTGACGACCGAGGCCGTGCACAAGGCCGGCGGGCGGATCATCCTGCAGCTCTGGCACATGGGCCGGCTGGTTCACCCCGATTTCCTCGGCGGGCAGCCGCCGGTCTCGGCCTCGGCCACCACGGCGCCCGACCATGCCCATACCCCGGCCGGCCGCAAGCCCCATGAGCAAGCCCGCGCCGCGACCCTGGATGACATCGCCCGGATCATCGACGACTATGGCAAGGCGGCCGCCAATGCCAAGGCTGCCGGGTTCGACGGGGTCCAGCTGCACGGTGCCAATGGCTACCTGATCGACCAGTTCATCCGCAGCTCGTCCAACCTGCGCGATGACGATTACGGCGGTTCGCCCGAGAACCGCGTGCGGCTGATGCGCGAAGTGCTGGAGCGGCTGATCGATGTCTGGGGCGCGGGCCGCGTCTCGATCCGCCTCTCGCCCAATGGCGAAACGCAAGGCTGCGATGATGCCACCCCGGCCGAAACCTTCGGTGCGGCGGCCAAGGTGCTGCAGGAGCTTGGCGTCGGCTTCCTCGAACTGCGCCAGCCGGGGCCAGACGGCACTTTCGGCGCGACCGAAGTGCCCAAGCAGGGCGCGCACCTGCGCACGATCTACAAGGGTCCGATGGTACTCAACAGCGATTACACCGCCGAGAGCGCCGCCGCCGAAGTGGCGAGCGGAGCCTGCGAGGCGATCAGCTTTGGCCGGCCCTATATCTCCAACCCGGACCTGGCCGAACGCATCCGCATCGGGGCTGAATGGGCGCCCAATGTCGATGTGCCGCGGTCGTGGTACCTGCCGGGCGCTGCTGGCTACACCGACTATCCGACGCTGGCCGAAGCCGCCGCCGCCTGAGTCTGAAAGGGGTCGCAACCATGCAGCAGAGGTCGTGGCTGTTCGTTCCGGGTGACAGCGAGAAGAAGCTGGGCAAGGCCGCCGATACCGGGGCCGACGTGATTATCGTCGACCTGGAGGATTCGGTCGCCTTGTCGAACAAGGAACAGGCCCGGCACATGGCCTGTGCCTGGCTTGCCAGCCAGCGCCGCGTGGCGCAGTTCGGCCGCTGGGTCCGGATCAATGCGCTCGACAGCCGGCTGTGGCGCGATGACCTTGCGGCCGTCATGCCCGGCGCGCCCGACGGGATCATGCTGCCCAAGTCGGCCGGGCCGGAATCGATCCAGACCCTGGCCGGGGAGCTCTATGAGTTGGAGGGGCGCTGCGGCATTGCGACGGGGAGCACGAAAATCCTTGCCCTGGTCAGCGAGACGGCCGAAGCCGCGATCACCATCCCCGGCTATGCCAGCGCCCCGCTGCCGCGGCTGCACGGGCTGGTCTGGGGCGGGGAGGACCTCTCCGCCGCGATTGGCGCCTCGCGCAAGTACGATGCGGATGGCCGCTGGACCGATGCCTTCCGCTATGTCCGCGTCCAGACCCTGCTGACCGCCCATGCCAAGGGCGTGCTGCCGCTCGACACGCTCCACGCCGATTTTGCCGACATGGAAGGGTTGAAGCGGATCGCCGAAGAAGCCCGCGCCGATGGCTTTGGCGGAATGCTGGCGATCCACCCGGCGCAGGTCCCGGTGATCAACGCCGCCTTCACCCCCAGCGCGGAAGAACTGGCCCACGCCCGCGCGGTGGTCGCCGCCTTTGCCGCTCAGCCCAATGCCGGGACGCTGCAGATCGACCGCCGCATGATCGACCGCCCGCACCTGGTGCTGGCCAAGCGGCTGCTGGGGATTGCGGATTAGGCCTCAGGCCGGACCCAGATCGCCCTTGCCAACCGTCCCGCTCGCCATCGCCAGCATGGCATCGAGGCTCTTCTTGGCGGCGAGGCGCAGGCCTTCCTCGATCTCGATCCGCGGCTGCAAGTCGCGCAGGGCGACGTAGAGCTTCTCGAGCGTGTTGAGTGCCATGTAGGGGCAGATGTTGCAGTTGCAGTTCCCGTCCGCGCCCGGCGCGCCGATGAAGGTCTTGTCGGGGATCGCGAGCTGCATCTGGTGGATGATGTGCGGCTCGGTCGCGACGATCAGAGTGTTGCCGGGGAATGTCTTGGCGAACTGTAGGATCCCGCTGGTCGAGCCGACATAGTCGGCATGGTCGACGATGGTCGGCGGGCATTCCGGGTGGGCCGCGATCGGCGCGCCGGGGTGCTGGGCCTTGAGCTTGAGCAGCTCGGTCTCGCTGAAGGCTTCATGGACGATGCAGACGCCCGGCCAGAGCAGCATGTCGCGCCCGAACTTGCGGTTGAGATAGCCGCCCAGGTGCCGGTCCGGGCCGAAGATGATCTTCTGCTCGGGCGGGATCTGGGCAAGGATCGTCTCGGCGCTCGAGCTGGTGACGATCACGTCGGACAGCGCCTTCACTTCGGTCGAGCAGTTGATATAGGTCAGCGCGATGTGATCGGGGTGCGCCTCGCGGAAGGCTTTGAACTTTTCGGGCGGGCACGAATCCTCAAGGCTGCACCCGGCGTCGAGATCGGGCAGGATCACGATCTTCTGGGGTGAGAGGATCTTGGCCGTATCGGCCATGAACTTGACCCCGCAGAACGCAATCACATCCGCGTCGGTCTGTGCTGCCTTCTTCGACAGCTCCAGGCTGTCACCCACGAAGTCCGCCAGGTCCTGGATTTCCGGCTTCTGGTAATAGTGCGCCAGGATCACCGCGTTGCGCTCCTTGCGGAGGCGCTCGATCTCGGCGCGGACGTCGATTCCGGAAAGATTGGTCGGCTGGGCGGTCATCGGGGGTCCCTTTGCGAAGAGACCCCCAGATGGCCCTTTAGCGCGGCCTAATCAAGGCATGCCGGGAGGCACATAGGCCTGCATCGGCCGCGCCGCGCCGGGGTGGCCGGCCATGATCTGCTCGGTCAGGGCAATGCCCCAGTGGGTATAGGCCAGAAACTCGCCCAGGGCGAGCGAGCCGACCCCGGCAAACAGCGCGACCAGCCAGGCCGGGTGGATCATGCCGAGATGGCGCTTGTCGCGCATCATGCCGACCAGCACGAAGACCAGCCCGATCAGGTTGGTGATCTCCCAGGCCCAGGCACCGAACAGCGGCGTGGGCAGGATTCGGCCGAAGCCGGGACCAAGGATCGTCGCCATGCCGCCCAGCATCAGTCGGCGGTGCCAGTCGGTCCGCCGCCGCATCGCGACCGCACCTAGCGAGAGCGCGGCGAAAGTGAGGAGACCAATCGGATTGCTGATCATGAATTCGTTGGCATCGAAGAAGAACGGCCCGCCGGTGCGCTGGAGCGAGGTGACCGTGATGGCGATGCCCATGCCGACCATCAGCGGGATCCACAGCACCGAGAGCCAGCCCAGCCGCTTGTGCAGAGCGCGATTGCCGCCTGCGATCAGCGCTGATTGCATCAGCAGCAATGCGACCCAGCCAAAGAACACCACGCCGTGGACATGGTAGACCCACGGCACGGCAAAACTCGACCGGCCAAGCGCCAGGTTCAGGCTGAACCCGGTGACGATCACCAGCCCCATCAACAGGGCCATTCTAAAGAAGAACTTCTCTTCGGCGCGCGGCTCCGCGCTATCCTGGTACATGGTAGCCATGGAAATCTCCCCATCCTTCCGGCGCGACCAGCTGGATGAAAGGTGCCACGGATCAGTCGGAGTTGAAAGAGGCACTTCCGCACTTCGTCACCCCGGGCTTGACCCGGGGTCCTGCTCCCTTTCGCAACGTGGCGAACAAGCGGGACCCCGGATCAAGTCCGGGGTGACGGGTATTGCTTTACTGAGCCGTCTCGCCCTCGAACCGCACTATCACGGTTGCCTGCGGGTGGCCGCTGACCTTTAGCGGGGCCGAGAGGTTCTGCCGCACGGCATCCTTCGCGGCGGCGCGGGCCAGGTTCAGCAGCACCGGATTGGATGCCTGCTGCACCGCCTGCTGCTCGGCCAGACGGGTATTGGCGCGGGTCAGTTCATCCTGCGCGGTGCGGGTGATCCACACCCCTTCGCGCAGGTACTGGGCGCGGCCTTCATCGAGGTTGGGGCGCGAGACGGTAAGCGCGGGGAGCGTGACAGTCAGCCGCTGGGCCTGCTCGTCCCAGACCATGTTGGTGCGGGTCATCTTCGAGAGGTCGAGTGTGTAATCGACCCGCGCCGGGATCACCGCGATCTGGCGGCTCTTGATCAGGCCCATCAGGCGCTCATCATCCGCAGCAACGACGGGAGCCAGTTGGGCCGAGAACACCGTCAGCCGGTTAGCCTTTTCGAACGCGGTCAGGCTGGTGGCCAGCGGATCGCCATAGGACGCCGGGCCGAAAGCGCGCCACAGCGCCCAGGTAGCCAGCGCCAGGGCGGCAGCGAAAAGATACCACGGCAGTGCAAACTGCCGGGCGATGGCGCGCGCATTGCTGCGCTCGGCGGAATCTATGCGGCGCTGATCCATATATCACCCTCGCACCGGACGCGTCCCTGCTGCTCCAGATCGACCAGGTGGGCCAGCACCGAGCGGCCGGCGGCCCCGGTCAGGCGGGGATCGAGGCCCTTGTACATCACCGCAACCATGGCCGGGATCGCCTGCGGCCCTTCACTCAGCAGCCGCAGGATCTGCGCCTCGCGGCTGCGGCGGTGGCCCAGCATTCCGCGCACCAGCTGGCGCGGCTTGTCGACTGCCGGGCCGTGCGCCGGGTAGAGCCGCTTGTCATCGCGGTCATAGAGCTTCTGCAGGCTCGCCATATAGGCGCTCATGTCGCCATCGGGGGGCGAGACGACGCTGGTCGACCAGGCCATCACGTGATCGCCGGTGAACAGCGCCCCGCTTTGGGTCAGGCTGTAGCACAGGTGGTTGCTGGTATGGCCGGGGGTGGCTACCGCCTCGATCGTCCAGTCAGGGCCGCTGATCCGCTCACCATCGGTAAGGATGCGGTCCGGCGCATAGCCATGGTCGAAGGCCGAATCCGCGCGGGGGCCATCATCGTTCAGGCTCAGCGGCGCGCAGCCGATGATCGGGGCGCCGGTAAGGGCTTTCAGCGGCGCGGCGGCCGGGGAATGGTCGCGGTGGGTGTGGGTGCACAGGATCGCGGTTATCTTCGCATCACCCACGGCGGCCAGGATCGCCTCGACATGGCCCACGCCATTGGTGTCCGCACCCTTGAAAGGGCTCGGTTCGCTGCCGATGCTGCCATCGGCCGGGCCGGGATCGATCACGGCCACTTCGCTGCCTGCGCCAACGATGTAAGTCTGGGTGCCAGTGAAGGTATAGGGCGAAGGGTTGGGCGCGAGCACGCGCCGCACCAGCGGTTCGCACTGTTCCGAAAGGCCGGTCGGCCAGGGCTTGGCTGGGATGTCCATGTTCCTCATATGGGAACTACACCCGTTCGTGTCGAGCCATTCGGCTTGCGGGGAAGTAGCCGCATGACCCAAGCCGCTTTGGCCGACGGCCAAAGTCGAGACACCAGTGCGCAACGTGTCTCGACTTCGCTCGACGCGAACGGCAAGAAGGGCAGCATGACTGACCTGATCCTTGTCCTCGACGCCGGCACCACTTCCACCCGCGCGATGCTGTTCACGCCCGATGGCGCGCTGCGGGGCGTCGCGCAGGAGGAGCTGACCCAATATTACCCGCAGCCGGGCTGGGTCGAGCACGATGCTGCCGAGATCTGGGCCAAGACCCTGGCCTGCGCGCAGCAGGTGGTTGAGGCGGCCGGCGGCGCCAGCCAGGTCGCCGCGATCGGCATCACCAACCAGCGCGAGACCGTGGTGGCCTGGGACAAGGCCACCGGCCAGCCGCTGCACCATGCGCTGGTCTGGCAGGATCGCCGCACCGCCGATTTCTGCGGTGCCTTGCGCGAAAGCGGGCAAGAGCCGGTGGTCCAGGCGGCGACCGGGCTGCTGCTCGATCCCTATTTCTCCGGCACCAAGATGCGCTGGCTGGTCGAGAACGTGCCGGCCGTGGCCGAGGCGGCGTCAGCCGGGCGGTTGGCGCTGGGCACGGTTGAGACCTGGTTGACCTGGAAGCTGTCGGGCGGAGCGCATGTCACCGATGCCAGCAATGCCAGCCGCACGCTGCTGCTGCCGCTCGCCGGAGCCACCTGGGATGCCGGGCTGTGCGACTTGTTCGGCGTGCCGCAGGCCGCCTTGCCCGAAGTGACCGACAACGCCGGCCGCTTCGCCGCGACCACCCGCGACCTGTTCGGCGCGGCAATTCCCATCGCCGGGTTGGTCGGCGATCAGCAGAGCGCCACGATCGGCCAGGGCTGCCTCAATCCCGGCGAGACCAAGGCGACCTATGGCACCGGGGCCTTTGTACTGGCCAATATGGGCGGCGAGGTGCCGCGTTCCGGCCACCGGCTGCTGGGGACGGTGCTGTGCCAGCTGGGCGGAACCCGGACCTATGCCCTTGAAGGCTCGGTCTTTGTCGCCGGCAGTCTGGTCAAGTGGCTGCGCGACAGCCTCGGGATCATCGCTTCGGCGCCCGAGACCGAGGAGCTGGCCCGCTCGGTTCCGGACAGCGGCGGGGTGACTATTGTTCCCGCGCTTTCGGGGCTGGGCGCGCCGCATTGGCGCCCCGATGCCCGCGCGGTGATTTCCGGCATGAGCTTTTCCACCACCCGCGCCCATGTCGCGCGCGCGGCGCTCGAAGCCATGGCGATGCAGACCGCTGACCTCGCCGCTGCCTTTGCCGCCGATGGGGCAGGCTGGACCGCGCTGCGCATCGATGGCGGTATGAGCGCCAATGACTGGATGGCGCAGGACCTGGCCGACGTGCTGCGGGTGCCGGTCGAGCGGCCCAAATTCGTCGAGACCACAGCTCTGGGCGCGGCGATGCTGGCGGCGGTGGGGGTCGGAATGCATGGTTCGCTCGGCGATGCGGCCCAGGCTATGCGCGGTGCAGTGCAGCGGTTCATGCCGGGAGCGGAGCCCAGCGCAGAGCGACGTGCGGCCTGGGACCGCGCGCTGGCGGCGACCTAACCCCGCGCGCTGCGGGCCAGACGTTCGCGCAGCGCGGCGACCGCGCTGGGGGCATTGGGATCGCGTTCGCGCCAGCTGGCGTCGATCCGCTTGAGCCGGGCATGGAACCGCTCTGTCGCCTCGATCAGCTCGCGCGTTTCGGGTTCGAGCAGGGCCAGGCGGGCGGGGTCGCTGTCGGGATGGTCAACCAGCTTGCCGTAGCGGTGGAGCTGGAACTCCGAAAGCTCGCCATTGAAGAAGGCGCGGTGGTTGAGCAGCCAGGCAACCGAATGCATCATCCGCGTGGTGGTGCGCAGTGCCTCGCAGGATAGTGCGATCGACGCCGCGTCTTCCTGGCCCGCCACGGCTTCCATCCGCCCGGACAGAGTGAACGCCTGTCTGACTTCATCAGAAAGAACGAGCGCCTCACAATAGAGGCCTTCCACGATCCGTGGATTCATGTTCGCCGGCGATCCCATCACCCCGGCCTAACTCCGGTGACACATGTTTGTCACCGCAGGTTAACAACGTTTGCTCTGCCAATTTTGAACTGTCCCGGCGGGGGACGTTTTTGCGGGACGGTGGGGGCTCAGGCGATGATGTCGGGGATCAGGTAATCCTCAAGCATGGCGATCTGGTCCTTCAGGCGCAGCTTGCGCTTTTTCAGGCGCGCGATCTGGAGCTGGTCGGTGCTGCCGGCGCTGGTCAGAGCATCGATCGCCGCGTCCAGGTCGCGGTGTTCGATCCGCAGCATTTCCAGTCGCTTTTTCAGCTCCTCTTCGCTCACCAATGCCTCCCTATGCCCAGCCAGACGCGGCGCCGATGCAGCCTGCCGCAAGTACCTCAACTGAGTGCTTCGCAAGATAGGCTTAATATGCTTCCATGACAATCGCAGTGACCCCCGCCGCATGCCGAGTCGGGAACAGCGATCTCGGTCTGGGCCTCGGTCCTGCCCCCTGGGGGCATACGGAGGAGTATCGCCAATGGAAACGTCGCATGTCAGTGCCTTGCAGCTCAAGCACGCCGGTCTCGAACGGCAGATCCAGGACGAGCTGAACCGACCCATGCCTGACCTTGCGACGATCCAGCAGCTGAAGCGCCGAAAGTTGCGCATCAAGGAAGAGCTGGCGCACATCTAGCCAGTTCTGTCCTTGCGACGCGCGCGGTGGCGGGCTTGCCGGCCCGCAGCCGCGAGCCGGTGGGTCCCTAACGGCGGCCAACGAGCCGTCCTGATCACAGCGCGCCGGGCTTCAACCCGCATCCGGCCAAGAAATACGGTTGCGTTACTGCGCAGCGCGTTTGCTTAGGGCGTGGTTTGGGCTAGCTATGGGCCATGCCCGCTTCCGCCGCCTCGGCCGCCCGTACGATCCTGACGCGCCTGCACGATGTCATGGCATCGCGCAGCCATGCCCAGCAGAAGCTCAACACCGTGGTCGAGGTGATCGGTGAAGGTCTCGATAGCGAGGTCTGCTCGATCTACCTGCTGCGCGAAGGGATGCTGGAGCTGTTCGCCACGCGCGGCCTGGCGCAAGAGGCAGTCCACGTTACCCGCATGGCCGTGGGTGAGGGTCTGGTCGGCACGATCGCCCAGAACACCGAAATGCTCAACCTGGCCGAAGCGACGGCCCACCCGGACTTTTCCTATCGCCCCGAAACGGGCGAGGAAAAGTTTCACTCCTTTGCCGGCGTTCCGATCGTCCGGCGCGAGCGCGCCGTGGGGGTGCTCTGCGTCCAGCACGCCGATCCGCGCCGCTATGAAGAGGTTGAGATCGAGGCGCTGCAGACCGTCGCCATGGTGCTGTCGGAGCTGATCGCCAATGCCGATCTGGTCGACGAGGAAGAGGCCCTGCTCAGCCCGGCGATGACTGGCCCGCAGCGCTTGCCGGGGCTGGCGCTGGTCAAGGGGCTGGCGATCGGCTCTGCCGTGTTCCACCAGCCGCGCATCACCATCGAACATGTCATGGCCGAGGACCGCGATGCCGAGCTCAGCCGCGTCTACCTCGCCTTTGACAAGATGCGCGAACAGATCGACCGGATGGCCAGCCAGGCCGAATTCGGCGTGGGGGGTGAGCACGAGGAAGTGCTCGAGACCTACAAGATGTTCGCCTACGACGAAGGCTGGAGCCGCCGGATCATCGAGGCGATCGACAGCGGGCTGACCGCCGAGGCCGCGATCGAGCGGGTCCAGCAGCGCACCCGGATGCGGATGCGCCAAATCGATGATCCGCTGCTGGCTGACCGGATGCACGATCTGGAGGATCTCTCCAACCGCCTGCTGCGGATCGTGTCCGGCCAGATGGGCACGGCGGCGACCATGGGGTTGAAGCAGGACGCGATCCTGATCGCCCGCAACCTCGGCCCGGCCGAGCTGCTGGAATATGACAAGCGCCGCCTGAAGGGTGTCGTGCTGGAGGAAGGCTCGCTGACCGCCCACGTGGTGATCGTCGCGCGGGCGATGGGGATTCCGGTGCTGGGCCGGGTGCGGTCCTTGCGCGGGGCGATCCGCGATGGCGACCTGCTGCTGCTCGATGCCGATGGCGGCCATGTTACCGTGCGGCCACTGCCGGCGGTGGTCGATGCATTCGAGGCGCGCTTTGCCAAGAGCAAGGAGCGTCAGGCCGCCTATGCCAAGTTGCGCGATGTTGAGCCGTTCACGCGCTGCGGCACCCGCATCACGGTGATGATGAACGCTGGCCTGCGCGATGACATGCCGGGCCTGGCCCTGACCGGGGCCGACGGGGTCGGGTTGTTCCGCACCGAGTTCCAGTTCCTGGTCTCCGCCACGCTCCCGGCGCGCGAACGCCAGACCCGGCTCTACCGCGACGTGCTGGATGCCGCGGGCGACAAGCCGGTGGTGTTCCGCACGGTCGATATCGGCGGCGACAAGGTCCTGCCCTATCTGCGTCACAACGACGGCGAGACCGAGGAAAACCCGGCGATGGGCTGGCGCGCGCTGCGCGTGGCGCTGGAACGGGGCGGGCTGCTGAAAGTCCAGGCGCGCTCGCTGCTGGAGGCGGCAGCCGGCCGCACGCTCAACGTGATGTTCCCGATGGTGACCGAGCCGTGGGAATTCGATGCCGCGCGCGATGTCTTCGAAAGCCAGCTGGCCTATCTCAAGACCCAGAAGAAGCTGTTGCCCGAAGCAATCCGCTATGGCGCCATGCTGGAAGTCCCAGCGCTGGCCGAACAGCTCGACGTGCTCGCGCCCAAGCTTTCGTTCCTGTCGATCGGCACCAATGACCTGACGCAGTTCCTGTTCGCCGCCGATCGCGCCAATCCCAAGCTGGCCGAGCGTTATGACTGGCTCAGCCCCGCGATCCTGCGCTTCCTCAAGCGCGTGATGCAAGGCGTGGCCGGTCACGATGTCGACGTGACGGTCTGCGGCGAGATGGGCGGACGCCGGCTGGAGGCGCTGGCGCTGCTGGGAATTGGCATCCGCCGCCTGTCGATCACCCCCGCCTCGGTCGGGCCGATCAAGGAACTGATCCGCAAGGTCGACCTGGAAGAGATCGGCACGGCGATGAACGGCTGGCTGATGACTCCGCCGCCGTCGCTGCGCAGCGCACTGATCGATTGGGCCCAGCAGCGCGGGATCGACTGCGACTGACGCCGGTCTGCCGCAGAAAGCCGCCGGACTGTCGCTCTGTTCCTGCCAGCCTCGGTGATTTCCGTTGACTTGGCCATGCAAACGGGGATGGTCCGCCTCGCGGGGCACAGATCGCAAAAGACAGTACTGCTGCCGGGGTCGTGATGATTGAGAATGAAGAGCAAGCGGCTGAATTGCCGCTGGACACGGCTGGAGCGCAGCTGATGCGCGCGCGCCAGGCGGCCGGCCAGTCGCTGGCCGATCTGGCACGGATCACCAAGATTTCGGAGCGCCAACTCGGCGCGATCGAGACCGGGAATTATGCCGCCCTGCCGTCACGCGCCTATGCCATTGGCTTTACCCGCACTTATGCCAAGGCCGTCGGGCTGGACAGCAATGCGATCATTGCCATGGTCCGCGATGAGCTGGCGCAGGTCGAAACCGATCAGGCCCGTCGGACTGTCCCCGCCTTCGAGCCCGGCGATCCGACCCGTCTGCCGGGCGGCCGCGTCGCCTGGTTTGCCGCGGCCGGACTGGCGCTGGTGCTGCTGATCGGCTTCCTGGTCTGGCCCAATCTCTATGCTCCGGGCGGCAGCCTCCCTTCGATCCTGCCCAGCGCAACGCCTACTCCCGCCGCGGCGGCACCCGCGCCCGCACCGGTGCCCGCTAATGGGCCGGTGGTGTTTACTGCGACACGTGACAAGGTCTGGGTGCGCTTTGCCGATGGCGCCGGCCAGCAGCTGCTGCAAAAGGAACTCGCGCTCGGCGAGAGCTGGACCGTGCCGGACAGCGCCGGGGCGGTTACGCTGACGACAGCGCGCCCCGATGGGCTCTCGGTCACGATCGGTGGCCGTCCGGTCCCGCCGCTGGCGACCACCGAACAGTTGGTGCGCGATGTGCCGGTAACCGCCGCCGCACTGCTGGCGCGGGGCAGCCAGCCACTCGCCGCGCCGCAGGCCAGTCCGGCGCCAGTCGCCACGAGCGCGGCGGCAGCCCCGCGCCGCCAGAGCCGCCCGGCCTCCGAGCCGCGCAGCGAAGCAACGCCCGCTGCGACTGTAGCCGATCCGGCGGTCCCTTCTGCGCCAGCGCCCGGCACCAACGCCGCAACTGCGGATAGCCAGGGCTGACGCCTCGACAGGGTTAATTCAGCGCGGCTATGCAAGGGTAAACGCTGGCAGCATTGCCGGCCTTTGACGCACAGCCGCTCGATTGAATGGGACTAGGCACATGAAGACCTTCGCCGCGATGCACAGGCCGCTTTTGGGGCCCCTGCTGGCCGCACTCGCAGTTGCCCTCGCCGCGCCAGTGATCGCGCAGAGCAACGCTACGGACGCCAATCCGGAAGCCCGGATCCGTAAGCTCGAGGCCGAGGTTCGCGCGCTCCAGCGCCAGGTTTTCCCGGGCGGCGATGGCAAGTTCTTTCCGCCGCTGACCCAGCCGGGCCAGCCGACCGCGGCTGCCAGCGGCACGCCGGCGAGCACGCCGGTAGCCGATCTGCTGGTCCGGGTCGACACGCTCGAGGCGACGATCGCGCGCCTGACCGCCCAGCAGGAAGAGAACGGCAACAAGCTGGCTCAGCTTGAAGCCAAGGTTGCGGCTTTGACTCCCTCCGCGCCGGCTACTGTCGCTGCGGTTGCGACTGACGCTCCGGCTCCAGCGACGGTAACCGCTACCAATGGTGCCACGACCAGCGGCAACCTGGCGGCGATGACGGGCGGGGCCTCCGCGCCGAAGCCGGCTGCCGCCGCACCGGCCCCGGCCGTGCCGACCGCTGCGGCGACGCCGGCGCCCAAGCCGGCCGCAACCAGGCCGGCGGCTACCAAGCCGACCGCCGCAACCAAGCCGGCCGTGCCCTCGGCCGCGCGCCTTGCCGCAGTCCGCGCGATCGAAAAGCCCAAGACCGACGATGCCGGGGATGACGAATACAGCTATGGCTTCCGCCTGTGGGAGGCCAAGTTCTATCCCGAGGCGCAGCAGCAGCTGAAGCTGTTCCTCGACAAGTACCCGCGCCATGCCCGCCGCTCGTTCGCGCGCAACCTGCTCGGCCGCGCGCTGCTCGATGAAGGCAAGCCGGAAGAGGCGCAGAAGTGGTTCCTGGAAAACTACAAGGACCAGCAATTCCGCGACCGCGCGGCTGACAGCGTGCTGTTCCTGGCCGAGGCGACCAAGCGCCAGAAGGACACCGGGCGCGCCTGCATTGCCCTGGCGCAGTTCGTTGACGAGTTCCCGCGCGAAGCCGCCGGCCGCCTCAAGAGCCAGTACGATGCCACGCGCACCGGGCTTAAGTGCGATTGATCCCGCACTGGAACTGACCGCCCGCTTCGCGGCGGGCCTTGCCGCGCTGTGGCCCGGTGAAGGGACCTTGGGCCTGGCCGTATCCGGCGGACCCGACAGTCTGGCCCTGCTGCTGCTGGCGCATGCCGCGCTGCCTGGCCAGGTGGCCGCCGCCACGGTCGATCATGGCTTGCGCGCCGCCAATGCCGATGAAGCGGCGATGGTGGCGGGGCTGTGCCAAAGGCTCGGCATCCCCCATGCGACATTGCCGGTGTCGCTTTGCGAAGGGAACGTCCAGGCCGAGGCCCGCACCGCGCGCTATGCTGCGCTGGCCGGCTGGATGGACGCGCATAATCTGGCCGCCCTGGCCACCGCGCACCATGCCGACGATCAGGCCGAAACCCTGCTGCTGCGGCTCAACCGGGGCAGCGGCGTGGCGGGGCTGGCCGGAGTGCGCGAACGCGGCGTGGTGCCCCGCACCCGGCTCCCACTGATCCGCCCGCTGCTCGGCTGGCGCCGGGCAGAGCTGGCGGAAGTGGTGGCTGCTGCGGGCCTGACTGCGGCCGATGATCCCTCCAACCGCGACGACCGCTTCGATCGGGCGCGAATCCGCAAGGCCCTGGCCGAAGCCGACTGGCTCGACGTGCCTGCGCTCGCCACCAGTGCGGCGCATCTGGCCGATGCCGATGCGGCGCTCGATTGGGCCATGGCCCGCGAATGGCAGGATTGCGTCACCCGTGCCCCGCTGGGGCTGATCTATCGCCCGCAGGCCCCGCGCGCTATTGCCCTGCGAGTCCTGACCCGGATTATTACCGAACTAGATGGCGAGGCCCCGCGCGGCAGCGCCGTGGCCCGGCTGTTCGATAGCCTGCTGGCCCGCCAGACCGCGTCGATCGGCGGTCTGGTCGCCCGGCCGCTGCCCGAAGGCTGGAGCTTTTCCCGCGCGCCGGCGCGGCGGGCCTAGCGCCGCTTCATCCCCTGCTGCTCCATCCGCCAGACCAGCTGGTCGTAGCGGTCCTGGCCAAAAAACGGCTCGCCTTCATAGACCATCAGCGGCACGCCGTAGTGGCCGCCGAGGCGCTGGTCGGCTTCGTTCTGCTTGATCACTTCGTCGAGGCGGTCCGCTTCGGCTGATTGGACCGCATCCATCTCGGCGAGGTCGCAGCCGACGCTGGCCAGCGCCTTGGCCAGGTGATCGCCTTCATGCCAGCCGTCGGTTTCGCCGGACCAGATCAGGTGGCTGATCGCGCGCAGCACGGCCAGGCCCTGGCCGCGCTCGGATGCCAGGACGCCCAGGCGGGTGAGGCGATGGATATGGGGTTGCTCCTTGGGATAGGTGCGCGTGGCATAGTCCATCACCACCGGATCGGGGCGCGGCCAGCGCAGCGGCAGGCCGGCAAATTCAGCGCTGCGCACGCAGTCGCGCATCAGGTAGCTAAACCACAGCGGATCGGCCTGGGCAAAGAAGTCCGGTTGGCGCACCGCAATCGGCAGGACCGGGCGGACATTTACCCTGGCGTCCCAATCGCGCTCCAGCTCGATCAGCTTGGGCACGACGATGTAGGAATAGGGCGAGCGGAACGACCAGTAGAGGTCAACGGTGTGGGTCACGGGTTCAGCCCTCCAGCGTGCTCATGTCTATGACGAAGCGGTACTTCACGTCGGCCTTTTCCATCCGCTCATAGGCGCGGTTGATCTCGGCCATCGGGATCAGTTCGATCTCGGCGAGGATGCCCTTTTCGGCGCAGAGGTCGAGCATTTCCTGGGTCTGGGCAATCCCGCCGACGCCCGACCCGGCCACGGCTTTTTGCCCGCCCAGCAGCAGGCCGGAGTGGAACGGTTCGACCGGCTCGATCATGCCGACGATGCACAGCGTGCCCTTGCGGTCGAGCAGGAACAGGTAGCGGGTCAGGTCATGCTTGACCGGGATCGTATCGAGCAGGAAATCGAAGCTGCGCGAGGCAGCGCGCATCGCCTCCTTGTCGGTCGAAACCAGCACGTGGTCAGCGCCGAGCTTCTTCGCATCCTCGCCCTTGGCCGGGCTGGTGGTGATCATCGTCACTTCGGCCCCCAGCGCCTTGGCGAACTTGACCCCCATGTGGCCAAGGCCGCCCAGGCCGATCACGCCGACCCGGCTGCCAGGTCCGACGTTCCAGTTCTTGAGCGGGCTGTAGGTGGTGATCCCGGCACAGAGCAGCGGCGCGGCGGCGGCCATGTCGAGGCTGTCGGGCAAGCGCAGCACATAGGGTTCGGCCACGACGATATTGGCCGAATAGCCGCCATAGGTCGGGCTGCCATCGATCCGGTCCTTGCTGTTGTAAGTGCCGGTCGTCCCTTCGCGGCAATAGTTTTCCTCGCCATCGTGGCAGGCATCGCAGTGGCGGCATGAGTCGACCACCGTGCCGACGGCGACCCGGTCGCCCACCTTGAAGCGGGTGACGCCTGCGCCGACCGCGCTGACCGTGCCGACGATTTCGTGCCCGGGCACAAAGGGATAGGTCGTCCGGCCCCAATCGCTGCGGGCGACGTGGAGATCGGAATGGCACACGCCGCAAAAGGCGATGTCGATCGCCACGTCCTCGTCGCGCAGGGTGCGACGGTCGATGGTCATGGCGTTGATGCCGGAATCGGGGGCGGTTGCGCCCCAGGCTGCGGTGGCTGTCATGTTCGCTCTCCTGGCAGGCCGTCTGGTCTTTTTGTGGGGGTTGCCGCCCTCATCCTCTCCCGGCATTAATCGTTCGATTAAAGGGAGAGTCAAATGAAGATCGATTCGAGCATTGCGGCCGTGGTCACCGGGGGCGCATCGGGTCTGGGCCAGGCGACTGCCGAGGCGCTGGCCGCTGCCGGAGCCAAGGTCGCGATTTTCGACGTGAATGCCGAAAAGGGCGAAGCCGTGGCCGCCGCGATCGGCGGACTGTTCTGCCATGTCGACATCACGTCCGAGCAATCGGTTATTGCCGGTTTCGCCAAGGCCCGCGCCGCCCACGGGCAGGAGCGGATCACGGTTCACTGCGCCATGACCAGCCGCCGCGGCAAGACTCTGGCCTATGACAAGGAAGCCGGCGGGCTGAAGCGGCTCTCGACCGAGGATTACATTTACGGGGTCCAGGGCATCCTGGTCGCCTCCTATCGCATCGCCTCGCTCTCGGCCGAAGGCATGGCTGGACTGGAGCCGCTGGAAGATGGTGAGCGCGGCTGCATCATCCTGACCGCCTCGGTCGCGGCGCAGGACGGGCAGATCGGCCAGGTGATCTATGGCTCGGCCAAGGCGGGCGTGAATGGCCTGGTCCTGCCGATGGCTCGCGATCTCTCGGATCTCGGCATCCGCGTGAATTCGATCATGCCGGGGATCTTCGCGACACCGCTAATGCTGGGGGCCAAGCCGCAGGTGCTGGAAAGCCTGGCCGCTTCGGTGCCGTTCCCCAAGCGGCTCGGCAAGCCGGAAGAGTTTGGCAGCCTGGCGCTGGAGCTGGCGCGCAATACCTATTTCAACGCCCAGTGCATCCGCCTGGACGGCGCGATCCGCATGGCGCCGCGCTGATTGGTCATCACCAGGGTAGGGCTGGCCTGACGGTCAGCCCTCGAACCCAGTTCTAGCCTTCGACGAGCGAGTCGCCCTTACCGATGCGCTTGCCCTTGGTGATGTAGACGACGTCGCCCAGCTTGCTGACGGCGAACAGCTTCTTGCCGAAGTCGTTTGGCACTCCGATGCAGCCGTGGCTGGCATAGCCCTTTTCCACCTTGGTCCCGTGAATGGCGATGCCATCGTTGGTCAGGCGGTGGGTGAAGGGCATCGGCGCGCCGTCGTAGATGCTGGAATAGTGATCGGCCTTCTTCCAGATCACCGGAAACTTACCCAGCGGCGTCGGCTTTTCCTGGGTACCGAGCAGGACTGCCGTGGCACCGATCTCATAGCCGCCGCGGAAGACCGAGAGGACGCGGGCGTCGAGGTCGACCGTCATGACCAGCGGACCATCGGCGGGCGCGCCCTTTTCGTCCCAGTGCCATTCGCCATACTTGATCGGCCCGGTGATCGGCAGGACCCGCTTGATGACAAAGCGCTCATCACGCGGCTTGGCGGCAGGGGCAGCAGCGGGCTGCGTGCCAGGCTTGGCAAAGTCGGCTCCGGCAACGGGCTTGCCCGCCTGTTCCGAAACCACCGCCGCCTTGGGCGCGGGTTCGCGCACCAGCAGATAACCTGCGGCCCCGACCAGCCCGACAAAGGCCAGCACCATGCCTGTCAAAGCGTTGAACTTCATTGCCCTTTGCGCCCTTGCTGTGCGAATCCGCTATGACTGCTTGTTGGCGAAATGCCGCGCCAGCGCCAGTGGCCTGAAGCGGGCGTTTCTTAGCGGGACTGGATAGCGCAAAAGGGTTAACGCGCGGAAACCGGGGCGAATTCCTCAAACAGGGTGGCGTACTGTTCGACCATCTCGGCAATCGCGAAGCGCTGGACCCGGGCGAACCCAGCCTCGCGCAGCGCGGCGCGCCGGTTGGGCGCGGCGATCAGGTCGGCCATGCCGCGGGCCAGGGCATCGACATCGTCGACCGGCACCAGCTCACCCGAGACTCCTGGTTCGATCACGTCGCGCGGGCCGAACTTGCAGTCGGTCAGCAGCAGCGGCGCGCCGCAGGCCAGTGCCTCGGCGGCGACGGTCGGGAAGCCCTCCCAACGCGATGGCAAGACGAACAGATCGGCACCCGCCATCCAGGCATAGGGATTGGCGACAAAGCCGATAAAGCGGACATGCTCGCCGATCCCCAACTGGGCCGCCATGCGGTGCAGTTCGTTCAGCCGGCTGCCCTTGCCCAGGATCACCAGGGCATGGCTGCGCCACAGACCGCTCTGGGCAAAGGCGCGCAGCAGCACTTCGTGAGCCTTCTGGTATTCCAGTCGGCCGGCGGTGATGATGTAGGGCCGCTTGGGCGCACCCGGCACCGGCTGGTCCTTGGCGGTGGTAATCGTGCCAAGGTCGATCGGGTTGTTGATCATCCGCATCTTCGACCGGTCAAGCGAGAGGTCGGCGATCAGCGTCTCGGCCATGTCGGTGGCATTGGCCAGCACCGCGTCGGCGCGGTTGTAGGCGCGGCTGGTGAGCCCCAGCGAGACCTTGCGCACGAATTCGTTCGGCGCTTCCTCGTTCACCACGGCCAGCACATTGTTGCCCTCGCGCGCGATCCAGCGCGGGCGGTGGCGACCCAGGCCCATCAGCGAGAGCCAGGCGAGCAGGTTTGTGCCCTTGAGGAAACTCATCACCACGTCGGGCCGGGTTTCCTTGACCATTTGCCGGAAGGCGAGCGGCGCGCGCACGGCGCTGTTGATCAGCTTGCCGGCGGCATACTGGTCGGAATTGGGGCCGTCATAGTTGAAGTGCGTCTCGCCATCGGGGGCGACGAGCAGGCGGCTCTCATCCTCGACGAGGTTCACATAGGGGCCAGCCTTGCGCAGCAGACCCATCCGGGCGTCGATCCGCTTCGGGTCGAGACCGTTGAGGACGTGAACGGCCACGCGCTCCGCACCGCCGCCGTGGAGCGATGAGAGCAGCAGAAGCACCTTGAGAGGACGGCCGATCGCAAGGTGCGGAGGAGCTGGAGCGTGCATAAACCACCTTCCTCGCGACCGGGACTGGCCTTGCCATTGTCACAACCGACTGGCAAGGCCTTGCCGCCATGGGCAATCCTCCCTTGCCGCAAGATGAACCGCTTGGTGCGGAACTGCTGGTCGGATCGGCCGCGTTCTGGGAGCGCTGCCGGGCGGATATCCTGGCCGCGCGCCGCCGGGTTCTGATCCAGGCAATGACTTTCGAGGGCGACGCGGCCGGACTGTCCGTGGCCGAAGCGATTGGTCACAGCCAGGCGACCGACCGGCGGGTGCTGGTCGATGACTATACCCGCCAGGTCATCAATGACACCTTCCTGGCGCTAAGCCGGAAGCCCGCGATCCATGCCGAGGCGCGCGCCACCGCCGCCATGTTCGATCGGCTGCTGCGGCAGGGCGCCGGGGTGCGGGTGACCAATCCGATTGGCCGCAACCCGCTGCGCTATGCCCTGCGCAATCACAAGAAGCTGCTGGTGATCGACGATGTCGCCTGGCTGGGCGGGATCAACTTTTCCGATCACAACTTTGCCTGGCACGACATGATGGTCCGGGTTGAGCATCGGGGCCTGGCCGATTGGCTGGCCGGCGAATTCGGCCGCGATTGGCGGGGCGAGGGCGGCAGCGCCTTGGCGGAGATCGGCGGGGCCACGCTGCTGAGTATGGACGGGGCTGACAATCCCGCCGGCTTCGCACCCCTGATCGCTGCCTTTGCCGAGGCGCGTCAATCGCTCGAGGTGGTCAGCGCATATCCGACCTTTCCCTTTGTCGAGGCCATGGGCCGGGCGGCGCAGGCCGGGGCCAAGGTCACGCTTTATACCCCGCGCCCTAACAACAAGCCGATCATCCGCGATTACCTGCTGGGCGTGGCGGAGAGCGCCGGGATCGAGATCCGCCTGACCCCGATGATGACTCACGCCAAGGCTGCCCTGATCGATGGCGAGGCGCTGGTTGTCGGATCGAGCAATTTCGATTTTGTCTCCTATCGCGCCAATGCCGAATATGTCGCCGTGCTGCGCGATGCCGCGCTTATCGAGGAATTCCGCGAGCATGTGCTGTTCCCCTTGCAGGCCGGGAGCACCGCGCCGCTCGCCAGCGATCGTTCGGCGCTGCGGTCCTGGGCGGCGCGGTTGGGGTTGAAGGCGGCCGACCGGGCCATCGCCCGTCTCAGCCACGGTCCGCGCATTGCGGAGTGGAAGCCGTGATTTGCAAAACCGGATCGTTGCTCTAGGCAGCGGTCCAAAGGAGAATACCCATGCGTCGCACTGCCCTGCTGCTTGCCGCTACCCTTGCTGCCCCCGCCATGGCAGCTCCGCCCAAGGTGCCGAGCGCCGCGGCCGAGGCCCAGGTGCTGGAACTGTCGAAGCAGGCGATCGCGCTGCGCTCGGTGCGGGGTAAGGACAACAAGACTGGCGACGTAGCGCGGCTCTACAAGTCCGCGCTGCTGGGCGCTGGCTGGTCCGACAAGGATATCGAGATCACTCCGGTCGATGACACCGTCTACCTGGTCGCGACCTGGCAGGGCAGTGACCCGAAGCTGAAGCCGCTGATCATTTCCGGCCACATGGATGTGGTTGAGGCCAATCCCAAGGATTGGACCCGCGATCCCTTCACCCCGGTGGTGGAGAACGGTTACCTCTTTGGCCGCGGCGCCAGCGACCAGAAGGTGTCCATGATCCTGGCCATGGTCGGGCTGATGGAGCTGCGCAAGGCCGGCTGGCAGCCCAAGCGCACAATCGTGATTGCTTTTTCGGGCGACGAGGAAACGACGATGAAGACCGGCCGGATCCTCGCGGACCGGTTTGCCGGTGCGGAGATGGTGCTCAACACCGACGGGATCGGCGGCAGTTACGAGGAGGCGAGCGGCAAGCCGCTGTTCTGGACCTGGGAAGGGGCCGAGAAGACCTACCTCGACGTCAAGCTTGAGGTGACGAACCCGGGTGGCCACAGTTCGGCCCCGCGTCCGGAAAACGCGATCACCCAGCTCGCCACGGCAGTCCAGCGGGTCGGCAACTACACCTTCACGGCCGAGCAGAGCCCGCTGACCAAGGCCTATTTCGAAAAGGCCGCGCAGTTTGAGGGCGACCCCAAGCTGGCCGCCGCGATGCGGGCCTTTGCCGCCAACCCCCAGGACCAGGCCGCGCTCGCCACCCTGCGAGCCAGCCCCAGTTATGTGGGCAAGGTCGGCACCACCTGCGTGCCCACCCTGATCAGCGGCGGCCATGCCGAAAACGCCCTGCCACAGCGCGCCACGGCCAATGTCAACTGCCGCATTTTCCCCGGCCACAAGCGCGAAGAAATTATCGCCGAACTGGCCCGCGTGGCCAATGTGCCCGAAGTGAAATTCAGTGACTTCACAGGCGGGGATGCAATTGAAAGCGATGCCTCACCGATGCGCTCGGATTTCCTGACGGCCGTCGAAAAGGCCATGGCTGCGGCCTGGCCTAAGGTCCCGCTGATCCCGGCGCAAAGTTCGGGCGCCACGGATTCGATGTGGTACCGGGCCAAGGGTGTCCCAGCCTATTCGGTCAGCCCGCTGTTCATCAAGGATTCGGACGAGTATTCGCACGGCCTGAATGAGCGGATTGCCCTCAACAACATCCGCCCCGGCCTGACCTTCTACTTCAGCCTGTTGCCTTCACTGGCGAAGTAAGCCGCGCCAGCGCATCGCGGGCAATGGCGGCGGCTTCAGTTGCCGTCAGCTCGCGGGGCGAGAGGCACAGTTCCAGCCACAGACCGTCAACCAGCGCGGTAATCGCGATTGCCATTGTGCGGAGCTGCGCGGCGGGCAGGCCGCAGTCCGCTAGCAGGCGCTCCAGCTGGCCGCGAAAACCGCCGTACTGCTCGTCATGCAGCGCGGCGATTTCGGGTCGGGCGCGGACCAGGCTCCAGAAGGCGATCCAGGTCGCGAGCAGCTCGGGATCGGCGATCGGCGCGGCGAAGCTGGCCGTGACGAAGGCCTCCAGCCGGGCGCGCGGGTCCTCACCCGCCGTCGCCACCGCCGCCTCCAGCGCCGTATCGACCCGCGCCCCGGTATGGGCATAGGTTGCGGCAATCAGCGCATCGACCCCCGCGAAGTAATGCCCGACCAGCCCGGCCGACACTCCGGCCTCGACCGCGATGGTCCGCACGCTCGCCCCGGCGATCCCCTCGCGCGCCAGCACGCGGGCGCAGGCCTCGATCAGGCTGAGGCGGCGGGCATCGGGTTCTGACCGGCGAAAGGCGGGCTGGGTGGTCACTTGCGGCAGCCTAGCACTTGTTGTACGAACGTCCAACAAGGTTTGAGGGAGTCGCCACTTGGGCAAGCTGGAAGCCATCGTTGCGGAGATCGACGGGCCCGAGGTCGATCCCGATGCCGACTTCAGCCTGCCCGGCTGGATCTATCACGACCGCGAGTTCTTCGACCTGGAGATGGAGCGGGTGATCCGCCCGTCGTGGCAGATCGTCTGTCATGTGAACGAGATCCCGAACCCCGGCGATTACCAGACGATCGACTATCTGGGCGAAAGCGTGGTGGTGATCCGGGGTGACGATGGGGCGGTGCGCGCCTTCACCAATGTCTGCCGCCACCGCGCGATGCGGCTGGTCGAAGGGCCGATGGGCTGCGCCAAGAAGCTGGTCTGCCCTTATCACGCCTGGGCCTATGAGACCGACGGACGTCTTTCGGGCGTGCCGATGAAGAGCGAATATCCAGCGCTCAAGCTGGAAGAAAATGGCCTGGTGCCAGTCGCGACCGAGGTCTGGCACGGCTTCGTGTTCGTCAACCTGGCCCCTGGCGGTTTCCCGACGGTGAACGAGATGATGGCGCCGTTCGAGGGTGAGGTCAGCCATTACCGCTTCGAAGACATGGAGCGAATGGCACCCGTCCGGCTCCGCCCGCGCGGGGTCAACTGGAAGAACGTTGGCGACAACTATTCAGACAACCTGCACATCCCCGTTGCTCACGATGGCCTGACCCGGCTGGTCGGCAAGACCTATCGGATCGAGGCGCATGGCTGGGCCGACCGGCTCTATGGCGACGTCGTGAAGAACGAGAAGCAGAACTTCTGGGAGCGCTTCTACCGCACCCATCTGCCGCGCGTGGATCATTTGCCGCAAGAGGCCCATGGGCGTTGGCTCTATTACAAGCTGTGGCCGAACATGGCCTTCGACATCTACGCCGACCAGATCGATTTCATGCAGTGGCTGCCAATCAGCCCGACCGAATGCCTGCTGCGCGAAGTGGCCTATGCCCTGCCCGACAGCCGCCGTGAGATGAAGCTGGCGCGCTATGCCAACTGGCGGATCAACCGCGTGGTCAATGCCGAGGACACCTGGCTGATCACCCGCGTCCAGCAGGGCATGCAGAGCAAGACCTACGGGACCGGCCCGATCGGCAAGAGCGAGGTCTGCCTGCGCAGCTTCGCCCGCAAGATCCGGGCGCTGATCCCGGAGGCGCGCCAACCGTTCCAACCGGCGCCGGGATGGAGCAAGACGAAGCACAACTAGCAGGTCCCGTCACCCCGGGCTCGACCCGGGGTCCCGCCTCTTCCTGAGGCGGAGTGGCAGCGGGACCCCGGATCAAGTCCGGGGTGACGAAACTGGGGAAGAACGAAGTGACCAAGACCTACGACGCACTGATCATCGGCGGTGGCCACAATGGCCTGACCTGTGCCTTCTACCTCGCCCGCGCCGGCATGCGGGTGCGGGTGCTGGAGCGGCGACACATCGTCGGCGGGGCGGCGGTAACCGAGGAGTTCCACCCCGGCTTCCGCAATTCGACCGCCAGCTACACGGTCAGCCTGCTGCGCCCCAAGGTGATCGCCGACATGAAGCTCCACGATTACGGCTACCGCGTGATCGAGCGGACGATCAGCAACTTCTTCCCGTTCGAGAACGATTACCTGAAGCTGGGCGGCGGTCCCGGTCGGACCGAGGCGGAGTTCGCGCGGTTCTCGAAGAAGGACGCCGAGGCTTACCCGAAGTACGATGCCGCGCTGGAAAAGGTCGCCAACGTGCTGCGCGATCTTTCCTTGCAGATCCCGCCCAATGTCGGCGGCGGCCTGTCATCACTGGTCGCGGCGGCGAAGCAGGGCTGGCCGATGGCCAACCTCGACCTCTCGGTCCAGCGCGACCTGCTCGATATCTTCACCAAGTCGGCCCGCCAGTTCCTCGATGGCTGGTTTGAGCATGACTATGTCCAGTCGGCCTTCGCCTTTGACGCCGTGGTCGGCAACTACGCCGGGGTCTCGACCCCGGGTTCGGCCTATGTCCTGCTGCACCACGTGTTTGGCGAGGTGAACGGCAAGCTGGGCGCCTGGGGCCACTCGGTCGGTGGAATGGGCGCGATTACCCAGGCCATGGCCCGCGCCTGCGAGGATCAGGGCGTCGAGATCAGCCTTGAGGCGCCAGTCGCCCAGGTGCTCGTTAACAACAGCAAGGTCCAGGGCGTGAAGCTGGAAAGCGGCGAGGAGCTGATCGCGCCAATCGTCGCCTCCAACGCCGGCCCCGCGCTGCTCTATCGCCAGCTGGTTGACCAGAGCGACCTGGATGAGGACTTCCAGCGACGGATCAAGGGCTTCAAGACCTGTTCGGGCACCTTCCGGATGAACGTGGCCCTGTCCGAACTCCCCGATTTCTCGGTGCTGCCGGGCAAGGAACAAGCCGAACACCACACCGCCGGGATCATCATCGCCCCGGGTATGGATTACATGGACCAGGCCTTCATCGATGCTCAGCAGCACGGCTGGTCAAGGAAACCGATCGTCGAGATCAAGATCCCCTCGACCGTGGACGACAGCCTCGCCCCGCCGGGCTGCCATGTCGCCTCGCTGTTCTGCCAGCAGTTCGATCCGGCGGTCGATTGGGATGCCAACCGCGAGAAGGTGGCGGACCTGATCATCGATACGGTCAATGATCATGCGCCGAACTTCAGGAAGAGCGTGATCGCCACGCAGATCCACTCGCCGTGGGACCTTGAGCGCAAGTTCGGGCTGATCGGCGGGGACATCATGCACGGCACCATGGGAATCGATCAGCTTTGGGCGGCGCGCCCGGTGCTGGGGCATGGCGACTATCGCGGACCCATCAAAGGGCTCTACATGTGCGGCGCGGGGACCCATCCGGGCGGCGGCGTGACCGGCGCACCCGGCCACAACGCGGCCCATGCGATCCTGGCCGACCGGCCGCTGATCAGGAAGCTCTTGCGTTCCTGACCCAGAGGTAGACCGGGAGGCCGGCCGCGATCAGCAGTGCGGCATAGGTAATCGCCTCGCCGCCAAGGCCATATTCGGCCCAGCAGAAGAAGGCGACCGCCACCAGCGCGGCCAGCAAGGTCAGCGTGCTGTCGCGCGCGATCCTTAGCGCCGCGAGCGCTGCCATCAGGTAGGCGACCAGCCCGGCCGAGAGGCTGACCGAGGCGATGAAGCCGAACAGGTCGGTCATGCCCTTCTGGTAATTGAGCAGGGTGATCCCGCTGAGGAGTCCGCTCGACACCAGGTGCGAGCGGACCGGGGTGCCGTGCTTGCCCTCAACCCCGAACCAGGCCGGAAAGACCCCGCCCTTGGCCATGGCCCAGGGCATTTCGGCCTGGACCAGCACCCAGCCGTTGAGCGTGCCGAAGGCGCTGATCGCCGCGAACAACGCCACGGCAATAGCCACGTCGCCGCCCAGATAGCGGCCCAGGAAGCTGGCGATCGGCGCGGGACTGGCGGCCGCTTCACTGACGGGCATGTAGAGCGCGAATGCAAAGGAAATGCCGAAATAAACCAGACCGGTCAGGATCACGCCCATCATCGTTGCGCGGGCGATATTGCGCCCTGGGTTCTCGACCTTGTCAGCCGGCACGGTCGCAGCCTCTAGGCCCAGGAAGCCCCAGAAGGTCAGGCCGGCGGCCAGCGCGATATTGTCGGCCGTAAAGGGCACGGCGGGATCGGGCGCGCGCGGCGATCCGGTCAGCCACAGCCACACCGCGATGCCGATCAGCGCGACCAGCGGCAGCAGTTTGAGCACCACGGTGACTTCCTGCAAACGTCCGGCCTCGCGCACGCCGCGGATATTGATCAGGGTAACGATCCAGACACAGGCAACCGCCAGCAGTGCAGGCGCGCCGGTTGTCGTGCCAAGCGCCGGGAAGATCAGCGAGAGCGCGCTGACCACGGCCACGGCAACCGCCGCGTTGCCTACCCAGCTCATCACCCAATAGGCCCAGGCCGTGGTGAACCCGGCCAGGGGCCCGAAGGCGGCGGTGGCATAGGCATAGGGGCCGCCAGCCAGCGGCAGCCGCGCACCCAAAGCCGAGAAAACCCGCGCCAGCGCCAGCGCGCCGACAATCGTGATCCCCCAGCCGGCAAACTGGTTCCAGCCGAGCGGGGCGAGCTGGGCGGGCAGGATATAGATCCCCGAACCAACCATATTGCCGATGACGAGCGCCAGCAGCGCCCAGTATCCCAACTTGCGTTCCATCGGCCTTATCCCCTTCGCAAGGCAGACTATCGCTTGATCGCGCCGCGTCACCATGTTTCTTGGGGAACGGCATGAACACCGTTACCACCCGATCCTGGCTATCGCGCGCTGGCGCCTATCATCCGCGGTTGATCGAGGCCGCGATGGCGCTGAATGACAACGACCTGCCGCGCGCCGAGCCCCTGCTGCGCCAGCATCTGAAGGACGACCCGTTCGACGTCTTCGCGATCCGGATGTTTGCCGAACTGGCCGGGCGGATCGGGCGCTATAACGATGCCGAGAACCTGCTGCGCCGCGCGCTGGAACTGGCCCCGGCCTTTACCCCGGCGCGGGCCAATCTGGCATTGGTGCTCTATCGCCAGAACCGCCCGGCCGATGCCATTGCCGAACTTAACCGGGTGACCGAGGAAGAGCCGGACAATCCCGGCCACGCCAACCTCCAGGCCGCCGCACTCGGCCGGATCGGGGAGTTCGACGAGGCAATCGTGCTCTATGAGCGCGTGCTGGCCCAGGCCCCGGGCCAGCCGCGCGTGTGGATGAGCTTTGGCCATATGCTGAAGACAGTCGGGCGGCTGGACGACGGGATCGCGGCCTACCGCAAGGCGATCGAACTGATGCCGACGCTGGGCGAGGCCTGGTGGAGCCTCGCCAACCTCAAGACCGTCAAGTTCAGCGATGCCGACATTGCGGCGATGAAGACCGCGCTCGAGCAGGGCGGGGTGGCCAAGGAAGACCGCTTCCACCTCGATTTTGCGCTCGGCAAGGCGCTGGAGGATCGCGGCGAGGCCGCGGCCAGCTTTGCCCACTACGCCGCCGGCAATGCCCTGCGCCGCACCGAGCTGGACTATGACGCGGATGAAACCACCCGCTTCGTCGATCGCCTGATCGAACTGGCGACGCCCGAATTCTTCGCTGCGCGCGCCGGGCAGGGCTGCGATGCGCCCGACCCGATCTTCGTGCTCGGCATGCCGCGCGCGGGATCGACCCTGGTCGAGCAGATCCTCTCCAGCCACAGCCAGGTCGAAGGGACGACCGAACTTCCGGATATCCCCGCGCTGGCCCGGCGCGAGGGCAATTATCCGCTGAGCTTGCCCGAACTGACGGCTGAGCAACTGGCCAGGCGCGGCGAGGAATTCCTCAAACGCACCCGCATCCAGCGCAAGACCGAACGGCCGTTCTTCATCGACAAGCTGCCCAACAACTGGATGCACGCGGTCTTCATCATGCTGGCCCTGCCGAACGCCAAGATCGTCGATGCGCGTCGGCACCCGCTTGGCTGCTGCTTCTCCAACTTCAAGCAGCACTTCGCGCGCGGCCAGGCCTTTGCCTACAGCCTGGAAGACATGGGCCGCTATTACGCCGATTACGTGCGGCTGATGGCGCACCTCGACCGGGTCCAGCCGGGCCGGGTCCACCGCGTGATCTACGAACGAATGGTCGATGATACCGAGGCCGAGGTTCGCGCGCTGCTCGACTATTGCGGCTTGCCGTTCGAGGAAGCCTGCCTGGAATTCCACCGCACCGAACGGGCGGTGCGCACGCCCAGTTCGGAACAGGTCCGCCGCCCGATCTTCCGCGAAGGGACCGAGGCCCACGTGCCGTTCGAGCCCTGGCTCGGCCCGCTCAAGGCGGCGCTGGGCCCGGTGCTGGAGGCCTATCCGGCTGCCCCCAAGGCGTTGTAATTCTGCCACGCGGCCCGGCTGATCGACGAGTGACACTCTGGCTTGGCTTGACCTCAAGCGAGAGCGGATTCAGACAGTCCGGCACAACCAAACTGGATGGGGTATCCATGACGTTTTCTGTTCGTCGCACTGCTGGTGCGCTGCTGCTTGCTTCCACCTCGCTCACCGCCATGCCGGCCCTCGCGCAAGATGCCGAAGAGGTTGATGCCAACGAAATCGTGGTGACCGCGCAGAAGCGCTCGGAAAACCTCCAGAACGTGCCGATCTCGATCCAGGCCCTCGGCACGGCCAAGCTTGAACAGCTCAATATTTCGAACTTCTCGGGCTATGCCCAGCAGCTCCCCTCGGTTTCGTTCCAGTCGGGCGGCACGCCGGGGACCAACGTGGTCTACATGCGCGGCGTCGCTTCTGGCGGGGACGGCAACCACTCGGGCTCGCTGCCTTCGGTCGGCGTCTATCTCGACGAACAGCCTGTCACGACGATCGGCGGCAACCTTGATGTCCATATCTATGACATCGCCCGGATCGAGAGCCTCTCGGGTCCGCAGGGCACGCTTTACGGCGCTTCGTCGCAGGCCGGTACGATCCGTATCATCACCAACAAGCCCAGCACTGCGGGCTTCGAAGGGTCGATCGATGGTGAGATCAACACAGTCAAGAGTGGCGATATCGGCGGCAAGCTAGATGCCATGATCAACGCTCCGCTGGGTGACACCGCCGCACTGCGCGTGGTCGGCTTCTACCAGCGCGACGCCGGTTATATCGACAATGTGGCGGGCAGCCGTTGCTTCCTGCCGCAGCCGGGCGGGTTCTGCGTCAACAACAACGCTTTCGTTGAAGAGAACTACAACGACACCGAAACCTGGGGCGGCCGCGCCGCGCTGAAGGTTGATCTCAACGACAGCTGGACGGTGACCCCGGCGGTTGCCTACCAGGAAATGAAGAGCCAGGGCTCGTTCGCCTATGATCCCCGCGTTGGCGATCTGAAGCTGCAGCGCTTCGCGCCCGAGTTCCTGAACGACAAGTGGGTCCAGGCCGCGCTGACAATCGAAGGCAAGATCGGCAACTGGGACGTGACCTATGCCGGTGCCTATCTCGACCGCAAGCGCAACAGCTCGAGCGACTATACCGACTATTCGGAAGCCTATGATTCGCTCTATTCCTCGGTCGGCGGCCTGGCTGGATACTTCTATTTCTGGGATGCGGCCGGCAACAATATCGATCCGCGCCAGAAGGTGATCGGCAGCGATCATTTCAAGAAGCTCAGCCAGGAACTGCGGATCGCTTCGCCAGCGGACCAGCCGCTGCGTTTCGTGGGCGGCCTGTTCTACCAGCGTCAGTCGAACGACATCTTCCAGGACTATCAGGTGGCTGGTCTGGGTCCGCGGGTATCGGTTAATGGCCGCCCTGGAACGCTGTGGCTGACCAAGCAGGAGCGTGTTGACCGTGACTATGCGGCTTTTGGCGAGCTCAGCTATGACCTGATGGAGAACCTGACCTTCACTGGCGGGGTCCGCGCCTACAAGTTCGACAACACGCTGATCGGGTTCTTTGGCTTCGGGCGTGACCCGGCCAACAACTTCGATACTACGCCCTACAATGCCGCCGGCAGCTCGCGCACTGGCGTCGCCGGGTGCTTCACCACCACCGGTTCGCGCCTGCGTCCGCTTGCCGGCACGCCGGGTGTCACCCTGGCACCGGGTGTTGTCGATGGCACCCCTTGTACCAACCTGGGCGTCTGGAACGGCTCTGGCGTCGATCCGGTCCGGATCAAGGACGATGGCTTCACCTGGCGCGCCAACCTTTCGTACAAGGCGAGCCCCGACCTGATGGTCTACGCCACCGCGTCCAAAGGCTTCCGCCCGGGCGGCGTCAACCGCCGCGCTGACGTCGGGCCCTATGACGCAGACTTCCTGATCAACTACGAAATCGGCTGGAAGTCCACGCTCGCCCCGGGCCTGCGCTTCAACGGTGCGATCTATCAGCAGAACTGGAATGACTTCCAGTACTCCTACCTCGGCGCGAACAGCTTTACCGAGATCAAGAACGGCCCGGATGCCCGCATCCGCGGCGTCGATGTCGATCTCAGCTACAATGGCGGCGGCCTGTTCCTGCAGGTGGCTGCTGCTTATACCGATGCGCAAACCACCAAGAACCTGTGTTCGGTGGACGAGCCGACCTTTGCCTGTGTCGGCTTGGACGATGATGGCCGTCCCAACCTGATCTCTGCGCCCAAGGGTACGGCCTTGCCGATCACGCCCAAGTGGAAGATGTCGGCCACCGCGCGTTACACTGCTGAGATGGGCACTGCGAAGCCTTATGGCCAGATCAACGTGGCTCACCAAAGCTCGGCATCTAGCGACATCCGCACTGCAATCTACGAAACTTTCACTGATGATGTGATCAATCCGGCAGCCCTGCTGGGCCGTTTGGAGGCTTTCACCACCGTCAATCTTGCGGCGGGGGTCGAATGGGATTCGTTCAATATCGAGCTCTATGTTTCGAACCTGTTTGACGAACGCGGGCAGTCGTCGCGCTTTGTCCAGTGCGGCAGTTGCTACCAGCGGCCCTATATCGTGCCGATTACCCCACGCACGATCGGCCTGCGCGCCGGGACCAAGTTCTAGAGTTGGAGAGGAGGCCTCGGGAGCCGCAAGGCTTTAGAGAAAGGCTGACTTGATTGAGGGCGGTAGGGGCAACCCTGCCGCCCTCTTTTCATTCCGGCAGCTTGCAGATTTGCGTCCAGCGTGCGCCGACCAGTTGCGCCAGCCGCTGCGGTTCCAGCTCGACCGAGGAAGTGCGCGATCCCGCTGCCGGAAAGACAGTGGGATAGGCCAGCAGCGAGCGGTCAGCCAGGATTGGCAGGGGCGTGGCTAGGCCGAACGGACAGACCCCGCCAACGGCATGACCGGTCAAGGCCAGGGTCTCGTCGGGATCGAGCATTCGCGGCCGCCCGCCCAGCTCGGCCTTGCACTGCGCATTGTCGAGCCGGGCATCGCCGCGTGTCACCAAGAGGTAAGGCGCATCGCCCACCCGAAATGCCAGGGTCTTGGCGATCCGGCCCGGTTCCACGCCCAGGGTCGCCGCAGCCTCGGCCACGGTGGCGGTTGACTGAGCCTGGTCGATCAGGCGGACGTCCGGCGCGTGCTGTGCCAACCAGGCGACGGCGCTTTCGTGGCTCATCGCCGCAGCGCCTCGACCAGGGCGGCGGCCGCGCGGCTGACATCGGCCCAGGTGTCCTCGAAATGCTCCTCGCCGCCGTAATAGGGATCGGCCACTGCCGCGCCTTCGCGCCCCGGGACCAGATCGAGCAGCAATTGCGGCTGGCAGATCGCATCGGCCGGCACGATGGCCTGCGCATTGGCCAGGTTCGCATGATCCATCACCAGCACATGGGTGAAGCGGCGGAAGTCCTCGGGCACCAATTGTCGGCCGCGCAGACCGCCAATCTCTGCCCCGTACTTGCGCGCCGTTTCCTGCGCGCGCGGATCGGGCGGATCGCCGACGTGATAGGCGGCGGTTCCGGCGCTATCGATGACAAGGCTGAGACCGGCGGCTTCGGCAGCGGCGCGAAAGGCACCCTCGGCCATCGGCGAGCGGCAGATATTGCCCAGGCAGACGAACAGCACGGCCGGTTCAGTCATCCTGCTCTCCATAGCGTTCCAGCCGGAAGGCGGCCTTGAGGTAATCCTCGGCCGCTGCCTTGAGCAGCGGCTCCTTGGCGAAGGCCTCGGCCGGTAGCGGGGCCGCGCCCAGCGCGTCCAGCAGCGTCCACAGCGCGAACTTGCGGCCCGGCTCGCGCTCTACCCCGAAGCCGATCTTCAGCTTCTCCAGCCCGCGCTCATAGTCTGCTTCGGTCAGCTCGGCCGGATCCTCGGTGCCGAAAAAGTGCAGGATCAGCGCGTCGAGGTCCATTGGCTCAAAGCCATCCCAGCGCTTGCGCAGCAAGGACCGCGCCGCCGCCCACCAGCAGCGCCAGCAGATAGCTGCCCCAGCCGCGTCCCGTGCCTGGCTGGCGGCGCTCCCAGACCAGTTCCACCTCGGGCAGTGGCGGCTGTTCGGGCGCGCCGCCCTTAGGCGGGAACTGCTCTTCCAGTCGGCGGAGCAGGCCGGGCAGGCGCAGCAGGGTTTCGCCGTCTTCCTTGAGCCGGTCGGCCAGTGCCGCTTCGGGGCCGAGCTCGTCGCGGATCCAGTTCTTCACGAAGGGGCCGGAGGTGTCCCACATGTTGATGCCGGGATGCAGCGCGGTGGCCAGCCCCTCAACCATCACCATGGTCTTCTGCAGCAGCAGCAGGTGCGGCTGGGTCTGCATGTCGAAATCGCGGGTAATCGCGAAGAGCCCATCCAGCATCTGCCCGACCGAAAGCTCGCTCACCGGCTTGCCGCGCATCGGCTCACCCACGGCGCGCAGCGCGGTCGCGAATTCGTCGACCGAGTGGTAGCTTGGCACGTATTGCGCCTCGAAATGGATCTCGGCCACGCGGCGGTAATTGCCGGTGGTCAGGCCATAGAGGATCTCTGCCAGCCAATAGCGAGCGCGGCGGTCGATACGGCCCATGATACCAAAGTCGATCGCGGCGATGGTGCCGTCAGCCTGCACGAACAGGTTGCCCTGATGCATGTCGGCATGGAAATAGCCGTGGCTGATTGCCTGGGTCAGGAAGGCGATCACCAGTCGGCTGGCGAGTTCGGGCAGATCGACCCCGCTGCCTTCCAGCGCCGCCCGATCACTGATCTTGATGCCGTCGATCCACTCGATGGTCATCACCCGGCCATTGGTGCGGTCCCAATCGATCTCCGGGATCCGGTAGCCTTCGAAGCCCTTCATCGCCTCGGCGAGTTCCGAGGCCGAGGCCGCTTCGCGCCGCAGGTCGAGCTCGCGCATGGTCCAGCGCTTGAGGTTGGCGATCACCAGGCGCGGACGCAGCCGCGCCGCCTCGCCGCCCAGCGCTTCCAGGTGCGCGGCGGCCCATTCGTAAGTTTCGATATCGGCGCCGAACTTTTCGCGGATGCCCGGGCGCAGCACCTTGATCGCAACAGTGCGGCCATCGATGGTCACGCCCTTGTGGACCTGGGCGATCGAGGCGGCGCCGACCGGTACCGGATCGATGCTGGCGAACAGGGCGTCGAGCGGCTTGCCGAAGCTGGCCTCGATCTCGGCCCGGATCGCGGCAAAGGGAACGGGCGGCAGGCTGTCCTGCAGGCTCAGCAGGTTATAGGCTGCTTCCTCGCCGACCAGGTCGGGCCGGGTGGCCAGCGTCTGGCCCAGCTTGATCGCCGCCGGGCCAATCGCCTGAAAGGCTCCGGCATAGTCCGGCACGCGCGGCTGGAACGTGCCGAGCCGAGCCAGCCGGAACAGCCGCTTGACCGGCAGCGGTGTATTCCGGTCCTGCTCAATCCCGCGCAGCGCGCCATGGCGGGCCAGGGTCCGGCCCCAGCGCAGCAGGCGCAGCAGATGAGTCGTCGGACGGGTCAAATCTTCCAGCCGCTGTGAATGGCCACCAGTCCGCCCAGGATCGGTTCGACTTTGGTGCGGGTGAAGCCGGCCGCGCGGATCATGCCTTCAAATTCGGGCATGGTCGGGAAGCGGCGGATCGATTCGATCAGGTAGCGATAGGAATCCGCGTCGCCAGCAATCGCCTGACCAAGCTTGGGCACCAGCTTGTGCGAATAGAGATCGTAGACCTCCTTGAAGCCGGGCCACTCGGTGGTGGAGAATTCCAGGCAATAGAACCGCCCGCCGTGCTTCAGCACCCGGTGCGCCTCGGCCAGGGCATGATCGATCCGGGTAACGTTCCGGATCCCGAAGGCGATCGTATAGGCATCGAAGAAGCGGTTGGGGAAGCTCAACTCTTCTGCGTTCTGGCGCGACCAGACCAGGCTATCGAGGCCGCGCTCCATCGCGCGCTCGATCCCGACATCCAGCATGTCCTGGTTGATGTCGGAAACGGTGATCTGGGCGCCCTGGGCGGCCATGCGAAAGGCAATGTCGCCCGTGCCGCCAGCCATATCGAGAATCTGCTCACTCGGCTGCGGCTTCACGCGGCGGACGAACTTGTCTTTCCACAGCCGGTGCATGCCAACCGACATGGCATCGTTCATCACGTCGTACTTCTTCGCGACGTTCGAAAATACTGCGCCGACGCGCTGGGTCTTCTCCTCGGGAGAGACCTCTTCGTAGCCGAAGGAAACCTGTTCGCTCATGGGCTGGCCCTTACGCGAGGTTTGTGCGCTGCGCAAAGCTTGTTAGGGGGATTCTTGTCCGCCTCACGGCGGATGCATCACCAGCCCGCTCCCCCACCCGGCCTCCCAGAACCTAGGGTATCCTATGGGAGGCCGGGTGGGGGAGCGGGCTGGTGATGCCAAGCCCATGACGGATGTTATGGGCGCACTCGCAAGGAAGCCCATGCCTGAATTACCTGAAGTTGAAACCACGGTTCGCGGCCTGGCGCGTTATCTCGACGGCGCGAAGCTGGCGCGGGTTGAACCGCGCCGGGCGGACCTGCGCCGGCCCTTTCCGGCCGACCTGGTCCAGGCGCTGACCGGTGCGATCGTCACGGGGATGGGGCGCCGCGCCAAGTACGGCCTCATTCATACAGACCGCGGACGGAGCCTTGTGTTCCATCTGGGCATGTCGGGACGCTGGCGGATTGATCCGGAGGACATCGGCACGCACGACCACCTCGTGCTAGAAACGGCCTCGGGTCACGTGCTGGCGCTTAACGATCCCCGCCGCTTCGGCTCGGTCGATCTGGTGGATGAGGCGGCGCTGGGCGAATGGCCGGCCTTCGCAGCCATGGGGCCTGAACCGCTGGGTGAGGCGCTGACGCCGGCACATCTCAAGTCCGCCCTCGCCGGACGCAGTGCGGCTATCAAACTGATGCTGCTCGATCAGCGGATCGTCGCAGGGCTGGGCAATATCTATGTCTGCGAGGCACTGTTCCGGGCCGGGATCGACCCGCGCAAGGCAGCAGGCCTGGTCAGCGGGCCGGCGCTGACCCGGCTGGTCCCGGCGATCAAGGCGGTGATTGCCGAAGCGATCGAAGCTGGCGGATCGACCTTGCGCGACTATGCCCAGCCCGACGGGCAGCTCGGCTACTTCTCCAAGCAGTTTGACGTCTATGATCGGACGGGGGAGCCGTGCACCCGCTGCGGCGCCTCCGTGCAACGCTTTCCCCAGGGCGGCCGGAGCACCTGGCATTGCCCGAAGTGCCAGAAGTAGCGGGTTCCGGTTGACGATTCGGGCTTGCCCGGTTAAGGGCCGCGCTTTCCGCAGGACTGACTCGTTCAGTGCCCGCGATTTTGTGCGATATTTGAACCAGAATCAGGCTGCACCTGGCAGCCGCAAGAAGGACTGACATGGCCAATACGCCGCAAGCCAAGAAGCGCATCCGTCGCAACGAGAAGCGCGCAGAAATCAACGGCAACCGTCTGGGCCGTATCCGCACCTTCGTGAAGAAGGTCGAAGCTGCCCTCGCCGGTGGCGACAAGGCTGCCGCTGCCGAAGCCCTGAAGGCTGCCCAGCCGGAACTGCAGCGCGGCGTGGCCCGCGGCGTGCTTCACAAGAACACCGCTTCGCGCAAGTTTGCGCGCCTGACCAAGCGGGTTTCGGCACTCTAAGCCTTCCCGCTTCGGCCAGCCGATTCGCGGATCGGCGGGACGAAATGGGAACACGGTGACCAAACGGCCGGCGGTTCTACCGCTGGCCGTTTTGGCATGTGCCGAAGCGGGAAATTGCGGCGCTGCAACAATCCAAGGATTCCCGCGATTCGCGCATCTACCCGGGAAAAACCCTATGGCTAACAGGCGTTTAGAATTGACCTTCGGGATTGCGCCGCGCTTGCCTGAGTCAAGGCCATTTATTTCAGTTTTTTTGCAATCGCCGCCTTGCCCTGCGCTGTGAGCGGGGCATAACTCGCTTCGAGCCCAGCGCAGATTCTGCAACTGGCCTTGCACACAGATTAAGCGACCGAGCCGGTTTTTGGGGACCGGTAGCGGGCGAACGTGGCTCTCGGTCGAGGGGCGCGGCGGGGACGTATTTCGGGGGGCTAGGGGTGTCGGGACCAAGTATTGGCAATTCGCGTGGCCCAGCCGCGCCGGGCGGAGCTAACGCAGAGCGCATGATGGAAGAACAGGAAGCGCTCGATCTCGCTGCCGACTGGGCTGATATAAGCCGCGGTCTGCGCAAGGATCTTGGCAATCAGCTATACAGTCAGTGGATCAAGCCGATCCAGCTCGGTTCGCTCTGCAAGCAGAGCGGCACGCTCGATCTCTATCTGCCGAACGAATTTGCCGCCAACTGGGTGTCGGATCGGTTTGCCGACCGGCTGTCGCTGGCCTGGAAGATTGCCCGGCCTGATATCCGCAATGTCCAGATCGCCGTGCTGCCAGGCCGCCGCGCCATGCCGGGGCTGCGTCTGGGCCGCGAGGACGGTCGCCGCGCCGCCAACGATGGCGCACCGCTGGCCCAGCCGGGCGATGCGCTGGGCATGGGCGCCGCCGAACTGGGTTCGCTGGGCCAGGGCCCGATCGGGCTTGATCCCTCGCTGACTTTCGCCAGCTTCGTTACCGGCTCGGCCAACGTGCTCGCCAGCAATGCTGCACAGCGCATGGCTGCACCCGAAACGCCGCAGTTCGCCCCGCTCTATCTCAAGGCGGCGACCGGCCAGGGCAAAACCCACCTGCTCCACGCCATTGGCCATGCTTACCTCGCCAATCACCAGCGGGCGCGGATCTTCTACTGCTCGGCCGAGCGTTTCATGGTCGAATTCGTCCAGGCGCTGCGCCAGAACCAGACGATCGAGTTCAAGGCTCGGCTGCGCGGGTTCGACCTGCTGCTGGTCGATGACATCCAGTTCATCATCGGCAAGGCCTCGGCCCAGGAAGAGCTGCTTTACACGATCGATGCGCTGCTGGCCGAAGGCAAGCGGCTGGTCTTCGCCGCCGACCGTGCCCCGCAGGCGCTGGACGGGGTGGAGCAGCGGCTGCTCTCGCGCCTGTCGATGGGCCTGGTTGCCGATATCCAGCCGGCTGACATAGAGCTGCGCCGTTCGATCCTCGAACACCGGCTCCAGCGCTTCTCGCCCAGCCACGTGCCGGGTGATGTGGTCGAGTTCCTCGCCCGCACGATCAACCGCAACGTGCGTGAACTGGTCGGCGGGCTCAACAAGCTGATCGCCTATGCCCAGCTGACCGGTCAGGCCGTGTCGCTGCAACTGGCCGAAGAACAGCTCACCGATATCCTCTCGGCCAACCGCCGCCGCATCACGATCGACGAGATCCAGCGCACCGTCTGCCAGTTCTACCGGGTCGACCGGACCGAAATGGCATCGAAGCGCCGCGCCCGCGCCGTGGTCCGCCCGCGTCAGGTCGCGATGTACCTCGCCAAGGTGCTCACCCCGCGGAGCTACCCGGAAATCGGCCGCAAGTTCGGCGGGCGCGATCACTCGACCGTGATCCACGCCGTGCGCCTGATCGAGGATCTGCGCACCCGCGATGCCGACATGGACGGCGACGTGCGCAGCCTGCTGCGCCAGCTGGAAAGCTGACAGCCCGTCCACTGCCCATGAACCGCTGATCCACTGCCTGTGCACAGGGTGGTGAACAGCGCGGCTATTCGGCCAGCAGCGTTGACAGCGCCGCGGCCATGCGCGCGGCGATCTCGTCCTCGCTGCAGATATCGACCAGAGCGAGGCCATCGATCACGGCGATGATCGCGGCGGCCGTGCCCTCGCGGTCGGCTCCCTCAGGCAGGTCGAGCCGGGTATCGACCCAGTGGCGGAAGCCGGCCATGACCTGGGCAACGATCGCGGAGAATGGCGCTTCGCCGCGTGCGGCGGCTGCGACGACCTCGACCCACAGCCGCATGAAGCGGCGCATGTCCGGACCGGTCGTGAATGCGGCGGCGCGGCGGACCAGTTCGGCTGGCTTGAGCGGGGCGCCATCGGGGATCGCCTCGGCCAGCCGTAGCGAGAGCTCACCTGCCACCCGGGCCATGACGGCCGCCAGCACCTCGGCCTTGTCGGCAAAGTAGTAGAGCAGCATCCGGTCACTCACGCCGGCGGCCTGGGCCAGCTGGCGCAGGCTGGTGCGGGCGAGGCCGTGCGCGAGCAGATGCCCGGCCAGCCGTTCGATCACCGCTTCGCGCTGTGCGTCCCTGATGCTCATCTTGCCTCTTGTAGCACGCGTTACATTACGATACTATGTAGCAGTTGCTACAAGGAGTCGTCGATGGCCGACCTATATCCGATCCTGCCGATTGCCGCCCTGGCGTTGTTCCTTTTGACCACAGTTCGCGAAGGCCTCAGTCCCTCCAGGGGCTGGCACTTTGCTGCATTGGTCTGCGCGGCGTTCCTCGCCTGGTCGCTCTATACCGTCGCCGCAGAAGGGCCGTTGGGCTTCTGGCCGAATCATACGGTGAATGCCTGGGGCAACCAGGTGTGGTTTGATCTGCTGATTGCGATCGCGATCGGTTGGTCCCTTTTGCTGCCGCGTGCTCGTGTCGCGGGGATGCGGATCTGGCTCTGGCTGGCGTTGATCTGCGCCACCGGCTGCATCGGCCTCGCCGCGATGTTCGCCCGCTGCCGCTACCTTGAAGACCGCGCTGTCTGAAGGAGACCGCCGATGACCTTGTTCCGCCTGTTCCTCGCCACCTGCCTGGTTGCGATCGTCGCCTATACCTCGGTAACCATCGCCAACCACGGCTGGAACCTGCTGCCGGTGTTCTTCGGTGACATGGCCGAGATGGGCTGGCCCGGCCAGTTCAACCTCGATTTCATGTGCTTCCTCGCGCTCTCGGCGCTGTGGGTCGCCTGGCGTCACCAATTCAGTGCGGCCGGGCTAGGGCTCGCCGTCGTCGCCTTCTTCGGCGGCATGCTGTTCCTGTCGATCTACCTGCTGCTACACACCGGCTGGACCAAGGGCGATATGCCGGCCCTGTTGCTCGGCGAAGGCCGTGCGAAGGCGGGTTAGCGAGCATACTCACCGCAAATTTCCTGTCTCATTACAATACTAGCTTGGATTCCATGCCCGGCTCCCACGCCTCGAAATGGGTCGCGGCATGCGCATCGCGCGTCGTCACCAGATAGTCGAAGCCGAGCAGCATGAACCGTGCGAATTCGGGTAGCTCGCGGCGGGTTTTGCCGCTCATCCGTTGGCGGATCGGTTCGAGCGGGATCAGGGCGAGGCCTTGCGCGGGCAGACGGTCTAGCTCGATCCCTGCGCCGGCGAGCAGCTTGGCAACCGAGTCCTCATCATAGGCTGAAACCTTGGTCAGGCCCTGCGGGCCCGGCGCGATAGTGCGGACCTGGCCGGCGACCGGGACCACCGCGATGTGCAGTGACCGTTTGCCCTCGGCCGCAGCGAGGCCGGGCAGCAGCGAACCGAGATCGAAGACCGAGGTCGGGGTGATTCCGCGCCCCAGGTGATAAGCACCCATCTTGAACAGCACTCGCGGCGGAGGGCCCTTCGTGGCGCGGTAGCGGGCAAGGAAATAGGCGGCCATCAGCCTGCGGCGCTCGTCGTTGTTTTCGAAGTAACGCTCGGCCTCGTTGTACTGATAGATCCGCGCGCTCTCGGCCAGCGCCTCGATCATCCGCAGCGCCTCCGGATCGCGGCTGAAGCCCTGCCGCAGCCGGGCGAAGTCCGCCGGGGTAAGCGTGCTGAGCGAGACCTTGTTGAACTGTCCTGCGGCCAGCGCGGCACGGTCGGCATCCCGCCAAGTGCCCAGCGTCCTGCGCAGTTCCGCATCGCGGGTGCGCGCGGCGAGCAGGGCGTAGAGCATCGGCCCCGAACCAATGAACTCCTGGTCGATCCCCCACAGCCGCCCAGTGCGGGCATAGGGCAGCGCTAGCGCGGCGTCGTCGAGATTGGAGAGGAACGGCATGACCGAGGGCTGGTCATCGACGATCGCGTCGAGCCCGGCGAGGCCCGGGCCGCGCAACACACTGGCCACATGGCGGGTCCCGTGGGGACCGACTTCCACCGCATGCTGCACCGGCGCGCCTTTGGTCCGGGCAAGCTCTTGCCCCAGCGCGGCGGCTAGTCGCGGCGGCTCGGCAAAGCCATGATCCTCGCCCACCGCAACGAACTGGACATCGCTCAGCTCACCGCGCAGCCGCTCCCCGCCCGCGCCGCCGAGGCCCTCGATGGTGATCTCCAGCGGCAGGACCTCTACCGGCGCCCGCGGCGGCAGCATCGGCTCCGCGCCTGCCGGCTGGGCGAGGCCAAGCACCAGCCCGAGCATCGCACCGTACAATCTCCGTCCTGCCATAGCTCATGACCTCCAGGCCTGAGCAGCCAGGTGACATAGATATGTAATACAGTCAATTGCGGCGCGGCGATCGCCCGCGCCGCTCTTTCCGCTTCTGGAGCCTAGGACGTCATCCCGCCGTCGACGATCAGCTCGCTGCCAGTGGTGAAGGCGGCGCGGTCCGAGGCGAGGAAGACCACGGCATCGGCCACGTTCTGCGGCTCACCGAGGTGGCCAAGCGGATGCAGTGCGGAAACGGCGGCGAGGCTTTCGTTGTTGCCCACGCCCTGCGCCCCGGCGAAATCATCGATCAGCTTGCGGCCCATATCGGTATCGATGACCCCGGGATGGACCGAATTCACGCGGATCCGCGCTGCCGCCAGTTCCTTGGCGCAGCCCTTGGTGAACAGTCGCACGGCGCCTTTGGTGCTGTTGTAGCACGAGCCTCCTGCTGCACCTTCGATCCCTGCTACGGATGACAGGTTCACGATCGCCGTGCCGCCGCGCCACAGGTGCGCCCGTTCGGCCAGCATGGGGATCGCGGCGCGGGTGCCGAGGAATACGCCCTCGACATTGACCGCGTGCAGCCGCCGCCAGTCATCCAGCGTGGTCTCCAGGATCGGCTTGAACAGCCACAGGCCGGCGTTGTTGACGAGCACGTCCAGGCCGCCAAGCTCGGCCTTGATCCAGTCCATCGTCGCAGCCCAGTCGGCCTCGCTGGTCACGTCCTGGGCGCGGGCGATGCCGCCGATCTCGGCGGCGAGGTCTTCGGGGGCGGTTAGGTCGGTTACAGCAACCTTCGCACCCGCTGCCGCCAGGGCCCGCGCCGTGGCTGCGCCCAGCCCGCGCGAGGCACCAGTGACGAGGGCGATGCGGCCAGTAAGGTCACCCATGGCTCAGGCCTCTGCCGTCTGGCGGGCAAGTTCGTCGCGCAGCTCGCGGCGCAGGAACTTGCCATTGGCATTGCGCGGCAGCGCCTCGTCCATGAACCAGACGTAGCGCGGCACCTTGTGCTTGGCCATCACGCCGGCGCAGTGCGCGCGCAGGGCTTCGGCATCGAGCGCCTCGCCGGGTTTGAGCACCACGGCCACGCCCACTTCCTCGCCCAGCCGTTCGTCCGGTACGCCAAAGACGCAGCATTCGGCCACGGCGGCATGGCGATAGATTCCGGCCTCAACCTCGGTGCAGAACACGTTTTCGCCGCCGCGCAGCACCATGTCCTTCTTGCGGTCGACGATGTAGATGAAGCCGTCCTCGTCGATCCGGGCGACGTCGCCGGTGTGGAGCCAGCCATCGGTGAAGGATGCTTCGTTGGCATCGGGGCGGTTGAGGTAGCCCTTGATCACCGAGGAACCCTTGACCCACAATTCGCCGACTTCGCCCTGCGGCACGGTGTTGCCGTCATCATCGACGCACTTCACGTCGAAGTTGGGCATGGCCGGACCGGCGCTGTTGGGGCGGTCGACAAAGAAATCGCCGCCGACCGAGGTGATGATCCCGCAGGTCTCGGTCATGCCATAGCCGGTCGAGGGGCGGGCCGAGGGGATCTTCTGGTCGATCGCGCCGACCTGATCCGGCGGCACCTGTGCCCCGCCGCCTGACATGTTGAGCAGGCTGGAGGTATCGTACTTGTCGAAGTCCGGGTGGTTGATCAGCTCGCGCGCCATCACCGGCACGCCTGACAGGCCGTTGCAACGCTCGGCCTCGATCAGCTTGAGCGCCTCGCCTGCGTCCCAGCGGTACATCAGCACCATCTTCCCGCCCTGGGCCGTCGCGGCATAGGCGGCGCAATTGTTGGCCGTGACGTGGAACAGCGGGGTGGTGACCAGGGTCGCCGGGATCGGCGGTTCGGCGGAGATCGCCGCACCGCCGCCGCGCTCGGTCGCCATGCCGCTCGAAGCACCGGCGTAGAGCAGGTTCATCAGGTTGGAGATGCAGCCGCGATGCGTCAGCTGCGCGCCCTTGGGATGGCCGGTCGTGCCGCTGGTGTAGAAGATGCAGGCGTCGCTGTCGGGATCGACCTTGACGTCCGGCATGGCGCCGGGGTGCGCGATCACGTCGCTCCAGGGCGTTGCTCCCGGTGCTTCGGCGCGGACCGCGACAGTGGTGACCTTGGCGGCAGGGTCGGTGCATTCGGCCAGCCGCGCCAGCCGCTCGCCGTCGGCGAAGATCACCTTGGGGGTCGAATCAGCGAGGGCATAGTCGAGCTCTTCGGGCGTCCACCAGGCATTGGTGCCAACCGCGGCCACGCCGATGCATAGGCAGGCCCAGTAGATCAGCATCCATTCCGGGTAGTTGCGCATGGCGATGGCGACACGGTCACCGGGGCGAACGCCCTGGTCCCACAGCCAGGCGGTGACCGCGCGGACCTGATCGTGCGCCTGGGCGTAGGTCAGCCGTTCGCCTTCATAAACGATATAGTCGCGCGGGCCGAAGGCGGCGGTGGAAAGCCAGAACTCGCGGCCCGAGGGCGGGGCGTTCTTATAGACCTTCATCGTGTGGCCCAGCACCTGGGCCTCGACGATCTCGAAGGGGCCGCCAGGGCCAGTCAGTTCCTCGCGCACCTGGCGCAGTTGAGCGTAATGCATGCCTCGTCCCGGTTTGGTTTTTAATTGAACGATTAGGTGCCGCATCGGCGGGGACGGGGCAAGAGACTTCCTTTGCGAGGCCGGTCAAACGCCCGTAAGGAACGCCGCTATGACGCTTGCCCCCGATCGCCTTGACCGTTTTGCTCGCCATATCGTCCTGCCTGAACTGGGCGGAGCCGGGCAGGTCGCGCTGAGTGCGGCCCATGTGGTGCTGGTTGGCTGCGGCGGAATCGGCTCGCCGGCGCTACAATACCTGGCCGGAGCGGGCGTGGGGCGGCTGACCCTGCTCGATGACGATGCGGTCGATCTGTCCAACCTCCAGCGCCAGACGATCTTTGCCGAGGCAGACCTCGGCCGAAGCAAGGCCGAAGTTGCCGCCGATTGGGTGCGCCGGTTTGATGGTGCCATCGAGGTGCGCGCAGTCGTCGGGAGGTTGGGGGGCGAAAACGCCGCGCAGCTCCTCGAAGGCGCGACCCTTGTGCTGGACGGGTGTGACAACTTCGCGACTCGCCTGGCGGTGTCGGACGCCTGCGTGAAGCTGGGCGTGCCGCTGACCAGTGCCGCGCTGGGCCGGTTCCAGGGGCAGGTGGCGAACTTTGCCGGGCATCGGGACGGCCATAGCTGCTACCGCTGCTTCGTCGGCGATGCCTTCGATACCGAGGATTGCGACACCTGTGCCGCCGATGGCGTGCTGGGGGCGATGGCCGGCTGGGTCGGGACCTTTGCCGCCATGCATGCCGTGCGGGTACTGACCCAGGGCCACGCCGCCATGGGCGACCCGCAGTGGGGCAAGGTGCACCTGCTCGATGGGCTTACGCCGTCGCTGCGGACCATGCGGATCGTCAAGGATCCGGAATGCAGGGGCTGCGCTCCCGCCTAGTAGCTGGCGCCGTCGATCATTTTACGCGGAAGGTCCTGCCACAGCGCCGGATCGAACAGCCGCAGGTTGACCCCGACCCGTGGGTAGTCCGGATCGAAAGCGGTCCAGTGCGTAACATTGCCGCAATTGGCACAGCGCCAGGTGGTCAGCGTCCGGTCACCCTGGACATAGCCAGCCAGATCACCGGTCACACGAAGCTGCGCCGGCGGGCAATAATGCCAGAGCGCGGCGACGCGGCGGCACAGCGAGCAATTGCATTCTGCGGCATTTTCCGGCTCGCTTTCAAGCGCCAGCCGAACTGCGCCGCAATGACACGACCCGGGATGGGTGGTCACTTGATCATTTCCGCGACCCAGGCTGGCACCACTTCGGTCGCCGGGCCAAGCCGGGTTTCATGGAACAGCGCCGATCCTTGCGACCGCTCTAGGTTGAGCTCCAGCGTCTGGATGCCGAGTTCGCGCGCGTTCTGGACGAAGCCGGCGGCCGGATAGACCGCGCCCGAAGTGCCGATCGAAACGAACAGGTCCGCCTCGCGCAGCGCGCCATAGATCTCGCCCATGCGGTAAGGCATCTCGCCGAACCAGACCACGTCGGGCCGCAGGGTGCGGGCCTGGCAGACCGGGCAGGGTGGACGATCCAGCAAGGGGCCGCGCCAGTAGGAACGCACGTCGCACGAGGTGCACCAGGCCTTCAGGTGCTCGCCATGCATGTGCAGCACGCGGCGCGCGCCGGCTCGGGTGTGGAGATCATCGACGTTCTGGGTGACGATCAGCAGGTTGCCCTTCCAGTTCGTATCGAGTTCGGCCAGCGCGAAATGGGCGGCGTTGGGCAGCTTCTCCTGAATGGCTGCGCGGCGCATGTCGTAGAACCGCAGCACCAGATTGGGATCGCGGCCAAAGGCCTCGGGCGTGGCGACATCCTCGACCCGGTGCTGTTCCCACAGGCCGCCCGCCGAACGGAAGGTGTCGATGCCGCTTTCGGCGCTGATCCCGGCGCCAGTCAGGATCACGATATTGCGGATTTGACTCATGTCGCCCATGAAGCACGCCACGAGTGGGGACGGCAATGGCAAGAATCGGGATTATCGGCAGCGCAGGGCGCATGGGTCAGGCGCTGGTCGAGGCGATCGCGGCCGCAGGGCAGGACCTGGCCGGCGGCGTCGATCAGGGCGGCGATCTGGCGGCTCTGTCCGCGATGAGCGATGTGCTGGTGGACTTCTCTGCTCCGGCTGCGCTGGAAGGCAATCTCGATACCGCCATGGCCGCCGGTGTGCCGATTGTGGTTGGCACCACGGGGTTGGAAGAGCGGCACCATTGGCTGTGCGATAGCGCGGCCGAGCGGATCGCCGTGCTGCAGACCGGCAATACCTCGCTGGGCGTGACCCTGCTCGCCCATCTGGTGCGCGAGGCGGCGAGCCGGCTGGGCGAAGACTGGGATATCGAGATTGCCGAGACCCATCACCGGATGAAGGTCGATGCCCCCTCTGGCACGGCTCTGCTCTTGGGCGAGGAAGCGGCGGCAGGTCGCGGGCTCGACCTCGCGGGTCACAGCGCGCGTGGGCGCGACGGGATCACCGGCGCCCGCAAGTCCGGCGAGATCGGCTTTGCTTCCTTACGCGGTGGATCGGTTGCAGGCGATCACACCGTTCATTTCCTCGGCGCGGATGAGCGACTGTCGCTCACCCACCTGGCGGAAAATCGTTCGATCTTCGCCAAGGGCGCGGTCCGCGCGGCGCAGTGGCTGGTCGGCAAGCCAGCCGGGCGGTATGGCATGGGTGAGGTCCTGGGCCTCTGATCTTGCGCGCTTTCCCGGTTTCTGTATTGTCTGATTAATACAGTTCATCGGGGGAGAACCGATCATGTCCGTCAACCTTTCACCGGCCGCCGAGACGGCCCGCTATATCGACAGCCTGGGGCCGGAAGCCCTGGCCAAGGCTCAGGCCTATACCACTGGCAACCATTGGCTGCTGCTGGCCGGCCTTGCGGTTTCGATACTGGTGGCCTGGCTGATCGTCCGTTCGCGTCTGCTCGATCGGCTGACGGAAAGGCTGTCGGGGCGGAGCTGGGCGCTGATGACCTTTGCGGTCAGCGCGGCCGCCTTTGCCCTGGCCGACCTGATCACCCTGCCCTGGACCATCTATACCGACTGGCAGCGGCAACATGCCTATGACCTGTCGACCCAGCCCCTGGGGGATTTCCTGGGGCAATGGGCGCTCAGTGAAGCGATCTCAGTCGCCTTTGCGGGCTTGTTCATGCTGGGCATCTATGCCCTGATCCGCAAGACCGGCGCGCGCTGGTGGCTGTGGGGTGGCGGTCTGGCTGCGGGAAGCATGGCGCTGATCGTCATGGCCGCACCCAGCGTGATCGAACCGATGTTCAACGATTACAAACCGGTACCGAAGGGCGAGGTTCGCACTGCGCTGGAGCAGATCGCAGACGATGTTGGCATCCCGCACGACCGCATCTTCATGTACGATGGCTCGCGCCAGTCGGAACGGTTTACAGCGAACGTTTCCGGCATCGGCCCGACTGCGCGGATCGCGATCTCCGACGTGGCCCTGAAGGAAGCGTCGCTGGCCGAGGTACGCGCCGTCACCGGGCACGAGGCCGGCCATTACAAGCTGGGCCATATCTGGCGCTATGTGGTGATCTTCCCGCTGCTGGCGATGGTCATGTTCTTCCTGCTGAACCGGCTGTTCGTCCCTACCGCCCGGCTGCTCGGCAGCGATGCACAGCTGGGCGAGGCGCGCGGCCTGCCGGTGTTCATGGTGGTGACATCGGTGATCGGCCTCTTAGCACAGCCGGTCACCAATAGCCTGACGCGGATTGGTGAGACCGAGGCCGATGCCTATTCGCTCGCCACGGTCGGTGAGCCCGATGCCCTTGCCAGCGCATTGGTCAAGACGGCGGAGTACCGTTACCCGCGCCCGTCCAGGCTTGAAGAGGTGCTGTTCTACACGCACCCATCGGTCGAAAACCGGGTCCGCGCGGCAATGGAGTGGAAGGCGGCGAACCAAGGCGCTAAACCGCCGGCGCAATGAAGCGCGATCAGATCTTCGAATTCTTCCGCCGCCTGGCTGAGGACAACCCGTCACCCGAAACCGAGCTGGAGTTCGGCAATACCTATCAGTTGCTGGTGGCGGTGGTCCTCTCGGCCCAGGCGACCGATGTGGGGGTGAACAAGGCGACCCGGCGGCTGTTCGAACAGGTGAAGACCCCAGCGCAGATGGTCGCGCTGGGCGAGGCTGGGCTGAAGGAGCACATCAAGACGATCGGTCTGTTCAATGGCAAGGCCAAGAATGTGATCGCGCTGTCAGAGATCCTGGTGCGCGATTACGGCGGTGAGGTCCCGGCGGACCGCGACCTGCTGACCGAACTGCCCGGCGTGGGCCGCAAGACCGCCAATGTCGTGATGAACTGCGCTTTCGGGGCCGAGACCTTTGCGGTCGATACCCATATCTTCCGCGTCGGCAATCGCACCGGCCTGGCCAAGGGCAAGACGGTACTGGCGGTGGAGAAGCAGCTCGAGAAAAAGGCGCCGCAGCCCTTCCGGGTCGGCGCGCACCACTGGTTGATCCTGCACGGGCGCTACATCTGCAAGGCGCGCACGCCCGAATGCTGGCGCTGCCCGGTGGCGGACCTGTGCGGCTACAAGCCGAAGACGCCCGCCCCGAAGGGCAAAGCGAAGGCTACCTAGCCCTTACGCTCGTCGTCGAAGTTCGAAGGATCGAGCTCCAGACCGGCGCGGCCATCGGCGGCGGTATGCGCCGGGGCGTGCGGATGTTCGACGAACTCCGGCTCCTCGACCTCGAGCATGCCTTCCCACTTGGTGATGACCGAAGTGGCGACGGCATTGCCGACCACGTTGGTGGCGGTGCGGCCCATGTCGAGGAACTGGTCGATCGCCAGGATGATCGCCACGCCTTCCACCGGCAGGCCGAACATGGCGAGCGTCCCCGTGATCACCACCAGGCTAGCGCGCGGCACGGCGGCGACGCCCTTGGAACTGATCATCAGCGTCAGCAGGATCGCGATCTGGGTGCCGATCGACAGGTCGATGCCATAGGCCTGGGCGATGAACAGCGTCGCGAAGGACATGTACATCATCGAGCCGTCGAGGTTGAACGAGTAACCCAGCGGCAGCATGAAGCCGGAAATCCGGCGCGGTACGCCGAACCGGTCAAGCTGCTCGAACAGCCGCGGCAGGGCCGCCTCGCTCGACGCGGTCGAGAAGGCGATCATCATTGGCTCGCGGATATAGCGGATAAGGGTGAAGATCCGCCGGCCCAGGAACAGCCCGCCGATCGTCAGCAGGATCAGCCAGAGAATGCCCAGCGACAGGTAGAATTCGGTCACCAGCTCGACATAGGTGGCAAGGATGCCAAGACCGCTCGAGGCCACCACCTTCGCCAGTGCGCCGAACACCGCGAAGGGCGCAAAGCGCATCACATAGCCGGTGATCTGCAGCATCATCTCGGCGAGCGCATCGGCCCCACGCACCAGCGGCGCGCCCTTTTCGCCGATGGCGGACAGCGCAACCCCGGCGAACAGCGAGAAGACCAGGATCTGCAGGATATTGTTGGTCGCCATCGCATCGAAGGCGTTCTTGGGGAAGATGTGCAGGATGAACTCGAAGAAATCGAGCTTGGCCACTTCGCCGACCGAGGCCGCGGCGGCACCCGACACGTCCACCCCGACCCCCGGCTGGAAGAAGTTGACCATCACCAGGCCAAGGCCGATCGAGATCAGGCTGGCGATGATGAACCAGGCAATCGCGCGGAACCCGATCCGGCCGAGCGCGGCACTATCGCCCATATGGGCGATGCCGACGACGATGGTGGAAAGGATCAGCGGCGCGACCAGCATCTTGATCAGGTTCAGGAAGATGCTGGAGAGCAGACCGAACGAGCTGAGATACAGGCCCTTGAGATCGGCCTCGACCCCGAACGGCCAGACCGTGACCGTGCCCTTGGGAATGAAGGTGAAGACCAGCCAGCCGGCCACGACGCCCAGCACCATGCCGATCAGGATGTAGAGTGTCAGGCGCCGGTCCATGGCGTGCGTCCCCCGATTTGAAAGATTGTTGCCGGGCAGCCTAACAGGCTGTCGGCGCTATCGCAATCAGCCCGCCAGCGCCGCCGTGGCGATGCGGGCATAGATCCGCGCCAGCGTGTCTAGGTCCGGCACGGCTACGGCCTCGTCGCGCTTGTGCATGGTGGCATTGCACAGGCCGAACTCGATCACCGGGCACAGGCTTTTCAGGAACCGCGCATCGCTGGTACCGCCGGTGGTGCTGGCTTCGGGCGTCACGCCGGTCTCAGCCTCAACCGCGCGGGCGACCATCGCCGAGAAGTCCCCGGGCGGGGTGAGGAAGGCTTCGCCCGAGACTACTGCCCGCGCTGTGCCGCCGTGCTTTGCGGCGATCGCGCTGACCCGGTCGGCCAGGCCTTGCCCGGTGTGGAGATCGTTGAAGCGGATCGACAGGCGGGCATGGGCCCGCGCCGGAATCACGTTGGTGGCCGGGTTGCCGACAGTGATGTCGGTGATCTCGAGGTTCGAGGGCTGGAACCAGTCGGTCCCCTCGTCGAGCACGATCGCGTTGAGTTCGGCGAGCATATTGACCAGCGGACCGATCGGGTTGTTGGCAAGGTGCGGATAGGCGACATGGCCTTCGCCGCCTTCGACCGTCAGCCAGATGTTGACCGAGCCGCGCCGGCCGATCTTCATCATGTCGCCCAGCCGGTTCACGGATGTAGGCTCGCCTACCAGGATCAGGTCGGGAATGGCACCCGCCGCGCGCATGTGGTCGATCAGCGGCAGGGTGCCGAAGCGGGCCGGTCCTTCCTCATCACCGGTGATGATGAAGCTGATCGTGCCGGCATCCTGCGGCAGACCCGTAACGGCCGCGACCATCGCCGCGATCGAGCCCTTCATGTCGACCGCACCGCGGCCATAGAGCAGTTCGCCCCGCACTTCAGGAGCAAACGCACCGGTGGTCCAGCCTTCGCCGGGCGGTACGACATCGAGGTGTCCGGCAAAGCCGAAGTGGCGGCTGCCCTCGGGCCCGCGGCGGATCGCGAACAGGTTCTCGACCGGCCCGTCTGGCGCCTCGCCCGCCAGGAAGCGGTGAACCGCGAAACCCAGCGGCGCGAGCTGGCTTTCCAGGCAATCGAACACCATGCCCGTGGCCGGGGTTACGCTGGGGCAGGCGATCAGCGCCTCGGCAAGCGGCAGGACGGGGGGCAGGGTAGTGCTGGTCACTTGCTCAAGGCCCCATCCAGCAGCCGCGCCAGCCGCAGCCCGGCCTGGCTGATCCGCTGGCGCAGGGTGGGCAGGCTGGCTTCGATGTCTTCGTCGCTCCAGACCACTTCCTTGGGCGCTTCGCCGCCGGCGCAGGGGTCGCGGTCAAAGGCCTTGGCATAGACGAGGCCGCGGGCCAGTTCCCAGCTTTCGCGGCCCCAGTCGGCCACTTCGCCGGTATCGAGCGCGGCGCGCTCTTCGGGGGTGTAGCGGCGGATCAGCGGCGGGACCGCGCTGGTGATCCCGCGCTCGGCCATCGGTCCGTCCCAGATTGCATGCAAGTTGCGGCCCGGCGCGATGCCATATTTCGCAGCCACATCGTTGCCGCCGCGATCGTCCTTGTCGCCCGAATGGAGCGGCATGTGCAAATCGCCGACGAAATGGGTCAACCAGGCCAGTGCCTCAAGCCGCTGGGCCGCTGGCAGGCTCTTGTCGGCCAGGATGCGGCGGTTGCGCTCGATCTGGCCCGTCACGCAGTTGCCGCCAGAGCAATTGGCGCGCGGGTCATAGGGGCGGCAGACATTCATCGTTTGATAGTGCCAGGCAAAGGAATAGGCCCAGCGCCAGCCCTCGCGCCGGATGCAGTCGGGCCAGTAGCTGGCCTCTTCCAGGCTGCGGACCCGGCAATAGGGCGTGCCGAGGCCCTGTTCCGAGCGAAGCAGTTCGCGCACGGCCTTGCGGGTTTCGGGCGAGACGTTGACCCAGGCGATGCTGGCGGTCGAATGGTGGCCAAACTCGCCCCAGGCAAAGGCCGGGCGCGCCATCAGCGCCGCCATGGCGGCCAACATCAATGCAATCCAGCGCATCACTTTGCCTTGCTGCCTCGACCCGGAATTTCCCATTGCTCGATGACCCAGTCTTCTTCTTCGGCGGCGGCGACCCAGGCCTGCAGCCATTCGTGTTCCCAGATCGCTTCCATATAGGCGAGGGCAAAGCCTGGAACACCTATCCCATAGGTCATGAAGCGGCTGACGATCGGGGCGTAGAAGATATCGGCCGCGCTGAAAGTGCCGAACAGGAACGGCCCGCCACGCCCGAACCGGGCGCGGGCCTCGGCCCACAGCGTCAGGATGCGGACCACGTCGCCGCGCGCTTCCTCGTCGATCTCCCAGCCCTGGACCTGGCGGCGGATATTCATCGGGCACTGGCGGCGAAGCGCGGCGTAGGATGAGTGCATTTCCGCCACCATCGAGCGGGCCATGGCGCGGGCATCGTCGGCCTTGGGCCAGAAGCGCTCGCGCCCGACCCGATCGGCCAGGTATTCGACAATCGCCAGGCTGTCCCAGACCACGGCGTCGCCATCCCACAGCACCGGCACCTTGCCGGATGAGGGCGCGATTTCGTCATGCTCCTTCTTCCGGTGATCCCAGTCCTCGCCATACAGCGGAACCTGGATCTCCTCGAAGGCGAGGCCGGAGTGCTTGAGCGCCAGCCAGCCGCGCAGCGACCAGCTGGAATAGTTCTTGTTGCCGATGATCAGCTTCATGGGCGGCAGCGCTAGCCGTTCAGCTTGACGGTGTCGAGCCTGAACGATTAGGGCCTCGCGCATGGATCCTGCCAGCCTGCCTATCAGCGTTGCAGCGCTCTACCGCTTCACGCCGTTTGCGGACCATGCCGCGCTGCAGGCGCCGCTGCTGGCCTGCTGCCGCAGCCACTGCGTGAAGGGGACGCTGCTGCTGGCGCATGAGGGGATCAACGGCACGATTGCGGGTAGCGATACCGGCATAGCCGCGGTGCTTGATCACATCCGTGCCTTGCCGGGCTGCGCCGATCTTGACGTCAAGTTCTCGCGCGCGCCAACCATGCCGTTCCACCGGATGAAGGTGCGATTGAAGGCCGAGATCGTGACCATGGGGCAGCCGGACATCGATCCGCTGGCCTCGGTCGGCACCTATGTCGCCCCGGCCGACTGGAACGCCTTGATCACCGATCCGGACACGATCGTGATCGACACCCGCAACGACTATGAGGTGGCGATCGGCACCTTTCAGGGCGCGATCGACCCGCAGACCGCCAGCTTTCGTGACTTTCCGGACTGGTTCCGCGCCCGGCGCAAGGAACTCCTGGGGCAGGGCCAGGCGCCGAAGGTGGCGATGTTCTGCACCGGCGGCATCCGCTGCGAGAAATCGACCGCCTTCCTCAAGGCCGAGCGGGTTGAAGAGGTGTTCCACCTCAAGGGCGGGATCCTGAAGTACCTTGAGGACGTGCCGCCCGAGCAGAGCCTATGGCAGGGCGAATGTTTCGTTTTCGACCAGCGCGTCAGCGTCGGCCACGGACTGGTTCCGGGCAGCCACGCGCTGTGCCACGCCTGCCGCCGCCCAGTCAGCGCGGAGCAGCAAGCCTCGCCGGAATACGAAGAGGGCGTCAGTTGTCCCGCCTGTTGGGGCGAACGCACCGAGGAACAACGCACCGGCTACCGCGAACGCCACCGCCAGGAACAGCTTGCCGCCGCGCGCGGCGCGGCCCATGTCGGGGCCGTCATGACCGAGGAGAGCCCATGAGCCTGCGCCCCTTCCACCTTGCCTTTCCGGTCCATGACCTGGCCGCCGCCCGCGCTTTCTACGGCGAGGTGCTGGGCTGCCCAGAGGGGCGCTCGTCCGACGAGTGGATCGATTTCGATTTCTTTGGGCACCAGCTCGTTGCCCATCTCGCCCCGGACAATGCCGGCCGCGACGCGGCGCGCAATCATGTCGATGGCCACGGCGTGCCGGTGCCGCACTTCGGTGTGGTGCTGACGCTGGCAGACTTTGATGCGCTGTCCGAGCGGATGCGCCGTGTGGGGGTGAAGTTCGAGATCGAACCCTACACCCGCTTCAAGGGCCAGACCGGCGAGCAATCGACCATGTTCTTCCGCGATCCCAGCGGCAACGCGATCGAGATCAAGGCCTTTGCCGATCTGGGGCTGATGTTCGCGAAGTAGGGCTTCAGCTGATCAGCGCGTCTTCAAAGATCGCGCCGCGCAGCTCGGCGATGCCCATGCCCTTTTCGCTGCTAGTGACGTGGACCAGCGGATAGGCGGCGGAGTGCTTGCGGGCTTCGGCCTGGGTTGCAGCGGTTACGGCGGCGAGCTCGCTGGCCTTGATCTTGTCGGCCTTGGTCAGGACGATCCGATAGCTGGCCGCCGCCTCGTCCAGCATCTTCATCATGTCGATGTCGACCGGCTTGGGGCCGTGGCGGCTATCGATCAGCAACAGGGTGCGCTTCAATACCACCCGCCCGCGCAGGAAATCGCGGACCAGTTGCTTCCATTGCTGGACCACCTTGAGCGGGGCCTTGGCAAAGCCATAACCCGGCATGTCAACCAGCCGGAAGACCAGCGGATCGCCAATGTCGAAGAAGTTCAATTCCTGCGTCCGCCCCGGCGTGACCGAGGTGCGGGCCAGCGCCTTGCGGCCGGTCAGGGCATTGAGCAGTGAGCTTTTCCCGACGTTGGAGCGGCCGGCAAAGGCAATCTCCGGCACGTCCGGATCGGGCAGGAACTGAAGGCCCGGGGCGGACTTCAGGAACTCGACACGCCCCGCGAACAGGCGGCGCGCCCGCTCCACGGGGTCGTCGATCTGGTCCATGCTACTTGGCCTTCGCCCGCTCACGCGCCCGCTGGGCGTCGGCAGCTTCCTTGGCGGCCTGTTCCTTCAATTGCGGGTGCTTGGAATAGAGATAGCTCTGCTGCGCGATCGTCAGGATGTTCGAGGTGATCCAGTAGATCAGCAGGCCGGCGGCGAAGGGTGCCATGATGAACATCATCAGCCAGGGCATGATTGCGAAAACCTGCTGCTGGATGGGGTCCATCTGCGCTGGCTGGAGCTTGAACTGCAGCCACATGGTGACCCCAAGCAGGATCGCCAGCACGCCGATGCCCAGGAAGCCAGGCACTTCAAACGGAAGCAGGCCGAACAGGTTCAGCACATGGAGCGGATCGGGCGCAGACAGATCCTTGATCCACAGCGCGAAGGGCTGGTGGCGCATCTCGACCGCCAGGATCAGCACCTTGTAGAGCGCGAAGAACACCGGGATCTGCAGGAAGATCGGCAGACAGCCCGCGAGCGGGTTGACGCCTTCCTTCTTGTAGAGCGCCATGATCTCTTCCTGCTGCTTGGGCTTGTCGTCCTTGTAGCGGTCCTGGATCGCCTTCATCTTCGGCTGGATCGCGCGCATGGCGGCCATCGAGGCGAACTGCTTCTGGGCGATCGGGAACATGATCCCGCGCACAATCAGCGTCAGCAGGATGATGGCGACGCCAAAGTTGCCGACGGTGCGGAACAGGGCATCAAGCAGCATGAACAGCGGGCGTTCGAACCAGCGGAACCAGCCCCAGTCGATCGCCAGGCTGAACTTGGCGATGCCGTCCGCCTCATAGCGATCGAGCACCTTCATTTCCTTGGCGCCGGCGAAGAGACCCGTGGTGCGCTTCAGAGTCTGGCCGGGGGCAACAGTGCCTTCCGGATAGAACAGGTTGGCCAGGAAGATATCGCGGCCCGGCGTGCGGAAATCGGCGCTGGCGGGGGCCTTGTCTTCGGGGATCAGGGTCGACATCCAGTAGACGTCGGTGAAGCCGACCCAGTCGGTCCGGCCGTCCTTGGTGATCTTCCCGGTTTCGGCGATGTCGTCATAGTCGGTGCCGAAATCGACCACTTCGTCAAAGGCGCCGAAGGGGCCGGCGTGGACGTTGAAGCTGTCTAGCGCCGCGGTCTTCTTGGTGCGGTTGAGCTGGGCAACAGGCTCGACCGTCAGCGGCGCAGTGCCGGCATTGGTCACGCCCTGCTCAACCGTCAGCATGTAATCGGCGTCGATCTTGTAAGTCAGGGTAAAGGTCGCGCCGGTCGGATTGGTCCAGCTCAGCGTCACCGGGGTCTGCGGGGTCAGCTTGGCACCGGCGGGAGCGGTCCAGACGGTTTGCGGACCCGGCACAGTGCCGGGAGCGCCAAGCCAGCCAAACTGGGCATAGTGCTGCGCCGGGGTGCCGGCAGGCGAAAAGATCCGCTGCGGACCGCTCTTGGGATCGAGCGCGGCCGTGTGGCGGACGGTGACCAGGTCATCGACCACACCGCCAACCGGATTGAGCGAGCCGGTCAGGCCCGGGGCGGCAATCGCGATCCGGCCGGGGGTGGCCAGGATCGTCTTGATGTCGCGGGCTTCCTCGGCAATGTCGGCGGCGCTTGTCAGCCCGCCCTCGCGCGTCGGCTTGGCCGCGCCGCTCGGGCTGGCCACAGGGCTTTCGCTGGCGCTGGCAACCGGCTTGGACTTGCCGGCGTTGGGATAGAAATAGCGGACGCCCGCATCCCAGCCAAACAGCAGCAGTGCGCTCAGCACCACGGCCAGGATCAGGTTGCGCTGGTTCTGGTTTTCCAAGGAAAGGCCCCTAGTCGTCTTGATATTGTTGGAGGTGGCGAGCCATGCGGTGCAGTTCAAGGCACCGGGTCATAACCATGCCCACCCCACGGGTGGCAGCGCATTAGCCGCTTCGCTGCCAGCCAGCCACCCTTAATCGCGCCGTATTTCTCCACCGCCTGAATCGCATATTCCGAGCAGGACGGCGCATAGCGGCACGAAGGCGGGAGGATTCGCGAGGGGCCAAGCTGCCAGCCGCGAGCGATCAGGATCAGGACGCGCTTCATCGGCGTTTGCGGGGCGGATCGCCCTTGCCCTGGGCAGCGCGAGTCAGCGCGGCGGCCAGCTCATCACGTAGCAGGCCAAACTCGCGCTCAACCCCGCCTTCGCGGCCGATCAGCACATGGTCGTGATCGGGCAAGCCGGCGGCAGGCAGCATCTCGCGCAGCAGTTCGCGGAAGCGGCGCTTCATGCGGTTGCGCACCACCGCATTGCCGATCTTCTTGGTAACGGTGATGCCATAGCGCAGGCCCTGGCCGTCGTTCGGGCGCGCCAAAAGCACGAAACCGGGGCGTGCTATGCGCAAGCCCCGGTTGGCAGCCAAAAAATCAGCCCGCCGCGTAAGGACGGACATTGGCAGTGATTCGCTCAGGCAGAGAGCTTCTTGCGGCCACGCGCGCGGCGGGCGGCAAGCACCTTGCGGCCGCCGACAGTGGCCGTGCGGGCGCGGAAGCCATGACGGCGAGCGCGGACAAGGTTGCTGGGCTGGAAGGTGCGCTTCATGATAACCTCGAAAAATCGAACAAAAAGGGCCGCCGCGTGGGCGACCGCATTACAGGGGCGGGCCGTTAAAGGGCGCTTGCGCTTGAGTCAAGGGATTCGCGCTCAGTTCAGGCTGACCCAACGCGCCATTTCCGCGCCGCTGAGCCACTTGGCATCGCGGAACGGGACCGAGTTGGTCATGGCATAGAAAGCCTGGGCCTGGCCAGGCGCCATGCCCATCTCGCGGTAGTAATCCAGGTAGGCGCGATTCTCGGGCGCATCGGCGGGATAGTCGCGTGCTTCGCGGCCATCCTCATCAGCCCAGGAATGGACCGCAAACTCGGCCGCCGGGTCGGCGATGCTGCGCGCCCCGGCCAGAAACAGCTCAACCCCGCCCGAGCGGACCGAACCGCCGGCCGGCACCAGCGTGGCGATCCCGCGGGCGCGGATCATTCGTCCAAGCCGCAGGTTGGCGCGGTCATCCTCGGTGCCGGGGCATTCGATCATCTCGATCAGCGAAATGCCCGGATAGGCCCGCAGCATGGCCGCAAACTGGGCCGGGCTGGCGCTGTCGGTCACGTCGACCAACGCGGCGCGGGTCGCGTCGAGCACGCGGAACGGACCAAAGGCGGCGATCCCCTTGGGCGTTTGGGCCTGAAGCGGACCGACGAAGCGTTCGGAACCGGCCGGCTCGACGATCACCTCTTCGGTCACCGTCTCGATCACCACTTCCTCGGCGCGCAGCGGCTGGACCGCGGCGGCAAGGAGCGTGAGGAACAGGACAAGGCGGCGCAGGATCATGCCCCGTCATCGCGCGCGCGGTCTTGCGGCTTTACCAAGGCAATCGGTTAAGTTCGGGTAACCACCGGTCCGGAGCGGCTTTTTCTCGACAGGCGCGCGCCTGCGCGGCATCACCTAAGTACTTGTAACAGGGGGTGTGCTTGGTCGCGCTGGTCCAGACGGTTGCCTATCTCGGGCTTGAAGCCCGCGCGGTCGAAGTGCAGTGCCAGATCGCGCCCGGCCTGCCGCGTTTCAACCTGGTCGGGCTGCCTGACAAGGCCGTGAATGAAAGCCGTGAGCGGGTCCACGCGGCGCTCGCCGCGATGGGCCTGGCGCTGCCGCCCAAGCGGATCACGATCAACCTATCGCCGGCCGACCTGCCCAAGGAAGGCTCGCACTATGACCTGCCGATTGCCCTCGCGCTGCTGGCCGCGATGGGCGTGACCGATGCCGAGCAGATCGCCGATTTTGTGGCGGTGGGCGAACTGGCGCTCGACGGCCGGATCGTACCGACGCCGGGTGTGCTGCTCGCCGCGCTCCATGCCTCGGGTGCCGACAAGGGGCTGATCTGCCCGGCAGCGCAGGGCGGAGAGGCTCGCTGGGCCAGCGGCATCCCGATCATTGCCGCGCCTGACCTGATCAGCCTGCTCAATCACCTCAAAGGCACCGCCCGCCTGCCTGATCCGGTCCCGGGGGAGGTAGAGGCGCCCGCCCACTGCCCGGACCTCAAGCAGGTGAAAGGCCAGGAAGTGGCCAAGCGGGCGCTGGAGATTGCCGCAGCTGGCGGCCACAACCTGCTCATGATCGGCCCGCCAGGTGCGGGAAAGAGCCTGATGGCGGCTTGCCTGCCTGGCATCCTGCCGCCGCTGACTCCGGCCGAGGCGCTGGAGGTGTCGATGGTTGCCTCGGTCGCCGGCACGCTGGAAGAAGGGCGGATCAGCCGCACCCGGCCATTCCGCTCACCGCACCATTCCGCCTCGATGGCAGCGCTGACCGGGGGCGGCCTGCGGGTCCGGCCGGGCGAGGTCAGCCTGGCGCATCTGGGCGTGCTGTTCCTCGATGAGCTGCCCGAATTCCAGCGCGCCGTGCTCGATTCGCTGCGCCAGCCGCTCGAAACCGGTTCGGTCGATGTCGCGCGGGCCAACGCCCATGTAACCTATCCCGCACGGGTGCAGCTGGTGGCGGCGATGAACCCGTGCCGCTGCGGCTATCTGGGCGATCCGGCGCTGGGCTGCAGCCGTGCGCCGCGCTGCGGGGCCGATTACCAGGCCAAGGTTTCCGGCCCGATGCTTGATCGGATCGACCTGCATGTCGAAGTCGATCCGGTCAGCGCCGCCGACCTCGCCCTGCCGCCGCCGAGCGAAGGCAGCGCCGAAGTGGCCGCGCGGGTCGCGGCAGCGCGGGCTGTACAGGTTGAGCGATTGGAAGGCACTGGCAAGGCCAGTAACGCTCAGCTCGACGGCGATCTGCTTGAATTGCATGCCACGCCGGATGAGGCCGGGCGCAAGCTGCTGATGCAGGCGGCCGAGGCGATGCGGCTATCGGCGCGCGGCTATACACGGATGCTGCGCGTGGCGCGGACCATTGCCGACCTGGCAGGCAGTGAAGGGATCGGCCGCATCCATGTGGCCGAAGCGCTCAGTTATCGGCGCGTGGTGGGGCGCAGTTAAAGCGCGCGCAGTTTCCGGGACGCGTCGTCCGCCGGCCAGTTCACGTCGGCCTGGTCACGCCATTCCAGTTCCATCGGGCTGAGCATCCGGCCGTCCTGGGCACGGATGGCGATCGGCTGGATCGGCATGCCGTCGCGTTCATCGCACAGCACCGGATTGGAAGGGACGCCGGCGCCATACTTTTCGCCCCACTGGCGCAGCGCCAGCATGGCGGGCAGCAGGTCCAACCCCTTCTCGGTCAGGCGGTATTCGATCTTGCGGCGATCGTCAGGCAGGGCCTGGCGTTTCATGATACCGTGTTCGACCAGCCGGGCGAGGCGGTTTGACAGGATGTTGCGGGCAATGCCCAGCGCGCCGAGGAATTCCTCGAAATGATGCAGGCCATTGAAAGCGGCGCGCAGGATCATAAATGACCAGCGCTCGCCCATCACCTCAAGGGCGGCGGGCAGGCCACAGTTGTTGATCTCGTCGAGCGGCTCACGAAGGCCCATCGTCGTCGTCCCCTTTGTCCCTCGGTCGGCATCCTAGCCCAAAACTGGCTCACATGCCGACAAGAAAATCTATGCTGCGCTGCACAGTTTCTAGTTGCAACTGAAAACCTATATTGATAGGTAGTGATTCGCAACGCAAATCGGTGTCTCCCTCCCAGGACTCCTTCGATCCCTGCGTGCAGACACAAATGTGACGAACCAAGAAACGCATAGGGGAAGAACCATGACTGCCACCGCCAACCCGCTTTCGCGCACCCTGCTGGCCGCCGGCCTTGCCGTTGTCGGCACCATTGCCAGCTTTGCCGCGACCACCAGCACTGCCCAGGCCCAGACTGCCTCGCGCTACAGCGCCACCCTTGCCGCGCCGGCTGCCGAAGCCGCCAAGGTTGTCAACGGCGTGAACTGGACCTGCAATGGCACCGAATGCAGCGGCCGGATCGATGGCGCTGCTCCGATCAACACCTGCACCCGGGTCGTGAAGGCCTTTGGTCAGGTTACCAAGTTCGCCACCCCCAAGGGCGAATTCGACGCCGACAAGCTCGCGCGTTGTAACGCGGCCGCCTGACGCAATACCCGGCCAGCGCCCACCCCACTCCGGGCGCTTGCCGGCAGGCATTCCTTACAGCCCCCCAAACAGCTGGGCCTCCGTCGCAAGACGGGGGCCCTCTTTTTTGGTTCAGAGCAGGCCGCGGGTCCGCAAGTCGTCGGCCAGCAGGTCGGCCGAGGTGAAATGGTGCGCATGCCAGCCGCATTCGCGCGCCGAAATCACGTTGGGCAGGCTGTCATCAATGAACAGCATGGTGCCCGGATCGCGCCCAAAGCGCCGGGCCGCCAGCGCGTAGATCGCCGGGTCGGGTTTGACCATTTTTTCGACGCCCGAGACGACAATATCGCGGAAGCGATCGAGCAGCGGGAAGGTCGGGCGGAAATCGGTCCAGGTGTCAGCGCCGAAATTGGTGATTGCGTAAAGCGGCACGCCGATTTCGTGGAGCTGCTCGACCAGTTCGGACGTGCCGGGGACCGGGCCGGGAATGGTATCGTTGAACCGCTCGGCATAGGCGCGGATTACCGGCGCATAGCGCGGAAACTCGGCGCTGCGTTCGGCGACCATCTCCGCGATTGGCCGCCCGGCGTCATGCTGGCCGTGCCAGGCTTCCGTCACCACATTGCGATAGACCCACTCGACCTCTGCCTCGTCGCCCAGCAGCTGGCGGAACAGGACACGCATGTCCCATTGCACCAGCACTCTGCCGATATCGAACACCACAGCTTCGATTCGCTGGTTCATGGACATATCCGGAAGGTCAAAACGGTTTCGGCCCGCACCCCTGGACGGAGGCGGGCCGAACAGACTTCAGCGCAGGGCCGATGCCCTGCCGCACAGGGCTTAGCCCTGGCGCGCCTTGAAGCGGCGGTTGGTCTTGTTGATCACATAGGTCCGGCCACGGCGGCGGATCACGCGGTTGTCCCGGTGGCGGTCCTTGAGCGACTTGAGGCTGTTGCGAATCTTCATGATGTCCTCGGGTGCGGCCGGGCCGCTGAAAACTTGGAGCCGCGCCGTTACGGACGAGTCAGGCGAAAGTCAACCGATGTCGGTGTGGAAAGACCATCCGGCCTTTCCTGGCATCGCCGGCCCGCTCCCCCGGCCCAACCGCCCTAAGGGTATCCTCATCGGGCGGTTGGGCCGGGGGAGCGGGCCGGCGATGCTAGCCAATCGCGAAGGCGATTGGTGCACCAGGCACGATCAACTCTCACCCCGGATTTCGGAAAGTTTCCGCTCCCACGCGAGCGCGTGGCTGACGATCGTGTCGAGATCGGCGTACTTCGGCTGCCACGGCAGGGTCGCCTTGATGCGCTTGTTATCGGAAATCAGCGAATCGGGGTCACCCGCCCGGCGGGGGCCAAGCACGCGGTTGATCTTCTGATTGGTCACGCGGTCGACCGCGTCGAGCACTTCAAGCACCGAATAGCCCTGGCCATAGCCGCAGTTCATCGTCAGCGAGCGGTCCGGCTGCTCGATCAGCGCCTCTAGTGCCAGGACATGCGCGTTCGCGAGGTCCGATACGTGGATGTAATCACGCACGCCGGTGCCGTCGGGCGTGGCGAAATCGGTCCCGAACACGTCGACCTTCGCGCGCTTGCCGAGCGCGGCTTCCACCGCAACCTTGATCAGGTGCGTGGCCCCGGCAGTCGATTGACCCGTGCGGGCCTGCGGATCGGCGCCGGCAACGTTGAAATAGCGCAGGGCACAGAAATTGAGCGGATGAGCCCGCGAAACGTCGCCCAGCATGATCTCGGTCATCAGCTTGGACATGCCATAGGGGTTGATCGGCGCCTTGGGGCTGTCCTCATGCACCGGCGAAACCTCGGGCACACCATAGGTCGCAGCGGTCGAGCTGAAGATGAAGTGGGGCACCCCGGCCGTTACCGCCGCCTCGATCAGCGCCCGGCTCTTGGCGGTGTTGTTGGAATAGTACTTCAGCGGGTTCTCGACCGATTCGGGCACGATGATCGACCCGGCGAAATGCATCACCGCCTTGATGCCCTGCTCGGCAAAGATCCGCGCCAACAGGTCGGCATCGGCGATATCGCCTTCATACAGGGGCACGCCATCGGGCACGGCAAAGCGAAAGCCGGTGGTCAGGTTGTCGATCACGGCGACCGGCCAGCCGGCATCCTTGAGCGCGAGCACGGCATGGCTGCCGATATAACCGGCACCGCCGGTAACGAGCACGGGGAGTTTCTGCGACATCGCCCGCGCCCTAGCACAGCTGCGCCATCAAGTGGTTAATCTCGCGGTGTAATCGACAGTATTCAGCCCACCGCAATGTTGTCGGCGCGAGAGCGGATGAGGGGGCAGCCCGTTCGTCTGCCAAGGATGTCCATGCCACGCACCCGATCATCGCTCGCCGCCGCAGCCATCTCGCTGGTCCTTGCAGGAACCGGAACCGCATTGTTGGCCCAGCGAACCGGACCGTACGGGCCAGGCTGGGGCGAACCGCGCTGGGGCGCCGACCGCGATGTCGAGCGCTCGCTGCGCCGCGCGAGTGCCGCACGCGAAGGCAAGGTCGATGTCGCGCAGTTCCGGGCCGAGGGCGACGCCGCGCTGGCGCTGGGACGCGGCGCGATTGCCGTGGTGCGACCCGCAAATGACGATCCGCTCCCGGACAGCCGGATCAATGCGACATTCGAAGCAGCGGTCGAGAACCAACTGGCCGGTGCAGGATATGACACCCTGGGGTCCGCCACCGGAGGGCAGATCGCCGAAGTGCGGATCGTCCGCACCGAAGCCGAACCGGCCGAGCAGAAGGGCAAGCCGCTGAGCGGCGAGATGGTGGTGGGCGTGTCCAACCATGGCTCGATGATCGGCGGGGCTTTGCGTTATGATGGCACCAAGCCGCGCGCCGCGCTGATCTCGACGCGGCTCGAAACCCGCATCCGGGATCGCGCCAGCGGGCAGGTGCTGTGGGAAGGCCGCGCCGAAATGTTGACGCGCGAAGGCGATTCGCGCTGGGGTGACCAGGCCATTGCCACCCGGCTTGCCAGCGCCTTGTTCGATGGCTTCCCTACGCGTACCGGCGAGCCGCTGGCGGCGCGTTAGCCGCTTGCCTCGGCGCGGGAACGGCCGCACATTGGTGGCACGATGACACATCTGCTCAAGCACCCCTTGCTCTTCGCCCTGGCTTTCAGCCTCACCCTGAGCGGCTGCGTTGCGCCGACCGGGCCGGTCGAAGTCACCCGGTTCCACGCCCAGGACATTTCCGCCCTGGGGAAAGGCACGATCGCGGTTGAACCGGCACCGGGCCATGACGGCTCCTCGCTGGAATGGAAGGCTTACCAGGCGGCGGTCGAACGGCAGCTTGGGCTGCTCGGCTATTCGGCCGTCCCGGCCGGGACCGCCAGCACTCAGGTCGCCCAGCTGCGCCTGTCGCGTGAGAGCCTTCAGTCCGCGCGCAGCAGCAGCCCGGTAAGCGTCGGCGTCGGCGGTTCGACCGGCTCCTATGGTTCGGGTCTGGGCGTGGGCATCGGCATCAATCTCTCGCCGCGCCCGTCCGAGCAGGTCCGCACCGATCTGGGCGTGATCATTCGCGACCGAGCCAGCGGCACCGCGCTGTGGGAAGGGCGGGCCAGTTTCACCGTCCGCACCGGCTCGCCGCTCGCCGCCACCTCGCTCGGCGCAGCAAAGATGGCAGAAGCCCTGTTCAAGGGCTTTCCCGGACAATCGGGTGAGACTATCGCGGTCAAATGACCGCACCTGACATCCAGATCGACGCCGCTTTTGACAGCGGCAATATCGAAATCCTCTCCGTCGCCGGCGCCACCGCGCGCTTGGCGATCCGCAAGGACACCAATTCGGACTTCTTCCAGTGGTTCCATTTCCGCGTCGGCAATGCTGGCGGTCGCGCGCTGGAACTGAAGATCACCGGTCTCGCCGCATCGGCGTATCCCGGCGGCTGGCCCGGCTATAACGCCGCCGTCAGCGAGGACCGCGAGTACTGGGGCCGTGCGGCCAGCAGCTATGATGCGGACGAGGACGGCGGCACGCTGACGATCCGCTATCAGCCGGCCAGCGACCTGGCCTGGTTCGCCTATTTCGCGCCCTATTCGTGGGAGCGGCACCAGGACCTGATCGCCAGCGCTGCCCTGTCCGAGGGCGTTTCACACCGGGTGCTGGGCCGCAGTCATGATGGCCGCAGCATCGACTGCCTCGATTTTGGCACCGGCGCAAAGCAGGTCTGGCTCTATGCCCGCCAGCATCCCGGCGAATCGATGGCCGAATGGTGGATGGAAGGCGCACTCGCCTGCCTGACCGATCCCGCCGACCCGGTTGGCCGCGCGCTGCGCCAGCGTTGCACTTTCCATGTCGTGCCCAATGCCAACCCCGATGGCTCGGTGCGCGGCAACCTGCGCACCAATTCGCTGGGGGTGAACCTCAACCGCGAATGGAACAACCCGACGGCCGAACAATCGCCCGAGGTCCTGGCGATCCGCACTGCCATGGACGCGACCGGCGTCGACTTTGCGATGGACGTCCACGGCGACGAGGCGATCCCCGCCGTGTTCCTGGCCGGGTTTGAAGGCATTCCCTCAGCCAATCCCGCGCAGCAGGGCGGGTTTGATCGTTACAAGGCGATCCTCGACCGGCGCACGCCCGATTTCCAGACGAAGCTGGGCTATCCGGTCTCGGGGCCTGGCCGGGCCAACCTGGCGATGAGCACCAACCAGCTCGCCGAACGCTTCGGCGCGGTTTCGATGACGCTGGAAATGCCGTTCAAGGATAACGACGACCTGCCCGATCCGGCGCAGGGCTGGTCACCCGAACGCTCGGCCCAGCTAGGTCGCGATTGCATGGCGGCGCTGCTGGAGTGGCTGGACGCAGCGGCCTAGGTCGCGCCGCTCTGCCGCGCGCGGCGCCGTTCGAGCCACGGCAAGAACGGAAACAGGAACTGCTCACGGATTGAAAGGCGGCGGCGTTCATCCTGGCCAACCAGGGCGGATTCGCCTTCCCGGAAGGTACCGAACAGCCGATCAAACAGGATCACGCAGTTGCCATAGTTGCAGCGGGTGTCCTCGAAGCTGAGGGCCGTATGGTGCAGGCTGTGGTGCTGGATCGTGGTGAAGAAGAATGAAAACCATTTCGGTGGATCGGCGCGGACATTGGCGTGGGCATAGAAGGAAATTGCGCCCAGCGCGTTGAAGGCGGCGAACATGGGTGCCTTGTCGAAGTCAAGCAGGGCGATCACGCTGAGACTGATCAGGAACAGCTCGATCGGATTGCCGACATAGCCCTTCATGGCGTTGAGCTGCGTGATGTGGTGGTGCGGGGCATGGGTCGACCACAGCCAGCTGTTGTTATGCATCCAGCGGTGCATCCAGTACTGGCCGAATTCGACCAGCAGCATCACGACAGCCACTTGCACCAGGAACGGTGCCTGGGCGAGCCAGGGCGTGGCAATGCCGAGTGCCGCCTTGGCCTGGGATAGCGGCGTATTGGCCAGGGTGTCGCTCGCCCACGAGATCGCACTGATTCCCAGGACGACGTAGAACAGGTCAGTCAGGAGTTCCTGCCGGTTGATCCGCCAGCCCGTGTGACGCTCTGCGACCCATTCCATCAACTGCACGAAAGCGACAACGACCAGAGCCACCACGGTGACCGTCCAGGGATTGTCCACCCAGACCTTGGGTGCGAAGGCCCAGAACGCCAGGATGGCAGCAACGGTTGCGGGCGGTAGCAGATTGAACAGCGCTTGCTTCATCGGTCGTCTCCCCCATCTGCAGGCCGATGTGGACCTGCGAGACATTCGTGAGCGACCCCGAATTTCTGTTCCAACTGACCTGAGCCTAACTGAGGTGCCGTCGCCAGTCGAACTTAAACTTCGATGGACCTGAGTGCCTGATCGGGCGCATGATGCGGCGGCCTTCCGGGGGGAGCCAATGCCATGCGCAAGATGCCTTTGACTGCCTTTCTGGTTGGCCTCGCCGGATGTGCCGGACCAGCGGCCACTACGAACGTAACGCAGGACCGAACCCTCGCTGCCGCAGAGCAGGTGATCGATGCCTTTTACGCGTTCGATCCGCGCCCGCTCCGCACGGCCCTGGCCGATGCCCCTGGCGCGCAGCCACGGCTCCTGTTCTACCAGGGCTGGGCCCAGGGGGGTAACTATGCGGTGCTGAAGCGCAGGCCGTGCAGCTTCGTCAGTGCCGACGAGGTGACCTGTGCGATCACGGTTCGGGACGATCTGATCGTCGCCCTTGGAACGGGATATTGGGTAACGGATACGTTCCACCTGACCATTGCCGATGGACGCATTGTCAATGTCCGAACCAGCTCGGATGATCCGCCTGACTTCGACGCGGCATTAGCCTGGTTGCAGCGCGAAAATCCCGCGGTCATGGCCGGGCCCTGCCAGGGCTTCTTTGCCGGTGGCCCGACACCACAGGAATGCGTCCGCGCGGTCGTGGCGGGTTTCAGGGCCTATCGGGCGCGCAAGTAAACGGCTTCAGCCCAGGTTCGCCGGGCCGAAGGCGTGGGGCAGCAGGGCGGAGAGCTTGAGTTCCAGCACCGCGTCCGCACCCGCGCACCAGATCACAGGGTCGGTCTCGCCCAGTTGGGCCAGTTCGTTGAGCACCTGGCGGCAGCGGCCGCAGGGGGTGACGGTGGGGCCGGGCGCTCCGTGCATGCCGCCCACCACCGCGACGGCTTCAAGGCCCCCGCGCCGGCCCTCGTTCATCGCCCTGGCGACGGCGTTGGTCTCGGCGCAGAGCGCCAGGCCATAGCTGGCGTTCTCGGCATTGGCACCGGTCACCACGGAGCCATCAGCAAAGCCCAGGGCGGCGCCGACGTGGAAGTTTGAATAGGGCGCATAGGCCTGGGCCTGGGCGGCCTTGGCGGCAGCGATCAGGGTGTCGCGGTCATGGGTCATGTCGGGCGCTATAGCCGGGTCAGGGCTGCACGACCACCCAGCGCACCCCGCCGGCCAGGGCCGGCACAGAGAGCCGGTCATTGGCGGTCCACAGCGCCCAGGGCCGTCCCGCATAGTCGGGCTGGAAGCGCAATTGTTCGAGCCAGACGTTGCGATCGACCCGGGCTGCGATCTGGTAGCGGCGCTCGAAGCTGCGCGAGACCTTGAGGATCGCCGCCTTGCCGGTATGGGTCTCGATCTGGTTGAGGAAGGTGGTCAATTCGCTTTCCACCGCCGCATCGCTGACCTTGATCGGGCAATCGTCGGCCAGCTGGTCAAGCCAGACTGCGGCGGGCAGCATGGCGGCATCGCGCGGGACGACGGTGACGAAATTGGCGGCCTGCTTGTCGGCCGGCTGGCACGGATCATAGCGATGGACCGCGCCCCATTGCAGACCGGCGGCCTTGGCCCCTTCCAGGTTCGCGACAAAGTTCGGATCGCGGGCAAAGGCGCTGGCCGAGGCATCGAGATAGGCGAAATCGGCACCGACCGCCTTGAGCGCCGCCCAGTCTACCGGGCCGTCCTCGCCGCCCACTTCCACGCCCTGGACCGGGAATTCGGCGCGCTCCGGGGTCCAGCCGGACAAGTGCCACCAGGCCCAGCCGCTGCCGGCCAGCAGCACGAGCAAAGCCACACCGATCAGGCGCAGCCGCAGCCGGCTGTTCTTCTTCCTTGCCATGTGACCCGCCGACCCCTTTGTCTCGCTAGCCCCGGATATGCAGCACGCAGATCAGGGTGAACAGCCGCCGCGCCGTGGCAAAATCGGTTTCGACCTTGCCCTCCAGCCGTTCCAGCAGCAGTTCCGCCGCTTCGTTGTGGACCCCGCGGCGGGCCATGTCGATGGTTTCGATCTCGGCTGCCGTGGCCTTGCGGATTGCCTGGTAATAGGAATCGCAGATCGCGAAATAGTCGCGGATCGGGCGGCGGAACCGGCCCAGACCGAGGATCAGTGTTTCGAGTGGCTGCTCGTCCTCGGCCGCGATCTCCAGCGCCAGCCGGCCATCGGCGACCGACAGCCGCAGGCGATAGGGGCCCTGGTGTCCGGCTTCCCAGGCGCGCAGCGGCTTGAAGGTGTTTTCCTCGATCAGGTCGAAGATGGCGATCCGCCGTTCCTGCTCGATATCGGCGTTGCGCCAAAGAATCGTGGCCTCGTCGAGCTCGATTTGGATGATCCGTGCGTCCCCCATGACGCGGCATCTTTCGCAGATGCGAAATGGCGGGGCAAGTCTCCACAGGCTGTGGATGAAAACCGTTCACCGCACTGCTTGCACTGGGTTCGGTCCCGGCGCATTGATCGCCTCCCATGGCCGAACCGATCCCCTTTGCCCGTCCTGATGAAGCCGCCGCGCGTGCGCTGCCCGCGAACGTGGAAGCCGAGGCGGCGTTCCTGGGTGCGGCGCTGATCGACAACCGCGTGATCGAGGAACTGGTCACGCCGCTGCGGCCCGATCACTTCTTCGAGCCGGCCCATGCCCGGATCTATGACCGGATCCTGCAACTGCTTGATCGCAAGGCGGTGGTTACCCCGGTTACGCTCAAGCCCTATTTCGAGGCGGACGAGACGCTGAAGGAGCTGGGCGGCGCGTCCTATCTCGCGCGGCTGACCGCCGATGGCCAGGGCCTGCTCGCCCCGCGCGAACTGGCCGAGCAGATCTATGACCTGGCGCTGCTGCGCGAACTGGTCTCGGTTGGCCGCACGCTGGTCAACGATGCGCTCGATACCTCGGAAAGCGTCGAACCGTTGGAGCAGGTCGCCCGCGCGGAAGCCGCGCTGTACCGTGTAGCCGAAGGGGCTTCGGTCGGCAGCGAAGCGCAGCCGTTCCGCCAATCGAGCCTGGCGGCGATCACCCAGATCGAAAAGGCGCTCAATTCGGGCGGCCACATTTCAGGCCTGACCACCGGGCTAGACGATCTCAATGCCAAGGTCGGCGGCCTGCACGATTCGGACCTGATCATCCTCGCTGGCCGTCCGGCCATGGGGAAGACCTCGCTGGTCACCAATATCGCTTTCAACTGCGCCGAACGATACCTGCGCGATCTGGCCGACGGGATCGATCCCAAGCAGTCGGTCGGCGCGCCGGTCGCCTTCTTCAGCCTGGAAATGAGCGCCGACCAGCTCGCCACGCGTATCCTGGCCGAGCAGGCCGAGATCAGCAGCGAACGGCTGCGCATGGGCAAGATCAGCCGCGAGGACTTCCAGAAGATTTCCTTCGCCAGCCAGCGCCTGGCCGAACTGCCGCTCTATATCGACGATACCCCGGCGCTATCGATCGCCGCGCTGCGCACCCGTGCGCGCCGTTTGAAGCGCAAGCACGACATCGGCCTGATCGTGATCGACTACCTGCAGCTGCTGCAGGGTTCGGGCCGGGCGAACGACAACCGCGTCAACGAAATCTCGGAGATCAGCCGCGGCCTCAAGACCCTGGCCAAGGAACTGTCGGTCCCGGTTATCGCGCTCTCGCAGCTCAGCCGCGCGGTTGAAAGCCGTGAGGACAAGCGCCCGCAGCTGGCGGACCTGCGCGAATCCGGCTCGATCGAGCAGGACGCGGACATGGTCTGGTTCATCTTCCGCGAGGAATACTACCACAACGCCGCCAAGCCCGACGAGCCGAGCGAAACCAGCGGCGGCGATGCGATCGCCAAGTACGATGCCTGGATGCAGCGCCACCTCGAAGTGGTGAACAAGGCCACGGTGATCATCGCCAAGCAGCGCCACGGTTCGACCGGCAATGTCTATCTGCACTTCCAGAGCGAGTTCACCAAGTTCGGCAATCTCGCGCCCGATTCGCGCAGTTACGAGTCTTACGAATAATCATTAAAGTACAACAATTTATACGTTTTTTTCTTGACTTGCGAATCAGCGGGGGCGTAACAGCCCACCATTCCCGGATTTCACTGAACTGGAGTGCCCGATGGCGCGCGTTACCGTTGAAGATTGCGTTGACAAGATCCCGAACCGTTTCGACCTGGTGCTGATGGCCGCCCAGCGCGCCCGCGAGATTTCGGGCGGTGCGGAACTCACCATCGACCGTGACCGTGACAAGAACCCGGTCGTCGCCCTGCGCGAAATCGCCGAGCAGACCGTGCGTCCGGACATGCTCAAGGAAACCGTCATCAACTCGCTGCAGCGCGTCCTGCCTGAAGACGATGATGAGGTTGATGACATCGGCTCGCTCAGCCAGTCGGCCGAAGCGCTGCGGATCACCGCCGCCGCGCCGGTGCGCAACACCTCGATCGGCGGCGATTACGACGGCTGATCAACGGTCTTCCTGACCAGCAAGAGCCCGCCCGGCCCCGCGCCTGGCGGGCTTTCTTGTCTGGGTGGCCCGCGCAGTTTGATTGACAGCCCATGCAAGGGGGCGCAGCCTGCGGGCCGGGACGCGGAACTGGGGGGAGATGCGTCATGGCAGCCAAGCCATTCGCTGCGCGGCATTCATGGGATAGCTGGTTCTGGGCATTGTTCATCGCCACGTCGTGGCTGGTGGTTTTGATCGGATTTGCGCCGCCAGTGGAGGCGCGTTTTACCGGCAAGGCCGACTACGCCGCGCCGCCGATCCTTGTGCTGCACGTATTCGTTTATACCGGGTGGCTGGTGCTCCTGACGCTCCAGGCCGCACTGGTTGCGGGCCGGCGGGTCGACTGGCACCGCCAGCTTGGCATTCTGGGGATCGGCCTGGCGGTCCTGGTGCCGGTTACGGGCATGGCCTCAGAGGTCATCTCGCAGCGTTTCTATGCGGCCAGTGATCCCGAAAATGTCCGATTCTTCGTTATTCCCGTGATGATGGCAGCCGGGTTTACCGTCTTTGCCGCCCTGGCCATTGCTGGGCGACGCGATCCCGCGTTCCACAAGCGTGCGATGTACTTGGCGACTGCGTTCATTGTGACCGGCCCCTATGCCCGGACCTGGGGTGAAGCACTGGAAGGGCTGGTCGGGAGTGGACCGCTTGGCTCGGCCGCGCATTGGCTGACCGGGCTCAACCTGATGCTGGCCGCGCTGGTCGGTTATGACCTGGTCACGCGCGGGCTGGTCCATCCGCTGGTCAGGCGGGCGCTGATCTGGATCATGCCATTGCAGGTCGCGGTGATCTGGATCTGGTACAGCGATTGGTGGCCCGGCCTGGTTCGGGGCCTGCTGGGGATCGCGGCCTAACGCTGGCAGGGATACTTCTTGATGAAGTAATCGGCCATGGCCGCCTTCATCGTCAGGCCAGTACGCTTGTCGGCGGGATAGGTTCTGAGGTGGGCGAGGACCTCGTTTGACGAGGGGCGGGCACCCTTGGGCGGGCAGGAGCTTGGCTTGCCCGCCGCGCGCTCCTGCTGCAGCCTTGCGCCATAGGCCATGCCGGCGGCCTGGCCCTCGGCGCGCAGCAGCTTGATATCAGGCGAGCCCAGCGCCATCAGTCCCTTGGCTTTCAGCGCATCGGCCTTGGACAGGAAGGTTGCGACCGACATCTCGCCGGTGGTGGCCATGGCCGGAGCGGCGAGTAGCAGGGCAAAAAGGGCAAGACGGCGCATCGAGGTCTCCTGGATCGGTTTGTGCTGGATGGCTTGACCGCACGCACCTGACAAGACCATGAACCGCATCGTGGTGGGGAGAATCCGATGAGCGGTACGGATTTTATCGGCGATCTGGCCCAGGGCGCACTGACTGCCCGCGCCGTGGAGCCCGCGCATGGCGAAGGGCGGGATGATGGCCACACCCACGAGAGCGTTTGCCTGAACTGCGGCACGGCGCTGATCGGCCGCCATTGCCACAATTGCGGCCAAGCCGCGCACATCCACAAGACGCTCGGCGCCTTCTTCAATGACCTACTTCATGGGGTGCTCCATTTCGAAGGCAAAATCTGGCGCACCCTGCCGCTGCTGGCCTGGCGCCCTGGCCGGTTGACCCGCGAATACATAGACGGGCGGCGGGCCAGCTACGTCAGTCCGATTGCCTTGTTCCTATTCGTGGTGTTCCTGACCTTTGCGGTGTTCAACCTGCTCGGCAGCCCGATCGACTTCAACAACCAGGGCCAGAACAAGGGCATCGAGCAGGGGATCAGCGAGGCCGAGCAGGAGGCGCTCACGGCCCAGGCGACGGCCGAGGCGAAGCTGGCCGAGGCCAAGGCTGGGAAGGGCGGCGACATTGATCGGCTGCAGAGGGACGTTGACGGCGCACGCAATGCCGTCACCGTGATCCGCGCGGCTCAGGGCGGGACACTGCCGACCAACATCGCCTCGGCCAATACCACAGCCGAAAAGTCCGCCGTCGATGCGATCAACCGCGCCTGGCAGCACGCGCGCGAAAACCCGGAGCTGACGATCTACAAGCTGCAGAACAGCGCCTACAAATATTCGTGGCTGCTGATTCCGCTGTCAGTACCGTTCCTGTGGCTGCTGTTCCCGTTCAGCCGCCGCTACCGGCTCTACGATCACACGGTTTTCGTCACCTACTCGCTCAGCTTCATGCTGATGCTGCTGGCCGCGATCAGTGCGCTGACGGTCTGGGGCGGGGCCGGCCTGGTGGTGGGAGCGCTGTTCTTCTACGCGCCGTTCCACATGTACCGGCAGCTGCGCGATGCTTACGATCTGACCCGGTTCGGAGCCTGGTGGCGGACCTGGTTTGTCAGCCTTTTCGCGTTCATAGTGCTGACGCTGTTTGCCACGATCATGACGCTGCTGGTGGCGGTTTGATTCCCGCCACCAGCGCGCTGTCAGTTCAGGCGCCCTGAGCGGCGGCGTCGCCGCCCGAGAAGCGCTTACCGGCCTTGGGAATGGCCGAACCCTTGACCGGGTTGGGGGCCGCCGGGCCGCTCGGCCGGTCGGGCCGGTCAAGCTTGCCGCTGTCCATCAGCTGGTTGATTTCATCGCCGGTCAGCGTTTCGTATTCCAGCAGGGCATTGGCCAGCAGGTGCAGCTTGTCCTCGTGGGTCTTGAGGATGTCGGTCGCGCGCTTGTGGGCGCCTTCGACGAGGCCCTTGATCTCGGCATCGATCAGGTCGTTGGTCTTGCCCGAACGGAAGGTGCGCTGGCTGCCGCCATAGCCGAGGTACCCTTCCTGGGTTTCCTCGTACTGCAGCGGGCCAAGCTTGTCCGACATGCCCCACTGGGTGACCATGTTGCGGGCCAGGCTGGTGGCGTACTGGATGTCCGAGCTGGCGCCCGAGCTCACCTTTTCGTGCCCGAAGATCAGCTCTTCAGCGACGCGGCCGCCCATCGCGACCGAGAGGTTCGCGTGCATCTTGTCGCGGTGATAGGAATAGCTGTCACGCTCCGGCAGGCGCATCACCATGCCCAGCGCACGGCCGCGCGGGATGATCGTGGCCTTGTGGATCGGATCGGAGGCCGGTTCCTTGACCGAGACGATGGCGTGGCCGGCCTCATGATAGGCGGTCATCCGCTTTTCGTCCTCGGTCATGACCATCGAGCGCCGCTCGGCACCCATCATGACCTTGTCCTTGGCGTCCTCGAACTCCTGCATGGCAACCAGGCGCTTGTTGCGGCGCGCGGCGAGCAGGGCAGCTTCGTTGACCAGGTTGGCCAGGTCCGCGCCCGAGAAGCCCGGGGTGCCGCGCGCGATCGTGCGCGGGTTGACGTCGGGGGCCAGCGGCACCTTCTTCATGTGCACGGCCAGGATCTGCTCGCGGCCATCGACATCGGGCACCGGCACCACGACCTGGCGGTCGAAGCGGCCCGGGCGCAGCAGCGCCGGGTCGAGCACGTCGGGGCGGTTGGTCGCGGCGATGATGATGATGCCTTCGTTGGCTTCAAACCCGTCCATTTCGACCAGCAACTGGTTCAGCGTCTGCTCGCGCTCGTCGTTCGAATTGCCCAGGCCATGGCCGCGATGGCGGCCGACGGCGTCGATTTCGTCGATGAAGACGATGCAGGGCGCGTTCTTCTTGGCCTGTTCGAACATGTCGCGCACGCGGCTGGCGCCGACGCCGACGAACATTTCGACGAAGTCCGAACCCGAAATGGTGAAGAACGGTACGCCGGCCTCACCTGCGATCGCGCGGGCCAGCAGGGTCTTGCCGGTACCGGGCGAGCCGACCAGCAGCGCGCCCTTGGGGATCTGGCCGCCCAGCTTGGAGAAGCGCTGCGGATCGCGCAGGAACTCGACGATTTCCTCCAGCTCTTCGCGGGCTTCGTCGATCCCGGCGACATCGGCAAAGGTCACGCGGCCCTGACGTTCGGTCAGCAGCTTGGCCTTGGACTTGCCAAAGCCCATGGCGCCGCCGCCGCCGCCCTTCTGGACCTGGCGCAGCGCAAAGAAGGCAATGCCGAGGATCAGCAGGAAGGGCAGGGTCTGGACCAGGATATAGATCAGCAGGTTGCCTTCCTCGGTCGGCTTGCCTTCATACTTCACGCCGTTTTCCTGCAGCAGCGGCTGCAGCGTCGGGTCGTTCGGCACGGGAACAGTGGCAAAGGTGCCGCCGTTCTTGAACTTGCCGCTGATCTTGGTCTCGCTGATCTGGACGCTGTCGACCGATCCTTCGGCGACGCGGGTGCGGAAATCGGAGTAGCCGATCTGGCTTCCGGGGGCCTCGGCCCGCGAGCCCATCATGGTCACCACCAGCAGCAAGGCGAGGAAAATCCCACCCCACACCAGCATGGTCTTGATCCACGGATTGCCGCTCGGCTGATCGTCGTTCATGCGCATCGCATCCTTTCGTCACGCCTATGTAGGCGCGAGAAGCTTAAGCGCAAGTTTGCGGCGGCTTGCCGAAATGCGATTGCGGCAAGTTGCCGATTGCAGAAATCGGCGATCCGACGGCAGCGCTCAAAAGTCGACCGCGATCCCGTTGCGTTCCCAGTCGCCATAGCGGGTCGGAGAGAGACCGTCCGGGTCAGCATCAGGCTTCGCCGCCTCGGGCTTGGGCGCAGGCGCATTGCTCCAGTGCGCTGGCTTGACGAAATCCTTCGGACGCTCGGTGGCACGCTTGATCATGGTGTCTATCTGGCTATTGCAGACGCCTGCGTCTAGGGGCTTGGTGCATGGATATTCCCGGCCTCCCGGCGCGCAAGGCGGCGCTCAAGCTCCTCGATGCCGTATTGCGGCGCGGTGAGACGCTCGATCAGGCGGCCCAGCCGGCCCTGCAGGGGATCCGCGCCGATGCCGACCGCGCCCTGGCCCGCGCGCTGGCGGGGGAAGCGCTGCGCTGGCTGATCGATCTCGATGCGCTGATTGACAGCGCGACCCAGCAGGTCCTGCCGGACGATGCCAAGCCGCGCATGGCGCTGCGGCTGATGCTGGCCGGCTGGCTGCGGCTGGAAACGCCGCCGCACGCGGTGATCGCCACGGGCTTGCCGCTGCTGGCAGGCGGGCCGCGGCGGCTGGCGCATGGGGTGTTTTCGACCCTGGTGAAGCGCGCCGTCACGCTGCCAGCCGTGCCCAGCCTGCCGCGGGCAGTGCTGGAACGGTGGGGCGAGCGGGCCGGGGCAATCGCCGCCGGCCTCGACGTACCGCCGCCGCTTGATCTGACCTTGCGCGATCCTGCCACCACCGCCGAATGGGCTGAGCGCCTCGGCGGCGTTAGCCTGATGCCGGGGCATGTCCGGCTGGCGCGCGGCACGGCGGTTGAGCGGCTGGAGGGTTTCAAAGACGGAGCCTGGTGGGTCCAGGACCTCGCTGCCAGCCTCCCGGCGCGCCTGCTCGGGCCGGGCGAAGGGCGCCGTGTGCTCGATCTCTGCGCTGCCCCTGGCGGCAAGACGATGCAGCTTGCCGCTGCCGGCTGGCAGGTGACGGCGCTCGATGCCGGGGCCAAGCGGCTCCAGCGGATGCAGGAAAACCTGAACCGGACCGGGCAGACGGCCGAACTGGTCCAGGTCGATGCCTTGCAGTGGGAACCGGAGGGACCGTTCGACGCGGTCCTGCTCGATGCACCGTGCACGGCCACCGGCACCTGCCGGCGCCACCCGGACGTGCTGCACCGGATCGGTCCGCGCCAGATTGCCGAACTGGTCGAATTGCAGACAGCCTTGCTCGAACGCGCCCAGGGCTGGGTCAAGCCAGGTGGAGCGCTGGTCTATGCCACCTGCTCGCTGGAGCGCGCGGAGGGCGAGGATCAGGCGGCCTCTGTGACGCTGACGCCCGATCCAATCCGCGCCGATGAACTGCCGGCCGGCCTGATGCCTACCGACAATGGCTGGCTCCGCACCGATCCTTCGCAGTTGCCTGAGGCAGGCGGCCTCGACGGGTTCTTTATCGCCCGCTGGCGGGCCTAACCCTTCAGCTTCTCGGCGAAGCCCTTTTGCAGCTTGGCCAGCTTGGGCGGGATCACGGCCAGGCAATAGGGGTTCCGCTGGCCTTCGCCCTGCCAGTATTCCTGGTGATAGTCCTCGGCCGGATACCATTCCGCCGGGCCTTCGATCGTGGTGACGGCCTGCTCGCCCGGGTGGGCCGCATTCCAGCGCGCGATCCCGACTTCGGACTCGGCGCGCTGCGCTTCGTCGAGCGGGAACAGCGCAGTGCGGTACTGGGTGCCGATGTCGTTGCCCTGGCGATTGAGCTGGGTCGGGTCGTGGGTGCCCATGTGGATGTCGAGCAGGTCGGCAAAAGAGACCACCGCCTCGTCGAAGGTCAGCTTGATCGCTTCGGCATGGCCGGTCGTGCCGGTGCAGACGGCCTTGTAGGTCGGGTGCGGCACGGTCCCGCCGATATAGCCGCTCTCCACCGCCGAAACCCCCGCGATCGAGCGGAACACCGCTTCGGTGCACCAGAAACATCCGCCTGCAAAAATTGCTTCAGCCATCGAACATGCCTTTCATCTGTCGGCGCGGAGATAGGAACGAAGGACCGCCTTGTCATCTGGGCTTTGGACCCTAACTTGCCGGTAGTTTCCCCAGGAGAGGACTTCCCCCCATGCGCCGTGCTCTATTGCTGCTTTCCGCTTTCGCTCTTGCCGCCCCTGCGGTTACCGCTGTGGCCAAGCCGACCCCCGCCCAGACCAAGGCGATGAAGGCAGAAATCGCCGCTGCCGTCGCCAGCCCGCTGCGCGACAAGGACAAGGCCCGCGACCAGTATCGCCGCCCGGCCGAAACGCTGGAATTCTTCCAGGTCGCACCGGACATGAAGGTGGGTGAATATGCCCCCGGCGGCGAATGGTACTCGCGCCTGCTCGGCCTTTACCTCGGTCCCAAGGGCAAGCTGGTCGGGCTCTACTTCGATCCCACCTCGGGCGCTTTCAATGAGCGTAGCCAGCAGGGCATCCGCGATGGCGCCGCCAAGTATCCGGCCGATGTCGCTGCCGCCTCTGGCCTGCCGGCCGAGCGCTTCTCGGCCATGACGCTGGAGAAGCTCCCGGATGCGGAGAAAGGCACCTTTGACCGCATCCTGGTGATGCGGATGATGCACAACCTGATGCGCTGGAACATCGCCGACCGCGAGATCAAGGCGATGCGCGAACTGCTCAAGCCGGATGGCATGATCGGGATCGAACAGCATCGCGCCCGCCCCGATGCGCCCTATTCCTATGCCGATGGCAGCAAGGGCTATCTGCGCGAGGCCGACGTGATCAAGTTCATGGAAGTGAACGGCTTCACCTATGTCGGCAAGAGCGAAGCCAATGCCAACAAGAAGGACCCGGCCAACTGGGAAGGCGGCGTCTGGACCCTCCCGCCTTCGCTGCGCGGCGCCAAGGAAGAGGACAAGGCCCGGCTGCAGGCGATCGGCGAGACCGACCGGATGACGCTGCTTTTCCGCAAGCGGGCGTAGTCCGTTAGCGCTGCTTTTCCGCAAGCGCGCGGGATGCTAGGGGCGGCGGCATGAGCACGCTTTCTGTCGCCGCCCTGCAGCTGCCGCTCGGCTCGTCCGACGAGGCCGAGAACATTGCCGCCGTATCCACGCTTGTGGAGCAGGCGGCCGGGCAGGGCGCGCAGGTGATCCTGCCGCCCGAGCTCTTTTCCGGCCCCTACTTCTGCAAGGTTGAGGACGAGGCGCTGTTTGCCCTCGCCCGGCCGACCACCGAGCACCCCTCGGTGATCGCGATGCAGGCGCTCGCCGCGAAGCTCAAGGTCGCGATCCCGACCAGCTTCTTCGAGCGCGACGGGCACCACTATTACAACACGCTCGCCTGGATCGATCCCGATGGCCAGGTCCAGGGGACCTACCGCAAGAGCCACATCCCCGATGGCCCGGGCTATGAAGAGAAGTACTACTTCCGCCCCGGCAATGACGGGTTCAAGGTCTGGAACGCCTTCGGCCACAAGCTGGGCGTCGGGATCTGCTGGGATCAGTGGTATCCCGAAACGGCCCGGGTGATGGCGCTACTGGGCGCCGAAGTGCTGTTCTATCCGACCGCAATCGGCAGCGAGCCTTACGATGCCGATCTCGACACCAGCCGGATGTGGCGCCGCGCCATGCAGGGCCATGCCGTGTCGAACTGCATGCCAGTGGTCGCCGCCAACCGGATCGGGGTAGAGGATGGGCAGCGGTTCTATGGCCACTCCTTCATCACCGACGAATGGGGCGATCTGGTCGAGGAATTTGGCGCGGACGAGACTGGCGTGCTGGTCCACCAGCTCGACCTGACCCGCGCGGCCAGGCACCGTGCCGGCATGGGCTTTTTCCGCGATCGCCGCCCGCAGCTTTACGGCCGGATCGCGCAGGATATCTGAGCCTTGCGCCAGCGCTACCTGATCGCGCTGGGATCCAATCAGCGCCACCACCGTCACGGCAGCCCGCCTCGGGTGCTGCGCGCGGCGCTGGCGGCCATGGCCGATGCGGGACTGCTGGTCGAGGCGGCCGCGCCGATCATGGCGAGCGCGCCGATCGGGCCCTCCTTGCGGCGCTATGCCAACAGCGCGGTCCTGATCGCGACCGACCTGCCACCCGACGAGCTGCTTGGCCTGCTCAAGGACATCGAACGCCGCTTCGGTCGCAACAGCCGCGGCCAGCGTTGGTCATCGCGCGTGCTTGATCTCGATCTTGTCCTGTCGAGCGGCGGAGCCTGGTCCTCGCCGGGCCTGACCGTGCCGCATACCGCCTTTCGTGAGCGGGATTTCGTGCTTACCCCAGCCGTCGCCCTGGCAGCCGACTGGCGTGATCCCGTCACCAATCTTTCGCTGCGCCAGCTCAAGGCCCGCTTGACCCGCCCCCGCCCCATGCCTAGGTGAGCGCCACCCGTCGGCACGCACGGCAGGGGCCCTTAGCTCAGTCGGTAGAGCAACTGACTTTTAATCAGTAGGTCGCTGGTTCGAACCCAGCAGGGCTCACCA